>Ga0307471_100000672_pt1 | contig 17769 bp, 8 predicted proteins | sample atmos_gasesAM3C__2_FD_204566 | JGI IMG/M metagenome (GOLD analysis project Ga0307471, IMG submission 204566) | Hardwood forest soil microbial communities from Morgan-Monroe State Forest, Indiana, United States - atmos_gasesAM3C_515 | ecosystem: Environmental > Terrestrial > Soil > Temperate...
CGCGGTGGCAGGCGCTTTATGATGAAATCGCGACGTTCAAGAACGCCTGTGGGCCTGCGCATCTGAAGGTGATTCTGGGAACGGGAGACTTGCTGACGCTGCGGAACGTCGCGCGTGCCAGCCTGGTGGCCATGATGGCGGGAGCGGACTTCATCAAGACCTCCACGGGCAAAGAGCCGGTGAATGCCACGCTGCCCGTTAGCCTGGTGATGGTGCGGACGATTCGCGAGTACGCGCAGGAGGCGGGAATGGCTGTGGGCTTCAAGCCGGCTGGGGGCATTCGAACTGCGAAGCAATCGCTCGAATGGCTGGCGCTGATGAAAGAAGAGTTGGGAGCTTCGTGGATGAAGGCGGAATTGTTCCGCTTCGGCGTGAGCGGGATGCTGGCTGATATTGAACGCCAGCTTGAGCATTACGCGACGGGACGTTATTCGGCGGATTACCGGCACCCGATTGCGTAATTGAATGGATTTTAGCGCTGTTAAGAAAGAGGCGAGAAAGAGCCAGTGAGCATCGTCGAAAAATTCATGATCATGGAGTACGGGCCTGCACCGGAGGATTCACGCGAGGCGCTGGCATGGCTTGACTTGCATCAGCGCCGCTTCGGTCATTTCATTAACGGGGATTGGCAAGCGCCAGCGGCGGGAACTTATTTTGAAACGGCCGATCCTTCCACGAGCGAAAAACTCGCGACGGTGGCGCAAGGTTCTGCCGAGGACGTGGATCGCGCGGTGAAGGCGGCTCGCGCGGCATTGCCGGGATGGCAGGCACTCACGCCTCATGCCCGCGCGCGATACCTCTACGCGCTGGCGCGGCAAGTGCAAAAACATTCGCGCTGGCTTGCGGTGCTCGAAACACTGGACAACGGCAAGCCGATTCGCGAGAGCCGCGACATTGATATTCCACTCGTGGCCCGGCATTTCTATCATCACGCGGGTTGGGCGCAGATCCTCGAGCAGGAATTTCCCGGTTACGCTGCTTGCGGAGTCGTAGGACAGATCATCCCATGGAATTTTCCGCTGCTGATGCTGGCATGGAAAATCGCTCCGGCCCTGGCCACGGGAAACACCGTGGTTCTAAAACCCGCGGAATTCACTCCGCTAACGGCGCTGGCCTTCGCGCAAATTTGCACGGAAATTGCACTGCCGCCCGGCGTGGTGAACATTGTGACCGGCGATGGCTCGACCGGCGAGTCGCTGGTGAAGCATCCGGACGTGGACAAGATTGCGTTCACAGGCTCAACGGAAGTTGGGCGTGCCATCCGCAAAGCCACGGCGCAGAGTCACAAGAAACTTTCCCTCGAACTTGGTGGCAAGTCCCCTTTCATCATTTTTGAGGATGCGGACCTCGACAGCGCGGTGGAAGGTTTGGTGGATGGCATCTGGTTCAATCAAGGGCAGGTTTGTTGTGCGGGTTCGCGCCTCTTAATGCAAGAGAGCATCGCGGAGAAGCTCATCGCCAAAATCCAGGACCGCATGAACACGCTGCGCATTGGCTCGCCGCTCGACAAAGCCATTGACATCGGCGCGATTGTTGCGCGTGTGCAGCTCGAAAGAATCCAGCGTCTCGTGGATCAAGGCGTGGCCGAAGGCGCAACGTGCTGGCAGCCTTCGATTCCTGTTCCCACGCGAGGTTTGTATTTTCCGCCAACGCTCTTGAGCAACGTGCATCCGAGTTCGGTGGTAGCTCAGCAAGAGATTTTCGGACCTGTGCTGACTGCAATGACGTTCCGAACGCCCCGCGAAGCCGTGGAGCTTGCGAACAACACGGTCTACGGCCTTGCCGCGTGCGTGTGGAGCGAAAGCATCAACGTGGCACTGCATGTTGCCGCGCAGTTGAAGGCCGGCGTGATTTGGGTGAACTGCACCAACCTGTTCGACGCGGCTTGCGGATTCGGCGGCTACCGCGAAAGCGGATTCGGGCGCGAAGGTGGTCGCGAGGGTTTACTCGAGTATCTCGAGCCGGCGTGGTTCAAACAAGCTCCCCCTATGCATGTGACGCCGCTGGCCATCGATCAGCCATCGGAAGCTACGACAGATTCTTCAGAGCCGGCGATTGACCGCACGGTGAAGCTCTATATTGGCGGGAAGCAGGCGCGGCCGGATTCTGGCTACAGCATGGCGGTGCGGGCCGCGGATGGCCGGTTGCTTGGTGAGGCGCCGCTTGGTAATCGCAAGGATATACGCAATGCCGTTGAGGCGGCGCGCAAGGCGGAAGGTTGGGGTAAGGCTACCGCGCACAATCGCGCGCAGGTGCTCTACTACATCGCGGAGAATCTGTCGCAGCGGCAAGAAGAAGTTGCCGGACGTTTGGCTGCTGTCGTTGGAAAGAAGCAAGCCGAAGCAGAAGTCAGTACCGGTATCGAACGGATTTTTTCCTATGCCGCGTGGGCCGACAAATTCGACGGCGCCGTGCACAATCCGCCGTTTCGAAATGTCAGCCTGGCCATGAAGGAGCCCGTCGGCACGGTGGGCATCCTCTGTCCTACGGACACCCCGTTACTTGGCTTTCTATCGCTGGTGATGCCGGCCATTTGCGCGGGCAACACGGTGATTGCGATTCCTTCGGAGAAATATCCGCTGATTACCGGCGATCTGTATCAGGTCTTTGAGACCAGCGACCTGCCCGGCGGCGTAGTGAATGTCGTCACGGGCCGCGCCGCGGAGCTCCTGAAAACGCTGGCGGAGCACGACGACGTGGACGCGATTTGGAGCTTCACCGATGATGCCAGCGCCGCCGCTGCGAAGGCGCTGTCCATTGGAAATTTGAAGGAGGTTTTCACCAACGAAGGCCGCGTCATCGATTGGTTCGACGCAAAGCAAGGCGAGGGCCGTTGGTTCCTCGACCACGCCGTGCAGATCAAGAACATTTGGGTCCCCTACGGCGAGTAGCTGCTCAATCGTTGCAGTTCGGCCTTCTAGCCCGGACCCCAGCGGCCGCATCCTATTAGAAACCCATCAAATAAGAATTCGCGAATAGCTCCCGCCATAAACCAACCACACCTATGGCCGTTGAAACGAGTCTTGCTGCCCCTTTAGCTTTCAGAGGCTTGAAGTCCGCCGACGGTCCGATTGATTTGAGAGAGAAAACGCGTGAGGTGGAAACCGAAGACTGAAAACGGAGGACGAAAAACTCAAAAATGGTCGGGGCGAATGGATTTGAACCATCGACCTCCTGGTCCCGAACCAGGCGCGCTAGCCAGGCTGCGCTACGCCCCGACCGACACGCTCAGAGCGAAACACCGCCCCAAGCGCAAGTAACAGATTAGCATAGCTGTGAAGCCGCGACTAGGCGGTGCTTTTCTGGGTCAAGGGTTCTGGGTCAAAGGCACTGCGTTAATGGTCATCCTTGAAGTCGGAACATGGACGGAAATCTAGAAGTCTTGCGAGCTTGGGGCCACAGATGGGGCGATACATCATTGTAAAAACAAAAGCCGCCGGGAAGTTTAGCTTTCCGGCGGCCCTGAAGGTTTGCAAGCGCGTCAAGCTCGGAACATCATCCAAGCTAGATCTGCGTTTTTAGAATGAGTACCGCGCTCCGACCTGGAACACGCGGGGCGTGCCCTGGGTTTGTGTGAAGTTGGCCCAGTTCACTGGCGGATTCAGGCCTCGCAGCGCTGGGTCACGAGCCACTCCAAACCCAGTACGGCTCAGGTCAATCAAGCCAAAAGTTTGATGGTTGGCCACATTGAACACATCCCAACGAAGCTGGAGTCTGTGTTTTTCGCTCCAGGGCATGTTGAATGCCTTCGCAAGGCCCAAATCCACGTTCGAGTAGCCGGGATAGCGAAGGTAATTCCGCGGGCCGGTTTCCCCGGGATAGGCATTGCGAAAGTTTTGGTAAATAGCTTTGAGGTCGCAACCACTACCACCGAAAAGTTTGGGGACGCCAGTCCCCGTGGGGCCTGGAGTTCCAATGCGGCTCGGACAAGTGAAGATTGGACTTATAGGGGTTACGTTGGCCTGGTCGTTCCAATTCGTCGCCCACCGGGCATCGTCAAAAGGCGACCCGACGGGAAGACCTGTATTCCAACGGTAGATACCGGAGAGCTGCCATCCACCCAGGACGGCGTTCACGGCTTTGTTATCGGTGTTCATGAGGGCTCGGCCCTTGCCAAATGGCATCTGCCACACGGCGAAGGCGTTGATGAGGTGTCGAATGTCAAAGTCAGAGCTCGCGTAGTTGTCGCGCTGGCGAATGGGATTCTCGATGAAGGGCCCACTATTGTTTCCACTGCCGAAGGCAAAGTCTGACTGCAGACCGGAAGAATCGTCCAGCGAGTGCGAATAAGTATAGTTAAAGTCCAAGGTCAAGGTGTTGAGCCGCTGACGCAGGGAGGCGGTCATGGCATGGTAGTTGGAGTTTCCAATCGTGCTCCATGCCGACAGTGCGCCGTACTGCGGCTGCATGAATCTGGTTGGAAAGGGCGTCGTACCGAAAAGCCCAGCCGCCACCTGGTCTATCAAGGCCTCTGTGTCGGTCCAATCGTTGCCATTGAAGACTCCGCAAGGATTAGTGGGTACTCCACCGCCACCTCTGCTCTGCATGGCGTAGAAGACCTGAGTATTTGACCAAGTGGGAACAAAACCAGCGTTGGGGTCTCCAGCGAGGCACCCGGGATTCGTGCCGAAGGCGCTATTCAGGATCGATGCCAAACCAGCCGGGAAAAGATCCTCGAAGAACGGGATAGTCGCGATTTGGCTCGTGTCGATTCCCTTCTGGCGCTGTTTTTCAAGCATGGTCGCTGCGGTATACCAGTCCATGCCGGTCTTCGGGTCGCGGATATCGTTAAAGGTCACCGCGTCCCGGCGAGCCAAGAGATTCCTTGCCATCCGCCCAACATAGGAAACCGACAGTGTCATGCCAGCTCGCATCTCCCTCTCGTATGTCAGATTCCAGACGTATTCTTTGGGCGCATGCAAATTGGAATCCACGCTCGACTCGATGCGTTCCCCCTCATCCACCGGCTGTGACAATGGGAACACCAAGCTGCCTGGCACAACCACGTTGGGAAGTGAACGAACGTCCTGATTGAAGCCCGTAAAAAGAGGTGCAAAGCCCGAGCATGCGGGGCATGGTTGCGTGTCATAAGTATTGGCAGGCGTCGTAAAGTTTGACGTAAAACCAAGCGTATTGTTGAGATCCCAGTCGACAGCAAGCGCCTGGCCGTAGTAGTCATTGGTCAAAGCAAAGCCGCTACGCACGACCGACTTGCCTGCATCGCCAAAGAGCGCGTGCGGCAGCCCTCCGGAATAGTGCGGAGACCAGGCGATCGCAAGGCGCGGCTGGAAGTTATGCTTGTCCCAGTTATACATTGGCGGTCCGCCATTGGCCGGGCCAGACTTCACGACACAAATCGGCGCGGAATAGTTATTTCCTTGGGCTGCGGCAGCCAATCGGCTCTGGAAGTACGCACTCAGAGAGTTTATCTGACAAGCACCGCTGCTCTGTAAGATTCCTGGTTGAACTTCAAAACCCTGGGTTTCGTACACCGGGCGCTCCAGGCTGTAGCGAAGCCCCAGTGTTAGCGTTAGGTTGGGACGAATCTTCCATGCATCTTGTACGTATTGTTCGTATGCCTGCGTGGCAAAGTTCCGGGTGCTGGGGGTTCCGGCGTTTGACAGGCTGCCATCCTTCCCAAATGTGAAGTTGGCGGTGTATTGGGAGAATCGGCCGATCGCGGCGGTTGCGGCGTTTTGCACTTCCGAAATGGAGTTCAGCGATTGTCCGCACGTGGGTGGAGGGTTTGGTACCGTACAGGGAGTCGCGTCACCCGGCAGATGGTTCGCGGTTAAGTAATTCTGGAACTGGTTAGAAACGTGGTCCCCAGCCCCAAGGTAGAACGAAGGGTTGGTAATCGCATTGTCAAACGCATTAGTAGAATCCACGCGAGCGTTGTTGATTCTGCGGACGTTCGCACCAAACTGAATCGTGTGCCTTCCGTGGATCCACGAAAGATCGTCCGTGAAATTGTGGACCGGGGTCACGCGCGAGAGAGTATGTGATTGACTGTTGGGCTGGAACACAAAACGGAAACTGATGTCGTTTCCATTGCTGTCGCCCCCTTGCGTAAATGCCTGCCGCGTAAGCCCGTAGCGAAAATTGTTCACCAAATTGTTACCAATGGTCCAATTATGCCCGACAGCCATGCCGTACGGGTGGCTCCAGACTTGGGGAGAAGGCGTGCCTGGAAGCCACTGAGCAAGAACCTGGGTGTCGTTGATGTAATTGAGGCGAACAAAAAGGTTTTGCTTGCCGTTGATAGTGTAATCGAATCTAGCGCTGTGGGAGTTCAGTTTTATGGGAGTGGGTGCATTAAAACGGAAGCCGCCGGTATTCAAGCCATCACCTACGGAGGTATCGTTCGCAGGGTATTTGGCAGCGGCGTCAGCAAGAGCCTGCAGCGCAACCTGATTGATGCCCGTGTCCGAATAGACCTGCTGAACCTGGGCTGCGGTCAACGAGGATTTTATCGGTGCATTGCACGCTTTGTCGGGACAGTAGCTGTAGTTAAGGATGCCTTGCCCCAGAGTTGCGAGGGGAACGATTCTGGTTTCACTGGAAGCTGTGGCGTCGCGACGCCCATCATAGCTATAAAAGAAGAACAGTTTATTCCTTACGATTGGTCCGCCGAATCCTCCGCCAAAGGTATTCCGAACGAGCGCTGTACGTGGCACACCCGCAGCATTGCTGAACCAGTCGTTTGCCTCAAACGGTGTGCCGCGGTAGAACTCGAACGCGGCTCCGTGCCAATCATTTGTGCCTGATTTTGTGACCAAGTTGATTTGGGCGCCTGATGAACGCCCCTCGTTGGCGTTCCCATTCGCCGTGGTCACGCGAAACTCTTCGATGGCCTCCGAATTCAGCCGAAGGACCGGCCCAGTTGTAATGTTGCCTCGGTCAGTGTCCAACGCTCCGATTACCAGTGAATTGGTGCTTGTAGGTATTGCGGCGTTCCCAGTTTGTGCATTGTTGATATCCACGCCGTCCAACGTTACGTTGGATTGATCCGCCCGCGACCCTGTCACGTAGCCTTCACGCGTCGAACCTGCCTGCAGGCTTAGCAAGTCCACCAAATTACGGCCTTCCAGCGGAAGCTCAGCGATTTGATGCGAGTCAATTACGCTTCCCAGCGACGCATCCTGCGTATTGATGACCACGTCTTGGGCGGCCATCTTTACTTCCACCACTTGGCTGATCTGGCCCACTTCCAATCGTACATTGCTCTCGGTGGACTTCCCGATCAGGGCTCTCGCGCTGTCCACGACTGCCTTATTAAATCCCTTGGCCTCGACCTCAAGACGATAATCCCCAGGCGAAATCAAATCAAAAACGTAAGCGCCCGCATCTGTTGTCTGCATTGTGCGCTTAGCATTCGTCGCGACGTTGGTAATCGTTACCTTCGCGCCCGGCACGGCCTTTCCCTGAGGGTCGGTAACGGTTCCGCTTATCCCCGAAGTACCCGTCTGACCCCACACTGTGACCCCGCAAAGCAGCATGCACAGCAAGGCCGTGGACTTGACCAAAGTAAACTTAAGTGACCGCTTCATAGACTACTCCTTTCGCGCACCATGATCCAAACGGGACAGACAGGCGGAACATGCCAAGGGCAAACGCCAAACGACACAAGCTTTACTTCCCCTGAAACCCCGGACAAGACACGGAAGGACCTCGGGCAACCTTCCCCGCCACTCAAACCATTATTAATTGGCATAGCTTTTAGGACAATTTAGGGGCTTCTGTCAAGAAAACTTGTTCTAAATTCTTTGTCAAATCGCTTTAATCGGCCTCATTAACGCCTTGAACCGCTGTTTGCGGCGTTTTCAACAGTACTAGCAGAACCGCCCCAGCCATTGCACTGAATTCCGGCACCCAATGCGCCATTGAGCTTCCTTGTCGTCGGTCACCCAAAGCCGTCGCTGTGCCTTTCCTGGGACCCGAAACCATCTCAGCTCCGCTATGGAAACAAATGGTTCATGAATTCTTGCTATTATTACTTTATGGTATAAACTTTCGATTCTTCTTTGACAGAACTTCGAGGCACACGCCGTCCTTTATGCGCCGCCGACCATTCTCCCTGAACTTTTCAGCCGCAGGGGATCCGATTATGGTTAACCTAGCCGCGCTAATTCGACCCCAAACGAAGCAGCTTGGCTTCGGTGATGGCGGGGATCGCTCGAATGGGCTCGAGAATCGCGGCGGACACGGACCCGTCCAGGCGCACCAGGGCGGCGGCTTCTTCTCCGCGAACGGCTTTTCTTCCCAGGGCAAACGTCGCGATGTTCACACCCAGTTTTCCCAGGGTCGTTCCGACGTTGCCAATCACACCGGGCTCATCACGGTTTCGCAAATAGAGAATCGTTCCTTCGAGTTGCGCTTCCAGCGGAATGCCTTCCATGGCCAGCAGCCGCGCCGAACCGTCATGCAAGACCGTCCCTTCGGCGGTAAAGCCACACGCCGAGCCGGTCTTTTCCGGCAACACACAGACTTCCAGCGTATTCGGGAAGCCGTGCTCGCGCCGGCGTGTCTCTTCCTGCACGCTCAGTCCGCGCGCTGCCGCGACTGCGGGCGCGTTCACCACGTTGACTTTCTCGTCCAGGACGGCGTTCAGAACGCCCGCAAGCACCGCGCTGCGAAGCAGGTGCGTGCCCACTTCCGCGACTTCGCCCGCATAGCGAATGCGAATTCGCGCAGGGCGCGAGGGCGCCGCTTGCGAAACCAGCGATCCGAGCCGCTCCGCCAATTCCAGATAGGGCCGCGCGCGGCGGTATTGATCGGCGGAAAGCGCCGGAAGATTCACGGCGTTGCGAATGATTCCGTCAGCCAGGTAGTCTTTGATCTGCACCGCCACCTGCGTGCCCACTTCTTCCTGAGCTTCCGTCGTGGAGCCCGCGACATGCGGCGTGGCAATCACGTTCGGCAGTCCGACGAGCGGAGAACTCTTCGGCGGCTCTTCGGCGAACACATCCACGGCAGCGCCCGCGAGTTTCCCGGACTTCAGCGCTTCGGCAAGCGCCGCCTCGTCCACAAGTTCGCCCCGCGCGGCGTTGATGAGGCGAGCGCCGGTTTTCATTTTCTCAATATTCGCTTTGTTGATGAGGTTCTGCGTCGCCGGGCTCAGCGCCGTGTGGAGCGAAACAAAATCGCTCTCCGCCAGCAGTTGATCGAGCGGCACAAGCTCAACCGACATTTCGCGCGCCGCCGCTTCGCTGATGAACGGGTCGTAGGCCAGCACGCGCATGTCGAACGCCTCCGCGCGCACAGCCACTTCGCTCCCGATTCTTCCGAGCCCGATCAGGCCCAGCGTTTTCCCGCGTACTTCCGTTCCGGCGGCGGAAGATTTCTCCCACCGGCCCTCGTGGATGGCTCTGTCCAGGCGAGGCACTTGCCTTGCCAGCGACAACATCAACGCAAAAGTGTGCTCCGCGACGCTCACGGCGTTTCCGCCAGGCGTGCTCATGACCAGCACGCCGCGCTTGGTGGCCGCTTCCAAATCAATGTTGTCTACGCCCACCCCCGCGCGGCCCACGGCACGAAGCTTTGGCGCTTTGGCCAGCAAGTCCGCGGTGACTTTCGTGGCGCTTCGCACGATCAATGCGTCTGCATCGGCAATTTCCTGTTCGAGCGTTTCCTTCGTCGTCAGGACCGTGTTCCAGCCCGGCTGCTCTTTCAGCAGCCGCACTCCTCGTTCGCTGATCTTGTCGGCAACAATGACCTTCATTCAGCCTCTTCTGTGACGCAGCTAGTTGCTTCACGCGCAGGAAATCAGATGCGAATTTGCCGCGCAGTGTAAGAGATCAAAAGTAGCGAGTCCCTCTCGCTCTGTCAATTCGGTATAAACGCCATAAAAGCGCGGACAAAATGACAATCCAACATCAACACGTACGTAGTCTTTGCTATATTTAAATGGATTGAGGAGTGAGCGATGAGTCTTGCTGAGAAAATTCAAGGCGACCTGGTCGTAGCGATGCGCGCCAAGGACGAGTTGCGCTTGAGCGTTCTGCGCGGAATCAAATCGGCTATCAAGCTGAAAGAAGTGGAAAAGGAAAAGACAAAAACACTCGACGAATCGGAAACCATTCAAATCCTTCAAACGCTCGTAAAACAGCGCAAGGAATCCATCGAGCAATTCACCAAAGGCAACCGCCCGGAACTCGCCGCCAAAGAAACCAAGGAACTCGCAATTATTGAATCCTATTTGCCTGCTGGCGCGAGCGAAGCGGAGATGGACGCGGCGATCAGCAAAGCGATTTCCGAAACCGGCGCGAATTCCATGAAGCAAATGGGCGCCGTGGTGAAAGCAGCGAAAGCGGCGCTGCAGGGCAAGACAGTGGACGGGAAAGTGCTCAGCGATCGCGTTCGCGACCGGTTGTCCAAACTTGGCTAAGATTCATTCTGACCCAACGAGGAGCAGCATTCATGCAGGGACACGGCCCTCGACAGACGTGAACTCCCGCGCACTTGCAATGTTGCGCATCGGTGTAGGCATCCTATTTCTCATCTTCGGCGAATATAAAGTCTTCGGCACGCAATTCACTCTTCATGGCGGGTTTCAATATTGGATCAACCGGTTTCTTGAAGGCGGCACTTATCCTTTCATGGCGCCTGTGCTTCGCGGGTTCGTGCTCTCGCACGCCACACCCATTGCGTTTCTGGTGGCTTATGGAGAACTCGCCATCGGCATTGCGCTGGTTTGCGGCATTTTGGTCCGGCCAGCCAGCGTGTGTGGCTTTGTTTTTATGCTGACGCTGCTCTTTTCCTCGGACTACCCCGGCGCGGATGCACCGTTCTGGCAATACTTTGGCGCCAGTCTTAGTCACTCCGTGTTTATGCTTTGCTTTGCCTCGTTCTTGATCGGCCGCGCCGATGCCGTCTGGTCGGCTAGGGCTCTGCGCACCAGGCAGTCGCCACAAGCTTGAAGTCGGCACTCAATGGCCGACAGGCTTGAGCACTGCGGTGTTGCGTTCATCGCCGGCGATGATGCGATAGAGCTTTTTCAGGTCCTCGATCTTGCTGACGGGAACAGTCAGCTCTTTCACTTCAAACGTCCGCGTAAATTTCAAAGTGTTGCCGCTGGCTTCCGTTTTGCTGTGGTAGCTCGCAAAGCTGTAATCGGCATTTACCGGCGGCGGCAAATCATCAACTTCGTAGCCAGGCGGCAGCTTGATCTGAAATTCGTCTGAATCACGTATGGGGCCTGGAAATTCGAATGGAAATCTACGAGGATCTTTCGTCTCCAAAAGGCCGCTGCTTTTGGTTCCAACGACGCACGGCCGGACAAGCAGGAGATTCCCCGCCAACTTGCCGTAGTCTGAAGCGACGAAAGACCAATGAAATTGGAATGGAAGCGAGGTTTCCTGGAAATTGCTCATCGTGGCTTTGGTGATTTGAAAAGTTCCAAGCGAACGTGACATCAGAGTTTCAATCGGTTTTATTCGATCAGTGTCTTTCTCGATGTTTCGCATTGCGTATCGTTGATGGGTAGCGGCGTCTCCGACGAGCACTTCATTTACTTCACCACTCAGAGTACCGCGCATATCGAGGGCGAGGTCGCCCTTCCGTATGATTCCATTAAGTGCAGGTGGAAGCTGCGGAAGTTGCGTCAATTCGCCTCCGTCCGGAGCAACCAGCAAGCCGTAGTTGGCCTGCAGTGCGCCACGCAACTGGCCGAAAGGCGTGAGTTCGTCCGTCGGATCGAAGAAAAGAAGTTTCCCGAGCTTGGGGTGATGCATGGTAGCCGTCAATGAACTGTCGGTGATTCCGTCAGGAAGCCGGATGGCCAGGATGACGTGATTGAATCCTCCTATGTGCGGCGGCGTTGCCGGAGTCACTCCGCCTCGCTCCGTGTGAATGATGACGTAATAAGAATCGATTCCCATGATTTGAAGCATTGTACTCATGAGCGTGGCTTTGTCTTTGCAATCGCCGAACCTGTGGGTGAACACATCCGATGCCGGATGTGGCTGTTGTCCGCCGATCCCCAGTTCGATGGCCACGTAGCGGATTTCCTTTTGAATGAATTCTGCAATCGCCCGCATCTTCGCCAGCGGCGCCATTGAAGACCCGGCCAGCGCCGCCGCCTTTTGCTTGATTTCAGAAGACGGGTCTCGCCTACCCTGAGTGAGGCCGTTGTACCACAAGCCCATTTCAGACCAATTCAAGAACCCACGGTTGGTTCCCCCTGGGGGGATCACCGAGACAATCATCATTCCCGCAACGCCTTTCCAAGGGGGCATATCGGCTTCCCACTTTACGGCTGGGATATCATTCACGCGCCATTGCCATCGGTTGCTTCCTTCCTGGAAGGCTGGCGATTCCGGATGGTTTATCCAAACCGCTTTGTATTCCCAACCGGGCGGAAGTTGCAGCGTATATCGCGCGTCAGCAACCGGCACGGGCTCTTGAAAAAACCACTCGTCCTGGAAGATGTAGGGCCGGTCTTCATGCTCGAACTCGTAGCCAACGATATTGCCCGGATCGGCCGCTGGAATTTGCAGCACCTTTGTACGGACGTCTGTCATGAGTTCGCCGCCCTCGACGTCCAGGTAGCCCATTTCCGCGGTGTCTTTATCCTTCACTTCATAATCCTTCCCTTGTGCGGGAATGCACCAGGCGTGAAGGCTGGTGATCTTTGTTTCAGAGTCGAAAAAAAGCCTGACTTTTCCGTATCCGCGCCCCTCGGGACGCAGGATCTTGTAAGCCCGGCGCACTACTCCTCTCATTTTGCCGTTGGGCTGAACATTCAATACTTCTTCGGAAAAGAGCAGCACGGCGTCCGTTTTGTCGTCGTGATTTGGCAAGGGCGCATTGGTTAGAGCGTGCATCCATTGAGGAGCGTCGCCCGCCAGGACGTGTGGTGAGAGACCAGGCAAGAGCATCCAAATCGCAGCACACAGCAAGAGCCGCGGGTAAAGAAATGCGCCCAAATCAATTGCTTGCCGCAGCGGCTCCCTGCTGAAGCACGACTTGTTGTTCATCTCCAGACCTCACTAATTGGAAGAAATTTCTCAGTGCAGGGTACTTGTCTTGAGGCACGAGAATCAGGTCACTGCGCAGCACGCGCGTAAGGTGCAGCGAACCGTCCTTGTTTTCCGCTTTCGTGATGTACTCCACGGCCTTGGCATCCCGATCCTGGTCTTGAGGCAGGCTGCCAATCTTCCAGTCGGGAGGCAATTCAACGGTGACATTATCAACGGTCTTGAAGGGGAAGCGGAAGCAGACTGTGTATACGCGATTTGCGTGCTCGAATACATGCTTTTCCGTGGCGCTGAATACGCCAACGGGCAAGATTGCCCGACGCCCGGCGCCGGAAACCCAGCCGGGAATCTTTACATCAAATTCTGCCACAAGGGGCGCGCTCGAGCTGGTCCAATCCGGCTTGTTTGTGAGTTCGGCTTCGATCGCCGCGGGGACGTAATCCTTTAACTGTTCCTCAAGGAAAGTTTTCCGGGCGGTATCGTCCTGATTCCGTTGCTCGAGCCTCCGGTAGAGTCCTTCCAAGCCGGAATACTTCAATGTTACTTTCCCTTCGAGAGAGCCTTCCTCGGCGAGCTTAAAGCTCCCAATCCTCTCGATTTTGGACACGTTGCTGTCTGGAACTTCAGTTTGAATCCATGTGCCCCCGTCTTTGTCAAGCCTGAGTCCCACAACACCTGTCTCCGACCATGGCAATAGGCCGAACGGTGTAAACGGTGTGCCCGGATCAAAGTAGCGATCCTTGCCATCTACCTTCACGAGCACGACGTTGTCGTTCAGCTCGTGGCTGTTCATTCTTTCCTTAACAAAAAAATACTCGTCGCGCCGGGCCACCAGAGCCGGGTAGGCTTCAAAGCCTGCGGCCCGCACCATTGCCAGATATAGCCAGGTGAGGGAACGCCCATCGCCCCCTCCGTTTTTCCACAGCTCCGCAACGTTGCTTGGCGGCTTGCTCTTCTCGCGCTTTTGCTCTTGTTCGGTTTTCCCCACTTCGAAGGAAGTGTTATGCAGCGACTGGACGCGCACATAGATTTTTCTCAACTTCTCCTCGGGCGTATCGTCAGGGGACGTCGTCTCCGACACGGCTTGCTGCATCTCTCTCTGCTTCCCAATGAACCCTTCGACCTGGCCGTTTTCCTTTTTCCCAAACTGCTTCCAATACTTGTCCGCATTGGTCTCAATCGAGAGATCGGAGCTATATATGAAGTTAACGCGAAATTTCACCTCGTTTTCCGGCGGCATGAAATCTTCCACCTCAAACCCAGGGACATCCTGCGTGGTCATGCGCACGATGTGGTCCGGCCCTTCTGCCGGAGGCGTGGTGTTTGCTGGCAGGCCCGCGGGCCACATCCAGCGGACCGGAAAGCGCGCATAAGGAATCAGCGAGAACTTGGCATGCTTGGTAAAAAGGTCCGCGCTAACAATCCACAATGAGTCATATACGTAGTGGTCCTCGAAATCATAATTGAAATGGTATTCAATAATGCTACCCACTTGTACGTCTGGCATCGAGAATGTTTTGACGCGAATCTTTTTGCCCCGGACGTTCGAGACGATCTTGTCGAAAGATTTCCCATCAAAAGGCACGATCGTCCCGTCCGGGTGGATCGTGCGTGCACGGATTCCGCTGATGTTCACCTTTTGCGACACATAGGGAATTTCGATATTGGCGTATTTCCGGCCTTCCTCGTTCAAGATTTTTATTCGCAGGTAGTTGTATTCTGTGGTGGCCTGGGTATTGTCGTTCCGGTCGACTTGGCGGTAGAGATAAATTGCCGGCGCGCCGGGGGCTTTTGGCTCGCTGGTCATCTTCAGTTCTTCCGGAGTGATGGGTTGCCATTCGTCGCCGGCGCTCACGGGAGCGGAGAACCGAACCGCAGCTGTCACGGAAACGATAGCGATTAGAAGCAGAAGCCGGCAGGAGCGCACGATGACCTCCCCGTTTAACATTGAAAAAACGTGAAGAAAACCCTTAGGCAAGAAGAGCAGCCTGGATGGCGCCGGGTAAAATAACCCCGGGCCGACTGCGATGTGGAAGGGTCCCGTCCCATGGCCTTTGTTACCGACCTGATGAAGCGTCGCGTTGCACGATACAAGGAGCTTGCACAGTAGTCAATAGCCCAAAGGGCTACAAATCGCCCCTTCGCCAGCTCCAAAGAAGGATTCTCTCTTTCGCGGCCTGCCCGGGTGCGGCATAATCCCCCCCGCACGCAGCTGCAGCCAATTTGGACTTTGGCGCAAAGGAGGATGCAGTGGCCGAAAAGACGGAAACTCGCGAACGGGCATGGAGTTCCACGGCGCCTCCGGGCGAATTTCGCACGTATATTCCCGCGGAAGAGAGCCTGATGGAATTTACGATTCGCGCCGTGGTTCTTGGCGCGCTTTTTGGGCTGCTGTTCGGCGCGGTGAGCGTCTACGTGGGCCTGCGCGCCGGACTTACGGTTTCCGCTTCGATCCCCATCGCGGTGCTTTCGATCAGCATCCTGCGGGCTTTCGGCCGGTCAACCATCCTTGAAAACAATATTGTGCAGACCACGGGTTCCGCGGGAGAGTCACTGGCGGCCGGCGTGATGTTCACGCTGCCCGCCCTTATTTTTCTCGGATTCGGCTCGGAATTTACGTTTTGGCGAATTTTCCCGCTGGCGCTGCTGGGGGGATGGCTCGGCGTCCTGTTCATGATTCCGCTGCGCCGGCAACTCATCGTAAAGGAACATGGCAACCTGACCTTTCCCGAGGGCACCGCCTGCGCCGATGTCCTGGTGGCCGGGGAGCGAGGCGGCTCGTTTGCCAGCCGCGTGTTCTGGGGGCTCGGCCTCGGCGGTGTTTACACATTCATGATGAACACGGTACAAGCGTGGACCGGCCAGCCCGAAGCGCGCCCGAAGTGGTTTCCCGGAGCTTCCTTTCGCGCCACCATCACCTCGGAATACCTGGGGGTGGGCTACATCATCGGTCCCAAGGTCGCGGGGATTCTTTTTGCGGGCGGCGTGATCTCCTGGCTCTTGGTCATGCCCGCGATTCAGTTTTTTGGGCAGCTTGCCGGAAATACACCCATCTATCCTTCTACAATTCCCATACCGCAGATGACGCCGGACGACATGTGGCGGCAATACATCCGACCGATGGCTGCGGGCGCCGTTGCGGCGGCCGGATTGATCACCCTGATTCGCACCATGCCCACGATCATTTCCGCCTTGCGCGCAGGCCTCAAGGATGTTCGTGCAGAAGGCGGGGCAGGCACGAATACCGCGAGCCGCATCGAGCGCGACATGCCTATGAGCTGGGTCGTTGCGGGTTCGGCCGTGATCATCGTGCTGTTGTTCGTGCTGCTGACGGTTGCCCCGGTCAAGGGGACGAACACGACGTGGTATCAGAATCTTCTCGCGGGCATTCTTGTTGTGGTCTTCGGATTTCTGTTTGTTACTGTCGCTTCGCGCATCAGCGGATTGCTGGGCAATTCATCCAATCCGGTCAGCGGTATGAGCATTGGAACTCTCATGGCCACGTGCGCGATTTTTCTTCTCGCCGGATGGACGGCGCCGAGCTACAGCGTTCTTGCCCTGACGATTGGCGGATCGGTGTGCATCGCCGCGGCCATTGCGGGCGCAACTTCGCAGGATTTGAAGACCGGCTATCTCGTGGGCGCCACGCCCGTGCGCCAGCAATGGGGCTTGCTGGTTGGCGTCACCGTATCCACCTTCGCTATCGGCATCACACTTGGCTTGATGAACAAAGGACTCGAAAAATATATACCCACGCAAATCCCCCTCAACATCCAAGCCTTGCCTGCCGGGGTCAAAGTGGAAAGAGACACGTTCGAACATCACGGGAAGAATTACGTCCTCATCAATGCTCTTGGTTCCGCTCAAGTTCCCGACGGGGAGTATCTCTACGATCTGGACTCCAAACGGATTGAACTTCAGTGGGCACAAGGCATTGGCAGTGACAAAGCGCCGGCGCCCCAGGCGCGCCTGATGGCCACGGTGATTAACGGCATCCTCAGCCAGCGCCTGCCCTGGCGGCTGGTCCTGATGGGGGTAGCGCTGGTGATTGCGGTCGAAATTCTTGGCGTTCGCTCGCTCGCCTTTGCTGTCGGCGCGTATCTGTCCCTTGGAACCACGGCGGCAATGTTTGCGGGCGGGCTTGTTCGCGTGGCTGTCGAAGCCACGACGAAGAAAAAGGACGAAAGCGAGGCTAGTCCGGGAGCCCTCTATTCCAGCGGCTTGATTGCCGCAGGAGGTGTTTTCGGCTTGCTTGGCATTGTTATCAATTTATTCCAGGATCCCGAGATTTCAGCGCACGTGCCGCAGTGGGTTACGACCGTGTTTCGACTGCCCTGGCGGACTGACCTGTTTTCGCATCCTCACTGGCTCGCTTGGTTGTTGGCCCATGTGCCTGGAGGCGCGTTCATTGATTCTCTTGGCGGCCAACTAAGAACGAGCAACCTCTTTGGCCTGATTATGTTCCTGGCTCTTGCGGCTTCGCTTTCCTATTTCGCCCGCAAGAAGCTAGATTGAGAACCGAGTCGAAAGAGCCCAAGAGTTTAAGAATCAAAAAGCCTGGAAGCTAGAAGCGAGCAGGTACGCTTGAGCGGCGAAGCAAATTCTTTGCCTCTTCGATTTTTTGACTCTTCCACTCCTCCTTTGCTCTTTGACGGCGACCGTTCCCGCACCGTAAACTTCGTCTATGTATTCTCGGTCTGGCATCAAGAGCTATAGGATTAGCTTCGACTTTTACGTCACACCAGCGGTCAAGCTTCTCCTAATCGCCAATTTTGCTGTTTATATGTTTGAA
>Ga0307471_100000673_pt1 | contig 17760 bp, 17 predicted proteins | sample atmos_gasesAM3C__2_FD_204566 | JGI IMG/M metagenome (GOLD analysis project Ga0307471, IMG submission 204566) | Hardwood forest soil microbial communities from Morgan-Monroe State Forest, Indiana, United States - atmos_gasesAM3C_515 | ecosystem: Environmental > Terrestrial > Soil > Temperate...
TTGCTGGAGGAAAGGGTGACAACTATCTGTTGGAGATCGGCGGCGGACGGGCATTGCCGCAATTCGAAAGCGCTGTTATCGGGTTGAGGGTTGGACAACGCGAAACCGTTCAGGTGACCTATCCCGATAATTATTCCAATCGCGATCTCGCTGGGAAGGCGGTAGATTTTTCCGTGGTGGTTCACGATATTAAAAGAAAAGTCTTGCCGGTGCTCGATGATGATTTTGCGAAGGATCATGGCCAATGCGCATCCTTGGAGGAATTGACGGGGACGATCCGTAAGCGTCTTGAAGATGAACTCAAGCAAATTCAAGACGAGGAGTTAAAGGAACAGATTGTCCGTCAACTCATCGCACGCCATTCGTTCACGCCACCGCCCGCCATGGTAGAACGACAAACGCGATACTTGATGGAGCGCAATCAAGAGAGAGGCACTAGCGGTGAAGTACCTCCATCTTTAGAGGAAACAAGAAAAGCTTTGGAAGAGCGCGCGCTGCGTCAAGTCCAAGCTACGCTGCTGGTGGAAAAAATCGCTGCGCTTGAGCACTTTGAAGTCTCTGAAAAGGAGGTTCAAGAAAGGGTCGATAATCTGGCTCGAGCTGCGGGAGAGAAGGGAAAAACGGTGCGCGAATTCTATTCCCGGTCGGATTCACGCGACGATTTGCGAGCGCAAATGATTTTTGACCGCACGCTGGCGTTTTTACTTGAGCGGGCGAAGATTAAAGAGGTCGATCCGGAGCCCGCAAAGGTTGATGATCGGGCTAAAAAAAGCTAAACTACGGCCTAGAGTTGAGGAGTTTCTCGGGAAATGAATTTTATTCCTATTGTGGTCGAACAAACGGGGCGGGGGGAGCGGGCTTATGACATCTATTCTCGTTTGCTTAAGGATCGGATTGTCTTCCTCGGTTCGGTTATCACCGATGACGTTGCCAACGTCATAACTGCCCAATTGCTCTTTTTAGAGTCCGAAGATCCGGAGCGAGATGTTTTTTTTTACATCAATAGCCCAGGAGGTTCGGTGACCGCAGGCTTGGCTATTTATGATACCATGCAATATGTCCGTCCGCAGATATCCACGGTTTGCGTGGGTCAAGCCGCGAGCATGGGCGCAGTGCTGCTGGCTTCCGGCGCCAAAGCCAAGCGGTACGCGTTGCCGCATTCACGCATCATGATCCACCAACCGCTCGGCGGATTTCAGGGTCAGGCCGCCGACATTGACATCCAGGCCCGCGAAATTCTGAGAATGCGCGAAGAGCTGAACAATATTTTAATGAAGCATACGGGACAGAGCCTCAAAAAGATCGAAAAGGACACAGACCGAGATATGTTCATGTCCGGCAAGCAAGCCCAAGAATACGGGTTGGTCGATGAGGTCATCGCCACCCGGCCCGAGGGGAACTCAAACCTAAAGAAGTAATGCGAGGGTACTATGCCAAAGCACGGCGATGACCGTTCGGGAAATCTTGTTTGCTCATTTTGCGGTAAAAGCCAGGATGAAGTGCGCAAGCTGATCGCCGGTCCTACCGTATATATCTGCGATGAGTGCATCGACCTTTGTAACGACATTATTGCTGAAGAGTGTGATCACGACGAGACTCTCAACGCTTCTTCGAACGTCCCAAAGCCAGCGGAAATCAAGCGGGTCTTGGATCAATACGTTATCGGTCAGGAACGGGCAAAAAAAATCTTGGCGGTGGCCGTGCATAATCATTACAAGCGCATCGACAGCCAGATGGTCACCGGCGACGTCGAACTGCAGAAGAGCAACATCTTGCTCCTAGGGCCGACGGGTTCTGGAAAGACTCTTTTAGCTCAAACGCTGGCCCGTTTTCTTCAGGTTCCGTTTACCATCGCTGATGCGACGAGCCTAACCGAAGCGGGCTATGTCGGAGAAGATGTCGAAAATATTATCCTCAATCTGCTGCAGTCGGCGGATTACGATGTCGAAAAAGCCCAGCGCGGCATTGTCTACATAGACGAAATCGATAAAATCTCGCGAAAGTCAGATAATCCTTCGATCACCAGGGATGTTTCGGGCGAAGGAGTCCAGCAAGCTTTGTTAAAGATCATCGAAGGGACGATGGCGAGTGTCCCGCCCAAGGGAGGACGAAAGCACCCGCAACAAGAATTCCTTCAGGTGGATACGACCAACATCCTTTTTGTCTGCGGCGGCGCTTTCGTGGGGCTTGAGGATATTATCCGCAAGCGAATTGGCCGGAAGCGGATGGGGTTTGGCGGACAACTCGATGACAAGGATGGCCGACGACCCACCGAGCTGCTCCACGATGTTCAGCCGGAGGACTTATTGAAATTTGGGTTGATCCCGGAATTTATCGGCCGCTTGCCGGTTATCGCGACGCTGGATGAACTAGACGAATCCGCTCTCGTGCGTATCTTGAAAGAACCTAAGAACGCGTTGACCAAGCAGTATTCGAAACTATTTGAAATGGAAAGCGTGCATCTAAAGTTTACAGAAGAAGCGCTTCGAGCTATTTCTCGCGAAGCCATGAAGCGAAAATCTGGGGCGCGTGGGTTGCGCGCCATCATGGAAAATATCATGCTGGACATTATGTACGACATGCCTTCCCAGCCGAACATCAAGGAGGTTGTCGTCTCCGAGGACGTTGTCGACAAGAACGAGCCTCCGATTGTTGTGTACAGCAAGGCCGCAGAGAGTGCTTAGGGGGAAACTATGTTGTTTCGTAACGATAAAAAAGATGACAAAGAACAAGCTGGCGGTCCGGCGCGTGTCCCTTTGCTACCGCTGAGAGATATTGTGGTTTTTCCTCACATGGTCGTCCCACTCTTTGTCGGACGGCAACGCTCCATCAAAGCTTTAGAGGAAGCGACGCAAAAGCAGGGGCCCATCTTTCTGTCGTCGCAGAAGGATGCCAAGACCAACGAGCCCACGGAAGAAGATATCTATAAGATCGGAACCCTGGGAACCGTCGTGCAGATGCTAAAACTCCCCGACGGGACGGTCAAGGTTCTCATCGAGGGAAAAAAGCGCGCTAAAGTAGCTCGCTTTGTTGCGAACCCGGATTTTTTCCTGGTTGAAGTCGAAGAAGCGCCGGAAATTGTCGAACGTAACACGGAAGTGGAAGCGCTCACGCGGGAAGTCCATGCGACATTTGAAAATTACGTCAAGCTAAAAAAGAAAATACCGCCGGAAATGGTGATGTCGGTCTCTTCTATCGATGATCCCGCGCGACTTTCAGATACCATTGTCGCCCATCTGGGAATCAAACTGGGAGATCGTCAGAACCTGTTGGAAACCTTCAACGCCGCGGAGCGACTCGAAAAGGTCTTGGCTCATATGCGAGCCGAAATCGAAATCCTGGAGGTGGAGCGGCGTATTCGCTCACGGGTCAAAAAACAGATGGAGCGATCGCAGAAAGAGTACTATTTGAACGAACAGATGCGAGCCATCCAAAAAGAGCTCGGCGAAAAGGATGAATTTAAAAACGAAATCCAAGAGATCGAAGAAAAGATCAAGCAGAAAAAACTCTCGCCGGAGGCGAAGGACAAGGTTGAGAAAGAGCTTAAGAAGCTCAAGATGATGTCGCCGATGTCGGCGGAAGCCACGGTGGTCAGGAATTATATTGATTGGATTCTCAGCCTGCCGTGGAATGAATTCACCGATGACAAGTTGGACATCAACGAAGCCGAGAAGGTTCTTGAAGATGATCACTACGGATTGGAGAAGGTTAAGGAGCGGATTCTCGAATATCTCGCGGTGCAGAGCCTAGTAGGTAAGATCAAAGGCCCGATTCTTTGTTTGGTGGGACCTCCGGGGGTCGGTAAGACTTCACTGGGCCGTTCCATCGCCCGGGCAACGGGGCGGAAATTTGTCCGAGTTTCGCTCGGCGGAGTCAGAGACGAAGCAGAAATTCGAGGCCACCGGCGTACTTATATCGGTGCTCTCCCGGGAAAAATCGTCCAGTCGATGAAAAAGGCAGGCTCCAGCAATCCGGTGTTCTTGATGGACGAAATTGATAAGATGTCAACTGATTTCCGCGGCGATCCCTCTTCCGCACTACTCGAAGTGTTGGATCCCGAGCAGAACACGTCTTTCAACGATCACTATTTAGACCTCGACTACGATCTTTCTAAGGTCATGTTCATCACCACGGCGAATACGTTGGACCGTATTCCGCGTCCACTACAAGATCGCATGGAGATTATCCGGATTGCCGGTTACACCGAATTGGAAAAACTTGCCATCGCAAAAAAATATCTGCTCGGAAAGCAGAAGGAAGCGAACGGCTTGACGCCCGAGAATGTGACTTTCACGGACAATGCGCTTTTGGGAGTGATCCGTCACTATACCAAAGAAGCTGGGGTGAGAAATCTCGAGCGCGAAATCGCCTCGATTTGCCGCAAGGTCGCTGTGGAAGTGGTCAAGAAGGATCGCAACGCCCACATGCAGGTCGGCACGAAGAGCCTGCACAAGTATCTGGGACCGGTAAAATATCGGTACGGCAAGGCAGAGGCGGAAACTAAAATTGGAGTCACCACGGGTTTGGCCTGGACTGAACTCGGCGGCGAGCTGCTAGCGACGGAGGTGACGATCATGCCTGGCAAGGGCCAGTTGATTATTACCGGCAAGCTCGGCGATGTCATGCAAGAATCCGCCCAAGCGGCTATGAGTTATGTTCGCTCACGTGCCACCGAGCTGGGGTTGGAGAGGGATTTTTATCAGAAGATCGATGTCCATATTCATGTGCCCGAGGGGGCTATCCCCAAAGACGGTCCTTCGGCCGGTATAACCATGGCGACGTCCCTCGTTTCGGCGTTGATTAAGATTCCGGTTCATAATGATTTAGCTATGACCGGCGAAATTACCTTGCGAGGCACCGTCCTCCCGATAGGCGGGTTGAAAGAAAAGGTGTTGGCGGCTCATCGTGCGGGCATCAAAAGAGTCCTGATCCCGTCGGAAAACGAAAAAGATATTGAAGAGATTCCCGCCACCGTCTTAAAAGGCGTCGAACTCTCGTTGGTCGGGCATATGGATGATGTTCTCAAAAAGGCCTTGGTTGTGGATGATCCGGATAGCCTGTTTAAGAACATTTCGCTTCAGCCAGATACGAAAGAGGACCCCACTCCATTCCCTGATAAAGTTGAGGATGTTCCGGGGCCCGAGATCTTGCCGCAGTAGAATCATTTCGACGGTAGGAATGCCGTGTTTGACACACGGCATTCCTGTTGTTATAAAGCGCCATTGCCCGTTTGGCCGGGTTGGCTGGAGGATGAGGGGATCAAATGACTAAGGCGGAATTAATCGATTCGATTGCCAAGCGCGCCGAGTTGCCACGGCCCAAAGCAGAAGACATAGTAAACGGACTATTTGACGATATCGTTGGTGCATTGAAGCGCGGAGATAAAGTGAACATTTCCGGCTTTGGAACTTTCGCGATCTCCGAGCGGAAGGGTCGAACCGGAAGAAATCCCAAGACCGGGGAAACTATTGAAATCGCTCCTTCTCGGGCTGCTAAGTTCAAGGCCGGGAAGACCTTGAAAGAGTCCCTCAACTAGTTCCTTCTCTTAGAAGAGCCACGATAAGGAATGCCTCGAGTCAGAAAACGCCGGAAAAATTTCCTTTCCGGCTCGGGGGCGAGGGGGGCTGGTGTTTTCAGTGGAGAGGGGCGGTTAGCTCAGCGGGAGAGCATCGGCCTTACAAGCCGGGGGTCACAGGTTCAAATCCTGTACCGCCCACCAAATTGATTGTCGGGGTCGTAGTTCAGTTGGTTAGAACGCCGGCCTGTCACGCCGGAGGTCGCGAGTTCGAGTCTCGTCGGCCCCGCCACTCCCCTTGGGATATAGCAGATCAAGCTTTGACGGAAACCATTTAAAGATGAAAACTCTAGATGCTCGTGCACAACGACAGTGGTATGTGGTCGATGCCCAAGGAAAAGTTTTGGGCCGAATGGCCACTGAAATCGCGAAAATCTTGCGCGGCAAAAACAAGCCGATCTATACCCCGAACGCGGATGCCGGGGATTTTGTCATCGTTGTGAATGCTCGCGGCATAAAGCTCACCGGCAAGAAACTTGAGCAAAAGATTTATTATCGCCATACGGAGTATCCGGGAGGAATTCGCGAACGGACGGCAGCCAAGATGCTGACGGAAAAGCCGGAGGATCTCGTCCGACTGGCGGTAAAGGGTATGCTGCCAAAGAACCGCCTAAGTAGAAAACTAGTCACCAAACTCAAAGTTTACGCCGGTCCTGAGCATCCCCACGAAGCGCAAAAACCACAACCGTTGGCGATTTGAGTTATAGGAGTCGTAAATCGATGGCGGAAAAAGTTATCACCGCGACCGGTAGAAGAAAAACGTCCGTAGCCCGTGTGTTCTTGAAGCAGGGCAAAGGCATGATCAAAATCAATGACCGCTCTTTAGAAGAATACTTCGGTCGCGAGACGGCTCGGATGGTGGTCTTACAGCCTTTTGATGTAACGCAAACCAAAGGTAGTTTTGATATCGACGTCAACGTTCAAGGGGGCGGAAGCTCGGGCCAGGCAGGGGCCATCCGGCACGGAATTACCCGCGCCCTCATGCAGTTGAATTCTGAATTTCGCTCGCCGCTTAAGAAAGCTGGGTTTGTGACCCGGGACCCGCGCGCGGTCGAGCGAAAAAAATATGGTCGGCACAAGGCCCGCAAGCGGCCCCAATACTCCAAGCGTTGAACGCGATGTCTAGATTCGATTTTACGGCACTCTTCAATAAAAGGGCCGAAACGGGCTTGGTCCTTGCCATTACTGTTCCGCGGTAAGAAAGAAAATACCAACCAAGGTAAAGATCCCATTGGGAAGCCACGCGGCTATCCAGGGCACCAGAGCGCCACTGTGACCGAGAGAGATGCAAAAGGCCGACAGAACCCAATAACTGAAGCCTATGACCATCGCGATTCCGAAGCTTAGCGCCACACCTCCGCTGATTTGTTTCTTGAGGGCAAACGGAATTGCGAGCAGGACCATTAGAGGAGAAATCAAGGGAATCGCCAGCTTGGTTTGGAGATCGACTTCATAATTTCTCGTGTCGATGCCTTTGCTCCTCAGGTCCGCGATCTGTTTTTGCAGGTCGAGATAGGTAAATTCCTCGGCGTCCCGGGCAAGCAGCTTTAGATCTTCCGGAGTCTCGGCGACCGGCGCTGAGGCCGTGACTTTCGCGCTCGCTAGCTTGCCGTCAGGAAGAAAATGCCATTCGGTTCCTTCCTGGGCATGCCATTCTTTTCCCGTCCACCGCGCAGCGGGAATTTCCAAGAGTCCGCGCAGGCTGAAATCCCGATTGAGCAAGAAAATAACCACGCCCTCCAGGGTTCGCGTCTTGGTGTTAAAGTTTTCAACGTTGATGAAGTTTCCTTCCCCGCGGATCCAAATATCTCTTGTGCCAAGCAGGCTTTGCTGTTGCCTGTTTTTTATTTCGGTAGTGTAGATCGTTTTGGCACGGTGGGTGAACATGGGCACCAGGCCCTCATTCCAAAAAAAACTGCCGAAGCAAATAAACAAGGAAAGAATCACTAGGGGCAAACAAATTCTTTGAACGCTCAGCCCGCTGGAGCGCATGGCCGTGATTTCCTGGGTTCGGGCCAGCATGCCGAGGGAGAATAAAGTAGCGAAGAGCGTTGCAAAACCGATCACCCGAGAAATCGAGAGGGGGCTGGTGTAGAAGAAATAACGAACGATAGTCCAAAGCGTTGCCCCGGCGTCCAAAAAAGTGCTAATGCGGTCAAAGCAGTCTACGATCAAATACAGAGCAGTGCTCACAATCAATGCCAACAGAAAAATGCGCAAAAACCCGCGAACCAGATAGCGGTCCAGGATGCTTCCCAGAGGAAGAGACTTGATCTCTCCGCGTGATTCCATGGTCATCAACTCAGCGTCTACGCTTGAATCTACCAACAGTCCAACTAAATGCGGCATCCAACCTGGTCAAAAGTAGCAGTGGCGACTCCCGTAGGGCTTTCGTAAAAAGATGAATGGCAATTCCTCCGACCACAAGGTTGGGCAACCACAGCGCCGGCACGGGATGGAGTAAGCCTTTATCCCCGAGGGCTCTTCCCAGGGACAGCAGTGCATAGTAGGCCAGAAGCCAGAACAGACAAAGGGCGAACCCCCATGAACGGCCGGCTCGCGCACTGCGGGGCAATAAAGTGAGGGAAACTCCGAGGAGACAAAAAATCAAGGGAATGAAGGCGAACGAAAAGCGCTGTTGTAACTCCATACGTTCAGGAATGGCCTTGGCACCGCTCCCCTCTTTCTGGTGAATGGTAGCGATCAAGTGTTTCAAAGAGACCTCTTTAGGGCCCGAGTCCTTTTTTTTCACAGGTCCGACGAGGTCGTCCAAGTCGAGCTTGAAATCATAAATGTTGAAACGAGTTTGGCTAAACCCCGGGCGTTTTTTTTCTCTCTCATAAATCGACCCATCGAAAAGTCTGAGACCGAGGGTGTTGGTTTGTTCGTCGGTAGAAATAATCGCGACTTTCCCGAGAATGATATCGTCCCTTGCGGGATCTCGCTTGTCGACGATCAACACCCCTTGAGCGGTATTTCCTGGCGGAATGATTTCTTCCAGGTAGATAAGAATTTTTGGAAAGTCATCGTTAAAAACTTTTTCCTTTAGAGCGGTCCCGATACGGCTCTTGGCGATGTTGTAAAGCTCTTTTTTTAGTGCCTGGTTGGCAGCGGGTCGGGCAAACATGGTGAGCAATAGCGTGACCGCAGCGATAATCAGCGCGAGGCCGGCGATGGGCCAAAGGATGCGCATCGGACTGACTCCGGAAGCCTTGAGGGCAAGAATTTCCTGGTCATTGGATAATCTTCCGAGGCCCAGAAGGATCGCCAAAAGAAAAGCCATCGGCACAGTGAGTTCGAGAAAGGTGGGTAAGATCAGGGACAATAGTTTACCAATCTGCAACAGCGGGACGCCGCGAGTGATCACAAGCTCGATAAGTTTCAAAATGCGCGCAATCAAAAGCACAAAGGTAAAGGCCAAAAGACCGAAAAAAAAGGGCGGCAGAACTTCAGAAATGAGGTAACGTGTAAGTGTTCTTCGCTTCACAGTAAGGGGATGGTATCTGGTGAGTCTTTCTTTGTAAAATCCTTTTATCATAAAAGTTAGGTTAGGTTGATGGACAGAGAGAAGCAACTCATATTCGGAATTCACCCAGTCTTGGAAAAACTAAAAGCATCGCCAGCCGAAGTGGAGGAAATCATTATCGCGGAAGGTTCCGCACGGTCGGCGGCGCGATCCGTTGACGTCGCCGCGCGGCGGGTCGGGGTGCGAGTAAACTATGCAAGTCCCGCGGCGCTCGATCGTCTGGCCGCGAGCCAGCGGCATCAGGGCGTTGTGGCGAAAATAGCGGCGGTTCCTTATCTGCAAGTGTCACGATTGCTTGAAAGTATTTCCTCATCATCCGGCTCCGAACAGATCTTGATCTTGGATGGATTGACCGATCCCCACAACTTCGGAGCCCTCTTGCGAACGGCCGAAGCCGTGGGAATTCAGCACGTCATCATACCAAAAGACCGTTCAGTGGGGGTGACCGCGGCTGTGGTTAAAGCTTCCGCCGGGGCGGTTCACCACCTAAAAATCTATAAAGCCACCAATCTTCGGCGTGCTATAAAGGGCCTTAAAGACTGCGGATTTTGGGTCGCAGGGCTGGATGTGCATGCGACGGATGGGGTTTATGATCGCGTACTCCCGGAAAAGCTGGGGATCGTGTTGGGTAGCGAAGGCGAGGGGATCAGGCACCTTATCCGGCAGGAGTGTGATTTCCTCGTTTCAATACCTATGGCGGGCAAGATCAGGTCTTTGAATGTAGCAGTGGCTGGCGCGGTTTTCCTGTATGAGCTCGTTCGGCAAAAACAGGCAAAAGCGTCACGTTGACAAGGCTAGGAGTAAGAGATATTGGGTTCTTGAAAGAGGATTTAAGCGCTTTTAAGGCTCACCTATTGACATTTATAGCCCGAAGTGGTTTAAATGTTCGTTTACGGATGGGGTAAGAGCACTCCCGTATAGTCGTTTGCCAAGAAGGCTCAAGATCCAATACTTATAAACTTGTTGATTAGTCGTAACTGGCCTTTTTCGTTACCAATTTAGAAGGCAAGGCTTCCAGATTGGCGCGTGAAAAATGTTTTACGGACTAAGCTGGCGTAGCTCAACGGCAGAGCAGCTGATTTGTAATCAGCAGGTTGTAGGTTCAAATCCTATCGCCAGCTCCAGGGAAAACCTGTCGAGCTGTCGTAGGAGCGTGAATCGAGAAGGTCAGGCTGACGCGAAGCTGTGGTTGCAGAGAGAAGGGGAGAGGTTCCCGAGTGGCCAAAGGGAGCAGACTGTAAATCTGCCGGCAATGCCTTCGAAGGTTCGAATCCTTCCCTCTCCACCATTTTTGTTTTGCGGGAATAGCTCAGTTGGTAGAGCGCGAGCCTTCCAAGCTCGGGGTCGCGGGTTCGAGTCCCGTTTCCCGCTCCAAATCTTTATGTGGCTGATAGCAGATTGGGCCGTTAGTTTTTTAGTCACGGAACAACCTGCCAGAAGCCATCGACTGATATGCCCAGGTAGCTCAGTCGGTAGAGCACGTCCTTGGTAAGGACGAGGTCGGCGGTTCAATCCCGCTCCTGGGCTTTTTGTCCGGATCAAGGGTTCACGTAGTGCAAATCATAGGAGGATGAGATGAGCAAACAGAAGTTCGAGCGGAAAAAGCCACACCTTAATATCGGAACCATCGGTCACGTCGATCATGGAAAGACGACGTTGACTGCCGCGATTACCAAGGTGCTGGAAAAGACCGGCGGGGCTAAATTCATGGCCTATGACCAGATCGATAAGGCGCCTGAAGAAAGAGAGCGAGGCGTTACGATCAATATAGCCCACGTGGAATATGAGACGGCTAAGCGCCACTACGCGCACGTCGACTGCCCGGGGCACGCCGACTACATCAAGAATATGATCACGGGAGCAGCGCAGATGGACGGAGCAATTCTCGTCGTTTCTGCGGCGGACGGACCAATGCCGCAAACCCGAGAGCACATCCTATTGGCACGCCAAGTCGGAGTTCCCGCCATCGTGGTTTTCCTCAATAAGGCTGACATGGTGGATGATAAAGAGCTTTTGGACCTTGTAGAACTCGAAGTTCGCGACCTCCTATCCAAGTACAAGTTTCCAGGTGACGACACCCCCATCGTTATCGGTAGCGCGTTGAAAGCGTTGGAAGGGGATACCTCAGAAATGGGCGAGGTCGCTATTCATAAGTTGATGGATGCCGTAGACTCCTTTATTCAAGAGCCGGTTCGGGACATCGACAAGCCGTTTATCATGCCCGTTGAAGATGTTTTCACCATCAGCGGTCGCGGCACAGTTGTAACCGGGCGAGTTGAGCGGGGAATCGTCAAAGTCGGTGAAGAAATCGAGATCGTTGGCTTCAAGGCTACCCAGAAGACCGTGGCAACGGGTGTTGAAATGTTTCGCAAGCTTTTGGATGAAGGGCAAGCCGGCGACAATATTGGGGTGTTGTTGCGGGGAACGAAACGCGAGGAAGTCGAAAGAGGTCAGGTCTTGGCCAAACCCGGAAGCATTACGCCGCACACGAAATTTAACGCTGAAGCTTATGTTCTGACTAAGGAGGAGGGTGGACGGCACACCCCGTTTTTTAATGGCTATCGCCCGCAGTTTTACTTCCGTACGACGGATGTTACCGGAGTTGTCAAACTGCCTGAAGGCACTGAGATGGTCATGCCCGGTGACAACATCAACGTGGAGATCGAGCTGATTACTCCCGTCGCTATGGAAGAGGGTTTGAAGTTCGCGATCCGCGAAGGTGGTCGGACTGTCGGTGCGGGAGTGGTCACAAAAATTATTCAGTAATTCCTGACGGGGAGGTTGCGGCCATGCGAGAGCTAATAGGCTTTGCTTGTGACCAATGTAAGCGGAAAAATTATACGACGACGAAAAACAGAAAGAAGACCACGGAGAAACTAGCGCTAAAAAAATTCTGTTCATCTTGCCGATCCCATACCCTGCATCGCGAGGTAAAGGTCTAGCGGGAGATACAGGGGTCAGTAGCTCCAATTGGCTAGAGCGCCGGACTCCAAATCCGGTTGTTGCAGGTTCGAGTCCTGCCTGACCCGCCAGCTCATTGAGTGGATGACCTCATGGGAGATTGGCTGCAAAAAGTCCAGGATGGCATTCGGCACGCCACCGAATTTTTTGAAGAATCCTGGCAGGAGCTAAAGAAAGTCCACTGGCCGTCGCGTAAGGAAACCTATGCGGCGACTTTAGTGGTTATCGTGGTTGTGGTTTTGATTTCCATCTACCTGGCACTAGTTGATTTGGGCCTGACCAAAGCCATCCAGGCCGTCGTCGACTGATCACTTACGAGTTCTCGCCTATGGCTAAACAATGGTACATCGTTCACACCTTTTCGGGGTATGAGCAAAAGGCGAAGGCGGCTCTAGAGGATAGAATCAAAGCGCTGAGCAAGCAAGATTACTTCGGAGAAATTTTGGTGCCGGTGGAAAAGGTCGTTGAGCTGGTCAAGGGAAAGAAAAAGACGTCTTCACGGAAGTTTTTTCCCGGCTATATTTTAGTTCAGATGGAGCTCAATGACGATACCTGGCACGTGGTGAAGGAAACACCAAAAATTACCGGATTTGTCGGGGGTAGTACTCATCCCCCGCCGGTGAGCGACGAAGAGGTGAGAACCATCACTCTGCATATGGAAGAAGGGGCGATCAAGCCTAAGCCTCGGGTGCTCTTTTCCGTCGGTGAAAACGTGAAAGTCGTCGATGGTCCATTCGCAGATTTTAATGGTGTTGTCGAAGAGGTGCGGCCGGACAAGGGAAAACTTAGAGTGCTCATCAGCATCTTCGGACGCGCTACTCCGGTGGAATTGGAATTCGTTCAGGTGGAACGGAATTAATTGAACTGAATCAGTAAAAAAAGGATCGAGCAGATGGCAAAAAAGGTCATAGGAGAAATCAAGCTTCAGATTCCCGCCGGGCAAGCTAATCCAAGCCCGCCCGTGGGTCCGGCCTTGGGGCAGCGGGGGGTCAATATCATGGAATTTTGTAAGGCGTTCAATGCCGCGACCCAATCGCAACAAGGCATGATCACTCCGGTGATTATTACCGTCTATGCCGATCGCTCTTTTACCTTTGTGACCAAGACTCCGCCTGCTTCAGTGTTGCTCAAGAAGGCTGCGGGGGTTGAAAAAGGATCAGCGGAGCCCGGGAAGATCAAGGTCGGAAAAGTTAGTCGCGCCGAGGTCAGAAAAATCGCTGAGCTGAAATTGAAAGATCTGACGGCCAAGGATCTTGCGGCGGCGGAGAAATCCGTCGAGGGGACAGCTCGCAGTCTGGGTTTGGAAATAGAAGGCTGAATTTTTAAAGCTTAGGTAATCGAGGAATCAATAGACTGGATTTCCAATAAACCTGATCTGAGGAACGCATGAGCGCAAATGGAAAATCGTATAGGGCAGCGCTGGATAAGGTGGATCGTGCCCAACGCTACCTCTTAGAAGACAGCTTGCGGTTGGTTAAGGAAACGGCCCGCGCCAAGTTTGATGAAACCGTGGAGATGGCGGTGCGGCTCGGTGTCGACCCGCGGCAAGCCGACCAGAATGTGCGCGGCACTGTAACGCTGCCACACGGCATGGGCAAAACGGTTCGCGTGCTGGCTTTTGCCAAAGGCGACAAGGAGAAAGAGGCGCAAGAGGCGGGAGCGGATTTTGTCGGTGCCGACGATCTCATAAAAAAAATCAGCGATGGTTGGTTTGACTTTGATAAGACCGTTGCCACCCCCGACATGATGGGAGCCGTGGGGCGGATCGGAAAGATTTTGGGGCCCCGTGGGCTCATGCCCAATCCCAAAACCGGAACCGTAACCTTGGATATTGGTAAGGCGGTGAAGGAGATAAAGGCCGGAAAGCTGGAGTTTCGAGTCGACAAGGCCGGGATTGTTCACGTTCCCGTGGGCAAAGCTTCCTTTGGGGCAGAGCAGCTGATCGACAATGCCAAGGCGGTATTGATGTCGCTTCTGAGAGCTAAGCCAGCTTCAGCCAAGGGCAACTATGTGCGGGGGGTAACCATTTCCACGACGATGGGCCCGGGTATCAAGGTGGATTTGTCGCAAGTGAGATCGATGGCTGCTTAACTGGAATTTGGCAGGCAGCAGATTAAGCAATTCAGTGTGCAGGAGAAAAAATGGCTGAGTTAGTTGAGGCGCGTGCAAGCCATGCGGAAAAAGCCGAAACGGTGGCAGCCGTTCATGCGAGACTAAAATCGGCGACGATGGCTATCGTAACGGAATATCGAGGTCTCTCGTTAGCTCAAATGACCCGGTTGCGGCGGGAAATCAGGCAGGCTTCCGGAGAATATCATGTAATCAAGAATACGCTGGTGCGTCGCGCGCTTAAAGATACGGCGTACGGTCCGTTGGAACGCTTGCTAGAGGGACCCAATGGGTGGGTTTTCGCCTACGACGATCCAGTGGTGCTCTCCAAAGCCCTGGTCAAGTTCGGTGATGACAATGAAAAACTAACCATCAAGGGCGGCATGTTTGAAGGCGAGTTTTTGGATCCAGCTAAGGTAAAAGTCTTGTCGCAGATGCCGAGCAAGCCCGAGCTGCAAGCCAAGCTGCTCGCGATGATTCAAGCGCCGGCGACTCAGTTGGTTCGCCTCATGCAAGAACCCGGGGCGCGAGTGGTGAGACTATTAGAGAATTTGCGCAAAGGAAAAGCAGAATAACACCCGTTGAAGATTTGGTTTTGGAATTAACTTAAAGGGGGACTTTCCGATGGCAGAGGTATCGCGAGAACAAGTTAAGGACTTCATCAAGAACATGACGCTGATGGATGCGGCGTCTCTGGTAAAAGAACTGGAAGATGAGTTGGGCGTCAGCGCGGCAGCGCCGGTGGCCGTGGCGTCCGCAGGAGCGGGACCTGCTGCGGCAGCAGAGGAGCAGACAGAGTTCAACGTAATTCTCGCCGAGGCGGGCGAAAAGAAAATCCAGGTGATCAAGGTCGTGCGCGAGCTTACGGGTCTGGGGCTCAAAGAAGCAAAAGACCTAGTCGATGGAGCACCGAAGCCTGTGAAAGAAGCTGTGCCTAAAGCGGAAGCGGAAAGCGTTAAGAAAAAGCTTGAAGAACAGGGAGCCAAAGTCGAGATCAAGTGAGCTTTCGCGTGGTCTTTTGCGATCGGTTTTTTATTGTGGACTGTTTAGCCGGTAGCCGAGCAAGCTTCGAGCGCAGCAGCGATCGTTGCCCGTTTACACGGGTTTCCCGTTCGAAGCTCCGGACGGTTTTGTCCGTGGAGCAGAGCTTACCGGTCGTCAGATAGAGGAGCAAGCATGGCATTTCAGGTGGCAAATAACTTACGTTTTCGCCGCAGTTTCGGAAGAATCAAGAAGATTATTGACCTTCCTTACTTGATCGAAATCCAAAAAAACTCCTACGATCTCTTTTTACAGAAGGATCTTGGGCCGACCCAGCGCCAAAACATCGGACTCCAAGAGGTTTTTAAGTCGGTTTTCCCCATCAAGGACTTCAATGAGACCGCTTCCTTGGAGTTTGTGAGTTACGCCCTCGGAGAACCCAAGTACGACGTGGAGGAATGTCATCAACGGGGCATGACCTATGCGGCGCCGCTAAAGGTGACAGTCCAGTTGGTTTTGTGGGATGTAGATAGTCAAACGGGGTCTCGAAGCATCAAGAACGTAAAAGAACAGGAAGTGTATTTCGGCGAGATGCCGCTGATGACCAAGAACGGCACGTTTATGGTGAACGGAACCGAGCGGGTCATCGTGAGCCAGCTGCATCGTTCTCCCGGCGTTTTCTTCGAACACGATAAAGGAAAGACTCATGCCAGCGGCAAATTGCTTTACTCCGCGCGCGTTATTCCTTACCGCGGTTCATGGGTCGATTTAGAATTCGATCCGCGGGATATTCTCTATGTACGCATCGACCGGCGGCGTAAATTTCACGCCACTGTCTTATTGCGGGCGTTGGGAATGACCGCCGAGGATTTGCTTAATTACTACTACAAGAGCGACACGATAGTGTTCGATGGGCGCAAACCCGCGTTGGTATTCAATGCCAATCACCTTCTCGGGGCCAAAGTGGGCTCGGACTTACGCGATCCCAAGACCAACGACCTGATCGTCAAGGAAGGTAAAAAATACACCCGGCCCATATTGCGCCAGATGGAGGCGGCCAAGATCAAACAGGTCCCCATCGGCTGGGAAGAGATCCTGGGGCGCGTGGCCGCCCATGACATCGTCGATCCGCAGACCCATGAAGTTCTTTTGGAGTGCAACCACGAGATTACTCAAGACAAGCTGGATCTAATCCGCGAAAAAGGAATCCACCAAATCGAAGTTCTCTTCATCGAGGAATCCGCAGTGGGTCCTTATCTGCGCAACACTTTGTTGCAAGATCGGATTCATAAGCCCCAAGATGCCATCCTTGAGATTTATCGTCGTCTGCGCCCCGGAGACCCGCCTACCGTCGAATCGGCGACCAACTTCTTCAACAATCTGTTTTTCAACCCAGATCGTTATGATCTTTCCAAAGTCGGCCGGCTTAAGCTGAACCACCGGCTCAAGCTAAACGTGCCTTTGGAACAGGGGACATTGCGCAAAGAAGACATCCTCGAGGTGGTTCGGTACTTAATGGAGTTAAAGAACGGCAATGGTTCGGTGGACGATATTGACCACCTCGGCAATCGCCGAGTGCGTGCCGTCGGCGAACTGGTGGAAAATCATTTCCGCGTTGGTTTGGTGAGAATGGAGCGGGCCATCAAAGAGAAAATGAGCCTGCAAGATATCGAGACGTTAATGCCGCAGGAATTGATTAACTACAAGCCAGTTTCGGCGGCGCTCAAGGAGTTTTTCGGCTCGAGCCAGCTTTCCCAGTTCATGGATCAAACCAATCCGCTTTCTGAGATTACGCATAAGCGGCGCCTCTCCGCTCTGGGCCCCGGCGGTCTGACCCGTGAGCGGGCGGGCTTCGAAGTCCGGGACGTGCACCCGACGCACTACGGCCGCGTCTGTCCCATCGAAACTCCCGAAGGTCCCAATATCGGCCTCATCGCTTCGCTGACGACCTATGCGCGGGTGAATGAGTTCGGTTTTATTGAGACCCCGTATCGCGAAGTCGAGAACGGGCGCGTCACCGATCGCATCCGCTATCTCTCAGCGTTGGAGGAGGAAGATCACGTCATTGCCCAGGCCAATGCGCCCATCGATGGCCGCGGCGCCTTCACGGCGGATCTGGTTTCGTCACGCAAAGGTGGCGAGTTTGTCATGGCCCGGCCAGAAGAAGTGAATTTAATGGACGTATCGCCGAACCAACTGGTGAGCGTGGCGGCTTCGCTCATTCCGTTCCTGGAAAATGATGACGCCAACCGGGCGCTCATGGGATCGAATATGCAGCGGCAAGCGGTGCCGCTGCTGCGCACCGAGGCGCCTTTTGTCGGCACCGGCATGGAAAAGACAGTGGCGCGGGATTCCGGCGTAACGTGCGTCGCGCGCCGCGATGGAGTGGTGGAAAGCGTGGATTCGACGCGCATCGTCGTGAAAGCTGACAAGCCTTCCGGGTCCCGCGACACTGGCGTCGACATCTATAACTTAGTCAAATACCAGCGATCGAATCAAAATACTTGCATCAACCAAAGACCTATCGTGTTAGTGGACGATCAGGTGAAAGCTGGCGACGTTATTGCCGACGGCCCTTCCACGGAAATGGGTGAATTGGCCCTGGGCC
>Ga0307471_100000674_pt1 | contig 17714 bp, 19 predicted proteins | sample atmos_gasesAM3C__2_FD_204566 | JGI IMG/M metagenome (GOLD analysis project Ga0307471, IMG submission 204566) | Hardwood forest soil microbial communities from Morgan-Monroe State Forest, Indiana, United States - atmos_gasesAM3C_515 | ecosystem: Environmental > Terrestrial > Soil > Temperate...
TTCGAGGGGTGGCGAGGACGGCCGGGGTCGCGCTGGTCGGGGTGCCGTTGGGTGATGGCGCTGCCACCTCGTCGGCGGAGCCGGCGGTTCCGATCCCGATTGGCTGATCGGGAAGGGCGGTGGCGGTGGCGGCGGTCGGCCGCGGCGCCGGTGCGGCCGCGCGGGGGGAGGTCAGCGCGGTCGCACCGGCCGTGGTGCCCTGGGGGGACGGCGGGTCGTCGGCCGGGGCCGGGGCGAGGACCGAATCCGTCGCCGGGGCGGCGGTTCCTTCGATGCGGGTGGAGACCCGGCCGAGGATCAGGGTGACCCGCTGGGTCTGGCCGCCGGCCTCGCGGACCTGGGTGATCCTGAGGCCGGCCGACTCGATCGACGACCCCGTCCCGGTGGCAGGGAGGAACTCGACGGTGATGCCGGCCTGGGCGAGGGGGGCGAAGACGGCGGACGGGTCGGCGCCGGGCGGTGACTGGTCCCCCAGCTTGAAGCCGTGATCGGTGAGGCCGACCTCGACGCCATTGACGACGATGGAGCCGACGGTGAGGGACGATTCCTTCACGACGGGCTTGCCGGGCTCGGCCACGATCTTGGCGTGGGCGGTGGACTTGCCGATCTGGAGCTTGTCGGTGACCTTGAAGGCGTCGAGGCGGGAGTCGGCCGTGGCGGTCATCGCGCCGGTGGCGTTGTCGACGGCGGCCTTGCTCGCCGCCTGCCCCTGGGTGGCGGCGATGACGTCGCCGGGGACGAGGCCGCTGCGGGCGTGGCTGGCGGAGGCGTACTGGTCGCTCTGGGCGTGGAGCTGGAGACCGGTCTGGTCCTGGTCGACGGACGGCCGGATCGGATACTGGCTCTGCACGTAGAAGGGGTAGCTGGGGACGGCCGTCGGCCCGCCGAATCCGGCGACGACGCCGTTGCCGTTGTCGGGCAGGCCGGCCATGATCTCGCCGGGGTAGGGGGCGCTGGCGAAGGCGATCGACTGACCGACCGAGTCCACCAGCGACTGGGCCGACGCCGGGGTCCCGTAGACGACGGCGTTCTGGCCGAAGACGGGGGCGGCCGTGTTCACGTATTCGACCGCCAGGGCGTCGGCCCGGGCGACGACCGTGAACGAGGAGTCTCCTTCGGCGCTGGCGGTGTGGGCGAACACCGCCCCGCTGAGCCCGAGCACGGTGAGTACCGCCCGGAGGCGCGAGAGCTTCGACGTCGACATGGCTTTCAGACCCCCAGGTAGGAGGCGAGGATCTGCTCCTCGCCGAGTTCGTGGGCCTCGCCCACGAACTGGATGCGGCCCTTGTTCAGGATGTAGACGAAGTCGGCCAGCTCGAGGGCCCGGGCGACGTACTGCTCGACGAGCAGGAGGGCGGCTCCCTGGGCGGCCAGCTTGTGGAGGTACTCGAAGATCTCGTCGATGATCTTGGGGGCCAGGCCCATCGACACCTCGTCGAGCAGGACGGTGCTGGGGCCGGCCACGTAGGAGCGGGCCAGGGCCAGCATCTGCTGTTCGCCGCCGCTCATCGTCCCGGCCCGCTGGGCGAGGCGCTCCCCGAGGCGGGGGAAGGCTCCGGCCACGGCGGCGATCGGGTCGAGGGTCGAGGTGTCCTTGGCTTGGAGCCGGATGTTGTCCTTGACCGACAGCGCCCGGAAGATCCCCCGGCCCTCGGGGACGTGGCAGACTCCGGCGCCGGACAGGCGGTGGGGCGCCCAGCCGGTGGCGTCGACCCCGTCGACCAGGATCTGCCCGGCCGAGGGGCGCAGCAGGCCCGAGGCGACCCGCAGCAGGGTGGTCTTGCCCGCCCCGTTGGGGCCGAGGAGGGCCACGACGGCGTTGTCGGGCACGACGAGGTTGACGTCGCGGAGCACGGTGTGGGGGCCGTAGCCGGCGGTGATGTTGCGCAGCTCCAACATGTCAGGCCACCTCCGCCGCTTCGGATCCGAGGTAGGCCCCCTTGACGATCTCCGAGGAGAGGACGTCGGCGACGGTTCCCTCGTAGATGAGCCGGCCGAAGTCGAGGACGTACATGGAGCTGCAGACAGCCCTGACGAGGGCCATGTCGTGTTCCACCAGCAGGATGCCGATGCCCTGGCGGGCGACGAGGTCGAGCAGGATCTGGGCGAAGTGGTCGGTCTCGCTGACGTCGAGCCCGGAGGACGGCTCGTCGAGGAGCAGGAACCGGAACTCGCTGGCCATGGCCCGGGCCAGTTCGACGAGCCGGCCGTGGCCGGTGGAGAGGTCGCCCACGGTGGCGTCGGCGAGGTGGCCGAGTCCGCACCACTCGAGGGCCTCGTCGGCCCTCTCCAGACCCTGGGCCCGTTCGGCGGGGGTGCTGAAGAGGCGGCCCAGGCCCCGGCGGCGGCCGGCCACGAGGGCTTCCCGGCCGAGGGCCACGTTCTCCCGCACGGTCATGGTGTCGAAGAGCTCCATGCGCTGGAACGTCCGGCCGAGGCCGAGGCGGGCCCGCCACGAGGTCGAGTGGCCGTCGAGGCGGCGGTCCCCCAGATGGACGGTCCCGGCGGAGGGAGAGTTGAGCCCGGTGCAGGCGTTGAAGGTGGTCGTCTTGCCCGCGCCGTTGGGTCCGATCAGGCCGGTGATCATGCCGGCCCGGGCCCTTAAGCTCACGTTGTCGCCGGCCACGAGACCTCCGAAGCGCACCGTGAGGGCGTCGACGACGAGGTCGGGGCCGGCCATTGCGTCGTTGGTGGTGGGGGCGGGGGCGGCACTCACGAGCGTCCTCCTTCCAGGGCGGGACGGGTGGCGTCGAGGAGGCGCCGGCGGACCTGTGTCCGGCTGGTGTCCGTCTCCCGGGCCCGCACCCGGGCCGAGGAGCGGACCATCCCGGCCAGGGACCGTCCGCCGAACATGGCGGCGGCCACGGCCAGCGCCCCGAAGACCACCGGGGTGAACTTCTGGGCGGTGGCGCCGCTGATGTAGCCGGGGATGACGATGAGGAACAGCGAACCGACGAAGGCCGAGAGGATGGGCTGGCGCCCGGCGACGAAGAGCACCGAGATCAGCAGCAGCGAGACGGTGAAGTCGAACCCTCCGACGGCGATCCCCGAACCGGCCGAGGCCGTGCCGGTCACCGGCCCGAGGAGGCCGCCGCCGATGGCGGCCAGGAAGGCCGACAGGCAGAACACGAGGACCTTGAGCTGGTTGGTGTTCGTGCCGTGGGCGTCCAGGGCGGTGGGGGAGTCGGCGAAGCCTCGCAGGAGCCGGCCGATCCGGCTGCGCCGGACGACCACCACGAGGGCGCAGCAGGCGACGGTGACGGCCAGGACGACGTGGTAGTAGCCGATGTCGGAGCTGGTGTGGAGGGCGTCGAGGTGCGGGCGGGGCGCCCGGATGGCGAAGGTGCCGCCGAACATGAGGAAGGAGGAGTAGAAGATCCGCTGGACGACGAGACCGAACCCGAAGGTGGCGATGGCCAGGTAGACCCCCGACAGGCGGATGGCCGGGATGGCCACCAGCGCGCCCATGGGGACGGCCACGAGACCGCCGCCCACCAGGGCCAGGGGCCACGGCAGGCCGGCGGCGACCAGCCGGGCCGACGTGGCGGCGCCGACGGCGGCGAAGGCGATGTGGCACAGCGACACCTGGCCGGACATCCGCACCAGCAGGCTGAGCGAGGCGAAGAGAATGACGTAGGCCAGGGCGGTGATGAACAGCGGGAGCTTCGGCCCGGCGACGTGGGGCAGCACCAGGGCCACCGCCGCGCCGACCCCGAGGCCGATGCCCGTCGTCCGGCGGCTGAAACTGACCGGCGCAAGCGGGCGGCGCACGACCTGACCGCCCCGCTCGACGAGTTTGCGGGTGGGCGTGACGAGGAGAGCGATGAACAGCACGACGAAGGGGATGTTGACGGGCAGCTGCGTGGCCGGGCCCGTGATCCGGAGCTGACCGAGGAAGCTGGTGAGGAGCGCCGAGCCCAGCCCCATGGCCAGCCCGCCCACGTAGGTGAGGGGCAGGCTGGAGAACGACCCGATCGCCGCCGCGCCGAAGGCGAAGAACACCAGCAGGGTGAGGATCCCGGCGTCGAGGGTGATGGTGGGGGCGAGCAGGATGCCGGACAGGGCGGCGAAGCAGGAGCCGACCATCCAGGCGAAGCGCCGGACGGTGACCGGGCTGGTGCCGGCCAGGCCGAGGAGGGCGGGGTCGTCGACCACGGCCTGCATGGCCAGCCCGAGCGTGGTGCGGGTGAAGAACAGGTAGAGGGAGACGACGGCCACGAGCACGAAGGCGGTGACGATGATCTGCTCGCCCGTCACGGTGACGCCGGGCAGGTGGTAGAGGTTCTGGGGCAGGAACTTCTTCACCGTGATGGAGGCGGCGCCGAAGACGGCCACCAGGGAGCCCTGGATGGCGACGAGGAGCCCGACGGTGGCGGCCACCCGGGCGGCCACCGACGCCGAGGCGAGGGCGTGGGCGGCCCGCTCCAGAACGAGACCGGCCATGATCCCGGCCAGGAGCAGGGCCGCCATCGCAGCCACCGGCCAGGGCAGGCCCATGCGCTCCCGGAACTCGAACATCAGGTAGGCGCCGAGCGCCGCCTGGGTGCCGTGGGCGAAGTTGAAGATGCCCGAGGTCTTGTAGGTGAGCACGAGCCCGACGGCGGCCAGGCCGTAGATCGAGCCGCTGGCGATCCCGGTGACGATGAACGGCAGGTAGGCCTTCACGCCGGGACCACCGTCGGGGTCGGGGCGCAGGCGGGGCAGGCGCGCCGGCCGACCGCCTCGTGGGCGGCCCGGGCCGACACCACCAGGTCGCGGCCCTTCACCAGCAGGCAGTCGGCCCGGTGGAACCACCTGGCGTCGGGAACGGCCACGAACCCGTCCGCCACCGGTCCGCCGGACGCGGAAGCGGCCGCCGGGGCGTCGCCCAGGAGCAGGCGGGTGCGGGCCCGGACCGTGCGCCGTCCCCCGATGAGCCAACCGGCTACGCCGGCCAGACCGAGGAACGCCCCGAAGAGGGACAGGCTCACGAACACGAGCTGCTGGCGGACCTCGGCCAGACCGGAGGCGAGGAACCAGGAGGCCCCGAGGACGACGGCACCGGCACCCACCAGCGTCCGGAGCCGGGCGGTGTCGGGTTGCGACCACAGCGGAGGGTCGGCCTCGACGATGACGGCGGCGGAGTTCATGGCCCTACCGGACCCGACACGGCGGCCAGGTTCCGCCGGACGGGCTCGTCGACCAGACCCGAGCCGGCGAGCTGGCCGAGGGTGGCCTCGATCGAGCCGAGCCGCGTCCATTCGTCCCGCAGGTCGGCCGACAACCAGAAAAGCCCACCGAGCCCGAGCAGGAACAGCCCGGTCACGCCGCCCGAGATCAGGTACGGCACCTGCCGGGCCGGCAGTACCTCTTGGCTCACTCCGAGCCAGCCCAGGAGCAGGGTGGCCCCGCCGAGGGCGAACAGCGCCACTGCCGCCGCCCGATCTCCGATCAGTCGCATCCAGTTTCGAAGTCCCATATCGTGTCGCTCCCGTTTCGTAGCTGTTGCCCTTAGAGGCACTGCTGCTTGGATCCGTCGGGCGCCGTGAACCTGCCCCCGACGACCTTGATGGAGAAGACGCAGCGGACGGTGCCGGCCGGCGCGTCGGGGCTGAAGCTGAGCGGCCCGACGAGCCCGCCCAGCGTGTTGTTCTTGATGGCGTAGAGCCCGGGGAAGAAGGCCGCCGGCGTCACCTTGTCGGGGAGATGGACCTTGGCCGCCTCGATCAGCAGGGCCCCGGCGGTCCACACGGTGGTGGTCGTCGGCGAGCTGGCCATGGTCGGGGCGTAGTGGGCGATGGCCTGCTGGTACTCCTTCGCCCCCGGGAGGTCGTCGGCCATGTGGGGGAAGGTCCCCACCGGAGCCATCAGGCCGTCGAGGTTGGGATCCTTGGCGATGGACTCGATGACCGCCAGGCTGCCGGTGACGAACTGGGGCTTGTAGCCCTGCTGGGCGCAGGCCCGGGCGAGGCGGACGATCGACGGGCCGTCGACACCGGCCATGATCCCGTCGGCCCCGTTGCGCTGCGCCTGGATGCACTCGGCGGTGAAGTCCGGCTGGGCCAGGGAGACCTGGGCGTCGTACACGACCTGCCCGCCGATGCCCGGCGCCTTGGCCACGGCGACGTCGTGCCAGGTCTTGCAGGGCTCGACCTCGACGCAATAGACGACCGCGATCTTCTTCTGGCCGGCATCGACCAGGGTCTTGGCGGCGCCGAAGGAGACGGTGGGCCAGGCGGCGGCGCTGGGGAAGTACATCGGGCTCTGGAACCACACGGCGGTGGATCCGTCCCCGCCGATGACAGGGATCTTGTGCTGCTCGAGGTAGTCGCGGGGCCCGGAGCCCGACAGCGGCCACATGTTCCCCACGAAGGCGACGGCGCCCTTGTTCTCGACCATGTCCCGGACCAGCGAGAGGGCGCGGGCAGGATCGCCGCCCGCGTCGGCGCTGACCAGCTGCACCGGGTGGCCGTCCAGACCACCGTGGTCGTTGACGTTGCGGGCGATGATCTGGGCGGTCACGTTCCCGCCCTTCAGAACCGTGCCCACCACGCCGCTGTAATCGCCGATGTGGCCGACGACGACGGGGGCCTTCGCCGCGGCGCCCGGGGTCGAGACCGGACCGGCCGCGGCGGCCGACGGCGGGTTAGAGGCGGCGCTGGCGGCCGCGGCGGAGCCAGGGGCATGGGCGGAAACCACCACCGTGTCGCCGGAGCCGGACCGGGCGGTGACGGCGGGCTGTCCGGCCGCGGCCGTGCCCCCGTGGCCGGACGAACCGGCCCCGGAGGCGCCGGCCGTCCCCCCCGTCGGGCTTGACGTCGAGGTGGCCCCGGAGCCGTCCACCGGCGCCGCCGCCGTGCTCGCAGCCGGGTCGCGGCCGTTGGTGAGGTCGCTGGCCGCTCCGACCGGCTCGCCGGTCGATCCGCCGCTTCGGCCGGCCGAGCCGAGCGCGCTCAGCCGGGCGGCCATGTGGGTTTCGTCGACCCGGCTGCCGCAGCCCGCGGCCAGCACCGCCACGGCGAGCGCGGCGACCACCTGGGTGCTTCTCAGTGCTCGGCGCCGTGTGATCGCACCCCGACGAGCGCGCGCGTTCGATGTCATGGTCTGTCCCTCCCTTGGTTTCGCGGATCGCGGAGCGAGCCCGTCGCGTCGGCACATAGGAGCGAGTGCTCACCCGCTATCCTATTGACGCAATGCGTAAAGTCAACCCCTCAATTTGCGCGGCGTGTAATCACGACGATTCCTTGACGAAGCATGTAGGCGCCTGCTAGCAATGTCCAGGCGACGAGGTTCGTCGGAGGAGAGGCCGATGTACGAGACATCCCCCGAAAAACTGCGGGCCGCCCGCGCCTTCATCGTGTTCTCGATCGTCTTCTTCGTCGGGGCGATCGCCACCGGATATGTCCTGGCGGCGATGAACGGGCGGGGATCAGGTTTCGGCGACGGGTACACCGTCCAGAGCTGCCACACCCCCGGCGGGCCGTACTACGTGAAGCGCCTTCCCAAGGAGCTCCAGTCGTGCCCCAACGGCACGACCGGCCGGTAGGAGGCAGACATGATCGACACCGTCGTGCTGGCCGTGAACGCCGGCCACGTGTGGGCCGACACCTGGCGGATCGTGGCCACCCTGGGGATTCTCTGGGTGATCGTCGCCTGGTGGTACTGGCTGCTCAAGAACTTCGGAACGTTCTAGGTGGGGGGTCGGCCCGTGTCAGTCGCAAGCCGCGAAGTGACGTTCGGAAGCTTCCGGGAGGAACTCCGGGCCATGCCGCCCATGCACCGCGGCATCGTCTTTGTGGCCCTGTTCTTCATGCTGGCCCTGTTCATCGAGGCGGTCGTCATCCTGCCCCTGATCGTCATGCGGTGGGGCTGGGGCTACACGGTCGGCTGAGGTCATTCGGGCCGAAGGAACGGAGGAGCCAAGGTGACCAGAGTCGACGACGTCCGTAACGTCGAGGTGCGGCCGGAATCGACCGGCGGCGCCGCCGAGGAGAACCCGCTCATGAAGCGGGCCGATCGCTTCCTGCTGATCGGCATCGTCCTCGGGGGGACCTGGGCGTTCGGGGTGTTCTCCATTCCGTTCCTGTGGATCGCCTACCGGCTGATGAGCCAGGCGCAGCGGGAGGGCCGGCTGACACGCCCCTGGGCCGTGACGATCATCGGCACGTTCTGCCTCATCGATGCATCGGTCAACTTCATCGGTTGGGGGACCGATCTGTTCATGGCCCATGACACGACGCTGATGCGGACGCTCTGGCCCGGGTACGGAAAGCTGGTCGACGGGGCCTACTACATCGACTACAACTCCCTGGCGGTCGGGGGGCTCGCCAACCTGAGCGAGAAGGTGCTGCAGTTCTACGGCGTGCTGGTCATGTATCCGATGCGGATGGCGGCCGCGTGGGCGTTCGTCAAGATGAAGCGCTGGGGTCTCCAGGCCATGGTCATCACCTCGTTTATGTACGTCGGTTTCTGGGTGGCCTACGTCGCCAACCTCTACCTCGCCTTCAACGCCCGGATGGGGGCCAGTTCCTGGGGCGTGACCGGCTGGTGGATCATGGTGATCATCTACGCCTCTCCGTTCGTGGTCCTGCCCTACCTCTACACGGTGAACCGCGACCTCTTCTCCGACTGACGGGGATCCGTCCTCGACCTTGGTAGCTTGGCCGGAGGACCTTCCCTGGCACGAGACCGAGGTTTTGGAGATGAGCAGCGACAGCGGAACGACGCCGTCGGCCCGACGGTCACCGGGTGAGGCGCGGGCCGCACTCATCGTCTCGGCCCGCGAGCTGTTCGCGGCCAACGGGTATTCGGGCACGAGCACCCGCCAAATCGCCGAGCACGCCGGAGTGAACGACTCGCTCTTCTACCGGCACTTCCGCACCAAGGCGAAGCTCTTCGACGCCGCCGTGGTCGAGCCGATCCGGGAATTCGTCAATCGCTATGTCGAGGAATGGGCCGACCGGAAGGAAGTCACCGCCCCGGCGGAGGTGCCGGCCCTCGAGTTCATCGGCGGCCTCTACAACGTCCTGCGGGAGCACCGGACGCTGCTCATGTCCCTCCTGTCCGCCCATGCCTTCGACCCGGACGCCTTCCGAAGCGACGGGGCCGGAGCCGCGCCGCTGACCGACGTGCTCACCGGTCTGCGCGGGTTCGTGGAGAACGCCGCCGAGCAGAACCGTTTCACCTGGCTCGATCCGGCGCTGGCCATCCGGTTCACCGTCGAGTTCGTGATGTCCGTGGCGGTCCTCGACGACCTGCTCTTCCCCGACGAGAACCAGCCCCTCGGCCGCGATGAACTCGTCTGGGAGCTCGTCCAGTTCGTGATCAACGGCATCGGTCACCCCCGCACCGACCTGCCGGCCTCTACCTCTACTCGGACGCCGGCCGGTACGTGACCGGCGTGGCGATGCCCGTCGACGCCGGCGCCGCCATCTACTGACAAATCCGCGCTCACCCGTCGAGGCGCCCGCACGAAACACGATTGCCAACCGGAGCACGATTCGGACATCTCCACCCTTAGGGCGAGCGATGTGCTCGGGCGTAGATCAACCCGGCGGCTGGAACTGCCGATTCCCCTGGAGTCAGCGAGGACGTCGTGGCGCGGTCCGGGGCGGAGGAAGGCGATGTCGAAGAAGCGAACGACCGGTGGCCGCATCCTCGCCGCCCGGGAGGCGAAGGGTCTGAGCCTCCGGCGGGCCGCCCGCCGGCTCGGCGTCAGTCCCCGGGCCCTGCGTGGGTGGGAACACGGCCGGGCGGACATCCCGCTGGCGGCGCGCCAGGCGATGGCCGTCCTCTACGGGACCGCTCCCCAGTACCTCGTGCCGGATCGGCCGACGGCCGTTGAGCGGGACACGCCCACCGCCGTGATCCGCATCGGATCGGCCGCCTTCTCGCTCCACCGCTCCGACGACGACACCCTGCGGGCGTTCCTCGCCGCCGTACGGCAGGAGCGGGGCCTGGCCCCCGGTGCCGCGCTGAAGGTGCGGGAGAGCGACGCCGCCCTGCTGGCCGAGGCGCTCGGTGGCTCGGCCGACGAGATCGTCCGCACGCTGCAGCGTCTGCTCGGAGTGACCGAGACCGAGGCCGTCGACTTCAGCCGGTGGATCTTCCAGCGCACCGTTGTCGCCGGGGTGCTGGCCCTCGGCCTCACCGCCGGCGTCGCCGGGACCGCAGCCTTTGCCGCCACCCCACCGGCCGGGAGCCCGGGAACGGCGGCCTCCCACGGGACCGCCGTCTCAGCCCAGCACCGGCCGGACGGGGACACCGACCTGAGCCAACCGGTCGATCCCAACTGGGCCGAGATCGGAGACGCCGCCGTGCTCCGCCGCGAGGACGTCGCCCCCGACCAGGCGCCCTAGGCTCGCCCGGCCCACCGGTTCGTTCCGCCACCCACTCCTGCACCTACGCCGGTCCGGGCGGCGCCTCGACCGACGTCCGCACCGACATCGTCCGCATTGCGGCCGGCTGACCGTCTGGCGCGAGGCGGTGAGGCGCGACACGTAACCCCACCGTCACGGCGGCGATACGGCCTCTGTGACGAGTGGCAGCGACACCTGGCCCCCCGGGGCGTAGCACTGGGAGCGCTGACGCCGGTCGGGCTCGCGCCTCGAGGCAAGGGGGAACAAGGATGTACGACGCCATTGTGGTCGGGGCCCGCTGCGGGGGGTCGCCGACGGCCATGCTGCTCGCTGGTCGGGGTTACCGGGTGTTGGTAGTGGACCGGGCCACGTTTCCGAGCGACACGCTGTCCACCCATTTCCTGCACCTCTCGGGCACCGCGCTGCTCGAGCGGTGGGGGCTGCTCGACCGCGTCCGGGAATCGGGCTGTCCCCCGGTTCGGGAACTCGCCTTCGATATCGGGCCGCTCTGTCTGATCGGCTCGCCGGTGCCGGCCGGCCCCGTGGACGAGATGTTCTGCTGCCGCCGCACCGTCCTCGACCACATCCTCGTCGACGCTGCGGTCGCCGCCGGCGCCGAGCTCCGCCAGGGATTCACCGTCGAGGGTGTCGTGCACGAAGCGGGCCGGGTCGTCGGTATCACCGGTCGCGACCGCCGAGGCCGGTCGGTGACCGAACGGGCCGCCATCGTCATCGGCGCTGACGGCCGCCGCTCGCTGGTGGCCCGGGCCGTCGGCGCCGCCGAATACGACGCCGTCGCTCCCCTGGCCGGCTACTACTACTCGTACTGGAGCGGAATCGAAGCCCACCGCGTCGAGTTCTATCCCCGAGACGGTCGGGTGGCCGGGGTCCTGCCGACCAACGACGGACTCACCTGCCTCTTCGTCGGTGCCCGCCGCCGCGACTTTCCCACCTTCCGCCGAGACGTGGAAGGCTTCATGGGGAACGTCTTCGCCTCGATCCCCGAGTTGGCGTCACGGGTGGCGGCCGGCCGCCGGGAGGAACGCCTCCGCGGCACCGGCGACCTGCCGAACTTCTTCCGTCGCCCATGGGGGCCGGGGTGGGCGCTGGTGGGTGACGCCGGCTGCCACAAAGACCCGATCCTCGGCCAGGGCATCAGCGACGCGTTCCGCGACGCCGAGTTCCTGGCTGACGCCGTCGACTCCGGACTCTCCGGCGGGCAGTCGATGACGGCCGCCTTGACCGGCTACGAATCCCGTCGCAACGACGTCGAGCGGCCCCGCTACGAGTACAACATCCAGCACGCCGCCCTCGACCCGCCGACACCGGAGCTGACCGCGCTGTTCGACGCGCTGAAGCAGAACCCCCACGAGACCCGACGCTTCTTCGGGACCTACGCCGGGACCGTGCCGGTCGCAGACTTCATGCGTCCGGAAAACGTCGAGCGCATCATGGCCGCCTGACCCGGCTCGGGTTGAGGACTCAGCCGCGGTCGTCGCTCTTGCCGGCAACCTTCCGGTCGGTGCTTTCCAGGAAGAAGAAGGTGCAGCCCCAGGCTCCCGCCTTGACGGAGTGGTCGAGGCCGGCGGGAACGAAGGCGGAGCCGCCGGCCTGGAGCGGCCGGCCGAGCACCCGGCAGGTGCCTTTCAGGACGACGAGGTGATGGTCGGTGTCGTCGTGGTCCCAGCGCACCTCGCCGCCCGCCGCGACCTCGATGGTCTGGGGGGCGGCTGAGACGTGGGTGATCGTGATGGTGTCGGCTACGACCGGATCGGTGGCCAGCGTCTGCACGGCGTCTCCTTGACCGGCAACGGTACGGAGTCCAGGGTGACTGGTCGGCCACCCGGGCGCCAGAGGCGGACGGACCCGACGGCCGGGACGACGGCAGAAATAGCCCGTTCGGCCCATTGCCCCGACCAGGTTTCGGGTGGATGCTGTCCCTGTGGAGCGTGACGCGGGCTTGCTGGTCACCGAAGCGCAGTGGGTCGAGCACAGCGACGCCTGGCGCTGGGCCCATCTCGACCTGGCGCCGTCCGCCGCCCTGCGCCGGAAGGCAATCGAGGAGCACGAGCTGCAGGAGCGGGCGCTCGACGCCACGTCGGCCAGCGGCGGCTTGACCCCCTGGGAGGCGTGGGCCCGGCTCCCGCTCCTGACCCGTCAGGCAATCGTGGGCTCGATCGTCGTGGCGGCCATCGTCATCGGGGCTTTCGTCCGCTGAGCTGGATCCTGGTGACATTCCGGGTTGCGGCGCGTGTCGCGACCGGTCAGGCGATGCGTTCGAACCAGTGGGGGCTCGCCCCACAGCGGTAGAGCGCTGCCGCGGCCGCGAGGAGCTCGTCGGCCCGGTCGTCGCCTTCGAGCCGCAGGGCGTTCCCCCAGGTTGTGTCGCGCCAGGTGGCCTGGGGCCCGGCTGAACATCCTCAAGGGTCCTCAAGGCGCCACAACGGCTCCCTCGACGATGCCATCGGCAAATGGAGACAGAATCGTGACGGTGGCGTACGATGACGTCGACTGAAAAGGTGGACAAGGGGAGGCGAGGTGGGCGACCCGCCGCGGGAGCCTCACCTGGTGGCGCATTGCCGGCCGCGTCGATCGGCGCGGGCCCTGTCCACACGGCACGCTCATTGGCAGCCCACAGCACTGCATTGCGTAGGGGAGGGCAAGCATGCGTAGAAGCTCAATCGTCGCAACCGTCGTTGCACTCACCACCGTTGTGTCCATGGCCGGCGCGGTCGCCACGCCGCCGACCGGCGATCTCAAGTACGAGGATTTCGCCCGGGCCCAGGTCGTCGAGGGTGCCACGGTGCCCATCACCGCGAACACCACCCTGGTGAGGGGCGAGTATTCGATCGCCCCCGGAGGCGGGACCGGGTGGCGGCGCCTGCCCGGCACCATGGTGCTGGCCGTCACCAAAGGGAAGCTGACGCTCCAGGGCGGGGAAGGGTGCGCCACCAAGGACTACAGCAACGGGCAGGCGGCGGTCGTCCCGAAGGGCGTCTACCAGGTCCGCGACACCGGCAAGGACCCGCTCGAGTTCTTCGGGCTGTTCTTCGAGCAGGCCGCCGGCGCCCCGAAACCCCTCGCCGAGGGCCCGACGGAAGCGGCCCCGGCGGACTGCACCGGCGTCATGGCCGCCGGGGTGGTTCCCTCGGGCGTATCGCTCGCCGGTTCGGCCGCCGCAGCGTTCGTCTCGTCGTTCTACAGCCACGGCGCCGCGCTGGAGATCAAGGCCGGCCAAGACGTGTTCGCCACCCACTACGACGCCGCGCCGGGGTGGAGCAGCGGATGGTTCGCGCACCGTCCGGCCGTCAACATCATGGAAGCCGGCGAGCTGAGCTACGTCGAGGCCAAGGGTGGCAAGTGCGACGAGAGCGAGGTGTACCACGCCGGCGAGGCCTTCTACCACCCGGCTCACCGCCACATGGCAGTCAACGAGGGCAAAGAGCACACGATCCTCACGACGATCTACTTCGACGTGCCCCACGACACGCCGCTGCCGGGGCCCGGCAACCAGCTGGCCGCGGCCGACTTCAGCCAGGCTCCGCCGGCCGACTGTCCCCGGCTCCGGTGATGCCGGCACGATCGACGGGGACGGCTCCGGCCTTTGGGCTTGGGGCTATGAGAACTCGTCACACGGTCATCGCCCTGTTGTCGTCGGCGGTGGCAGCTGTTTCGTGGCTGGCGATGACCGCCGCCGGGTCGTTCGCCGACTCGGTGCGACCGAAGGCCACCGCGACTTGCAGCCCGAACGGCACCGCCCTGTCGATCACGGCCTTCGACGGCAAGTTCAACAAGGACTGCCTCGCCGCGCCCGCCAATCAGGCCTTCACGATCGACTTCGACAACCTGGATCGGGGCATTCCCCACAACGTGGCGATCTACCAAGACGACACCGCCCAGAAGATGTTCTTCAAGGGAGAACTGATCGAGGGGCCGAAAAAGATCACCTACTCCGTCCCGGCCATGCCGGCGGGAAGGTTCTTCTTCCGGTGCGACCCGCATCCGGAGATGAACGGGACGTTCATCGTCGGGAATCCGCCGCCGTCGTAGACGACGACCACCACACCGGCGGCTTCGCTCAGCGGCGTTCGCACCACAGGCAGTCGACCCGGTAGGGGATCAGCAGCTCGTCCTGGCCACTCGTCTGCGGATGGGTGGCCAGGACGTCGCGCACCTCGGCCAGGACCGCCTCCCGCTCGGGTTCGGGGAGGACGGCCACGTGGCTCACGCTTCTGAACCGGTCGATGACGCCCTCGGGCGTGACGGGCTGGCCGTGGTGGAACGCCGCCCGGTGGAGCGGCCCGAAGCCGGCCCGGCGGCCGAGGTCGTCGGCGCCGAGCCGGTCGTGGTCCCGCCAGGGAGCCCGGCGCTCGACGCGGTCCATCACCGCCCACACCCGGTCGACCCAGGCGACCGTCCGGTCCCGGGCGTTCCAGATCAGCCCGACACGTCCGCCGGGGCGGAGGACCCGGTGGAGCTCGGCGAAGGCGGCGTCGGCGTCGAACCAGTGGAAGGCCTGGGCCACCGTCACGGCGTCGACGGAGCCCGTCCGCAACGGGAGGCCCTCGGCGGTGCCGGCGGCCACCGGCACGGTGGGGCACTGGGCGGCCAGCAGGATCCGCATGCCCTCCAGCGGCTCCACGGCCACCAGCGTGGCGGCGGTGGAGACAAGCAGCCGGGTCAGCTTCCCGGTGCCGGCGGCCAGGTCGACGACGACCGCGCCCGGGCCGATCCGCAGGTGGTCGGCCAGCCAGCTCACGGCCGCCGGCGGATAGCCCGGTCGGGCCCGCTCGTAGGTGCCGGCCTCGGCGAAGCCAGCCTGCGCAACGGGATGGACCGATGCATCGGGAGGCATGGGCGCCATCGTCGCGCAACCCCGGGCCGGCCGCGAGCGTGAGGACAGGCCAAGGGGCGAGAGCGTACGATCGGGGGCTCCATGAAGCGGGGTGTGGTCGTCGGAAGCGGGCTGGCCGGGCTGACCGCTGCCTTCCGCCTGCAGGAGCAAGGTTGGGAGGTCAAGGTCCTCGAATCGGGGGATCGGGTCGGGGGCCGGGTTCTGAGCGTCGCCCGTGACGGTTTCATCCTCGATGTGGGACCGACGCTGCTCACCGACAAGTACACCGAATACTTGCGGTTGGTCACCGAACTCGGCCTGTCGCACCTGGTCGTCGACAGCTCCCCGGTGATCGGTCTCGTCAAGGGCGGGACGCTGCACCTGGTCGACAGCAGCCGGCCGCTGGTCTCGTTCGCCACGACGAAGCTGCTGTCGGTGGGCGGCAAGCTGAAGCTGATCGCCCGGGGTCTGCGGGCCGTGAAGCCGCTGTGGAAGCTCAACCCCTACGATCTCAGCGATCGCGTGCAGTACGACACCGAGTCGATGGATTCCTATCTGAACCGGATGTTCGGCCCGGAGCTGAACCAGGCCCTGCTCAGCGCGGTGGCCCGGGGCATGACCCTCAGCACGCCGGAGGCGGCCTCGGTCATCGAGTTCTTCGCCGGGGCCACGGCCGCGTCGGGCAAGATGCAGAACATCAAGGGCGGGATGGACGTGCTGCCCCGGGCGCTGGCCGAGCGGCTCGACGTCGCGCTGAGCGCGCCGGCGACGGCCGTCCGCCGAACCGACGACGGCGGGGTCGAGGTGGACTACCGGGATGCCTCGGGGACGTTCACCCAGCTGCGGGCCGACGGCTGCGTGCTCACCACCCGTTTCACCGACGCCGCCGAGCTGTACCCTCCCCTCAAGGAGGCCGGCGCCGATCTGCTGCGGGCCACGGAATATCTCGGCTGCTACTCCCTGCAGCTCCTGTATGACCGCCGCCCGGAGCAGGAACCGTTCATCATCATGCTGCCCGAGGCGGAGTCCCCCGAGGTCTGCGCGGTCTTTCTCGAACACGTCAAGGCCCCCGACCGGGCCCCGGCCGGGAAGGGTCACTTCACCGCCTTCTTCAATCTGAACTCGCCCCTCGACTTCGCCCGCTGGAGCGACGAGCGGCTGACCGGGGCGGCCCGGACGAGAGTGGAGTCCATCTTCCCCGAGCTGGCCGGCCACCACCTCGCATCGCACCTCACCCGATGGACCTACGCCGCCCACAAGGGCAACGTCGGCTACTACAAGGCCCTCGACTCCTTCCTCCAGGCCTACCCGGCCGACGAACCGGTCCAGGTCGCCGGGGACTACATGTCCGTGGCCGGCCAGGAGTCGGCCGTCGTCGCCGGCGTCAAGGCAGCCCAACGGCTCGTCGCCCAGAGCTGAAATGCGACTCCCATCGCCGGCCGTGGGGCGATTTCAGGTCGGTTCGGGGGAGGCGACGGTGGGTGGGCCGTCGTCGTGGGGGGCGGTGATGTCGACGCCGTGGCGGAGGGCCCAGCGCCGGGGGGTCTCGGCTTGGGTTCGGGCGCGGCGGGCGAGCCGCTCGAGTTCTTTCGTGCGCCGGGCGTGGTCCGCCCGGGGTCCGAGACGCAGGGACAGGTAGGCGAGGCCACCGGCCGGAATCGGCAGCCAGAAGTTCACCAGCCGCCAGCTGATCACGCCGAGGATGGCCACGCCACGGGGGGCGCCGAAGCCGACGAGGGCGGTGGTGAGCACGGCCTCCATCACCCCCAGCCCCCCGGGGGTGACCGGGACGGCGGCGATGACGTTGGCGAGGCCGTAGGCGACGATCAGCCCGTCGGGGCCGATCCGATAGCCGAACGCGGCCAGCGAGACCCAGAGGGCGGCGGCGTCGGCCAGCCAGTTGGCCGCCGCCCAGGCCACGGCCCGGCGCAGCACGTCGCGGTCACGGCCCAGCGTCCGGAGCCGGGCGGCGACGCGGTGCACGGCCGGCTCGACGAGGGCCGGCTCGAAGAGCGGCGCCCGGGCGGCCACGGCACACAGCAGGCGGGCGGCCCGCTGCTCGCCGCGGGTGAGGAGCACCACCGCGGCGGCGACGACGGCGATCACGGCGGCGCCGAGCAGCGCGGCCGTGCCGTAGATGGGGTCGAAGCCCCGGGCCGGGATCGACACCATCAGCCCGACCCAGAGCAGCCCGTTGAGGACGAGGGCCGAACCGAGCGCTTGGGTCGCCAGGGCGAACCCCGCGTCGGGGCCGCTGACGCCGGCGTCGCCGAGGAGCTCGAAGCCGACGGCACCGGCGGCCGCTCCGCCGCCGGGCACGACATGGGTCACCGCCAGCGTGGCGAGGTTGATCCGCAGGACCCGGGACAACGCCGGGCGCGTCTCGGAGGGCAGCAGCGCTCTGGTCAACGCCGCAGAGGCGAGGAGGGCGGCGGCCTCGAGGGTGAAGGCGACGACCAGCAGCAACCCGTTCACGCCGCCGAGCAGATGGAGCGCCTTGCGGGCCCCGGCGAGCTGGGGGAAGACGACATATTCGACCAGCA
>Ga0307471_100000675_pt1 | contig 17705 bp, 16 predicted proteins | sample atmos_gasesAM3C__2_FD_204566 | JGI IMG/M metagenome (GOLD analysis project Ga0307471, IMG submission 204566) | Hardwood forest soil microbial communities from Morgan-Monroe State Forest, Indiana, United States - atmos_gasesAM3C_515 | ecosystem: Environmental > Terrestrial > Soil > Temperate...
TACGATCAGCAGAAAACTATCCGCGTCGTTCGCGCGCGTCTCCCACACTTGCCACGGATCGAAAATGAAATCCTTCCGCAGCACCGGCAGTGGAATGTGCCCTCGCGCATCCCGCAGATTCTTCAGCGACCCATTGAAAAATTCCGGCTCGGTCAGCACCGACAAAGCCGCCGCCCCCGCCCCATTCAGATCGCGCCCCAGCCCAATGGGATCAAACGGATCGCGCAACACCCCGCGCGAAGGCGACGCCGGCTTCAGCTCCGCCAGCACCTTCAGCTTGCCGCTTCGCGAAATCGCCCCGGTGAAATCGCGCAGTGGCGATGCCGCGGCCACGCCGTACTTCAGCGCCGTCTCGGGCAGCGCGCGCTTGCGGTGATCCACTGCCGCACGGCGCGCTTCCAGAATTCGGTCGAGCACCGTGCCCGTATTCGCTTCTGCAGACATTTGCGGTTCTTTGTATGCTAGAGGGCTGCGCAAGAGCGTGTCAAATACACTGCGTCGGCCCGCCAGCCGGACAACTCAGGGAGATCCATGGGTTTCGCCCACCAATACAGCGCTTTGCTAACCGCCCTCGCCGACCAGGCCGACGCCATGTCCATGCGCGCGTTTCGCGCTGACGACCTGCACGTCTCGCGCAAAGGCGACGGCACCGCTCTGACGCAAGCCGACGGAGCGATCGAAGCCATGGCTCGCGCCAAAGTCGCTGCCAGCGGCGTCGCGCTCGACGTCCTCGGCGAAGAAATGGGCGCGGGCGCCCCGAAAACCATAAAATCCGCCACTTTGCCGGACGAATCCGCCGCGCCGTCCGGACGCGCGCGACTGATCATCGACCCGATCGACGGCACCGAAGAGTTTTCCCGCGGTATCCCGACCTTCGGCACGCTCCTCGGCGTCGAACTCAACGGCGAAATTGTCGCTGGCATCGCCAGCGCGCCGGCGCTCGGCACCCGCTGGTGGGCCTATCGTGGCGAAGGCGCGTACCGCAACGGCAAGCGCATCCAGGTCTCAGACACCGCACAGGTCAGCGAGGCGATGGTCTTCACGACCGGCACCGGCCCCAGCAAAAATGCCGAAGACCGCGCCCGCATTCGGCGCCTCTCCGACGCTTCGCGTAACTCCCGCGCCCTCGGCGGTTTCTGGCAGCACATGTTGGTCGCCGAAGGCGCCATCGACGCCGCGCTCGACTGGACCTCCAAACCCTGGGACCTCGCCCCGCTCGGCATTATCGTCGAAGAAGCCGGCGGCCGCTCCACCAACCTAGCCGGCGAGCGCACCATCTATTCCGGCAACTACCTCAGCACCAACGGCCGCATCCACGACGAGGCTCTGCGACTGCTGCGCTAACTGTCGCGGCCGCCACGATCTCATCGTCATTCCGAACAAAGTCTGCGGAGTGCGGAATCTTTCTTTCTGTTCGGGCCTGGTGTAGTTCCCATGCCGTCGGCCAAATTGGACGTACCCCGCTCCTCGGTCCCCATCTATCCTGTGCTTTCGCGATTCCTTCGCCGCGGATAAACGCATGTCCCTTTCCCCTCAAGCACAAAAGGCCGAACTTCTCCGTAAACTCCACCACGGGCCGCGCATCCTGATCCTTCCCAACGCCTGGGACGTCGCATCTGCCCGCGTGGTCGAAGATCTCGGCGCGACCGCAATCGCGACCACCAGCGCGGGAATCGCCGCTGCGCTCGGTTACGAAGATGGAGAACAAATTTCGCGCGACGAAACGCTCGACGTTGTCGCGCGCATCGCCGCTGCCGTGCGCTTGCCTGTCTCGACGGACTTCGAGGCCGGCTATTCTCATACGCTCGAAGGCCTCGCCGAATCGATCAAGGCGCTGGTATCGGCCGGCGCAGTGGGACTCAACTTTGAAGACATTTTCGGACCGAACGAATCCGATCATGTCGCGCTTCCGGCGCAGGTTGCAAGAATCCGGAAGATTCGCGAAGTCTCCACAGCGGCGCTCGGCGTTCCGCTGGTGGTCAACGCACGCACGGACATTTATCTGCTTCCGATCGGTCCTGAACCGACGCGCTTCGATCGCACCGTCGAGCGCTTGCGCGCGTATCGCGAAGCGGGAGCCGACTGCGTTTTCGCTCCCGCGGTGAAGGATGCGGACACGATCGCGCGGCTCGTTAAGGCGGTGGATGCGCCGTTGAACATCCTGCTCATGCCGGGCAGCCCGACGATCAACGAAATGGAGAAGCTTGGCGTCGCGCGAGTGAGCGCGGGTTCTGGCTTGATGCGCAGCGCGCTCGGCCATACGCGGCGCGTGGCGCAGCAACTGCTGCAGGGCGATTCGCACGCGGCGATGATGGATGGCGCGATACCCTTCGCCGACGTGATGAAGCTGATGTCTCGCAATGCGAAGGCCGGAGCATCGTAGAATGCAAATTACACGATGCCGGACAATTCGAAACTGCTACATATCCTGAACGAAGAGATCGTGGAGTGCCGGCGCTGCCCCAGGCTGGTGGCCTATCGCGACCAAGTGGCGCGAGAGAAGCGCCGGTCGTACCGCGACCAGACGTACTGGGGCAAGCCGGTCCCGGGTTTCGGCGATCCCAGGGCGCAGCTTCTTCTTGTCGGCCTTGCACCCGGCGCGCACGGCTCCAATCGCACCGGCCGCCCTTTCACCGGCGACAAGTCCGGCGAGTTTCTCTACAAGGCGCTCTACGATGCCGGCTTCGCCAACAAACCCGTCGCAGTTCATCGCGACGATGGACTCAAGCTGTTGAACTGCTACATCACCGCGGCGGCGCGTTGCGCGCCGCCCGGCAACAAACCGCTTCCCGCCGAACTTCTCAATTGCCGCGAATATCTCGAACACGAGCTCCAGATCCTGAAGCCCCGGGCGATTCTCGCCCTCGGCAAAATCGGCTGGGACGTCTACCTCGGCATCCTGAAGCACCAAGGCGCCAACGTTTCCCGCTCCGCCCACCCGTTCGCCCACGGCGCCGAAGTCGACATCCCCGGCACCAACTCGCGCCTGTTCGGCGTCTACCACCCCAGCCAACAAAACACCTCGACAGGCGTCGTGACCCCTGCGATGTACGCCAAAGTGCTCACCCGCATCCGCCGCTTTCTCAGCAAGCCGTAGCGCGCGTTTAGAAAATGCTCTGCACGACATTCGGCGTATGATGGGGGAAATGGACTTTGCGCTTCATCCTCGCGGCACCATCGCCATTTTCGCGATCGCCCTTGCGTTGCTCGCGTCGCTGACGCTGTCTTCTCTCGCAATCGCCTTCGCCCTGATCTCGCTGTCGTTCGTTATCAGCGCTGTTGTTCGGTCTTCCATTTTCGTCACCGCGCAGTGCGAAATCATTCAACAACGTCTGGCGTTCCCGTCGTTTTCACCGCGTCCCCCACCGATCCGCTAGTTCCTCACAAAGAACGAACGTCGACTCGTGGCCCGCGCTCTACAGGCCATCGCGGGAGGAACGTGTGTCTCTCAGGGACAAACTGCGAAAGATATTGCTGTTGTCGATGCTCGGGTTCGCTTCGTTTGGCGGCGCACCCATGGACCCAGAGAAGATCGAGGAACTGCAACGCCTGATGAATCAAACGCGAGTCGAGGTGGTCGTCACGGACCAGCGCGACCATGACATTCTTGGGTTGTCCGAAGCCAAGAACGACGCCGAATCGCAAGACAAAGATCGCGCCGAGTAGTCAGCACGCGGGGGTGCGCACACGCGCATATTTCAAGTGTGCGGTCCCGGCGCAGGAACTGTCGCCACAAGCCGACGCACCGCCACCCGGCTCTGACACCCGCAAGCGTAATCCTTCCCCCGCCACCGCCTCATCCCCACAAACCACGACCAATCAATCGCTTAGCGCTGTAGCAAAAACACACAACGGCAAGCCTTGTGCATTGCCATAACTGACCCAAAAGGAGCCGTCATGACCCGCAACGCCATCTCCGTCGCTTTGCTCGGCTTGTCGCTGACCGCCGCCGTCGCTGCCGCCGCACGGCAGGATCCCCAGCAGGATCAAGCTCCGCCCGTGATCTCCCAGGATCGCCCCGCGTACGCCGCCAAGCCCGCCGACGGTCGCCGCGCCGGCGATCTCCCGATTGAGACCTACGCTGTCACTCCCGGCACAAAATTTCTCGTCCGCCTCGAAGACGAGCTCGACACCAAAGGCACGCGCGAAAATAGCCGCTTCCGCGTTCGCACGCTCGAGCCGCTCGAAGCCGGCAGCGGAATCTATCTCCCTCCCGGCGCTGAAATCCGCGGACATGTCAGTCGCGTCGAATCCGCTGGCGTCGCCGGACGCGCGCGTATATGGCTCACGTTCGACGAAATCCGCACGCGCTTCGGCACCCTGCCCATCGTGGCCGAAGTCGCCAGCGTTCCCGGCGACCACAGCGTCCGCACCGGCGGCCCCAAACGCGAAGGTGCGATCGAAGGCCGCACTACGACGCAGCAGAGCGCCGCCGAAGCCGCTGCCGCAGGTGCCGCGATCGGGGCCGTCAAAGGCGTGAAGGATCGCGACAAACGCGAGGTCGCCGAAGGAGCCGCCGCAGGCGCCATCGCGGCTTATCTGATGGAATCCGGCCGCGGCCACGAACTCGACCTGCCCAAAGGCGCCAAGCTCGAACTCGAACTCGAGCGCGCGCTGTACCTGGTGAAGGAATAGGCCTCAGCCTCGGATGTATGTCTTCACAGCCATAGTCTTCATCGGTCCGTGCTTTCTCCTCTGTTCGGCATGGCGGCACATTTCCAAGAAGAATATTGCGATGGAGACGGCGTCGTGGAGACTAGTGAGCCTCAAAGTTTCTCTCCATGTCGCGCTGTTCGCGACGGCGACCAGTGCTTTGTTTCTCGTGTCCTGGTTTCGCAATGGAGGAAGTCCTTATGGAATGTGGCCCAGTCCTGGTATGTGGAAACACCTCGGACCCGTCTCGGGATGGTCTGGGATTTTGAGCATCGCCCTCGCGCTTATCGGTAGCGGAAAAGGTCGATGGTTTGTCTTGGGGTCGGCATTGGCGGTGTTCTTGGCCAAGGCTCTGTTGTTCGCAATAGAGATGGACTGATGCACTACGGCAAAGGTCGCCTACCTGCCTCACGGTGAAATGTGGTGGAATGAGCCATGAGTCTGATCACCGCGCCGCCGCTCGCAGGCAGTATCCTCGGCTCCGCCAACGATTCCTTCGTCTTCGCTGAATGGCGCGATCCCGGCGCACCGCCCGGGCCGCCGCGCTGGATCGCTCCGCTGCACCTGCATCGCAATGATGACGAGGCGTGGTACGTCGTCGAAGGCGTTCTCGGTGTGAAGAAGGGCAATGACGAGGTCGAAGCCCACGCCGGTTCCGCCGTGTTCGTCCCGCGCGGTACGCCTCACACTTACTGGAACGCCGGGACTACCCTGCTGCGCTACGTTCTGATCATGACGCCGAAAATCCACGCGCTGATCCAGGCGATCCACGCCGCACAGGACCGCTCCACCGCCGCGCTAAAGTCCTTGTTCCAGAAATACGACTCCGAGCTTCTCGGGTGAGCGCACTGCTCGCTCCTCGTTCACACGATGGAGGCCGCCCCGGTGATTGGTCGCCGCTGTGCTTGGCAACCTTGCATGCTCTTGTTAACCTGATCTATCCGGACTACACATTGGTCGCGGGCTGTCCCCGCTGACTTCAGGAGATGCTGATCACGAATGCCCGACGACACAAAATCCGCGGTGCGCGCGGTGGAAACCGGTGAGCGCAAGGATCGTATCCTCATCGTGGAAGATGAAGACAACGCGCGCAAAGGCTACGAGCAGCTCCTGCAAAAATGGGGCTATGAAGTCCTAGGTGTAGGCACAGCCGAAGATGCGCTCGCGAAATTCGGCACCTTCCAGCCGGATTCGCTCATCGCCGACGTCGAACTTCCCGGCATGAATGGCCTCGATCTCCTGAAGCAGCTCGGCGGTGAACTCAGCAACGTTCCTTCGATCATCATCACCGGCAAAGGCAGCGAAGAACGCGCGGTTGCCGCGATCGAAGCCGGCGCCTTTTGGTACATCGAAAAGCCCATGAAGGCTCCCGTGCTTCGCGCGTTGCTCGATCGCTGCCTGGATAAAGCGCGCAATACGCGGCAGCTTGCCGTCTTGCAGCGCCAGCTGCGGGAGACCGGTCGCTTGGGCGATCTGGTGGGCAGCTCAAAAGCCATGCAGGAAGTGATGCGCATCGTCGAAATGTCCGCGCCCAGCTCTGCATCGGTCCTGATCACTGGAGAAACCGGCGCCGGAAAGGAAATCGTCGCGCGCAGCATTCACAAACTTTCGCCGCGCGCGTCCGGGCCGTTTGTCGCCATCAACTGCTCGGCGATTCCGGAATCGCTCATGGAAAGCGAAATCTTCGGCCACGAGCGCGGGGCGTTCACGGGAGCGGCTGAACGCCGCATCGGCTGCTTCGAGCTAGCCGACGGCGGCACACTTCTCCTCGATGAAATCGGCGAAATGCCGGCACCCACGCAGGCCAAGCTCCTCCGCGTCCTGGAAGACCGCAAAGTCCGCCGCCTCGGCAGCAAGACCGAAACTCCCGTAGACGTTCGCGTCCTAGCCGCTACCAACAAAGATCCCGAGCAAGCCGTGGGAAGCGGACAGATGCGGCAAGATCTTTTCTTTCGCCTGAACGTCTTCCACATCCACCTGCCGCCGCTGCGCGATCACAAGGAAGACATTCAGCCCTTGGTCGATCACATCCTCAAAGACGTCAACGCCAAGCACGGAAAGCACGTGCGCGGTGTCGGCGCCGAAGTCATGGACATCTTCCAGAGCCACACGTGGCCCGGAAATATTCGCGAGCTTCGCAACGTCCTCGAGCGCTCCACAATCATGTGCGAGAAGGACCTGATCACCCGCGCTTGCCTGCCGGACGAATTCGGCAAGACGCAGGCCAAGGGCCCCAGCGATCTCTCCACGATCAAGTTTCCCGTCGGCACCACGGTCGACGCTATGGAGCGCGAGCTCATCCTGCAAACCCTCAACGCCACTGGCAACAACAAAACACGCGCCGCCGACTTGCTGGGAATCAGCCTGAAAACCCTGCACAATAAGCTGAAAGAATACGGCGGAGCGAACGCCGACGCGGAGTAACTCGCACAATGCAGCTCCGGCTGCGCACCAAACTAACCTTGGTGATGACGGGTCTTGTCCTGCTCGTGGTCGTGGTGTTGTCGGGCGTGTTCGTGGCCCAGCTTCTCGAGCAGGTGCTCCAACAAATCGACAAGCGAGCCGCGGAAATCGCGCACCAGGTCTTCGATCAAGCCTCGCGAGCGATGGCCGACGCCGCTCATGAGGGGTTGCGGCCGTCCTCCAACGATCCCGAAGACCTGCACGACTACGTTCGCCACGCGTTCGAGATCGACGAAGGCCTACGCGCCCAGCTGAAGGCCGCGAAAGACACCGCCTCGCTGTACGAAGTTTCCATTACCGACACGGATGGTCTGGTGCTGGTTTCCACCGATGAATTTCTACCCGGCAAGACTCTGGCTCGCCGCCTTCCCCTGTCCCAATTGACGCAACGCAGCACGCTCCACCAGGTCAGAATTCTTGCGGGACCCTCGCGAATCTACGAATTCGATTTTCCTTTCAACATTAATCGTCAACCCTTCGGCGAAGTCCGGGTTTCCTTTTCCTCCGGCCTCTTGTTGAACGACATTCTGCCCAGCGTCCGTAAGTTTGAAACGATCGTGCTGCTCGCGCTGATCATTTCTACCGTGCTCGCCGCGGTGGTCAGCGGAGCGACCCTTGCGCCCTTGCGGCACATCTCCGCGCAGTTGGATCGCATATCCGCCGGCCAATTCGACGTGCCGTCCCCTGAAGTGAAAGGATTCGCCGGGCCTGATGAACTGGGCCTCGTCAGCCGCAAGATCACGCAGGTCGGTCAGCAACTCCGCGGCGTGCATGAAATTTTTAGCACCATGCGCGAAAACATGAACTCTGTGATGGCTGGCATGGAAGACGGATTGATTTTGTTCACGCGCGAAGCCCGCGCCGTGATGGTTAGCCCTTCGGCCGAAAAATTCCTCGGCGCGCCCGCGGGACATTTCCTCGGCCGCCGCGTCAACGAAATCTTTCCCACGGGCCACCCGCTGCATCAGGTGCTGCAAATCAATGGCGACGAGTTGAGTGAAATCGCAGCGGAAACCGATCTGCAGACCATCGAAGGGCCAAAGCGCGTCAGCGTGAGCGTGCAAGCCATTCAGGAAGACGGCGAACGCATGGGTGCGCTGATGACCCTGCGCGACCTCGATTCGATTGAAAGCATCAATACACAACTGCAGGTTAGCGAGCGCCTCGCGGCGCTGGGCCGCATCACCGCGGGCGTGGCGCACGAAGTCAAGAACCCGCTGAACTCCATGCGCTTGTGGCTCGAGAATTTAAAAGAATCGTTGCCTGATGAAGCCGATAACAATGCCAAGCAAGCCGTACAGGTGCTCGACAAAGAGATTGACCGGCTGGACGCCGTCGTAAAGCGCTTCCTCGATTTTACTCGGCCGATGAACGTGCGGCTGGAGGCTACGCAGCTTGCCGACGTCCTGCGGGACGTTGTGGAAGTGGCGCAGCCGCAACTGCGCAAAGCGAAAGTCGAAGTCGCGCAACTCTTGCCGATCGATGTACCCGAGGTTTACGTGGACCGCGACCTGCTCAAGCAAGCGGTGCTCAATTTGGTGTTGAACGCCGTCGAGGCTATGCCCACTGGAGGAAAGCTGAACGTCAAGCTCACCCGCCGCGGCGAAATGGCGGAGATTAGCGTGGGCGACACCGGAAAAGGCATTCCGCCGGAAAACCGGCAAAAGATTTTTCAACTGTTTTTCACTACGCGGCCGGGCGGCAGCGGCATCGGACTCGCCAGCACCTTCCGAATTGTGCAGCTCCACAACGGTTCGATAGACTTTACCTCGGAGGTCGGCCGGGGCACGACATTCCGGATCGAGTTGCCGCTCGCAGCGTGATGAAAATCCCCACATCCATGCGGTCTCGTCCCTGTGCGCTTCGTGTTCCTTCGCGACTGTGGCTCGTCGGCCTGTGCATCTCCGTGATCGTGACGAGCGGCTGCGCCGAACGCGGCGTCAAAGGCAAAGTGAAGTCTTATCCGTGGAGCACGAACGCCAAGGCGCGTCCCGTCGTGCCGCAGTTGGTGAACGCGTCGTACGAAGAAGCTGCCGGCGCGGGTCCTGAAATGGATCTCGACGTGGCGCCGCCGCCGTCGCCGCTGGTGACCTCGAATTCCGCTCCCGTGCGGCCCCGCGTTCCTGTCGCGCCCGTTGCCGGAGGCACTACTGCAAAATTTGAGCCGCCGACCATTGTTCCGCAACTGACGCCGCAGGAAGCCGAAGCCGCGGAGCAGCAGACCAACGTCAGTCTGAGCATCGCCGAGCGCAATGTCAGCGCCACGCGGGGCCGCTCGCTCAATCCGCAGCAATCCGATCTCGTTTCCAAAGTGCGTAGCTTCGTTTCCGAAGCGCGTGAAGCCGCGCACAACGGCGACTGGATGCGCGCCAGCAACGCCGCAAAAAAAGCGCAGGTCCTTAGCGAGGAACTCGCCCGCTCTCTGTGAGCTCGCACCGCCCGTTCCAGCGCGTGCTGTAGAATAAAACCATGAAGACATTTGATGTGGCGATCGCCGGCGCCGGATTGATCGGCGGCGCCATCGCGCTGGAACTCGCGCAGGCCGGCTTGCGCGTCGGCGTGTTCGACCGCGGAGAGCCGGGGCGCGAGGCCTCCTGGGCGAGCGCCGGAATCTTGTCGCCGGCGCCGGAAAATCCCGGCGCGATCCCAATGGTGCCGCTGGGGAAAGCCAGTTTGGCGGCGTATCCGGAATTTGTCGCGGGCGTCGAGCAAATCTCCGGGCAAAGCGTCGGATTTCGCCCCAATGGAACGATCGACGCGCTGTTCTCGCCCGATGCGGTGCGCGAGTTGAGCACCGTGATCGCGCTGCATCATGGGCTGGGACTCAAGGCCGAGCCTCTGCGGCCAGAAGATGCGCGAGATTTGGAGCCGTCGCTCAGCGCGGAAGTCGAAGCCGCGGCGCTTCGCCCGGACGAAGCTTCGGTGGACAATCGGCTGCTGACGCAGGCGATTCTGACAGCGGCGCGGAAAAGCGGCGTCGAGATCGTCTCCGGCCAAGGCGCCGAGGCGATTTGGCGCGAAGGCGCGCGGTGTGCGGGATTGAAGCTGGGTGGTGGCAAAAGCGTGTCCGCGAAGTGGACGGTCATCGCGGCTGGCGCATTTTCGTCACAAATCGACGGCGCGCAGGCGTATCTGCCAGTGCGTCCGGCGAAGGGACAGATTCTGGCATTGCGTGCCGACGGACTAAAGTTGCAGCGGGTACTGTGGTCGGACAAGGTTTACCTTGTGCCGCGCAACGATGGACGGATCGTGGCCGGCGCCACCGTGGAGTACGTTGGCTACCAGAAGGACGTGACCGCGCGTGGCGTCGAATCGATTCTGGCCGCCTCGATCGAGCTGGCGCCCGGCCTGGCAGACGCCCGGATTGAAGAGACTTGGGCCGGATTGCGGCCGGATTCTCCGGACCATATGCCGATTCTGGGCCCGACCGATGTGAACGGCTTGCTGGTCGCCACCGGGCATTTTCGCAGCGGCGTGCTGCTGACTCCGATCACTGCACGGCTCGTGCGAGAGTGGATCACCCTGCAGCGGGTCAGCGTGGATTGGGAGCGGTTCAGCCCAATGCGGTTTGTGGAGGGACGGCACGTTCGGTCGGCGTAACGAATAGAAAAGCAATCCCGGGGATGAAAATGCAATCGAGGAAAGTCACACAAATGAAATTCGTGCCGCCATTGTTTGTTTGGCTAGCGCTCGGCGTGGTCGCTTTTGCCCAACAGAGTGGGCCGACGCCGGGCAACTCGACGGCGGTAAGCGGCCAGAGCGGCGCGGCAAAGTCCGGCGCGCCAACAGGGGCGGCGAAGACCCCGCAGGGGACACCGGCAACGAAGCCGCGCACGGCTGCGGGGGGGACGAGGCCCGCAGTGCCCCTGGTGCTCAAGACCGAGAAGCAAAAGGAGAGTTACGCGCTGGGCATGAACGTCGGAAAGAGCTTGAAAAAGGACGGTGTGGACATCGATCCGAAGATCGTGGCGCGGGGGATCGCGGATATCCTGGCGGGCGGTAAGACAGTTCTGACCGACGAAGAGGCGCGAGCGGCGCTGGTGGCGCTGCAAAACGGGGTGCGGCAGCGGCAACAGGCAGAAATGGACGCCAAACTGGCCGTGGCCGGTGCGGCTAACAAGCAGGAAGGCGATGCCTTTCTCGCGGCGAACAAATCCCAGCAAGGCGTGGTGACGTTGCCGGACGGCTTGCAGTACAAAATCCTGAAAGAAGGCGACGGGCCGAAACCGAACGCCGAGGATTCGGTCGTATGCAATTACAAGGGCACGCTGCTCAACAACACCGAGTTCGACAGCTCCTACAAACGCGGCCAGCCCGCAACCTTTCCGGTCAGCGGCGTGATCAAAGGCTGGACCGAGGTGCTGCAGATGATGCCAGTCGGATCGAAGTGGCAGATCTTCGTGCCACCCGATCTGGCGTACGGCGCGCGGGGAAACGGCGGGATCGGGCCGAGCGCGACCCTGATCTTTGAGATCGAGCTGCTCTCGATTCAGGCGAAAGAGGCGAAGTAAGGCGAGTCGTTCGGAGTGAAATCAGGAGCGGTTATCGATGCACTCCAGAGCTAAGTCTTTCCTGTGCCTCGTGCGAGGTCAGTTTGCAGGGGAAGACTTGCGGATTGCCAGGCGGCGATGCCGCCCGCGATTTCGGCCACCTGCACGAAGCCGCGGCTTTGCAACAGGCTCGAAGCGATCGAAGATCGGTAGCCGCCGGCACAATACATCAGCAGCGGGCGATCCTTGGGCAAGGTATCGGCCTTCTCGGAGAGATGATTGAGCGGAACGCTCAAGCTCCCGGCGATATATTTCTGTTCGCGTTCGAGCGGTGAGCGCACGTCGACGACCACGGGCGGCCGCGACGACGCAAGTAGCTCGGCTGCGGAATGAGCGTCGAGGCTTTCCGTGAAAGCAACGCGGTCAGGCCGCACCTTCAAACTGTACAATCCTTCCTGCAAAAATCCGGCGACGTGATCGAAGCCGATGCGGCCGAGGCGAACAGCTGCTTCCTGCTCGCGGCCGGGATCCGCGATGATGACGATGGGCTGCGCGCGGTCAAGGATCGTGCCGGCCCACGTGGCGTACTGACCGGTGAGACCAATATTGATGCTGCCCGCCAGATGCGCGGCGGCAAACTCGGCGGGGTCGCGCGTATCAAGGATTTGGGCGCCTGCTCCCTGTAACTCCAGCACCGCTTCGACGGAGAGCGGCTTCAGGCCGCGGGCGAGAGCCTGATCGAGCGTCGGGCGCTCTTCGCTGTTGAGCACCGCGTCGTAGGTGAAATAGGCGGGAGCTTCGGGCTGATCGGCGGTCACCACCTGGAGGAACGCTTCCTTGCTCATCGGTTGCAGGGCGTAGTTGGATCGGCGCTGCTCGCCTAGCGTGGAAACCGTTTCCTTGCTGATCGCCTTGCCACAGAGGGAGCCTGCGCCGTGTGCGGGATAGACGAGACTTTCGTCGGGCAGCGCGAGCAGCTTTTTCAGCGAATCATAGAGCATGCCGCCCAGTTGCGCGGCGGACCATCCAAGCGCCACGCGCAAGTCGGGACGGCCGACGTCGCCGATGAACAATGTGTCGCCTGTAAGGACGGCGTATGGTTGCGTTTCGCTGGTGTTGCGGTCATAAACGACGATCGAAACAGATTCGGGAGTGTGGCCGGGCGTTTCGAGGATCTTGAGGCGAACCTTTCCGAAATCGAGGGTGGCGCCGTCGTGGAGCGGCGTAAACGCATACGCGGCCTTGGCCGCCGCGCCGAGATAGATTACTGCGCCTACGCGATCGCGCAGCTCCAGGTGACCTGCAACAAAATCCGCATGAAGATGCGTGAGGAACACGTGCTTGATCGTCAGCCCATGCTCGCTGGCGAAGGCGACGTACTGATCGATGTCGCGCTGCGGATCAACAACGATGGCCGTGCGCGTCTGTTGGTCTCCGATCAGATAGGAAGCGTGCGCCAGACAGCCGAGATAGAACTGCTTGAAGACCACGATGCGCGCCTCGCGGATTACTGGGTCTTATCATATCGCCAGACAGCAGGAAACGGTTACGCGAGGCCGCGATCGAGCCGCGACTGTATATTTCGCATCCAGACACCTGACACAAGCGGCGCGATGATGCGCGATAGGTAACGTATTACGCTGGCCGCGTGGGCCTCCCCGTGAATTGGCAACCCCGCACGCCGCCTCTTTCACCTGCTCACACAGCCTCGCGCATCGCGCTGACCATATTTCTCTGTGCTCTCGGTGGCGCCATCTGCAGGCTCTTCCAGCTGCTCGTTGGATTCAAAGTGCTGCGCACGCCCGCGCTGATTTTCTCCGATATGGTCAACCCGGAATACAGATTCTTCTGGGCCGTCCGTGCGCCGAACTTGTGATCGTTTGTCTTTCTGCTCATCCCCAGCCGTTACCCGCGCAGTTTCGCGTGCGGATTGAGCAGCATTGCCGCTGTCGTCCTGATTTACGATGAAGGTCTGTTCTTTGTCCTGCTGGTGCTCTCTCTGCCCTTTGAACACAGTTCGATGCGATCGCCGGGACCTCCGTCCGGCCTACGCGCAGCAACACGGCGGACAAGACGATCCCCCTTCGCACGAGCAAAGCCTTTTCCATCAATGAGATAGCTCCTTTCTAGCGCACGAGGCGGTCGCCCGGCACCGGGCGGATGGGGCTGGCTCGCCTCGTCAGAAAAAAAACAGAAGAAAATCAGACGGACCAAAGTACGGCGCCACGCGTTTCGGGAGCTAATAGGCCTGCGTCATAGCCCCCTGCTTTGATCGCCTTTGCAACTCTGCGGGCGGCCCGGGGGAAGAAGGAGCAGAACATGTTCAGTCGAATTGCAACGTTTGTGTATGGGGTGGCGTGTTATGTGGTGTTTGTGGGTACGTTCTTGTATGCAGTGGGATTCATCGGGAATTTCGGAGTACCGAAGGCGATGGACTCGGGTCTGCAGTCGCCGTTACTGGTGGCATTTGCGATCAACGGCGCGCTGCTGGCGGTATTTGCACTGCAGCACAGCGTGATGGCGCGGCAATGGTTCAAGAAGGCGTGGACACGAATCGTGCCGACGCCAGTGGAGCGCAGCACGTACGTATTGTTTTCGTCGGTGGCGCTGATTCTGCTGTTTTGGAAATGGCAGCCGATGGGCGGGGTGATCTGGAACGTGGAGAACAGCGGCGGACGTGTGGCGCTGTACGGCTTGTATGCACTGGGCTGGCTGACGGTGCTGGTCACGACGTTTCTGATCGACCACTTCGATCTGTTTGGATTGCGGCAGGTGTGGTTTTATCTGCTGGGCCGGCCTTACGTCGCACCTGGATTTCGCACGCCGGGGCCATACCGGATGGTGCGGCATCCGCTGTACGTGGGATGGCTGATGGTGTTCTGGGCTGCGCCGGTGATGACGTCGGCACATTTGTTCTTCGCGCTGGCAACGACCGGATACATCCTGATCGCGATTCAGTTCGAGGAGCGCGACCTGGTGCGATTTCACAGCGAGTACGAGGAGTATCGGCGCAGTGTGCCGATGCTGCTGCCGATCGGCGGGTCGAAGCGGCTGCCGAGAGCGGAAGTGAGTCGAGTGACCGTGAAGCACGTGAGCTAGCTCCAACGCCGCTTGCTTGACACCCGCAAGGGTGCGGCGCCCCACCTCGCCTGGGAAGGCGAACGGCGTTGCGCGGCTCGGTCCGCTGAGCGAGCGCAACGCCGAGTTTGTTTTTGCGGTCACATCGAAGCGATCTGCCACGTGGAAAGCAGGTTTTGAATAGCGCCGTCTATTCGTGGCGCGTATTCGTGGCGCTGGAGACCTAAAGGCCTTGCGAGAGCGGCTTGCCGATTTCCCAGTGATGGCCGAAGGGATCGAGGACGCGGCCTAGGCGCCAGCCGTAATTGTTGGAGACGGGGACGATGACCTGTCCGCCAGCGGCGACGGCACGACCGAAGACAGCGTCGGGATCGGCGACGGTAAGAACCATGCGCGTGGTGCTGCCGTTCAGCGTCTCGGGGCTGAAATTTTGGTGCTCGGGCGATTCGTCCGCCACCCAGAATTCCGCGCCCTCAACACAGAGGCGCGCGACGACAGCACCATCGGGTGCGTCGATGCGAAACGCCTCGGTAGCACCGAACGCGGCTTTGTAGAAGTCGATTGCTTTGGCACCTCGGCGAACGGAAAGCATCGGCGCGATCGTGGTGCGTGGACTGTTGACGCTTCCGGGTCGGTCGGTCATGGAGAATGTTTCCGTCGCGATTTTCTGATCGGGCCAGGCGAGCGTAGCACGGATTTGACGGCGGTAAATGTAAACGCCGGGTTGAAGCCCGGCGTTTACACAACGCGACTCACGCGCGAATTCGAGGCATGGCGACTACTTGAGCGAGGCCATGTCGATGACGAAGCGGTATTTCACGTCGCTTTTCAGCAGACGATCGTAAGCGTCGTTGATCTGCTGGATTTTGATCAGCTCGATGTCGGCGGTGATTCCCTTCTCCGCGCAGAAGTCGAGCATCTGTTGCGTTTCCTGGATGCCGCCAATCGCGGAGCCCGCCAGCGAACGCCGCGGCATCAGGAGATTGAAGGCAGCGATTGGAGCTGGTTTCTCCGGCGCACCCACCAGGCACATCGTGCCGTTGAGATTCAGCAATTGAAGATACGCGTTCAGATCGTGATCACCGGAGACGGTGTCGAGGATGAAGTTGAATGACTTGGCGTGTTTTTGCATCTCGTCGGCGCTCTTGGAGATGACGACTTCATCTGCACCGAGTCGCTGCGCGTCCGCGGTTTTGCCGGGGGAGGTGGTAAACAGCACGACGTGAGCGCCGAGCGCCTTCGCGAACTTCACGCCCATGTGCCCGAGGCCGCCGAGTCCGACGACACCGACTTTCTGGCTTTTGCCGACTTTCCAGTGGTGCAAAGGCGAGAACGTAGTGATGCCCGCGCAAAGCAATGGCGCCGCACCTGCGAGGTTCAGCTTGTCGGAAATGCGCAGCACGAAGGATTCGTCGACAACGATGCTGCTGGAATAGCCACCGTAAGTGACGCCGCCGAGAACCTTGTCTTCGGCGTTGTACGTCAGAACCGGGAAGTTCTCGCAGTATTGTTCTTCGCCAGCGAGGCAATTGGCGCAATGTCTGCAGGAATTGACCATGCAGCCGACGCCGACGGTATCGCCTTCTTTGAATTTCTTCACCGCGTTACCAACTTTGGTGACGCGGCCGACGATTTCGTGCCCGGGCACGACCGGATAGATCGTAGGCATCACCTCTTTCCACTCATCGCGAACCTGATGCAGGTCGGAATGGCAGACGCCACAAAACAGAATTTCGATCTGGACGTCTTGCGGGCCCGGAACACGGCGCGGGAAAGAGAATGGCGCGAGGCCGGACGTAGCGCTGCTTGCGGCGTAAGCCTTCGCCGGGAGAGTTTGCGGTTTCGAGATAGGTTGCTTTTGGGCTGCCGTTTGGGCGGCTTCGGACATTTCTATTCTCCTGTTTCTGTTGGCGATTGAATTTTCGAGACAACTTCAGCGACTTCAAAACAGCAAGCGTTGCATGCAAGTTTCAGGCTGATGGCCGCCGGTCAAGCGCCGGCGGTTTTAACATCCGCAAATCGCTGGACGCGGACGGGGCGCGCCATTTTGCGATTTGCTGTTTGGCAGAGGCGATCGCTGGGGCTATCACTAAAAACATGTTGGTGGCCAGTGGCAAACCAGCCCCCGGGCTTCCGCTTAATTCAGATGCAGAGTCCTCCGACGTGGTTATGCGGCTACTGCTGACGAGCGGGCGGTGGCGTGATGGGTGATGACGCGCCAACGTTGGTGTATTGGATCTCGGCGCCCTCGAGGAGGAGAGCACGTTCGATGACGATATCCAGCGTCGAGCCTCGTGGCAGTTCTGCCTCCGGGCCGCGCGTCAACAGGATAGCCCCAAGTCCAGCCAAACCACCGATCCCGGCTCCGATTCCAGCACCCTTGGCGCCGCCCGCGATTGCGCCGATTCCCGCCCCCGTGGCCGTCGTCGTGCCCACCGTGCCCACATCTTTACCTTTGCCACCAGGGCCGGTGGTTTGTCCCTCTTCGTCCATCGTTTCCTTGCCGCCGCTATCCGCCTGGCGCGGCACCGCATTCAGGTCCACCGTGTAGCCGTTCGGAAAAATCAGCGTGTTCAGCTTCATGCGGAATTCGCCCTTGCCCTTGATGCGGCCGGGGCGTTTCGTTTCCGTCAGCTCACCGCGCATATACGATCCCACCGGCACGATGATGCGGTTCCCTATGGTCACCGGAAACGAAGTGCGGAAATAGAGCGAGTCGCCGGGTTTGGCGCTGCGCGTGGAGATGCCGTTTTCCAGCACGACCGAGAATCGCGTACCCGCGGGAAGCGTCACGCGTTCGCTTGAATAGACCTGTGGTGGATCGGCCGGGCGCGGAGTCACCGCGGGTCTCACCGGCGGAGGCGCCGAAGTCTGCGGACCATCCGGCTGCTGCGCCAGCACGCTGGAGCCGCTGCCAAGTAGCAACGCGACGAATGCAGTTGCGAGACCGATCGTGCCCTTACGGCCCATGACGATTTCTCCCCGTGGTCAGTCCGATGCGTGGAAAAGAAATGCGGATGC
>Ga0307471_100000676_pt1 | contig 17685 bp, 19 predicted proteins | sample atmos_gasesAM3C__2_FD_204566 | JGI IMG/M metagenome (GOLD analysis project Ga0307471, IMG submission 204566) | Hardwood forest soil microbial communities from Morgan-Monroe State Forest, Indiana, United States - atmos_gasesAM3C_515 | ecosystem: Environmental > Terrestrial > Soil > Temperate...
TGGAGCAAGAGATCGGTGGAATCGGACCCGGGCGTTTCGCCGATTTGGTTTTTATGGAAGACTTGGAAAATTTTCGCGTGCGCACCACATTGATTGGCGGTAAAGTCGTGGCCGAAAAAGGGGTTTTGTTAGTAAAAGCCAATCCGATTTCCCTGCCTGTCGGAATGACGGATAGCCTCCGATTGAGTCCGAATGTCTCGCCGCGACAGTTCAAGATCCCGTGTGCTTCGGCATCTGCGAAAATCCGTGTCACGGAATTAATCAACCAGACGATCACAGCTGAGAGGATCGTGAGCGTCAACGTTCCGGCGGGATTCATCGAAGCTGATCTCTATGATGATCTTTTGAAAGTGGCCATCTTTGAGCGGCATAGCAATGACAAACAAATTGCGCTCGGGTTTGTGAATGGCTTTGGTGCGAAAGTCGGGGCCGTGAGAACCATTACCAATCTGGATGAGAACACGCTGATGGTAGTCGGGGGAAGCGACGACGATATGGCTATCTGCGCTAATGTCTTAATAAAGTGCGGCGGCGGGATGGCTATCGTCAATCAGGGTGAGGTGTTGGATAAAATCGCTTTTCCCGTGGGCGGAGTTTTTTCAATGTATCCCTGGCAGGAGGTAGCGAAGGGACTTCGCCGGATTCAACGCTGTCTAAAAGAGAATGGGTCGACTTTCGAAAAGCCGATGTACGCGTTGACTTTTCTAAGTTTCGTGACTCTGCCCGCGCTCAGAATCACGGCGCGAGGGCTGGTGAATGTGAAGGAACGGAAGATCGTTTCTCTATTTGTGGGTTGACGCTATTAAGAACCGCCGTCTTTGGCCGCGACCGCAGTTTTGGTGTCTTGACGGAGCGGAAGGACTCGACCTTCTTTCCTCATCGAGACATGACCCTCGAGGACAGCACCATCCCCGATGACGAGGCATTGAGTGCTCACGTCGCCGACAACCGAGCCCGGCGGTTGAATCTCCAGTTTTTTTTCCGCCTGCACGTCGGCAATAACCTTGCCCTGAACGACGATGGAAAGGGCGCTGATTTTCCCCTTCATCGTTGCCTTCTGACCGATCGTTATGTTGGCTTGCGCGATTATCTCGCCTTCAATTTCTCCTTCGATAGTCGCTGGCCCGTCAAACTGCAATTTTCCATGGATTTTTGTGCCGGGCCCGAGAAAGGCTCCTGATTCCAACGGTTTGTTTGCGTCTGCCATCGGCGCCTCCTTTCTTGGAAGGGTCAAATATAAAGCACCACATATTTTTTGTCCAGAATTAGTTTTTTCTTTGTGACTTTCCTCATCTGCTTTTGCATATCTCAAAGGGGGTCTGCTATAGAATCGTTAAAGCTTAAACAATTTTGCCTCCCCGAATGACAGTCCACGGGCAACTCTCGAGTATTAACCCTTGGAGAGGGAATTTAAATGGAAATAACCGACCTTAGAGACTATTTGGACATTCTTGAAGAGTACGAGGAGCTTCAGCGAATTCAGACTGAAGTCGATTGGAATCTCGAGATGGGGGCGATCACCCGTCGATGCTACGATTTGGGGGCTCCGGCTGCGCTTTTCGAGAACGTACGTGGTTATCCAAAAGGTTATCGTGCTCTTGGTGCCCCGCTCGGAGCTAGCAGGCATCCGGGGCATTCTTTGTTTGCGCGTACTGCGCTGGCACTGAAGTTATCCCCCGGCGCATCGGCCAAAGAAATCATGCAGACCTATCTTGAGCGAAAAGAAAAACTCATTGCGCCCATTAGGCTAAACACCGGGCCATGCAAAGAAAACATTATTTTAGGTGACGACGTTGATGTTCTTAAGTTTCCGATCCCGCTTATTCATGGCGGAGATGGCGGGCGGTACATCGGGACTTGGCACACGGTGATCACGAAAGATCCGGATAGCTCGTGGGTCAACTGGGGTATGTATCGTTTGATGGTGCATGATCGAAATACTCTTGGCTGTCTTTTTCCGCTGCAGCAGCACATCGGCCAGATGTACCAGAAGTATGAAGCGATGAACCGACCGATGCCGGTGGCGGTTGCAATCGGCGGGCAACCGGTCATCCCGATCGTGAGTTGCGTGCAACTTCCTCCATACGTCAATGAAGTCGAGGTCGCGGGTGCACTGCAAGGAGCGCCAATCCAGCTGGTGAGATGTGAGACTGTCGATTTGGAGGTGCCGGCTACGGCTGAGATTGTTCTCGAGGGCGAAGTTCTGCCGCTGCAGCGGCAGGTCGAAGGGCCGTTCGGCGAGTACATGGGCTACGAGGCAGGGAAGTCTTCGCCGAAGCCGATTTTAAAGATACACGCGATTACCCATCGTACGGCTCCGATCTTGCCCTTTTCAAATATGGGGATGCCGGTACACGAGGGACAGACAGCAACGGCTTTGATCAAAGGCGCTGAGATTTATGCGGAATTGAAAAAGCTCGGGCTTCCCGTCAAAGGCGTTTTCTGCCCACCTTACGGGGTCGGTCATATGGCGGTCGTTTCTACCGAAGTGCCCTTCGTCAATTTCGCTCGCCGGGTTGCGCATGCCGTATGGGCAACGAAACCGGGTCTGTTCACCTATTATGTTGTGATTGTCGATGCTGATGTGGATCCAACGAATATGGACGAAGTGCTACACGCGATGACCACCAAATGTCATCCGGTAAATGGCATTCACAAAGTCCCACACAATCCAGGGTTCCCCGTGCTGCTCCCGTTCCTGCCTCAAAAGGAGCGGCTTATAGGCGACGCGGCGGGAGTGATCTTTGACTGCACGTGGCCAAAAGATTGGCCTCAAGAATCAATCCCAGTCAAGGCGAGCTTTGAAAATCTTTGGCCCAAAGAGATGCAGGAGCGGGTGCTACAAAATTGGCAGTCCTACGGCTTCAAACGCTCTAACAAATAGCTGCATCCCACATTTCTTGGCGGCGATTTCTTTGGCGACGCGTGGCGCGATTTGTGATGACTCAGTATCAGATATGCTGGAGGCACATTCATGCGGAGGATCAGGAAATCCCGTCACGCCAGGAATGCTAATGCAATGGCTTAGCTGAACTTGAAAGCGAAAGATAGTGAGCTGAGGTGAAGGATGAGGGGCAGGGTTTAGTCGTTTGCGGAGCGCTTAGTTGGGCTTGGGCGCCGGATTTTCTTCTTCTTGGACCCATTCCTGAAACCGGCTTTCGAGGATGCGCCATTGACCGCCGACTTTGAAGGCAGGAATCTGCTTCTGCTGAATCATTCTGTGCAGAGTACGTTTCGAAATTTTTAGGATACTGGCAGCTTCGGCAAGGGTTAACAACCTTATCGCCGTATCGGTCTTTTTCATATCCATAACGCTCCTGAACCCCCACGGACGGAGCAAGCTATATGCCACGGGCTGCTGGCCGCGTAGTCGTCTGTTTTTTAAGGATAATAGAGGTCGATACCAAGGCTAGTTTGACACGACGTTGGGAAAAAGTGGACACCTTCAGCGTGACACTGACAAAATTGAAAGAAACGACTTTCGGGTAATTCTTTAGTGGCTTGTTGCTTCGGACTTGAAAGAGCTTTGGTTGCAAGGATGGTGCGAGGAGGGGGATTTGAACCCCCACGCCATTTCTGGCACTAGCCCCTCAAACTAGCGCGTCTGCCGATTCCGCCATCCTCGCAATCTGAATACACAGTTATGGCTTGGTTGCTTTTTGTGGTTGATTCCCTTGCGGTGAAGCGGGAGCCGTCCCTGCAGGTGCGGTCGCCTCACTCTGTTTTTGGGCAGGTGGTGTTCCCGGTAAGGTCGACGGAGTTTGAGCGGCCGGTGTGCGGTTGTCGAAGATAGTCGATGACGGCTTGTGTCCTGCAAAATAGCCCAGAGTTAGCGATGTCATCATAAAGACGATAGCCATACCCGTGGTCAACTTAGTGAGAAAATTGCCCGCCCCACTACTGCCGAAGATCGTCGAGCTAGAACCGCCGAACACGGCACCCATGTCCGCCTTGCCGGTTTGCAACAAAACGACAAGAATCAAACCAATGCTAACGATAACGTGAATGACTGTGATTACGATAACCATAAGTAGATAATGTGCAACAACCGACTATGGGCGAAAAGTTTCTGCTTTCAGCTCGCACCGAGGAACAGGCCATTGACTGCCGCAGTCCTTGTGCTGAACCGGCGTTGTCAGGTTTTATGTTTTCCCTGTACATAATCGCAAAACCTGGCGGTCAAAACTCCGAATCCGTTGGTGGACTTAACTGACTTGCCGGGGTTATGTTCTGATCGGTACCGATTGCTCAGAACCTGCGTCTGCAGCTTCGACTTTTCCTATACCAGTTTTTGCGACCTGCTTCAACGCGATTCTCAACTAATACCCGATGACCCGTGGTGATTCGACCCTGGCGTCGTTCAGCAAAGGTTTCACCCAAACAAAGCTGCGTTGCAGACCACTTGCCGACGATCAGCGGACACTCATGAAGTCTCCTCAAGAGCCTTGATTCCGGGGAGTTTTTTGCCTTCCAAAAACTCGAGGGTCGCGCCGCCACCCGTGGATAGGTGTGTGAGTTGCTCCGCGACGCCCGCCGCTGTCACTGCGGCTACAGTATCGCCACCCGCGATGACACTTACGAGGTCGGAATGACGCTCGGCAAGTATCTGCGCCAACGCGCGGCTTCCCTGGCTGTAGGACTCTACTTCGAATAGACCAACCGGACCATTCCAAAGCACCATTTTTGCTTGCTTCAACTCTTGTGAAAATTGAGCGACGGTCTGCGGCCCTATGTCCAGTCCCATTCGATCCGCTGGGATGTTGCCTGTGCATAGCATCGCGTTCTTCTTTTCGCTGTCACCTGTGATATGGTCCAAGGGCAAGAGTGTTGACACACCACGCTCAGCCGCTTGTGCTAATAGTTCCTTGGCCAATGAAACTTTGTCACCTTCCACTAAGGATTTGCCGATATCGATTCCCTTTGCCTTCAAGAATGTGTAGGCCATCGCGCCCCCAATCAGCAGGGTATTTATTTTCGGTAGCAGGTTTCTGATTACGCCGATTTTGTCCGATACTTTAGCGCCACCTAGAATGGTCACAAAGGGCTTTTCGGGGTTCGAGAGTAATCGTGAGAGGTAATCGAGCTCCTTTTGCAGCAACAAGCCGGCTCCCTTTTGCGTGAAAAACGCCGCTATTCCAGCGATGGAAGCGTGCGCGCGGTGGGCCGCGCCGAAAGCGTCATTGACATAGACATCAGCCAATGATGCCAGTGCCTTCGAGAAGGCTGCGTCGTTCCTTTCTTCTTCTTTGTGAAAGCGAAGGTTTTCGAGCAACACCACTCGTTGATTCGAGTGTTGGACTATCCGCTCGACTTCAGGGCCGATACAGTCCGGTGCTAACGATACGGGTTGTTTCAGAGATTGTTCGAGGTGGTCACGTACCGGTCCCAAACTATATTTTGGTACAAATTTACCGTCGGGTCTTCCCAGGTGTGACGCGATCACGATCTTTTTTGCGCGGTCCAAGATCAGTCGAATTGTGGGTAGCGCGCTTTCGATACGGTGGGGCTCGGTAATCCTCCCCTGTTCGATGGGGACGTTGAAATCGACGCGCAAAAAAACGGTCCTATCTTTTAAATCGAGTTCTTCGACTCTCCGAATCATGGTCGTTTCCGTCCCTGAAAGAGATTTTTCAAACCAGTTGTTACGACAAAAATTAATGACCAATTGACTAATTATAGTGGTTGTAATATTTTTTCAAATAGCTTCTACAAATCCGTGATGTTTTTTCTCTGGTCGCTCCACCTGTTCGCCCAAGAAGGGCTGCCTGCAGCTCCGCAGCACGGCGTTCTTGATTTGGTTCGGGGATCCGGACCGGTCGTTCAATTTATCCTTTACCTGCTGATTTTGTTCTCCGTCGCCAGTTGGGGTATCATTGTATACAAATTTCGTCAGCTAAGGAGAGCGAAGAAAGAATCTGAGAAATTCATCGACGTCTTTTGGGAACGACGCAACCTTTCGTCCATTCACGAAGCCAGCCGAGACCTCAAGTCGTGTCCCGTGGCACAAACGTTTCGATCGGGTTATGAGGAACTGGTTCGGGTCTCGCGCACGAAGAGGGAAGGTTCCCCGCGCGAGACCTTAACCACAGAGCTGGGTGGGGCTGATAATGTCTCCCGCGCTATGAAACGGGCCACGAGTGTAGAGATCACCAAGCTGGAGCGATACTTGACCTTCTTGGCTACGACGGCCAGCGCCGCGCCGTTTATCGGATTGTTCGGCACGGTGTGGGGAATCATGAACGCCTTTAGAGGATTGAGTGTGACCCATTCCTCGAGTATTCAGGCTGTTGCGCCGGGCATCGCGGAAGCTCTCATTGCCACCGCGGTTGGTTTGGCGGCGGCGATTCCTGCTCTCATGGCTTACAACTACTTTGTTCAACAGATTAAAGTGCTTGCCGCCGAGATGGATAATTTTTCTCACGAGTTTCTAAATATCGCCGAACGACACTTTTTCAAGTAATTTTTCTAACAGGAGGCCTCATGGCGATAGATGCGTCCTCGCAGCGCGACTCCACAGCAATCGCTCAAATCAATGTTACGCCGTTGGTTGACGTGATGTTGGTGCTGCTGGTCATTTTTATGGTAACCGCTCCGATCATCCAACAGGGTGTGCAGGTCAATCTCCCACAAGCGAAAGCCGGCGCCATCGCTGGAACGGAAGAAATGCTAGTAGTCACGATTTCCAAAAACGGTAAAGTCTACCTCAATGATAACGTCATGAGTCTGCCGGAACTGGGAGAAAAGCTGCGGGCCATCCGAAAACTGCAAGCGGACAAACAGGTCTATCTGCGTGCCGATCAAGATGTACGTTACGGGTTAGTCATCAAGACGATTGCGGAAATCAAACAGGCCGGAATCGAAAGATTGGGCATGGTTACGCAGCCGTCTTCCGATGGGAAATAGCTGTTAACGATGGCGGGGCAAAACTCTACTGAGACCATTGATTCGCGGGAAGGATCGCTTTCCGTCACGGATCGCGAGGACAAACTTTCACGGTGGCTATTTTTCTCCTTCCTCTTTCACGGTGCTGTGATTGTGGCTCTTTTCATGGCGCCGTTACTGCCATCGACCAACGGGCCGAGTTATCCGATTTATACGGTGGATTTAGTAGGAGGGGAAAAAATCGGGGGAAACAATTTGGGTACAGAGCTGGTTTCGCCTGCGACCCCTAAGGTTGCTCCGAAAAAGACATCGGAAGAAGTTCCGGCTCCGGCTCAAGAAACCAAGCAAGAAACAAGAAAGGAGAAGCCCAAGGCGGTGGAGCAACAGCCTTCGGTACCAGAAAAAGTCACGGTAAAAGAGACAACGAAGAGGGAATTGACAAAGAAAGAGCCGACCAAAGAGACCAAAAACGAGTCCAACACAGAAGAATCGTTGGACCGGGTACGGGAAAGGCTAATCCAATCCGCTGTGGATCGCGCCAAGAATCGGACTGAAGCTGCGCCCAACGCCTCAAAAGGTGAGGCGATCAGCGCCGGTCAGGGTGAGGGAGAAGGAGCGGCTGCGTTGGGGGCTGGCGGGCGCGGTGGAGGTGTTGTCAAAGGGATGGAATTTATCATCTACCAGAATCGGATGCTTAGCAGCATTAAAGATAATTGGACATGGGTGGGACAAAAAACTAACCTCAAGGTTGTGGTTCATTTCAGCATCAAGGACAATGGGGAAATAAGCGGCTTGAAGATTGTTCAGCCGTCCGGAGATCCTTCCTACGACGAGTCAGTGCTCAGGGCGGTGAAAAAGTCGAGCCCTTTACCACCGCCGCCGGATAGTTCGCGGAAGGATTTTGCCGATGTTGAATTGACGTTTCGACCGAAGGATTTGGGAGCTTAGCGTGATCATGCTGAAAATTGTTTTTGCCGTTCTGTTGCTGATTCTCGATGCGTCGGCAGTGAGCGCACAACCGAAGCCGGAAACGGGAGTCCGAGGAGAGATTGTCGGCCAAGGCGGGCTGAAATTCCCCATTGCGGTCTCCCCGCTGAAAAATTTAGGGACGTCACCCGACGTTGGAAAACTATCTGAAGGAATCGCGGATGCGATCGTTTATGACCTTGACTTGTCCGGATGGTTCAACGTGCTAGATCGCGCTGCGTACATAGAGAACGCGCAAAAGAGCGGTGTCGCGTTGGGCAGTTTTGACTTCAAAGATTGGTCTACGATCGGTGCGGAGGGCTTAGTCAAAGGCGGTTTCACGATTCAAGGTGACGAGGTTACCGTGGAGTTGCGGCTGTTTGATGTTTTCCAAAACAAGGAAAGGGTCGGCAAACGCTACGTCGGTCGAGTCAAGGACTATCGACGCATTGCACACAAATTTGCCGATGAGATTATCAACCAGTTTACGGGCGTCCCGGGAATCTTTAATACGCGGATTGCCTATGTCTCTACGAGCGGGGGACGGTTTAAGGAGATTCACATCGCTCATCTTGACGGAAGTGAAAAATTTCAGGTCACCAATAACCATACGATCAACCTCTCTCCCTCGTGGACGCCGGACGGAAAATCGGTGCTGTACACATCTTACAAGGATCGAAACAGCAGCCTATATCTCTTCGAGCTCTATAGCGGCAAAGAGGTCAAGTTCACCCCTCGTAACGGACGGTATCTGGGAGGTAAAGTTTCACCCGATGGCCAATTCATCGCCGCAACCGTGGAAGTGGGAGGGAACAGCAATATTATTTTGCTCGATCGAAATGGGAATCTGATTCGTAGCCTTACAGAAAGTCCAGGTATTGAAGTCTCGCCCTCATGGTCCCCGGACAGTCGGCAGTTGGCGTTTGTCTCAGACCGGAGCGGCTCCCCGCAGGTGTACATCCTTGATGTGACGAGTAATAAATCTCGCCGTCTCACTTACAGTGGTAACTACAACACATCGCCGGAATGGTCGCCGCGGGGCGATAGAATTGCCTATACCGGGAGAGTTGGAAACCGGTTTGCGATCTTCACAATCGGGGTAGACGGCGGAGAACCGCGCAAGCTCACGGCCGAATCGGCGGACAGCGAAGATCCGACGTGGGCGCCAGATGGAAGATTTATCGCGTTCTCTTCGAATCGAGCCGGAAAATATAATCTCTATGTTATGCAGGCGAGTGGAGAAAACCAACGTAGATTGACAGGTTCTGGGGGAGATGATACAAAACCTACCTGGTCTCCTCGATTAGAATAGTTTGTCCTCAATTCATGTGTGTTTGTATCCCAAAACAAGGAGTGTGTGATGGCGGTCGTGAACAGAATTTTGTGCTGCGGACTGGTGACTCTCATTTTGGCGGCGGCGGGCTGTTCTCCGTCTGCCACCAAACCGGAGCCTGGCGCAGCGTCGGCTCCAGCCAAGCCGGAGGAGCAACGTCCCGGCGAGGGGCAAAGCGGCGCCACTGGCGAATCCACTACTGGACAATCAAGTTTGGATCAGCTGCAGAAAGGAAAGCCGCCGACATCGGGCCCGCTCAAGGATATTTACTTTAGTTTCGATCGTTACGATTTGGAAGGCGAGGCGCGCGAAACCCTCAAAGCGAATGCCGATTGGCTGAAGCGAAACCCGGCGGCGAGAGTCGAAATCGAAGGTCACTGTGACGAGCGCGGAACAAACGAGTATAACTTGGCTCTCGGGGCAAAAAGAGCTCAAGCAGCGAAGGATTATTTGGTCACACTTGGAATCGCTACCGAACGGCTATCGACGATCAGTTATGGCCAAGAAATTCCCGTATGTCAGGACCACAATGAGAATTGTTGGCATCAAAACCGACGCGACCGTTTTGTGATTATCCAAGGCCGACCCGCTTCATAAACAAGTTTGGAGCTTGTGGTTAGACCGGTTGTCTCTCAGCTTTGTATGAAAAGTATCCAGCTCTGCTGCTTGGCCGCTGCGGCAACTTGGGTTTTTGGCTGCGCGGCTCCTCAACAGATCGAACTCATAGAACGCGAGCAGCGCCGGCTGCGCAACGACACCAATGCGATGCAGTCGGATGTGGACTCGATGCGAGGGACTCTCGCAGATACCCGGGCTAACGTTCAGCAGATGCAAAGGGATGTGAACGCCCTTAAAGAGAGGGTCGATGAAACCCGAGTCCAAGTGGGTAAACAGATCGGCCAAACCAGTCGTGATGGAGACCAAAGAGTGAAAAATTTGGAAACTCGACTGGCAAAGCTTGAAGAAGATCTGAAAGCGCAAAGCGAGGTCCTAACGGCCCGTGAGGAGGCGATCAAGCAACTTCGTGAGACTGTGGAGGCCCAGCAAAAACCCGTTCCGAGCGATGGTCTTGCCGAGGGAGCCGCAGCGGAGTCTGATGCGATCAGGAGAGATTACGAAACCGCCTGGCGCACACTGGACAAGAAAGATTACAAGGCAGCTATTGGCCGATTCAGGGAGTTTATAAAAAAGTACCCCAAGAGTACGCTCGCGGTCAATGCGCAATATTGGATTGGTGAAAGCTATTACGCTCTAAAGGAATTCGACCGGGCGGTCATCGAATTTGATGCGGTCCGAAAATATCCCCAGGGAGAGAAAACTCCCGCCGCGCTTTTGAAGCAAGGCTTTGCCTTCGCAGAGCTCGGGGAGAAAGTTAATGCTCGGCTAATTCTTCAAGAAGTAGTCGAAAAATATCCGCAATCTCCCGAAGCCGTGAGAGCCAAACAGCGACTAAAGTCGCTAGAATCATAATTGGGCCACCAGCCTGATTTTTCATAGACTCCGTCACAATTCCACTGCCGATCGCTCCTTCGTTTCCCAGTCGAGGCCTCGCGGTTAGTCCTCCTAGGATGGGGCAGGAAAAGGATGAAAATCTTTCGTCAAATAGAGGATCCTAGACTTTCAATGCCAGGATCGGTCGTTACCATGGGTAATTTCGACGGTATCCACCTTGGGCATCAAACTTTGATACGTAAGACGGTAGAGGATTCGAAGCAGCAGGGTTATCCTTCGACTGTCCTAACATTTGAACCCCATCCTCTGAGAATCCTTGCCCCAGAGCGCGCCCCTCTTCTCATCCTGTCCTACGATGACAAAATGGCCCTTTTCGAATCTTTTGGTGTCGACATCGTTATAGCCCAGAGTTTTAATCGTCAGTTCGCGAGCATCGCGGCGGATGACTTCGTCCGTCGGTTTCTCGTGGATCGCTTGAAGGTTAGAAAATTATGGGTAGGGCGGGACTTGCGATTTGGCCAAAGCAGGCACGGGGAAGTGAATGACCTGGTTCGCTTGGCACCTGACGGTGGATTTCAGGTGGGCGTCCTGGACCCTATTTTGCTCCAGGGAGTTCGGATCAGTAGCTCGCGAATCCGCCAGTTGGTTCAGGAAGGTCGTGTGGATGAAGCCCGACCCATGATGGGACGCTATCACTTTGTATCGGGTCGTGTGGTGACGGGTCACCGCCGGGGGCGAGAACTGGGATTCCCGACGGCCAATATCTCTAGCCCGACGGAAGTCATCCCGCTGGACGGGATCTATGCATCGTTAATCCAAATCAAAAACAAGCAGTGGCTGAGCGTCTCCAACATCGGTGTTAATCCGACCTTTGGCGATGGGCCGAAAACAATAGAAAGCTTCATCTTAGATTTTGACGGCGACATATATGGCGAGTCGGTCAAGCTTTCATTCGTGAAGAGAATCCGAGAAGAAAGAAAATTTGTGATGGTAAAGGACTTAGTCGCACAAATGCACGAAGATGTGAATCGTGCAAAAGCTATCTTTAAGGAACTTCGGCTGGATGAAAAAGCTGGCAGCTAGAACGTTTGACAATTTATGAGCCGGCAAAAAGCCATCGTCGATTCGCACTCAACGGGTATGAGACTGGATCTCTTTGTAACCCGTCACCTCCCCGATTCTATGAAACATGATGTGGTTAGCCGTTCTGGGATTCAGAAGTTGATCAGCGAAGGGCAGATTACCCTAAACGGCAAAGTGGCAAAATCAGGAGCACGACTTAAAATCAATGATCTGGTGGCCTTTGAGACCCTGCGGACAAAGAAATCTAGTTTGATGGCCGAACCTATTGCCCTGAACATTATCCACGAGGATGATGACTGCATCGTTATCAACAAAGCTCCCGGAATGGTCGTTCACCCTGCCGCCGGCCGAAATATGGGAACTTTGGTCAATGCAATTTTGCATCACTGTCCAAATCTGCAAGGGATCGGCGGAGAATCCCGACCAGGGATCGTCCATAGGTTGGATAAAGATACCTCTGGGGTCATGATCGTGGCTAAAAATGCGTTAGCCTTTCAGCAGCTGGCCCAGCAGTTTAAAAACCGACGGGTGAAAAAAGAATACCTGGCGCTCGTTTCGGGGAAGCTCAAAGGCGAGCACGGGATCATCGATCGCCCGATCGGCCGCCACCGCTCGGATCGGAAACGAATGTCGAGTTTATATTGTCTCCCTAGAAAAAGGGAGGCCGTTACCGAGTGGCGTGTCGAGAAATGTTTCCGGAACAATAACGAAGTCATGGGTGCTTCATGGGTTAGCTTGTTGAGGCTGACGCCTCGGACCGGACGAACTCATCAAATCCGTGTCCATCTTGCCGATCTAGGTTATCCTTTGATCGGTGATAAGGTTTATGGTCGTAAGCGGCCTAATGCGGCGTGTAAAAATGGCGATGTTTCGAGCTTGGACTTATTCTCGCGACAAGCACTCCATGCGGAACGACTGGGCATACTTCATCCTCGGACCGGCTCTCCGGTAGAATTTTACGCGCCACTAGCCGCAGACATGCACGCACTCCTAAAGTTTCTTGAGGATCAGGATCTGGATTGTCGGGTTCGCAAAATCAAGAGAGGGGTTGACAAGGAAACGGCTTTTACTTAGTATGAAGTTAAGAAATTGATCAATTCAGCGATCTCTTTAAATTAACCCCCACACTGACAAAATCGTTCAGTATCTGTTTCCGAATTTGATTTGGATCTTGAACATTCGCACCCGCGTGTAGAAGCCTGTCGAATTGACATGTCGTGTCTGCAAACGTGCTGCTATTTTTTACCTAACCTACAGGTCGTCGTGAGCTTGGACGTGTGTCTTTGAATCGATCGGGAAAGTCCTGAAGGTAGGGTGCGGTGTCGGGAATATCGCGAGCGACCCCCCGAAAAAACTGAAAGGAGAGGCATAGTTTATGGTCCGTGGCAGAACTCGAACCGCCGAAACGGAAACCCTGGAAGATAACGGGTTAAACCTTAAGGCTCTTAAAGAAAAGAAGATTAGTGATTTGGCACTGATAGGGAAAAACTTCAATATTGAGGGAGCCGCCAATATGCGCAAGCAAGAGCTGATCTTTGCGATTTTGCAAGCGCAGACGGAACAGAATGGCCATGTTTATGGCGAAGGCGTGTTAGAAACCCTACCCGATGGTTTTGGTTTTCTGCGCGCGCCCGATTACAATTATCTTCCCGGACCCGATGATATTTACGTTTCCCCGAGCCAGATCCGCAGATTCAACTTGCGGACGGGTGATATTATCTCTGGTCATATTCGCCCTCCCAAAGAAGGCGAGCGCTACTTCGCTCTACTTAAGGTCGAGTCGATTAACTATGAGGATCCGGAAAGAGCCCGTGAAAAGATCCTCTTCGATAATCTTACTCCCTTGTATCCTAATGACCGTCTCCGTCTCGAATATCAACCCGAAGATTATACGACACGTATCGTGGATCTGTTGACGCCCATTGGTAAAGGCCAGCGGGGTCTCATCGTAGCTGCCCCGCGCACGGGCAAGACGATGATGCTGCAACATATCGCCAAGGCCATCGCCCATAATCATAAGGAAGTGATACTGATTGTCTTGTTGATTGACGAGCGGCCTGAAGAGGTCACAGACATGCAGCGGTCGGTGGATGGCGAAGTCATCAGTTCCACATTCGATGAGCCTGCCACACGACATGTCCAAGTTGCCGAAATGGTGATTGAAAAGGCCAAGCGACTGGTTGAACATGGCAAAGACGTGGTGATTCTGCTCGACAGTATCACCCGACTTGCCCGGGCGTATAACACGGTTGTTCCTCCCAGCGGTAAGATTCTATCCGGCGGCGTTGACTCCAACGCGCTGCACAAGCCGAAGAAATTTTTTGGCGCCGCGAGAAACATCGAGGACGGCGGTAGTCTGACGATTATTGCGACGGCCTTGATCGACACGGGTAGCCGGATGGATGAAGTCATTTTTGAAGAGTTCAAAGGTACCGGGAACATGGAGGTGCATTTAGATCGGCGGCTTATGGATAAGCGAGTTTTCCCGGCAATCGACATCAACAAGTCGGGGACAAGGAAGGAGGAGCTGCTGATCGCCAAAGAGGACCTGAACCGTATTTGGATCTTGCGAAAAGTGCTGTCACAGCTGAGCGCGGTTGATGCGATGGAATTTTTGCAGGATAAAATGCATGGCACCAAGAATAACAAGGAATTTCTCGAGTCTATGAACCAGTAACTTTGTCGGCTTTCCTTCCACCTTGCGTGAAACACGGATCTTTGTTAAAAACTCAAAGATATCAAGTTTCTTAAAGTTTTTACGTATGGCCGTCGGTACCCTTTGTCCCTCACTGAAACCGGCAGCTCTAATATTATTTCACACCCTTTCTGATCCCTTGCGCGGTGCCCAATGCGGTGCGGAATGGAAAAGATGAAAGGGGAGGGTTAAAAACCATAGGAGAAAACACAATGAGTGATATTTCAATGAAGCAACTGCTGGAAGCGGGGGTCCATTTTGGACACCAAACCAGCCGTTGGAATCCCAAGATGAAGCCCTATATCTTCGGTGCCCGCAATGGCATTCACATTATCGATCTGCAGCAGACGGTGGCGATGTTTAAGGATTTGGAAAATGTGGTGCGGAACATCGCAGCCTCGGGTGGACACGTCTTGTTTGTCGGGACTAAGAAGCAGGCTCAGGAGGCTGTCAAAGAAGAGGCCGAACGTTGTGGTATGTTCCATGTTCACAATCGTTGGCTGGGCGGAACTCTTACCAATTTCTCAACCATCCGTCAAAGCATTGAACGTTTGCGCAGACTCGAGGAAATGGAAAACGATCCAAAGATCGCGGATGCCTTGACCAAGAAAGAAATGCTGGGGCTCAGGCGAGAAAAAGAAAAACTCGAACAATCTCTGGGCGGTATCAAGGGTATGCGCAAGCTTCCAGATGCTATCTTTGTCGTCGATCCCAAACAAGAGGAGATTGCCGTCAAAGAAGCGCGCAAGCTAGGTGTCCCGGTCATTTCTGTGATCGACACGAATTGCGATCCCGACTTGGTGGACTACAAGGTTCCTGGCAACGATGACGCTATTCGGGCCATCCGACTGTTTTGCTCGGCCATCGCGGACGCAATCAATGAGGGAAAACTGCTTTACGAACAGTCGCTGGTCAAGGAAAAAGAGGATGCGGCCGCCGTTTCTGTCGAAGAGCCGAGTCGGGAGGCAAGATCAGCGGTAGGAGGAGCCTAGAGGTATGGAGGTCAGTTCAACTGTTGTCAAGGAATTACGTGAGAAGACTGGCGCTGGTTTTATGGATTGCAAGAAGGCTCTCACCGAAACCGGGGGGAACCTCGAAAAGGCAGTGGACTACTTGCGGCAAAAGGGCTTGGCTGCGGCTGCGAAAAAGGCCGATCGCGTAGCGGCCGACGGGGCCGTGGGTGCCTACGTTCATCCCGGAGGTAAGATCGGCGTTCTGGTGGAGATCAATTGTGAGACTGACTTTGTTGCTCGAACAACGGAATTTCAGACGTTGCTGAAGGATTTGGCGATGCAGATCGCGGCGGCCAATCCGCGTTATGTGCAACGGGCGGACGTATCCGGTGAAGAGATCGAAAGGGAACGCGAGATTTACCTTCGCCAAGCACAAGAGTCCGGAAAGCCGGAGAAGTTCATTGAGCAGATCGTCGCAGGTAAAATGGAGCGCTTCTATTCCGAAGTTTGTTTGCTGGAACAGCCGTTCATCAAAGACCCGGAAAAGAAAGTTTCTGACGTCCTTACGGAAGCGATCACGCGTCTCAGAGAAAAGATCGAGGTCAGACGATTTGCGCGCTATCTTCTGGGCGAAGGAGTTCAAAGGAACTAGCAATCTACAGAAAAGCTGATGAACAACGGGCTGCCGAAATATAAACGGCTCATCCTAAAGGTCACCGGCGAAGTTTTCGCGGGACCGCATAGATTTGGTATCGATGGCGCGACTCTAAAAGCGTTTGCGCAGGAGATAAAGGAAGTCAAGGAGATGGGCTGCGAACTGGCCTTGGTCATTGGCGGTGGCAATATCTTCCGTGGCGCGGTGGCGAGCGAAATCGGGATGGATCGAGCCAGTGCGGATACGATGGGAATGCTGGCAACGGTTATCAATAGTTTGGCGCTCCAAGATGCCTTAGAAAAGCTTGGCGTTTCAACTCGGGTATTGTCGGCAATCGAGATGCGGCAGGTGGCAGAGCCCTACATCCGGCGGCGGGCGACTCGACACTTGGAAAAAGGCCGCGTTGTGATCTTTGCCGGGGGAACGGGTAATCCTTACTTTACGACGGATACCACCGCCAGCCTTCGGGCTATGGAAGTGGGTGCTGAGGTCATTCTTAAGGCGACTAAAGTCGAAGGGGTCTATGACGCCGATCCATTCAAACACGAGGGGGCTCATAAGTTCGAGGAGTTGACTTATATCGAGGTCTTGAATCGTGAGCTCAAGATCATGGATTCGACTGCTATATCTCTCTGTATGGACAATCAATTGCCCATTATTGTTTTCAATATTATGGAAAAGGGCAATATAAAGAGAGTTGTCTCAGGTGAGCCCATCGGCACTCTAGTCAGCGGGGGCAAGCGATGAACGAAGCCATTTTCACTCAGCTGCAAAAGGAGATGGATCAATCCGTTGGCGCGCTGCGCAAAGATCTCGCTAAACTTCGCACCGGCCGCGCCTCGACGGCCCTCCTGGAGCATATCGTCGTCGAGTATTACGGCGCGACCACACCCTTGAACCAGTTGGCTACTCTGAATGCGCCGGAGCCGCGTTTACTCGTGGTTCAGCCCTATGACCGCAGTGTCCTGGGAAATATTGAAAAAGCGATTCTCAAGTCGGACCTTGGCCTCACTCCGAATAATGATGGCAAGATCATCCGCGTGCCGATTCCACAGCTCACCGAGGAAAGGCGCAGGGAACTGGCGAAACACGTCAAGAAGATGGCTGAGGAGTTTCGTGTTTCGGTGCGTAATCATCGACGTGTCGCTGTGGAGCAGCTCAAAGAAGCTGAAAAAAAGAAGGAAATTACCGCGGATGATTCTAAGCACGGTCACGACCGAGTGCAGAAAATCACCGACGACTTCATCGGTCGCATCGACAAAATAGTCAAGGCCAAAGAAGAAGAGATCATGGAGGTCTAAAGAACCGCCGATCTCCGCCCTGTCACAACGCCTTCAGGTTCAGCTTTTTCAGGAGTCCCTGCAGGGGCGCGCGCCACAAGCTCCATTCATGAAACTGACGTTGTTCCGCTGACGATGGACCTAAGCGGCCTAGACAAGAGTCGACTACCCCAGCATGTCGCCATTATCATGGACGGCAACGGACGGTGGGCCAAGGAACGTGGAAAAAGCCGCATCGAGGGCCACCGGCGGGGAAAAACCTCAGTACGGGTTATTGTCGAAATGAGCCGCAAGATCGGCATTCCGTTTCTTTCCTTATACGCTTTCTCTACGGAAAACTGGCTCCGACCCCAAGACGAAGTCCACGCGTTAATGGGACTCTTGGA
>Ga0307471_100000677_pt1 | contig 17684 bp, 14 predicted proteins | sample atmos_gasesAM3C__2_FD_204566 | JGI IMG/M metagenome (GOLD analysis project Ga0307471, IMG submission 204566) | Hardwood forest soil microbial communities from Morgan-Monroe State Forest, Indiana, United States - atmos_gasesAM3C_515 | ecosystem: Environmental > Terrestrial > Soil > Temperate...
CGGCCGGCCGGAATTGATGAATCTGCGGCAGGTGATCGTCGCCTTCATCGATTTCCGCGAGCGCGTCATCACTCGCCGCACCGAATTCGAATTGCGTCAGGCGCGCGACCGCGCCCATGTCTTGCTCGGTCTCGCCGTTGCCGTGGCCAATATCGACGAGGTGATTGCCCTCATCCGCAAAGCCAAAGACCCCGCCATTGCCAGGCAGGAATTGCTGGCGCGCGCCTGGCCGGCGGCCGATATCGCACCGCTCATCGCGCTGGTCGACGAGCATGGCAGCCTCGGCAAAGACAACACCTACAAAATGTCGGAGGCGCAGGCCAAAGCCATTCTCGATCTGCGCTTGCACCGCCTCACCGGCCTTGAGCGCGACAAAATCGGCAATGACCTGAAGGAAGTGGTGGAGCATATCAAGGATTATCTCGACATCCTCGCCAACCGCCCGCGTATTTTCAAAATCATGAGCGACGAGCTGACCGAGATCCGCGAAAAATTTGCCACACCGCGCAAGACCGAAATCGTGGAACAGGAATTCGAAACCGATATCGAGGATCTGATCCAGCGCGAAGATATGGTGGTGACCGTCAGCCATGCCGGCTATGTCAAGCGCGTACCGCTTTCCACCTACCGCGCGCAAAAGCGCGGCGGCAAGGGCCGCACCGGCATGAGCACCAAGGACGAAGATTTCGTGCGTGAGATTTTCATCGCCTCGACCCACACGCCGATGCTGTTTTTCTCGTCACTCGGGCGCGTCTATAAGCTCAAGGTTTATAAACTGCCGCTTGGCAATCCGCAGGCGCGCGGCAAGGCGCTGGTCAATCTGCTGCCGCTGGAGCAGGGCGAAACCATCACCGCCACGCTGCATTTGCCGGAGGATGAAACGACCTGGGACAGGCTCAATGTCATGTTCGCCACGTCAGCCGGCACCGTGCGACGCAACCAGCTTTCGGATTTCAGTAACGTACGCCCTTCCGGCATCATCGCGATGAAACTGGAGGAGGGCGACCATCTGATCGCCGTGCGCACCTGCACCGAGCATCACGATGTGCTGCTGGCCAGCCGCGCAGGCAAATCGATCCGCTTCGCGGTGACGGATATCCGCGTGTTTTCGGGCCGCACCTCGGTGGGTGTGCGCGGCATCAAGCTCGCTGACAAAGACAAGCTTATTTCAATGTCGATCCTGCACCATGTCGAGGCTACGGCTGAAGAGCGTGTCGCCTATATCCGCCAGGCCAATGCTGCGCGGCGCGCGGCCGGCGAAGCGGAAGAGAGCAATGGCGGCGAGGAAGAAGTGGCAACCAATCTCACGCTGGCGCCCGCGCGCATCGCCGAGCTCGCCAAACAGGAGGAATTTCTGCTCACCGTGTCTGAGCGCGGCTATGGCAAGCGCACCTCGGCCTATGAATACCGCATCACCAATCGCGGCGGGCAGGGCATCTGGAATATGGAAATGTCCGGGCGCAACGGGCTTATCGTCGCCAGCTTCCCGGTCAAGGAAGGGCAGGATATCATGCTGGTGTCGGACGGCGGCCAGATCATCCGCATGCCCGTGAAGGATATCCGCATCGCCGGCCGCAAGACGCAGGGCGTCACCGTGTTCCGTGTGGACGAGACCGAAAAAGTAGTTTCGGTGGCGGGGTTGGAGGATCAGGCGGAGGAAGATGATGCCAAGGATGGCGGCAATGCCTAAAGCCGAACGCACCGGCCTTTACCCCGGCACTTTCGATCCGATCACGCTGGGTCATATCGACATCATCCAGCGCGCGGCGAAGGTGGTGGATCGGCTGGTCATTGGCGTGGCCAAGAACGCCGGCAAGGGGCCTTTGTTCGATAGCAAGCAGCGGGTCAAGATGGTCACGCGCGAGGTCGAAAGCCTCAGGCGCAAAGGCATCAAGAATATCGAAGTGATGCCTTTCGAAAATCTCCTGATGCATTTCGCGCGCGAGATCGGCGCCTCCGTCATCATACGCGGACTGCGCGCCGCTTCCGATTTCGAATATGAAATCCAGATGGCGGCGATGAATTACCGTATGAATCCAAAAATCGAAACCATTTTCCTCACCGCGACCGAGGGCACGCAGTTCGTTTCCTCCCGCTTCGTCAAGGAAATCGCGCGTCTGGGCGGCAACGTGAAACCCTTCGTCAGCGCGCGCATCGCGGGCGAGCTCGCCGCCAGCTTCCGCGAAAAATCCGCCCGCCGCAAAGTGAGCCCGGAAGTCAGAGATTAGAATATAGATCACCCTCCCTTTGGTGTGGGGAAGTTTCATATATGCGCAGTCTTATCATTCGTAGATTCCGTCGAGGAGATGAAACCGGCATCTGCATGGCACATGTAAGATCGGTCCGCGAAATTTGCTCGCACGATTACAGTCCCCAACAAATCGAATCCTGGATCGGAAAACGGAAGCCACAGGATTATCTTCAGACTATTGCCAAAGGAGAACGGTTTTGGGTGCTCGACGATCACGGCACGATCGCCGGTTTCAGCGGTTGGCGCGGCAAAAGCATCAGAGGATTTTATATGCATCCGGAATATGCCGGATGCGGGCTGGGACGGCGGCTTTTCAAGACAGTTGAAAAAGATTTTCGACGCTATTCCGGCTATAAAACATGCTCGATTGAATCGTCGCTCACGGCACGGCTTTTTTACCAGCGTATGGGCTTCAAAGCCGTGAGGCGGTCAAAGCATGCGTTTAGGAACGGCAGCAGAGCGGGTGTTTGGGAAATGATCAAACATTATAAGTGAGGTCGCCGGCCCTATCCTGCACGCATGGGGCGGGGGCGGTTTTACTTTTTGCCCCGATCGATCACCAGCCGGTAGCCCTTGAAATTTTCTTGCTGTAAAAAGCGCGCGACGCGGCCGATAGTGGTGACGCTGACGCCGGTCAAATCGTGGATCTCGCGATAGGAATTTTTGCCTTCGTCCAAAAGCCGCGCCACCCACCAGCGGTCGGCGAGGTCGGTAATTTCCTTGGGCGTGCAAATATCGCGCAAGAATCGCCGTGCTTCTTCCGCCGTGCGCAACAGAAGGAAAGCGTCGCACAAGTCTTTCTCGGCCTTCGCTTTGGCATGGGCGTTTTTGGGATTGCTTTTCATTCTTGGGCCTCGCTGTTTCCCTGTCGGCAACAATCCTAACGCGGCCGTTACAACAAGGCCAGCTCGATCTCCCCGGTCTGGACGCCCGCACCCGCCTGTGCCACTTTTCACGTGTCCACTCCGGTTCCGATTCGGTCATGCGTTATTCCTCCGAACAAGCGGCGATCATTCTCGATCAGACGCAAAATGTCTTCAAGGAGACGGTGCCCTCCGACCTTAAGCTCGACCGGCTGTGGTGGCTGCTGCTTTATGCGCACAGCGCCTGCCTGATGAGGGCGCTCAAAAGCAAGCTCCACGACCGCGTTTTTGCCGGCCCCTTCAAGGGTATGCGCCTGACGCCGAACGTGCTGGCCGGCAATTTCGTGCCGCATTTGATTGGATCTTATGAGCACGAACTGCATCCGGCGATCGAACGCGCGATTGCGAAGGGTTACGACCACGTTATCAATATCGGCTGCGCCTTCGGCTATTACAGCATCGGCCTTGCGCTGCGCCTGCCGCAGGCGACCATCCATGCCTTCGATATCAACGAAAAGGAAACCGCCAAATGCAGGGAGATGGCCGAATTGAATGGTGTTGCCGCACGGGTGAAAACCGGCGGCGAATTCCGCGGTGAAGATTTCGCCATCTATCCCGGCGGCAAGACATTGGCGATCGTCGATATCGAAGCCGCCGAAGTGGGTTTGCTGGATCCCGCGCGCTTTCCGGCCCTGAAAGAAATCGACGTTATCGTCGAATTGCATGACTGTTATAACCCGACCATTTCCGAGATCATCCGCAAACGATTTGAGCCGACGCATGAAGTCGAGATCATCCGCAACCAGGTGACCCTGTTTCCGTTCGAAGATGCTTTTGGCCCCGGTACGCAATTCAATATGCTGGATAGTTTTGTCGCCAGCTGGGAAATGCGCGACGGGCCTACGCCCTGGGCCGTGATGCGGGTGAAAAACCGCTGAGCGCGCCAAGGCACGCCCCGAGGACCCGATTCCTGATAAAATTCATATAAAACAATGAATTAGAAAAAATCTGAAAGAGAACAAAAAAAGAACTTGCATTCGGCCGGAGAGATGAGTTATGAGAACAAAACATAAACATCGTTCCCGCCCGCATACAATCTGCTAACGAAGGAGAACCCCATGAGCGCCGTCCGCAACAATCTCCACATCGTCAAAGACAAAGAGAGCAAAGAGGAAAAGGAATCCGGCATGGACAAGCAGAAAGCTTTGGATGCCGCCTTGAGCCAGATCGAGCGTGCCTTCGGCAAGGGCTCGATCATGAAGCTCGGCACGCATGCGCAAGGCGTGGAAACCGAAACCATTTCCACCGGCTCGCTCGGCCTCGATATCGCGCTTGGCATCGGCGGTTTGCCGCGTGGGCGCGTTGTTGAAATTTACGGCCCGGAAAGCTCGGGCAAGACCACGCTCGCCCTGCATGTGATCGCGCAGGCGCAAAAGAACGGCGGCAATTGCGCCTTCATCGATGCTGAACATGCCCTCGATCCCGCCTATGCCCGCAAACTAGGAGTGAATATCGATGATCTACTCATTTCCCAGCCGGATGCCGGCGAACAGGCCCTCGAAATCGCGGACACTCTCGTACGTTCCGGGGCCATTGATGTTCTTGTGGTCGATTCGGTGGCGGCTTTGGTACCGCGCGCCGAGCTTGAAGGCGAAATGGGCGACAGCCACATGGGGTTGCATGCGCGCCTCATGAGCCAGGCCCTGCGCAAGCTGACCGGCTCGATTTCTAAATCGCGCTGTATGGTGATTTTCATCAACCAGATTCGCATGAAGATCGGCGTGATGTTCGGCAATCCGGAAACCACCACCGGCGGCAACGCGCTGAAATTCTACGCCTCGGTGCGGCTCGATATCCGCCGCATCGGCGCCATCAAGGAGCGCGAAACCGTGGTCGGCAACCAGACGCGCGTGAAAGTGGTGAAGAACAAACTGGCGCCCCCGTTCCGCGTGGTCGAATTCGACATCATGTATGGCGAAGGCATTTCAAAGCTCGGTGAATTGATCGATCTGGGCAGCCAGGCCGGGGTAGTCGAGAAATCCGGCGCCTGGTTCTCTTACGACGGCCAGCGCATCGGGCAGGGGCGTGAGAATGCCAAGCAATATCTGCGCGACAATCCGGCCGTGGCGGAGGCGATCGAGAACAAGGTGCGTGCCAATGCCGGTCTCGTCGAAAACGCCATGATGGGCGCGGCGGAGGGCGGCGACGAAAAAGAAGAGGAATAAATAAGCCTGGAAAGCTTGAAGAAACCGGCGCCTGTCACTCGCTTATCGAATGTTTTGTAAGGTTGCTGAAATCGTCTACTTAAGCGAGTGACAGGCTCCCCTGATAATTTCGCTTCGTTGCGCCGGACAAGCTTGGGTGGTTGCCGCGCCGCGCTCGTCACTCGCTGTACCAATTAAGGCCGGCTTGCCAAGCTAGCTTGGCCTGCCGAAACTTTAGCGGTTGCAATCTGGAAGGCATCAAGTATTTACCAAGTTGGCTCGTACGCTAAGGAAATAACCGTCAGTCTACCTTGCAGGCCAAATTGCCAGGCGAATGCCGTCAACTCCCTGTTGCACTTCCAAAGATTTTTGACAGCTGCCTTATACGCCGGATCTTTTTCTATGAGGGGCATCATATCGACGGGGATTATTACCTGTTTTGTCCCCCATGATTCTTGATCGGGCTCCAACCGTGGAGTGTCCGCTTGAGCATAATAATCCATATCTTCGCCTTCCAAAAAACCTAGAGTAAGAAAATGAGTACCAACACTCGCGATTTTTTCATCGCCTTGCGCACTTATACTTATTTCCGTCACGGGGCGGATACCCCCTATGTCTGTATATTTTAAAAGCGCATCGCCGGTATTTATTATGAGATTATAAGTGGAGAAAAAACGTTTGTCGGATTTCAGGGTGCGATCGTCTATATAAAGATTAGCGCTTATATCCTTGCAGGCCGGCATATCCGTATTGGACAGAACAACCCAATACACATCATCTGCTGCAAAATAACTAACCGTTGTACCCGAATCCGTAAGCGTCATCTGTAGGTCTGGACCAGAAGGAGGATCTGTCGATTGCGCGGCCGCGTGCGCGAAAGTTGTAAGAATAGTCGCGGCAGCAATGGCGCTAAATTTAATCATGTCGGCTTCTCATATATTATTTTTGGTTTAAAAAACTGGTGACCCCGATGGGATTTGAACCCATGGCCCCCTGATAAAAAGTATTCTTAGATATTCCTAAAACTACCTTGGTGAAGGGGTATCTGCGATGCGGCCAATTTCATTGATCCGTTGTCCCAGACTGACCGCGTCCAGACTCGAAATCGGAAGCTTGACGAATAGCTCAATGCGAGTGCAAAGCTGTTGATAGGCAGTGGTAAATGCCTGCATGATTTTCTTTTCCGAGCCTTCTACGGCAGCGGGATCAGGAATGCCCCAATGGGCGCGTAAGGGATGACCGGGCCAAATGGGACAAACCTCACCGGCGGCATTGTCGCAGACCGTAATAACAAAATCGATTTTGGGCGCATTGGGGTGAACAAATTCATCCCTTGATTTGGAACGAAGTTCTGACGTTTCGTAATTCAATTCGTTTAATAGCTTTATTGTATGTGGGTTGATTTTGCCCTTTGGCATTGAGCCTGCTGAAAAGGCTTGGAATCGACCGGTGCCAATGCGGTTCAAAATACATTCTGCTAAAACTGACCGCGCCGAATTGCCGGTGCAAAGAAACAGGACATTATAAGATTCCGACGATTCAATATCGGGCATGTTATTTTCGCTTTCCTTCGCGTTTTGTTGGTCCGCAACCCCTCGTTCTTCTTGTGAAAGCTATTGACAGGCAATAAATTTTGGAGAGCCGTTGCAACAATAACTCATAGAAAAGTTTAGCAGATCGTCCATACAATTAAAATCGGCTTGATAAATAGCCAAAAAACGCTGTCTTTTGGATTTTGCATAGCCACTTGAAAAGAAATGGTGACCCCGATGGGATTTGAACCCATGGCCCCCTGATTAAAAGTCAGGTGCTCTACCAGCTGAGCTACGGGGTCGCTATCAGAGAACAGATGACAGATGACGGAGGACAGAGCAAGTGCCCTGTAACAAAGCGCGGCCAAAACTAGCGCGCTTTTTATCTGTCCTCTATTGTCTGTCTTCCGTCGTCGCATGCCGCACTACAGGCCTTTACAGAAGGCCCTTCTTCTTCGCCAGCTCCGCCAGCGAGTGCTCGGGCCGCGGGCCGTAATGGCTGATCACCTCGGCCGCCGCGAGGGCGCCGAGTTTGCCGCATATTTTGAGATCGAGGCCGCGGGCGAGGCCAAACAGAAATCCGGCGGCATAGGCGTCGCCGGTGCCGGTCTTGTCGACCACATGCGGCACCGGTTCGGCCGGTGCGACCAGTTGCTGGCCGGCATGCACGATGACCGCGCCTTTTTCGCTACGCGTGATAATCGCCGTGTCCACCGAAACTTTGACCGCATCGATAGCCGCGTCGAGACCGGACAATTTGGTGAGTGCGATCAGCTCTTTCTCGTTGGCAAAAAGAAGATCGGTCTTGCTCTGCAGCAAATCAAGAAAGTCGTGTCGGTTGCGTTCGACACAGAGCGGATCGCACAGGGACAGCGCGACTTTGCATCCGGCCTTGCGCGCCTCGCTGGCCGCGAACATGAGCGCGAGCCGGGTGCTGGCGCGATCCAGCATATAGCCTTCAAGAAAGATGATCTGCGACGCACGGATTGTGCCGGTGTGCACGTCGTTCGCGCCGAAATCCACGCTGGCGCCCAAATGCGTACACATGGTGCGATGGGCGCCCGGCGTGACGAAGGATATACACAAGCCCGTGGTTTCGCCTTCATGCGTCATCGGCACAGTCGGGAAATACACACCCAGTTTTTTAAGATCGGCGCTGAAAAGCTGACCCACGTCGTCATGGCCGATCTTGCCCATATAGGCGGCCTTGCCGCCGAACGAAGCGATGCCGGCCACCATATTGCCCGCCGCGCCGCCCGCCCGCACCGCGCGCGCTTTTTTCAGCGATTTGCGCAGCTGGGTGATGCGCGCGCTGTCCACCAGCATCATCGTGTCTTTCGCGATATGCTGTTGCCGCAGAAAATTCTCGTCCACGTCGGCGACGATATCGACAATCGCATTGCCGAGCGCGCACACATCATACGTGCTGGATGACAAAAAAATCTCCTGGTCCGATTCAGACATCATCACCCACGATTGTTAAACCGGTGCCGTCGCCTTATCAAGCCAGGCGGTTTCGGTTTTATCCAGCATCGGCCGCAGGGATTCGCGCACCCGCGTATGATAGTTGTTGAGCCAGGCGGCCTCGTCGTCGGTCAAAAGCTTATGGTCGATCGCGTTGCGGTCGATGGGGGCCAGCGTGATGGTCTCGAAGCCCAGCGTCTTGCGCTCGCCGCCGGACAGCGCGACCACATCCGTCACCACCTGCAGATTTTCGATGCGGATGCCGTAGGCGCCGGCCTTGTAATAGCCGGGCTCGTTCGACAGAACCATGCCGGGCTTGAGCGCCACCTTGCTGCGTTTCGAAATACCCTGCGGCCCTTCATGCACGCCGAGATAGCTGCCTACCCCGTGGCCGGTGCCATGATTGTAATCGAGCCCCGCCGCCCACAAAAACTGCCGCGCCAGCACATCGAGATCGGCGCCGGTTGTGCCTTCGGGAAAGCGCGCCTGCGCCAGTGCAATATGCCCCTTGAGCACGCGCGTGAAACGATCGCGCATCTCGCCCGTGGCATTGCCGATGGCGATGGTGCGCGTCACATCGGTGGTGCCGTCCATATATTGACCGCCGCTGTCGAGCAGATAGAATTCGTTTTTCTTGAGCGTGCGGCTGGTGGCTTCGGTCGCGCGGTAATGCACGATGGCGCCATTCGGCCCCGCACCCGAGATGGTATGAAAGCTCGGCCCGCGATAAAGATTATTGGCGGCGCGGAAACCGGCGAGTTTTTCCTCAGCCGTGATTTCAGTGACCTCACCCGTCAGCGCCGCCTCGCTCAGCCAAGCGAGAAATTTCACCAAGGCCGCGCCGTCGCGCCGATGCGCGGCCTTCATGCCTTCGATCTCGACCGCGTTCTTGCAGGCTTTCGGCAAAATGCAGGGATCGTCGCCGAAATCGAGCTTGGCGCCAGCGCCGCGCAATTTTTCCACGATCCAATAGGCGGATTCGGCCGGATCGATGCGGATTGGTTTGGGCTCCTGCGCCAGACGCTCCAGCGCCGTGGCGAACAGCGTCGGATTTTCCGGATCGACCGCCTTGCCGAGATGTTTTTGCAAGCCGCCGGTGATTTTACGCGGATCGATGAACCATTTGACCATGGTGTTGTCGTGGATGATCGCAAAGCTAAGCGGCAGGGGCGTATTCGGCACGTCGCCGCCGCGCACGTTCAAAAGCCAGGCGATCGAGGCCGGATCGGTGATAATGGCGGCGGCGAGCCCGTTCTTTTTCAAATCCGCGGCGATTTGCTCGCGCTTCTCGGTGGAAGATTGCCCCGCATAGGCGACGTCATAGGCGTAAATCGGCTTGGCCGGCGGTTCGGGCCGCGCGCTCCAGATGAGATCGACCGGATTGCGCTCGACCGCGACCAGTTCTGCGCCGTTTTTGGCGGCCGCTTTTTTAAGCCGCTCGACGCTTTCCTCGGTATGCAGCCACGGATCGAAGCCGAGTTTCATGCCGGCGCTTGTATTGGTAGCAAGCCATTCGGAGGGCGCGATCGTGCCACTGTCGAGCAAATCGAAAAGCCCGGCGGGAATTTGCTGGCTCGCTTGCAACGTGTAGCGCCCATCGGTGAAAAAGGCGGCCTTATCTTTCGTCACCACGATAAACCCGGCCGAACCGGTGAAACCGGACAGAAACGCGATGCGCTGCGCCGAATCCGGCACATATTCGCTCTGATATTCGTCGGCCATCGGCACGAAGAAACCGTCGAGCTTCGCCTTGGCGAGTTCATCGCGCAAAGCTTGCAGACGGGATTTGTAATCGGGAGTGTTTTTGGCGACGGGCATTAAGGCAAAAGTAAACCAGAAGTAAACATAAAAGGCGAGTGTTAAGGAACTTTGTTCAATCGCATCAGAGGCGGAACGTCTGGAAAAAGCCATATTTGCGGTAGAAAATTATAAGACTACCCGCCTAATATAATTCAGTTCCAAAAAATGGAGAAAACTATGCGCGACAAAAAATATCCTCTGCGTGCCGGCCTTTTGATCGCTTGCATCCTGGGCCTGACGGCTTGCGATAATATGAACTCGACCCAGCAACGTATGGTCTCCGGCGGTGCGGCCGGCGCGGCCGTGGGTGCGGTCGGCACGGTCATGACCGGCGGCTGCGTGGCTTGCGGCGCCGTTATCGGTGGCGCGGTCGGCACCGGTGCGGGTTATGTCATCGATAAGATGGACAAAGATAAATAAAGCCTGCGGGCATAATAAAGAAGCCCGGCTCAGTTGATCTAAAACGTGAACGCAAGTTGGCTGGTTGCGTTGCTGTGGCGCAACCTTGGCGGTGGATTATTGTACCGTTAGCGCAACGGGTGCTTTGCCCCTCTTTACGCGGTCTAGTATGCAGCTCGGATTTTTCATCTCGATTCGCCTGCGGGGACCGCGAGGATGCCGTCGCGAAAAATAAAAACCTGTTTAGCCGTTTTTTCCGGCACCGTCCTTGCCGCCGTTGGCATGCTTTGTGTGGCGCAGGCGCGTGCCGAAACCACCGTTTATCCCTATTATCCGGCGGGCGCCAGCACGCAGGTCAATTACGGTTCGCCGGTTCCATACGCGAATGACGCCTACACGAACCGGCCGCCGGTTTATGCGCCGGCTTCGTATTCTTCCTATTCATCTTCCTCGGCCTATGCGGCGAACGACACTTACGCCGCCGCGCCCGGCAATTCCGGCGGGCGTCAATTGCCGAGCTATAGCTACAATCCGCAGCTCGATCCACGCCAAACCACGTATATTCCGCCGGCGCCGAGCGTTCCGCCTTCGCCACCCAATTATCATCCCTATTGGGATCTTGCGACTCATAGCGGCCTCGATGTCGGCGCGCAGATCGGTTACTACGACTATCGCGAGCCGTCGCTCGATGTCGAATTAAATGGCGCGCTTTTCGGCATCGATGCCGCTGGCACCTACGCCTTCGGCAGTCAGTTTTTCGCCGAAGGCGATCTGCGTTACGGTTTCGGCTGGCTGGATTACACCGGCTCCGGCTCGAAAGACGGTGAATTCAACGATTCGGTCGAGGCCCGCGCCCTGATCGGCAAGGATTTTCTGTTCCGCGAATACAGCATCTCGCCCTATCTCGGTGTCGGCTACCGCACTTTGTATAACGATGCGCGCGGGCTCACCAGCACCAACGCTGCCGGCTACCGCCGCTATAACGAACTTTATTATCTGCCCTTCGGCATTTATCCGCGCACGCATATCGATTCCAACGCGCGGCTGACCTCGCAGTTTGAATTCGATGCCGTCTTGCGCGGCCTGCAAAAATCATGGCTGAGCGATGCCGGGCTTGGCGATCCCGATGTCTCGAACCAGCAGCATTCAGGCTATGGGCTGCGCGGCAACATCATGTACGAGACGCCAAGCTGGACGGTGGGGCCGTATTTCATCTACTGGCACATCGACCAATCGCATGTGAATTTTATCCGCGACACGTCGAGCGCGACCTGCCACGGACTGCCGCCTTGTAATCCGGGATTTTTCGAACCCGACAATCACACGATCGAAGCCGGCGTGCAGTTCAAATACCATTTTTTCTGACGGGGAATGTCGATGGCCGGGCAAAAACTCATCGCGCTGTTTGGTTCCATCCTTTTGTGCGCCGCGCCGGTTTGTGCGCAGGAATATTCCGGCAAACCCATTCAGCCCTACGCACCGCCTTATGAGGAGGATGCGTCCGCCGTGCCGGCGTTGGATGCAGCGGCCGGCCGGGCTTACCCGGCCTATTATGGCTATAACACGCCGATTGATCCGCGCCGGCAGACCGCAATTTACAATGCGCAGACAGCGCCGCAATCCACGGCGGCTCCCGCTTATTACAATGCGCAACCGGCACCGCCTGCAGCAGTGCCCACACCGGCCGTTACGGCCGCCTATTTGCAACAACCAGCCGCGCCGCCAAATTACCGATCCTACGCAACAAGCGCCTATGAGGCGCAACCGGTTCCGCCGCAATTACCGCCGCCGCCACAGCCGCGCTATCAATATCGGGCCGCGGCATCCAGCCCACCCCAGGCTGCCGATGAGAGGCCGCTGCTGGCAATGAGTCCGCCCGAACCGGATATGGGGCTCGAAACGCGCCCCGGCATCAATGTCGGTTTGCAAGGTTTCTATTACAAATATCGTGAGCCCAATCCCGTCGATGTGATGGAAAATGGCGGCATGGGCGGATTCACGGCTGACGGCACCGTAACATTCGGGCCCGGCTATTTCGCCACGCTCGATGCACGCTATGCGCTGGGCGATCTGAGCTATCGCGGTTCGGGCACCGCCAGAGATAAGTTTAACGATTTATGGGAAGTGCGCGGGCTCGTCGGCAAGGATTTTATATTTCCGCGCTACAGCCTGTCGCCTTATACCGGTATTGGATTTCGCGATCTTTACGACGATAATCGCGGCCTCACCACGACCGGCGCGTTCGGTTATCGCCGCATAAACCAGATCTATTATCTGCCGATCGGCATCGAGCCGCGTATGCCCTTCGATTCAAAATCGCGGTTTACCTCGCTGCTCGAATACGATGTTCTGTTGCACGGCAGCCAGACGTCCCATCTGGAAGACGGCAATGCCGGCGATCCCAGAGTGGAGAATCAACAAAATTCCGGCTTCGGCATAAAGGCCAACGTCATGTACGAAACCGGATGGTGGTCAATCGGGCCTTACGTGAATTATTGGAATATCGACCGATCCCAGGTGAAGACCGTGCGCGATAATAATGCGACGACCTGCGCGAGCGTTGGTGCATCGGCGCCGTGCGCGGCCTCCTTCGTGGAACCGAAAAACAATACCTATGAGTTGGGACTGCAGGTGAAGTTCCATTTCTTTTAGGATTGGGCGGCCGCCGCTTTTACGAAACTTTCCATCACCTTCTTGAGGCCCGCCTTGTCGAAGGCGATCTCGAGCTTGTCGTGATCGATGCGCTTGACCGTGCCGGTGCCGAATTTGTCGTGAAACACGCGATCGCCGATATTGAGCTTTCCCTCACGCCGCGGCGGTTTGACTTCATAGGCCTTGCCCTCGATTTGTTTGGGCGCGCGTGGCGCCATGCGCGCGCGGCCTTGCGATCCGGCTTGCAATTGCTCCCACAACGGCGGCACTTTTTCCCTTCGGCGGGGCCGTTCCCAATCCGCGCTTGCCACCGGTGAGCCACCCTGCGCCCCGATCGTCGATTGGCGCTCCACATGATCGGTTGGCAATTCGCCGATGAAGCGTGAGGGCAGGGCGTTGATCCAGCTGCCATGCAATTGCCGGTTGGCGACATGGCTGATATAGGCGCGGCACCTCGCACGCGTGAGGCCGACATAAGCCAGCCGCCGCTCTTCCTCCAGCCCTTGTTGGCCGTTTTCGGAAAGCGAAAGGCGGCTCGGAAAAATTTCCTCTTCCCAGCCGGGCAGAAACACGATGTCGAATTCGAGCCCCTTGGCGCCATGCAGGGTCATCAGGCTGACCTGTTCGCCCGCGCTTTTCTCGGTCGCTTCCAAAACCAAGCTCACATGCTCGAGAAAGGCGGCCAGCGTGTCGAATTCCGCAAGGGCGCTGACCAGCTCCTTGAGATTGTCGAGCCGTCCTGGCGCGTCGGGTGATTTGTCGGCCTGCCACATGCCGGTATAACCGGATTCATCGAGCACGATCTGCGCCACATCCTGATGCGGCGTGGATTTGAGCAATTCGCGCCAGCGCGCGAGCAATTCGACGAAGGCGCGCAGGGTCGCGCGCAGTTTCGGCTTGAGCTTGTCCGTTTCGATGAGCCGTGCGGTGGCTTCGGTCAGCGAGATTTGCGCCGCGCGGGCGAAGGTGTGTAATTGCTGGATCGCCGCCGGGCCTACGCCTCGCTTGGGCTGGTTGATGATGCGCTCGAAAGCCAGATCGTCTTCCGGCAAAGCTAAAAGGCGCAAATAGGCCAGCGCATCGCGGATTTCCTGCCGCTCATAAAAGCGCGCGCCGACCAGCACGCGATAAGGAATGCCGAGCTGGATGAAGCGCTCCTCAAAATGCCGGGTCTGAAAACCGGCGCGTACCATGACGGCCATTTGGTTCAGCGGCATTTTCGCGCGCTGCAGGGCCTCGATCTCGTCGGCGGCCCAGCGCGCTTCTTCCTCGCCGTCCCACAGCGTGCGCACCTGCACCTTGGTGCCGGGCTCGGCTGTGGTGCGCAGCGTTTTGCCGAGCCGCATCTGGTTACGCGCGATCAGATGCGAAGCCGCCGCCAGAATATGGCCGGTGGAACGGTAATTTTCCTCGAGGCGGATGACGGTCGCGCCGGGAAAATCCTCCTCGAAACGCAGGATGTTGCCGATTTCGGCGCCGCGCCAGCCATAGATCGACTGATCTTCGTCGCCGACCACGCAGATATTGCGCCGCGCCTGCGCCAACAGACGCAGCCACAGATATTGCGCGACGTTGGTGTCCTGATACTCATCGACCAAAATGTAATGAAAACGGTCATGAAATTTGGCGAGAATATCGGGATGATTTTTGAGCAGCGTCAATTGATGCAAAAGCAGATCGCCGAAATCGCAGGCATTCAACTCGCGCAAACGCTCCTGATACTGCGCATAGATTTTCGGCAATTTGCCGTTGGCCAGTTGCCCGCGCTCGTTGCGCACATCGTCGGGCCCAAGCCCACGATCCTTCCAGCGGCTGATGACCGCGAGCACCACGCGCGCGGGGGATTTTTTGTCGTCGATATTTTCGGCTTCCAGCAATTGCTTGATCAGGCGCAAGGAATCGTCCTCGCCCAAAATGGTAAAGCCGGGCTTGAGCCCGACCAGCTCCGCATGCGGGCGCAGCAACCGCGCCGCCAGCGAATGAAAGGTGCCGAGATACCAGCCTTCGACCGAACGGCCGAGCGCTTCGGAGACGCGCAAGCGGATCTCGTTGGCCGCCTTGTTGGTGAAAGTGACGGCCAGAATCTGTCCCGGCACCGCCTTGCCGACCGTCAGCAAATGCACAAGGCGCGCGGTCAGAACGCGGGTTTTGCCGGTGCCGGCCCCGGCCAGCACCAGAACCGGGCCGTCGGTGGCCTCGACAGCCGCGCGCTGGGCCGCGTTCAGATCGCGCCAATAAGCGGGTTCTTCGCTGGTGGCCAAAGCATTTTGCATCCCCGCAGAATATCACGGGAATCGGCGTGCGGAAAAAGATGTTTTGGCGTGAAGGAGGCGATTATTCGGCGCGTTTTGCCTTAAGCGCCGCCAATTCTTCCGGCGTCGTCGTTTCGCTCATCACCTTATTGCGGCCGGTCTGCTTGGCCTTATAAAGCGCGCCGTCGGCGCGGGCGACAAAGCTTTCGACATCGTCGCCCGGACAATATTCGGTGGCGCCCAGCGAAATCGTGATGACGCCGAGCGTCTCATTCGTGCTGCGCCGCTTGATCTGCTTGGTGCCGAGGCTCGCCCGCAATTGGTTGGCGACTTTCTCGGCATCCGTGACGCGCGTACTGGGCAACAGAATGACGAATTCCTCTCCGCCATAGCGGGCGATGATGTCGCGGCCCTTGAGATTCTCGACCATCGTGCGGGCCACCAGGCGCAAAACCTGATCGCCGACCAGATGCCCGAAGCTATCGTTGAATTTCTTAAAATGATCGATATCGGCAATCAGAAGCGTCAATGGCGAGCCGTTGTCGGCGGCTTCCTGTATCGCGCGGGTGATCTCAAGATCGAAGAATTTGCGGTTGCCGACTTCCGTCAGCGGATCGATCTGCGATTCCCGATGCACGGCGTCGAGATTGTAACGCATCTCGGTGAGCTGTTCGGTAGTCTCCGCCAGTTGCGTGTGCAGCCGTTCGTTCTGCTTGCTGATGACGCGTGTTTCGTTGGCCACTTTGGTGACGACTTCGCGGATTTGATCCAGCGAGCTTGAACTCGACAGTTTGCCGGAGAAATTATCGAGGGTTTTACCGAATTGCGCCGTGCCGGTGGTGGCCTGGTCGATCACGCCGAGCACTTTCTGGATTTCGGCTTCGATGGCGGCGTTGGCCTGTTTCAGCACCTTATGTTCGGCCTCGAGCCCGAGATGGGTCATGTACAAGTCGCGGCATTGCTGTTGCGTCAGCGCGCCGGTTTGCCGGATCAAGAGATCCATCGCCATTTTGAGGTTGGCGTTGCCGCCCGAATAATAATGATAATAAACGGCGTAATTATCCGGCAGCGGCATCAGCCCGTCGCGCGCCATATGTTCAAGGGCCTGTTTGGCCCATGCATAGGCCTGCATACTTTCTTCTTTGGAAGCCATGACGGAACCTTGGCTGAAAAGCACGAATCGGACGCGCTGAAAATGTGACTGCCTGCGCGCCAAAAGGCAAGTTAAAGCAATGTGGTTACTAGCTTGTTAAAAGCTGGAAAAATCAACTATTCCGCGCTTATTGGCACGGCTTCCGGCGGGGCGGTTTTGAGGCGTTTGATCGCCAGCTTGTTCAGCGCGTGGATATAGGCGCGGGCGGACGCCACCAGCGTATCGGGATCGGCCGCCTGGCCATTCACGGTGCGCCCCTGTTCCTCCAGCCGCACGCTGACTTCCGCCTGCGCGTCGGTGCCTTGGGTGACGGCGCTCACCTGATAAAGCTGCAGATTGGCCTTGTGCGGCATCAGTTTCTTGATCGCGTTAAACGTGGCGTCGACCGGCCCATTGCCGGTGGCGGTGGCGCGCTTGAGCTTGCCGTCAATTTTGATCTCCAGCTTCGCGCTCTGTGGTCCTTTGGATCCGGCGCGCACTTCAAGCGAAACGAAACGCACGCGATCGTTGGCGCGCGCGGCTTCGTCGTCGACGAGGGCCATGATGTCTTCGTCGAAAACCTCCTTCTTGCGGTCGGCCAGATCCTTGAAGCGGGCGAAAGCATCCGTGAGGGCGTTGTCGCCGAGCTCGTAGCCGAGTTCATGCAATTTGCTACGGAACGCATTGCGGCCCGACAATTTGCCGAGCTTGAGCGAGGTTTTGGCCAGACCCACCGATTGCGGCGTCATGATTTCGTAGGTGTGGCGGTTCTTGATCATGCCATCCTGATGGATGCCACTTTCATGTGCGAAAGCGTTGGCGCCGACGATGGCCTTGTTCGGCTGCACCACGAAGCCGGTGATGGCGGAAACCAGATGCGAGGCACGCGTGATATTCTCGGTCTTGATGTTGGTGGTGAAGGGCATCAGATCGTGCCGCACGCGCAGCGCCATCACGATTTCCTCCAGCGCCGCATTGCCCGCGCGCTCGCCAAGGCCATTGATGGTGCATTCCACCTGCCGCGCGCCGCTGAGGACGCCGGCCAGCGAATTGGCGACCGCAAGGCCGAGATCGTTATGACAATGGGTCGAGATAATCGCCTTGTCGATATTCGGCACGCGATCCACCAGCATTT
>Ga0307471_100000678_pt1 | contig 17653 bp, 20 predicted proteins | sample atmos_gasesAM3C__2_FD_204566 | JGI IMG/M metagenome (GOLD analysis project Ga0307471, IMG submission 204566) | Hardwood forest soil microbial communities from Morgan-Monroe State Forest, Indiana, United States - atmos_gasesAM3C_515 | ecosystem: Environmental > Terrestrial > Soil > Temperate...
CCATGAGCATCTGCTGTCTACTTATCGCGCCTTCTTCTACCTCGCGTGCTTCTGGATTACCCTGAGGCACTGTTTATGAAATACGCTCTAGTGTCATGCGGCCGGACTGCCAACCAGCAAATTTTCTAGGCGGTTTATGGAAGAGCTGTGGGTGGCCGAGGCGGCCTAGTGAGTAAGGCAAGGGGATCTCAGCCGCGAAGCGCTACATTCCCGATAAGAGGCCAGCTCAATGTGCCCGTCAGCCGATGTGGTCGATAGCCGGCAAACACACTAAGTTTCTGAGAGTAGGCAATGTCTCATGCTCTGTCCAAATGTGGTTCGCAAGAGCGAACGCCGAACCATCCACAGCTCCCGGTCAGGGCACGAGCTCGCTAACGATGAGCTCGCACGCGTTTCCGAACTACTTCTCGAATTGGTTACCCCGCAGCCCGCACGGAATCGCGTTCCACCGGCACGCGAGCGTGGATCGTGGCGCCGCCCTGGGGTTGTGTTTCAATTGTAAGGGTCCCGTTTACCAGCTTCAGTCGTTCTTCCATGCTAACGAGTCCCAGGCCCTGGCTCATCTTTGCCTCTTCGCGGTCAAAACCCACACCGGAATCCTTGACCGTGAGATGAATCTCATCAGCAGTCACCCACAATCGCACTTCGAAGTGCCGTACCCCACTGTGTTTTGCAGAGTTGTGCAGGGCTTCTTGCAGCACCCGGAAGAGGCAAAGAGAGATGTCCGGCGATGAAGCGGGCAGCACATCGATTTGGAAGTCGATCTCCACTTTCTGCTTCTCACTGAACTCCCGGCAGAAACCTCTCACTGCGCCGGCAAGACCCAGATAATGCAGTTTCGCCGAATGCAGCTCATGCGACAACAATTGAACATCGGAGGCTATCTCCGAAATCTGCTTCTCGAGCTCATCCATACGGCTGCGGACTTCGGGCAAAATAAGAGGGTTTTCCTGGAGTTGTTGTAACTCGGGGGCCAACAAGGCGAGACGTTGACCGATGTCGTCGTGAAGCTCTCTGCCAATCCGGGTACGTTCCTGCTCTTGTGCCTCAATAAACTTGCGGCTCACATTTGCGAGAGCCGCTTCTGCCCCCTTACGCACAGTGACATCAGCCACCATACCGGTCACCCTCAGAATCTTGCCGAGAGTGTTGAAGGACGCCCGCCCCGTGTCCTCGAGCCAAATTACACTACCGTCGGGACGCAACACCCGATAACTGGTTTGATAGGCAGGGTGCTCAGGAGTGAGCCCACCTTCTGCAGCGGTATATGCCTCGCGGTCATCTGGGTGGACCCTTTCAAAAAAACTCTGACCGGTCTCGTGTTCTGGATCATCCGTCCAGTTGAGAATGTCCCTGCACTCCTCTGATCGCAATATTGCATCTGTTCGTGGGTCCCAATCGAATGCATACATTCTTCCGGCTCGCACCGCCAAATGGAGCCGCTGCTCGCTTTCCCGCAGGGCCGTTTGTGTCTGCTTGTACTCGGTGATGTCCTCTACAAATGCAAAGACCAGGGGGCCTGATCCTTCATTGCCATCTTTCAAAAGAGAGACATTCAAACGCCCCCAACGCTGAGTGCCATCTTTTCTCAAATAGCGTTTTTCCATCGAGTACTGGTCGATGAGGCCTGCCCGGAGCCGCTGAAAGAGAGCCGAATCATGTGTGGAATCTTCGGAGTTGCCGAATTCCGAGCAACTCATCCCGCACAGTTCCTTCTCGCGATATCCCAGCATCAAACAAAGCGCCGGGTTTGCGAGCAGGAGCCTGCCGTCCAAATCTTCCACTGCAATTCCCAATGACGCGTGCTCAAAAAGATAGCGGAAAAGGTGGTTAGCGTGGAGTGGTGGCGTTTGTGAAGACATAAAGGGCTCCAAAAATCCCGAGGAATCACGGGAAATACCTGAGTGCCCTATGGCGGAATACCCTACCATCCTTATGCAGCAAAAGTTAATCCCAGTTAAGGCCTGTCGAATCTTTAAGATAGTGCCGATGCTAGATCCCGACCGACGCGGAGAGCTCCCGCAGATTGAAGATTTGACGCGAATCCTCAGAACTTTATGACGATCCCCGCGGAAACCCTACCCTGCCGGTCTTGGGTTTGGTCGCCGAACTTGGTGAAAAGCCAATCTGCCTGCACCAGACGCAATCCGATCCCTTTCCGAAGCCCGACGTCTAAGCCGCCGCCAATGAGCATGGCAAACGCGTTGTCGTTCCCACTTGCTGCCGAAGCGGTGGCACCGCCGAACAATGCGTGTACAAAGGGCTGAACTACTGGCAGGCGTGCGGTGAGTACGGGGCCAACGGTATAGGTGTAAACCGAAGAGCTCGTCCTTCGCGAATTGTACACACCACTAAAGTCGGCCGTAATTCCGAGAACGTGTTTGAAGTTTCCAGTTAACGAAGCGTTCCACCCCACGGCGTTATAGCTGGACTGAAGATGCTCATATTGAGCTCCGCCGAAGATCTCCACTTTTTGCGCAAATAGCGGGGCGCACAGGACTCCGGCGATCAGAATTGTGTTTATGAAGTGGTTCCTCATTGAGTCCTTCCTTTAGAAAGAACGAAGGCCCTCTCGAATGGCCTAGGAAGATCCTCACGAGAGACTAAGCTGCGCATGTCGATATCAGACCTGTCAAGAGTTACAGGCGGGAGGTCAACCAAGCAAATTACGACTGAGTGTTTCTTTGGGGTGTACCTGAAACGAGCACTGATGTTGCACATCGACCAACTTCATTCGACACTCGCTAAGGCTCGATGAGCGGAAGCTGCGAGACTAGTTGTAAGTCGATCATCAGCTGGATCCTCCGATCCAGTTGAAAGAACAGAGCCGTATTCCGTGCCGACAACACCTTGCGGAATATCGGGATGTACTTGAGCCTGAGTTGGGCGACTGATTCATCGACACTTACCCATCTTCCGACCGAGGCCTGGGCCTCCTGGTCAGTCATGGTGTCGTAGCCCGCGGCGTACTGCTTGAGCAGGTCGTACTTGGTGCGGTTGATAGTAACCAGTTCGTCGACGTAGGCCTCATAAATCGGCCAGAATTTCTCTGCCTCGGCACCGCTCAATTTCATGTTGGCAGCGATAAGCTGCTTCCGTTGAGCCCTGATATCCTTTCTCAGCAGTTGAATCTGCTCATCGGTAGGCGTCTGAAAATCCTCACTGGGAACAGGCCTTACTTCTTGGGATGACGATAGACGCCGCACGGCCGGTGTGGCCGCATTCTGGGCCGGCACCGTGCATCCGTTGAAGAAGCCTGCTAGAAGTGCCCCAACCATCAAGTGTTTCAGGGTCAGTCTGACCACGGACCCTCCTTGACTAAAACGAGATTCGTCCGAACGCCGCAGGTGGCCTGTTTGCTCAATTTGGAGAGTAGGAAAAGCGGACGAGCCGGTTCTTGGCCCAGCATTCATCGTTCGCTTCCGGACAAACCGGGTACAATTCACCCCATCCCACCGCTATTGCAATCTGATGCTCTGGAATGCCCTTGCTTATCAGGACTTGTTTGACCCAATCCGCTCTTCGCTGCGAGAGCGCGAGATTGTAGAGCAGGTCGCCTCTAGAGGATGCGTACCCCTCGATATAGAACCGATCACGTAAATGATTCTTCAACCATTGAACATTGTCGTCCAGGACGCTCGGGTTCGATGGCTCGTCATGGTCATTCCAGGGAAACATGACTTCGTGCATGTTTTGGTTGAAAGCTTCCTCTTCGGGACCATACATAGCCGCGCGTGGCCGCGCCCAGTAAGCAACCCAGAAAGCAACATCCGCAGGCGATGCTGAAACATCTTGTTGCGCTACCGTCCAGGCATCAGTCAAAAGGAGCATTATGCTCATGGCAAATAGAAGTCGGCATTTCATGGGATTGACTCCTCTCCTTAATGCCGCCTCACATTTATGAACTGAGGCGAAAGAGATCACTGTCAACATGACACCATCTATAAATTACAGCGCGGAAAGCAACTTTCACATTGCATCACCAACATGAGCAGATCAACTCCAACGTTTCTATGATGGTCAATCCATTTCGAATGCGACGTACATTAACCGACCGTTGCGTTCGATCTGCAATACGACAGACTCACCAGACTTGTACTTCTCGATCTCGGACCTCAGCTCCTTCACAGTTGAGACGGGTCGGCCGTTCACCGAGCGAATGAGGTCGTCCATTGCCAGGTCCGTCCTCTGCTGAGTGTGGTCCAGCTTGGCTACGACCACTACGCCGGATTTGGACCGTCGACGCGAAGACTCCGACCGCGGCCCTTCATTCACAGGGATGCCCATCACTCCCAACTCCGCAACTCGGCTGCTCTCGTTTAAGATCGAGTTAATTGGATCGTCAGATTCTTCGTCACTATTCTCCAGAACTGGCACATCGAACCTCAGGCGTGTACCACTTCGAGAGACCTCAAGGCTTACGCGATCCCCGGCCCGCTTGCTGTAGAAACTCGCGTTAAACTGAGGTAGCCCGGTAACAGGTTCGCCGTCGAGACTTACAAGCACGTCTCGCACCGTCAGTCCCGCCATTTCTGCCGGACTGTTTGGTTCCACGTCGGAAACGACGGCACCCCAGTCCTGTGAGAGCCCTAGTCCGCGTGCGAGAGTTGACGTAATATTCTGAACTCTGACGCCGATCGCACCGACGCGGACATGTCCACGTGTCTTGAGCTCTTGGTAAATGATCTGAACCAAGTTGCTCGGGAGGGCAAACCCCAGCCCGTCGCTGCCCCCACCCTCCGTCACCATGAAGCTGGTTATCCCTATAAGCCTGCCGTTCATATCCACCAGGGCACCTCCGCTGCTACCGGGATTAATGGGAGCATCTGTCTGAATGTAGGGCACGGGCCGATCAGCATTGTCGGAACGCGCGACTGCGCTGACTATCCCCATTGAAACCGAATTTTTGAGTCCCTCTGGATTGCCCACCGCGACTACTAATGTTCCCGGACGGACAGTGTTTGAGTCCAAAAGAGAAACGGTAGGTAAGCCGTCCACATCGATCTTCAGGAGCGCCAAATCAGCTTGTTCACACTTTCCAACTACCCTCGCATCGAACGTGAGGACCGGTGGAACACTTTTCCACTGCGGAGCACGGACTCTGTCATCAAGGTTGACCCGTACTCTCTTTGCACCGTTAACGGTGTGAGCGCTGGTGATAATGTATCCGTCCTTGCCCATGATTACGCCGGAAGCTATAACGTTCTTCTTTGTAACTATATGAGTGTCCGTCCTATCCTTTTCGTCGCTTTGATCGTCATCAGGGTGTATGTACCCCAGAACCTCGATTTGCACGATCGCTGGTGACACTTGAGTCGCGATGCTCTGAATAGAATTGCTTAGTTGCTCTAAGGGATTAGCCAATACGCTCTTTGATCTCTGTTGAGCGGGAACCCATTCAGCGAAGAGCAACATTACGATTCCGAGTAATAGATGCCGCGTACCAGAACAACCAGGCATTTGATTGACTCCAACTTCCGCAGTCTACAGACTTTGGCACATCAAAGATTGGCAGGTCGAACAACTCGTCTAAAACGAATTCAATTCCTGATGCGGTGCCTGACGGCAGAAATTCGCAGTTCTCTGAACCAACCTAGGCTCGTAATTAGAAGACTGCAACTGTCAACTGTCACAGGGACGCCTCGCTTTCGGCCACCGAGGGCCAGGAATTCTGAGGCTGCTACGGCTACCTCATCAAATCAGATCAACGGTCAGTATTCTGTTACTCCGACCTTGGTGCGTCGAAGAATTCGGGCTCGCCCACTGGCAAGTTTCACAGTGGCGTCAGGCGCCGTTTGCAGCGACTATCACCTCTTTGGACCGGGCATAAATCCTCGGTTTTTGATGAAAATGCTACGGACGTTAGGACGGGAACTAAGCGGACAAGGATTTCTGTCTGGACTCAAGAAGAAGGAGAGGCAAGTATGTACCTAAGAGCGATTGCAGTAAATCTGATGGCACTGTCTTTTTTGGCAGCGGTATCTGCTTTTGGCGCAGGTGGCGACAAAGCCGAGGTCAGAGGAATGATCACTACGCGCACCGGAGAATCGTTGGTCGTGAAGTCCGCGGACGGAAACATTACCGTGGCCCTCACCGATGACACAAGAACGAAAGATGACAAAGGACTCTTTGGCCTGGAGAAGCAACAAATGTCCAATGTGGTGCTTATACCCGGACTCAAGGTGGACGTTGACGGAACGTTCGACGACCAGGGGCGGGTTATAGCGACCATCATCACCGTCGATGGCGACGACCTGGAAGCAGCTGAGATGATCGAGGCTGGTTTGCACCCCACCGCACAGCAAGTCGCGGCCAATGTGCAGGCGATTGAGGCCCACAGTGGGCAGATCGCAGCCCACGATGTGCAGCTAGCGGCTCAAAGGGAAAATATGGAGACCCACCAACAGAAGATCGATCAGAACCTGAAGGACATCGAAGAGAACACGAATCGCTTTATCGCGTTGAGCGAATACGACGTAAGAGGCGAAGCAACCGTGACCTTCGGTGTCGGTAGCTCCAATATCTCGGCACCGCACCAGGAGCAACTCAAGACCCTGGCAGAAAACGCCATTAATCTCCGGGGATATATCATCGAGGTGATGGGCTATGCCGATTCGACCGGCAGCGCCGCGATGAACACAAAGCTGAGCGAGGACCGCGCTAAAGCGGTAATCACCTATCTGATCCAGCAGGGTAACGTGCCGATGCGGCATATTGTGGCACCGGGCGCCATGGGCGAATACGGAGCTGCGGCACCGAACGAGACGAGCGTGGGGCGCGCGCAGAACCGTCGGGTTGAGGTTAAGGTCCTGGTCAACAAGGGCATCGCCGGTAGTTAAGGATCACTCTTGCGACGCATTCGGGCAAACGCGTCCGTTGGAGCATCTCTGTTTGACGCTGCAGGAATGGTGGTGCGGAGAAGGACGCTGAAGGCTTTGCCGAAGTCCTCTTTACCGGGAGTGAACCGCTGAATGTACGGCGCCCAACTTGTCGAAAATGTGGCTGCCCATCCCGCCCTGAAAGCCGCCCAGTGGGTACCCGCAAAGAACAGCAACGCCGTATGTCTTGGCTATCTCGTCCCAGAGATGTTCGAGCCGAATTGCCGACTCTGCATTACCTTGCGCCCACAAGAGAGGCGCACATTCTCCGCACGCGGCAACGCGGGCATATTCTCCCTTCACAGCCTTGGCCGCTTCGACAATGAGATCGCCTGCGACCTTCAGGAACCGAACTTCATCAGGCATGCTCTTGATCATGAAGGTCGAGAGCGTGTCGGCAGCATCCAACGAGATGTACCTCCCCTGCTCAATCGCGGCACCAATATCCAAGCCATGAGCCTGCAGTCTCGGTAAAAGGCCATCCCGGTGTGACTCGGTCGCGATAACAATCGCCGAATTCCCGGCGTTGAGAGCGGCCCCGACGAACTGAGTGAAGCCATCCAGAAGACTTGCATCGTCAGTATAGAACCCCGCCTCGTGGCGGTGAGCGATTTCTATGTTTTTCCGTTGCAGGGGAGCGAACACCTTGTTGCCTGGGGCGCTTCCGGGGGTTGGTTCATCCGAAGTCGCGAAGAGCCCATGGCCCGCAAATCTGCTCCCGACAAACCTCTCGCCCCGAAGAACCGCCTTCACCGCGGTCAGCAATTCGCTTCCAACATCCATCTTAACAACGTAACCCGATGCGCCCACACTGAAGGCCGTTTGGACGATATCTATGGAGGATTCTTGGCTGACAAACAGGATCTTCGATTGCGGGGCAAGCTCACGGATTCTCCGCGCAACTTCGATTCCGTCGAGCTTTGGGAGTCCGAAATCCAGCAGGATCAGATCCGGTTGCAATGCCTGTGCCAGCTCGATGGCCTCTTCCCCATCGGACGCTTCGACAACGGCGCCCAATTCAAGTTCGTTCTGAAGGGTTAAACGGAGGAGCCGCCGAAACAAATGGAAGTCATCTATTAGCAAAACGCGGATTGAGGATGTAGCCAAGCAGTCTCCTTTCAATTTAGTCGAGCCTCGAAATCACCGAGAGGTCCCTGACTTCAACACTCAAAAGGATCGCTCAATGGAGTGGTTTGTTCGTTGTGCAAAGGCAATGTTCTCTTTGCTCCCAAAGCACAGTTGAAGAGACCTGCGGGTGACCAGACTCCGCCCTCCTCTATTACTCGCAAGCCGTGCACATATCGAGTGCCTAGCCTGAACAGGCTACTCGGGAAAGTGGCTTGACGAGCCCATTCATTTCGGATTCGGAGCGGAGGCAGAGGCCGTCATGAGCCCAGATGGGCTGCCTCTGCCTCGTCTAGCCCGCTGGCTACTGCTCCTAATGGGGGAGGACGCCCCTGCGGGACATCAAGTATTTGTACATCACCAACCTGATTGCGATGACATGTTCACTCAAATATTTCGCAGAGCGATTGCTGGGAGATATCGATTAGCCATCTCTCCGCTGTCTTTCCTTGCTCTTCGGCAACGACAGTTTGATCGTCCGGTTGAGATAATCAGGATCGATGAAGAACGAGAAACTCAAGTCTACGACTGTTCGCTTTACGGACTCAGACCTGCATCTCATTGAATGCCTCCAAGAAAAGCTTGGGCTCGGTATGATTCACATCATTCGACTCGCCATTAGGCGCTTGGCCGAAAGCGAGAACTTACTGCCATTACCCTCTACCCCTAAGAAGCGTCAGAGCCGGACCTAAAGCCTGACTGAGAGGTCCGCACGTGATTTCCGCGCGGTCAATGACGAGTTTGCTAGTTTCGTTGGGGGAGCCCACTGTGATAGTCGTGTTAGTTCGACAGTAAGCGTCTGACCAACGTGCCTATTCGTGCAATCGTGTGTGTGTTGAAGTGTCCGGATGACCGCACAAACCGAGTTGTCAGCTCCCAAGCGACGTACGCGAGCGGAACTTCAGCAGTTGGTGTCTGAGTTTGTGAGCATCGGTATGCGCCGCAGCGAGTTTTGTCGGAGTCGAGGTTTAAGCTTCAACCTGGCGGAGAATTCCATGCGTCCGGTAGCTCTTGGTCGAAAGAATTGGTTACACGTCGGTCCGCGGGCGGGACATAAGGTTGCGGTGATTCTCTCGGTCGTGGAAAGCTGCGACGGCGCAAGTCCCGGTGCGCGATCACTTTTTCGCGATTCTCCCCGGGCCTGCCGATCTCCCGATCCGGTCTGTCCCAGACCTTACGCCCGCTGCGTGGGTCGCCGGCATTCATAGACTCAAGCGACCGAGGTATTAGCGTGAAGTGATTTTGCGACCACAACGCCATAGTCTCCTGCTTGCCGAGCAACCGGCAACTACTTCGCTGTGTACGCAAGCGCTTTTATCAGGACCGATGCCAATATAGGGAAAGGTTCAGTGCGCAGGAGTGCTTGTCTGGAGGCAGGGGAGGCCATCTCAGTGGTCGTGCTCAGAATGCCCAGCGCAGGGAGAATGTTGCATTGTTGGCGTGAAAATAGCGGGGATCGGTTGGTCCCACGAATGATTTCTCCCCGTACTGGTAGTAATTCCATCCCGCCTTTGCGGTCAGGTTGTGGCCAATGTCGACTGCGACGTTGGCCAGGGGCTGGTGGTAATTGTATTGGAGTGAACCGAAGGGCTGCAGGGCGTTGAACTGTGGCGTTTGGCCGCCAACACTGGTGATACTGTAGCCCACCTGCGCCGTAATGCGAGCGTGCGGCTTAAACATCACCGATCCCATGCCGTAGTGCGTGCTACTTGTGTAGTCGCCGTTGGTGAGTAATGGGTTCTTGCTGTCGTTGTAGCCGTTCACCGTGCAATTGCCCGCGTTTGCTACTACCGGGAGTGACGTGTTGGAATCACTAAAGCAGATGAGGGCATTCTGCTTGGTGTCGTTGTAGTTGTACGCGAAGTCGAATCCGAAACGCTCCCGGGGCGCAAGGTTTGCCGTGAATCCATAGTTGCGATTGTGCGCATGATAATCGGTTAGAGCGTCGCCGTTCGAAGCGTCCCAGAGATTGATGGAAGCACCGAGCACTGCCCAGGGTTTGGGAGTGTAGTTGCCCTGGATGCGGTAACGGTCCTCCTTGCGGGGGCCAATGCGCACGAGTGCATCGTCGTTGTTGGTGTGTTCCCAGTCGAAGTTAAAACGCAAATTCGTCGTAGGCTTTGCCCAGAATGCGAGCAGCGGTGTGTATTCGTGGATGACCACTCGGTCCTCGTCTCCAGTGGAGAAGTCGAGGATTTGATGAAACACTTTATCGCCAAATCTGAACCCGATGCGTCCGCCAAAGTGCTTCGACGCGTCCCACACGAAATCGATCTGGTTCCTGTTCCAACTCTGGTTGAATGATAAATCGCTGGAGGTGGCGGTTGCGCTCGGTGTGGTCTCGCTGATCGGAGTCAGCAACGAGCAGGTTGCAGTATCAAGACATGTCCAGTCGGTTTCGATGGAACTAAATCTCTCCGGGATTCGGTAAGCCCAGAAGCGAAACGTATCGACGATTCGGAAATGCTCTGACAGGTGGAAGGTGGCGCTGAAATCGGCCACATTTGAGATTCGGGTCGCCTGGCCGGGGCCGGTGACGGTTTCCTGGCGGATGTCAGAGCGCTGCATGAGCCCGTTGAACAATTCATTCAGTGGAGCGGTCATGTCGGCCGAACTGTATGCATAGGATGCGGTCAGCTCCAGCCGTTGAAAGTGACTGCTATGCAGACTCAACCGCTCGGTCGGCGCGGACGTGCGGGTACGATTCGTGCGATTGTAGTCGAAGTACGCATTGCAGGCGGCATTGGTCAGCGTGCCAGTGGAATCAACCAAACTGGTTGCTGGCGCAACGATGGCACACGGGTTATTATTGGCTGTGTCGATGGGAAGACCTAGTTCCACAGTGCCAGGTGCTCCCGGCAAGAGCGCCTGGGCGAACGGCGCTAACTGCCAAGTCGTATCTCCCTTGTAGTAATCGAGGGACTGGTCATAGCTGAGGACCGTGCGCGGCAGGATCTTCAGGTCTGCACCAAAGCGATAGGAGTTGAGGGTGGTATTCCAGTTTTGAAATAGCAACGCGTCCGTACCCTCATGGACGCTGGAATATGACGGCCCTGTCATGTTGTTGTGTGAATACCCCAATCGGAGACTAATCACCGACTGTGGCAACAATGTCAGGTCGAAGTCGCTCACCCGCCGGCGGGTCCCGAAATTGTGGGGTGAAAGAGTAACGGGAATGTTTGGGCTTGATGTCGGGGGATTGAGGGGATTGGCCAAAAGGTTATAGTCGAAATCCTGCTGGTCGCGCCGGAAGTTTGCCCGGAAGTCGTACCACTTATTCTTGTCCATTCGCATGCGTAGTCCGTTGTTTGGATCGCCTCCCCAGCCGTAACTATTAACGAACAGGTTGTCGAAGAGTAGGCCGTCATGGTTTTGCGATTGCATGGAGAGGCTCTGCTCCAGGAAGCGCGGCCCACTACGCAGATCCACGAGTGTGTTGTACATCTGCTCGCTGCCTGTAGTGTCCGATACGCGGTAGCCGATCTCGACGGACTGGTGAATCACATAGCCACCGCCTTCCCAACCTTCCGGCTGGGATTGACTTTGGCCGGCAGTGCTCCCGGCAGTCTGCGCTGCCGCCGCGATGCTCCAAAGCAAAACGATAAGAGCAATTTGTTGCATCCGCAGCCAGTGTGAAAGCATGATGTTCCTCTTCATCTGAAAAACACGTTGCTCGCATTGGACCCATGGATCGCTGCGTGGCACATCGTGCACGCCTGATATTTGGTGGACTGGTTATGGGAAGGTCCGGCGGGCCCTTGAGCGGGAAACGTGTGGCACTGCAGGCACAGCAGATTCACCTGGCTCACGCGCAAGTAACGCGGATTGGTTGATCCGTGGGGCGTGTGACAACTGCTGCAGCCCTCAGTCTTCACCGGTACATGTTCAAAAACGAACGGCCCCTGCTTGTCGGCGTGGCACTTCACACAGACCGCTTCCCCACTAGGCATGGCTCTCACTTGTCGGAGTGTGGTCGTGCCATGAACGTTGTGGCAGTCGCTGCATTGGATGAGACCTTCGTCTACGCGATGGTGGTAAGGCTTCGCGAAGTCGGCCTTCGCGGTTGTATGACATCCGTAGCAGAGACTGGGTTGTGCTCGAACGAGGAGATGCTCCGGTTCTTTGGCCTTGTGCGGTGAGTGGCAGTCCAGGCATCCAACGTCGTTGCTTGCGTGCGCCGATCCGGAGAAGTGCCGCTGCTCGTGCTTTTCACCGTGGCAACTTAAGCATCGGGCGTTGGCATCTTGCTTCGACATCGTCGCGAAGCTGATGATCTTGGTAACATCTCCTCCGCCTTCTACGTGCGCGGATCCGGGACCGTGACACGACTCACAACCGTGTCCGTCGTGCAGCGTAGTTTTGAAATGCGCTGTGTTCTCGAAGTTATTTTTGTACAGCTCTTCGTGACAGGTCTTGCAAGTGTCGACTCCAACATATTGAGCTGTGTCCTTCTGGGAGGTAGCGTCGCCCTTTTCCTGCGGGGCGGCATGAGCAGGCCGAAACACTCCGAACAACAGGGTCGCTATCGTTGCCAACCCCAAGAGTTGTAAGTATGATCTGCCTGTCTTCACGGTCGCACTCCTCGTTTCGGGACAAGCATCACAGACCAGTTAGCAATACTGGATACTGCAGCAACGTAAGCGAGTTCGATCAGGATCAAGTCCACTTAGTTGAGAGTCTTGACGTACTCAGCAATGGCTTTGGCTTGCTCGTCGTTCAGCCCAGCGATGCCCTTGTTGTGCGGTGCCTTACTTCCTGACTCACCTTTGGTTATGTGCTCCACGATCTGATTTGCTTCGAGACTTGTTCCCTTCAGCGTTGGGGCCTTCATGGCAGGTTTGCCTTCCCCACTAGCGCCGTGACAACCTGCACACTTTTTCTTGTAAAGGGCTGCTCCATCATCCGCGGCCCAAGAAGCCAAAGACACAACCAGTAACATCGCTGCCAAACTAGCCACAAAAGTGCGGTTCATACGTCGCTCCTAAATCACGTTGATTTGGTAGATTCTTCATACTTGTTGCACACCGCCAGATCATTGTTTCTGCACGTTCGAGATCCGATCGGCGATTCCCAGCGTCTTCAAGATTTCCGGGGATGCCTCTTCCATGGCCAGTGGCTCATGACAAGTGTTGCAGTCCTGAGTGATCGTTTTTCCATCTCCTGCCGTATGCGACCCGTCGTGACAACGAAAGCACCCTGGAAAGTCCGTATGGCCAAGATTGTTCGGGTAAGTGCCCCAAGTCACTTTCAAATCCGGAAAAACATTGCGGTTGTAAATCGCGAGAACCGCCTCACCCGCCTGGCGGATGTCCTGTGAACGCGCGGCGTAAAGGTCTTCATAGTTCTGCTGATAGAAAGCGGTGAGGGCCGCGGGTATTTTCGCCGCCGCTTCCGCGCCTGTCGCATAGTTTGCCTTCAGCAATTCCACACTTTGTTTCTTGATGTAAGGTAGGCCTACAGCGATGTCACCAAGGCCGAGCGCTTTATCCATCGCTCGTTCCGGCAGGTCGAAGGTATGTGTCGGTCGGTTATGACAGTCCACGCATTCCATTTCGAACTTGGGAAGTGCTTTGGCCGAATCCGGCTGCGTTTCGGGAGTGACAAAAAGTCGGACATCTCCCGTGTTTGTATTTCTGTATTCGACCCACGGAATGGTCTGCCGCACCCCGTCCGCTGACGCAAAGCGGATGTGAACTCCCGGACCAAAGTGCGCACCGTGAATTCCCGAGATCCGGTTTCCACCCACCAGCATTAGGAGAACGGTCTCCGATCTTGTATTTGTTTCGTCGTCGGCGTATTTGCTGAATAAGCGCAGACGCACACCGCTGAGCTTCTGCGGCCAATGACAGTTCTCGCAGGTTTCTCTCGCAGGCACGAGCCGATTGCTTGCCAGACCGGACGGAATTGGTCTCGGGCTTGTATTCAGCGCAGTCTCAAAGAGTTGACGAACTCCGTTCGTCTTGGCGCTGATCCATCCAGCCGCACCGGGCGCCACATGGCACTCGACGCATTCCACCCTGGAGTGCGGAGAATTCTGATAGGCAGCTAGTTCAGGATGCATCGTGTGACAGCTCGCTCCGCAGAATTGGGGTGTCTCCATATACTTAACGGCTCGATAGGAAACCTGGGTTCCAATGAGGATGTTCAGGAGAGTCGTGACACCGAAAAACCAGGCGATGCGGCGCAGCGCCCTCTGGCGATCGAAGCCTTCCTCGGATAGCCCTCGGCGAATCTGGCGTTTGCTCAGGTAGACGCCGATCGGAACCAGCGCCAATCCAGTGAAGAAAAGCGCTGGAAGAACCAGAAACACCAAGATGCCGAGGTAGGGATTGTCGACGTGACCGCGAACCTGTTGCGGCAGCACAAAGAGCCACGAGATAAGAGCAGAAGCGAGCAAGGCCACGCCCAGCAGACTCAGCCAATGTCGAGTCAGCACGAACCAGGCAGGCTTTTCACCCGTCGTACCCATAGAACTTGCAGGAAATCGAGAGCCCACAGCTTTGCCTGAGGAGTAGGCTAAAAGGGAGGAGCGAAAAAAAGGACTGTAGGAAGTGACAGTATCTGTCATTTTCACAATCCACAATATTGTTTAAGAAAACAAGAATGCTCTATTTGGAAGTCACGCTGCTTGGAGGTTCAATCCGTCAACCACGCGCTTGCTCTGAGCACTTCGCGCAGCGTGTCGAATGCTTGTTCCTACAAGAGCCTTCGGCTTGGTGGCCTGATTAGTTCGGCAATTTCTAACGAGATGCGGAGATTGCGAAGGCACCTAGATAAAGGTCGCCAGGGCCTTCTGTTGCGCACAGACTCCTTGGGACCTCGGGCCCTTAAGAATAGATATCCCGTTCAAGAGTTCGGGATCGTGACCTGAACCCGGTTGGAGGTCTTGCTTTCGTTTCCATCCTCGTACACAGCCGTGGCTACATAGAAGTAGGTCTCACTGCCTACGACCAAGGCATCGGTGAAAGTAACGTTGGGCTCAGGCGAACCAGTTATCTTGGTATACGGGCCTTTCGCCGCGGTCCCACGGTACACGTTGTAGCCGACAACCGCACCCGCAGGGGGATGCCAGGTAAGTGTAACGCTGTGAACTGGTTTTTGCGTTCCATGGCCGCTGAAAGCCACCTGCGGAGTGTTCTCGGCGTTGCTGACGAATTCGATATTACCAGGGGCACTTCCTGCGCTTTGTGGGGCGAATGTGACACTTAGGTGGGCGCTCTGCCCAGCCGGAATGGTAGTAGGAAATACGATGCCGCTCACCGAGTATCCTTCTCCGCTCCAGGCCGCCGATCTCACTGTAATGCTGGCGTCGCCTGCCGTGAGTGTGACCGATTGACCTTTTGCAGTCCCTACCGCGACTTGACCAAAATTCAAAGTCCGAGGGGATGCGGCGAGTTCGCCCGCAGCCACTGGCGTGATGCCGTCGCTGGTTCGGTTAGAGCCCACGCGGGCTCCGCCGCAACCGACTGATATTGCCGTCGTCAAGATGACCAGGCCTGGAAACAATCGTCCATGCATGCGTGCAACACTCCTCAAAAGGAATTGTTTTCGCTAACGAACTGGGTTTACGCGCGACTCTACTGAGGGAAGAGAGAAAGTTCGTTGCTCTAGGGCAATGAACAACGTTTCTCTCCGAGTAGAGGAGTCCCGATAGGCTGTAGGTGTTCCTTGGCTGTGTCCGCCGTTTCCAGCTTCGTGCCCGTTTAGGTCCATCATGGCACCACCGGGATAGCTCCTCCCTCACAGACCCCACCGTGCAGATTTCCCGCAGCGGGTTCCTCAAGCCGGACTCTCCGGTCACGTCCAGACATGGCGAATTCGAGGCGGCAGCAACGGATGCCGATCCAACCATCTTCTTGGAGGCGCAATGTCGATAATCGCGTCCGTATTAGTGTTTGCAGGCTCGATACCAATGACTTTCAACATGCGACGAGCCGGACAACTATTCGCCTTAGGCGTGATGATGGATGGTATCCAAGAGCGCCGAGCCGCTGCGCATTTGCAGTTACCACTACATTTTGGCGTCACTTCTACAATCGCAGCCGCTGACGATCTTTCAAGTTGCTGCTCCGTAGTTGGGGAAATCGCCTGATTTCGACAGTTACCCGCGGGAGTGTCCTCCTGCCGTTGACCTTGCTTGCCCAGATTGAATTGGACCGAACCTTTCTATGCCAGACTCTCTAATTGAACCATTTTGCTGAAGGAAGCGCTCTGCCTTCCACGAATATGCCCGACTCATTTGGAGACGCTATCTTTTCGAGCATCCGCCTGGCTGCGCTCTGCAGCTTTGCCAGTTCCCTCTCCAATCTCTCGTCGTACAAGTCGTTTTCCCACTCATAAAGCAGTCTCTGACTCAGCCCGTCCACGCTTCGACACCCTACCTGGACAAAGCACTGACCTAAGGAATTGCATACGGTTCGTTCACTCGTTTCAAGGAGATCGGCTATATGACAAGTATTCAACCCAAGAGTGAACAAAATGACCGTTCTAAATTGTTCTGAGCTCAAAATATCCAGCAACGTTGAAAATCGACAATCCATTGATGTTTTCTCCTCAAATCTACTGTAGGGGCGGAGCGTGGGTTTTGTCGTTGCGAGTGAGCAAAGATGGATGCTAGAAAAGAGCTTTGTCGATGTTCTCTAGCAAACCGTTGCAAGATCCCAATTTCACTCATTGAAACGGTCGCGAGTGTAATTTTTGTCTTAAAGCAACTATGGAACCCGAGGTCAAACAGCTGCTGTACTAGGTAGGCGGGTGCGATTCGTCAAGAACCTATGGTCTGAGGTAGCTTTTTACATCCAACTTAAATAAAACCACGAACCACTGTTATTCAAGTCACAAAAAGGGGCAGGAGGTGTAGTGAAGGTGAACACTGTGTTAAGACGCCAAGGTTGCGACTAATAAGGAGTCGTGTATAGACGTGGGAGAGCTAGGCCGTTGCCTGAGATCGCAAAATCATGGGTTGGTTCAGATGATTTCACGCTCCCTTGGAACGAGCCTTGCCAGCCAAACGTGCTTGAACTGTCCTTTTTAGTTCGCTTATGTCGCGCTCCGCAAGCTCTTGTAGAATGCTCAACGTTTCTAAGGCGTTGTGCAGTTCGTGCTGTTCGCCAGTGTTTGGTTTTGAAAAGTTGTCTTCGATCCGGTCGAGAACTGCACTGCGTGCCTCGACAACGCGTTGAAGTAGCGTTGTAGGGTCAAACTCAAAATAAGCAGTCTGGCAGAGTTGCCGCCACCGAGCGGCGTCATCACGAATAATATCGGTCATGAGCTTTCCTTATGGGCGTAAGCCGGAGGTACTTTCACAAGTTCTCTTATGGTGTGTCCTAAATCATATTCAATCTGAGGTCTCGGCTGGTTCTTGCGTTATCCACCGCAGCTTTTTGTAGCTTGGCACAGCAGTCGTCTGTGGGACACTGGAGTTCTTGTAGTCGGGAAATGAAAATCATTTGAGGATTTGCGCATGGAAGAGATCTGGGAGCGATAGCTGATGCGGTTCGATGGACTGAGGAAATCGTGAAGGGAAATTGATACGAGCGTGGCGGATAGTAGGCTGCGGCACCAAATTCTCAATCCTGGCGGAAACTGCTCGCGGTTGAGGCGTCTACTTGGCGCTCTAGAGGCAATACCAACAAGGTGATAACAGTTCG
>Ga0307471_100000679_pt1 | contig 17648 bp, 15 predicted proteins | sample atmos_gasesAM3C__2_FD_204566 | JGI IMG/M metagenome (GOLD analysis project Ga0307471, IMG submission 204566) | Hardwood forest soil microbial communities from Morgan-Monroe State Forest, Indiana, United States - atmos_gasesAM3C_515 | ecosystem: Environmental > Terrestrial > Soil > Temperate...
GGTGACATCTTTTTGCGGACAAACCGCCCGTTGCCGGATGGTTCAACTTCGCGAGCTTCCAGCTTCGGCGCGGCCACATCGGACAAGTCAGCTTTGCCGCGCTGTTGTGCCGCAGCCAATACATCTCCTTTCGTTAGGCGACCTCCTTCGCCTGTGCCGCGAATTTTTCCGGGCTCAAGCTTTTCCTCTTCGATGATCCGGCGGACTGAGGGCGAAAGAGCCGGCTCGCCGCGATCAACGCCCGCGACTACAGCTTGCTTCTCTTCGACAGGCTTCTTTTCCGCTTTAGCTTCCTTGTTCTCCTCAGGTTCCTTCTTTTTTTCCGCAGGCTTCTCAGTCTTCTTTGCTTCGGGGACTTTCTTTTCCTCCGGTGGTCGCTTTGAATCGTCGATGATGGCGACTACCTCGCCAATCTTCACCTCCTGGCCCTCGGGCACTTTCGTCTCGAGTATGCCGGCTTTTTCAGCGACGATTTCGGTAGAAACCTTGTCGGTCTCGAGCGTAAAGAGGGCTTCGCCTTCGTTTACGAACTCGCCGGATTTCCTGTGCCAGGCAGACACAACACCACTGGTGATCGATTCACCTACCGAGGGAATTTTAACTTCAATCGCCATAGGTGAGAATTACGTAAGCTAATCGAGCGTCGCGGTCGAGATGCGTTTCGTCAACAGATGAGGCGTATGCGGCGGCTCAAACCGCAAACGCGTCAGCCACCAAGCGGGCCTGTTCGCGCTTATGTCTAGTCAGCGCGCCAACGGCGGGGCTGGCGCTCGCTTCCCGACCGGCATATGCGATTTCACTGCAAAACATCGTGCGCAGGCGTGGTTCGATGAAAGTCCATGCCCCCATGTTTTCCGATTCTTCCTGGCACCAGACGAGTTTCGCATTCTTTGAAAATGGCTTGAGCATTTCGCGCAGTTTCTTTTCCGCCAGCGGATAAAGCTGTTCTATGCGAATGATCGCAGCGTCGTCGATTTTGCGCTGGGTCTGGTAATTGAGCAGATCGTAATAAACTTTGCCGGAGCAAAAGATGATCCGCTTTATCCTCTCTGCAGAACCTGTTTCAGGTGCGCCGAGAATCTCCTCGAAACGGCCATGAATGAATTCTTCGGCAGGCGAGGAAGCAAAGCTGGCACGCAACAGACTTTTCGGGGTCATGATGATCAGGGGCTTGATGAAGTCGCGCTTCATCTGGCGCCGCAACACATGAAAATACTGCGCTGCCGTAGTCAGATTGCAGACCTGCATGTTGTCCTCGGCGCAGGCTTGCAGAAAACGCTCGAGCCGCGCGCTGGAATGTTCGGGGCCCTGACCTTCATAGCCATGCGGAAGCAGCAACACAATCCCACTCGGCCGCTGCCATTTCGATTCCGCTGAGACGATGAATTGATCGATAATCGTCTGCGCGCCGTTGGAGAAATCACCGAATTGCGCTTCCCACAAACAAAGCATCTTCGGATAATCGAGCGAGTAGCCATAATCGAATCCGAGCACCGCAGCCTCTGAGAGCGGGCTGTTGTAAATGCAAATGCGGGCTTGTTTCTGGGCGAGATGCATGAGCGGTACATAGGGTTTCCCCGTCTTTGCGTCGTAAAGCACAGAGTGCCGTGTGCTAAAAGTGCCGCGTGAGCTATCCTGGCCTGACAATCGAATTGGAATTCCCTCCAGAAGCAGCGATCCAAACGCGAGCGCTTCGGCATAATGCCACTCATAGGGACCGCCTTCCTCGAAAACTTTGCGCTGATGATCAAGGACAATGCGCTTGATCTTCGGCTGGATTTCGAAGCCTTCCGGAACGCGGGTGAGACCATCGACAATAGTCTTAAGCGTTTTCTGGCTGATCGCAGTCGGCTCAGACTCGCTCGAGTACTCAGGTTGAAATATCGCTGTGGATTCTCTGAACCTGGCTTTCTCGCTGGCCTTGCGTTTCTCGATGGCGTCGACTTCATCTCGCGTCATTTCGAGCCGCAAACCGAACTCGGTTTCCAGCGAGACGGCATCGTCTTCGCTCAGCGTTCCCGCTTCCAGCAACTCGCGCTTGTAAAGCTGCGTGACTGATGGGCGCTTCTCGATTTTTGCGTAAAGATCAGGCTGGGTAAATGAGGGCTCGTCCCCTTCATTGTGGCCATAGCGACGATAGCAATACATGTCGATTACCACGTCGCGCCCGAATCGCTGACGAAAATCGAATGCCATATCGCTAACAAACTTAACCGCCAGCGGATCGTCGCCGTTCACGTGAAAGATCGGAGCCTCGATCATCTTCGCGATATCGGTGGCATACATCGAGGACCGCGCATCTTTCGGAAGGGTAGTGAATCCGATCTGGTTGTTCACGACGATGTGAATGGTTCCGCCCGTGCTGTACCCGGGTAACTGCGACAAATTGAGCGTCTCAGCCACGATCCCCTGCGCGATGAAAGCAGCGTCACCGTGCACCAGGAGCGGCAGGACTTTGCGCCTATGCTCGGTGTCCCCACGAAGTCGTTGTCTGGCGCGCGCTTGTCCTTCGACTACCGGATCGACAGCTTCCAGGTGGCTCGGGTTCGACGAGAGCCGGATCTCGACCTCCGCACGCGAGGCAAGTCTGCGTACCGAGTGATAACCGAGGTGATATTTCACATCGCCGTCGCCGGCTGCCAACTCCGGAACATAATTTTCGCTAAACTCGGTAAAAATGACCTTGAGCGATTTGCGCAGAAAATTTGCAAGGATATTGAGTCGGCCGCGATGCGCCATGCCCATGCAAATCTCCTCGACGCCGCCTTCCGTGCATTTGTGCAGGATCGTGTCGAGAATCACCATGAGCGATTCCGAACCCTGTAGTGAGAATCTTTTCTGCCCCACGTAACGCGTATGCAGAAAAATCTCGAAGGATTCCGCTTCAAGCAGTGCCCGCAACAGGGCCACCTGCACTGCCGCTGGAGTCGAATGCTTGTGCGGTCGCGTCTCCAATCGCTTGCGGATCCAGTCACGCACTCGCGGGTCCTGGATGTGCATGAATTCGGAGCCGATGGAATCCGCATAAATTCTCTCCAGGCCGGAGATCATCTCGCGCAACGTCATGGGCCGATTGTTGAGGAAGAATTTTGATGAAACGCGAAGGTCCAGGTCCGACTCGCTGAAGCCGAACTCGCGAAGACTCAGCAATGGATTTTGCGGTTGCGTCTCTGCCAGGGGATCGACTCGCGCGATGGTATGGCCAAGCGAACAATACGCGTAAATCAGACCATCAACGCGCGTCTGTAACGCCGCTTCGCGAGCCGCGACGGAGGACGCGCCGTCGCGCTGCGGTAGATTTCCAAGCTCGAACCCTTCGAAAAAGGCTGACCATCCGGAATCTACCGACTCAGGATTCCGCTGCCAGCGGCGATAATTCTCTTCGATCAGTTCTAGATTTGCGCGAGCACTAATTGAAGTGCGCATAGCGAACTTAATCTCCGATGATTACGCGGTGCGGCAAGTTGACAGTGCGCAGGCAGGCTCGTTACTTGGTGCGCAAGGCTCCAACAGAGATCGTAGAATGGTTGGAAGCGATCTGAGGATGAAGACAAACCCACACCAAAAGCTTTTTGTTCCGCTACTGATTCTGGCGCAAGCAGGAGCTTGTTTTGGCCAGGCCGATCCGGCTTCGGAACCGGCCGTTTTGGCGGTGGCGAAGGTCTTGCCGGCAGTGGTGAATATTAATAGCGAACGCGTAGTGAGGCGCACGGTGCGCGATCCGTTCGAGGATTTCTACGCGCAATTCTTCGGCTATAATCGCGCTCGGCCGCGCGAAATTCGCCAGACTCTGCAAAGCCTCGGCTCCGGTTTCATTATCGATCCGGCAGGCTACATCGTTACCAACCAACACGTAGTTGAGCGCGCCGCGGACTTGAAGATTCACGTGACCACGAACGACGGCAAGACCTACAATGCGCACTACATTACCGGCGATGATAAAACCGATCTGGCGTTCATCAAGATCGACGCCGAGACTGCATTTCCTTTTATTAACCTTGATAATATTTCGCCGAACCTGCTGGGCCAGACGGTAATCGTGGTAGGCAATTCGGTTGGATATGGTAGTTCGATCAGCCGCGGCGTGCTTAGCGCGGTCAAGCGTGACATCACCGTGGACGATGCGGAGTATAAGGGACTGGTACAGACTGATGCGGCAATTAATCCCGGTAACAGCGGCGGGCCGGTGATCGATTTATCCGGCCGGCTGGTTGGTATCAGCTCGGCGAAAATGGCTTTCACCCCGCAAGGGGTGCCCACTCAGGGAATGGGTTTTGCAATTCCGGCGGACGTAGTGCGCGATAGTGTCAATCGATTCAAGAAAGTTGCGCAAAAACAGGCCACACCAAAGAACCAGCCGTCGTCCACCGCAGATAGCTCCGTGTCGAATGCGGAAAAGCTATTTGGACTGCAGCTACAGGATTTGAATCAGGAACTAAGCGATGCACTCGGTTACATCCGAGGGCGTGGCGTTTTGATTACCGCAGTCGAACCGGATAGCCCTGCAGACGAAGCAGGGCTTGAGCGCGGCCTGGTAATTTATCGGGCTGGCAACTCCGAAACGAACTCCGTCAAGCAAATCGAGGAATTGCTCCGAAGTACGCAGAGCGGCACGAAACTCGAATTCACGGTTGGCGTAATCCGGCCCGGCCGACAAACCCGGCAGCTCGCCACTTTGAGCATGACAGCGCGTTAAAAAAATCGGCAACGCAATCGGGGTTCGGTTGTCTCATGGAAATATTGCAAAATGATTAAAGTTGAAAATCTGACAAAACGCTACGCTGGCCAGCCTGCCATCCGGGATTTGAATTTCGAGGTTAGCCGCGGCGAAATCATGGGATTTCTAGGGCCCAACGGCGCTGGCAAAACCACCACCATGCGAATTTTGGCAAGCTTCATGCCGCCAACTTCGGGCCGCGCCACGATCGCGGGATTCGACGTTTTTGAACAATCGCTGCAGGCCCGAGCGCATCTCGGTTATATGCCAGAAAGCGTGCCGCTCTACGGCGACATGCGCGTAACAGAGTACCTGCGTTACCGCGCGGCCCTTAAGGGTGTCCAACATCGACGCATCACCGAGCGCGTTGGCGACGTAAAAGAACTTTGTGGTCTCAAGAGCGTGGAGAACAAGCTGATCGGGGCCCTGTCCAAGGGATATCGGCAGAGGGTGGGACTCGCGGACGCGCTGCTCGCTGAACCGGATCTGCTAATTCTGGACGAGCCAACAATCGGCCTCGATCCAAACCAAATCCGGCAGGTGCGCGAGCTAATCAAGAACTTGGGCGAGCAGCATACTATTTTGCTTTCGACGCACATCCTGCCGGAGGTGGAGATGACATGCAGTCGCGTGATCATCATTCACAAAGGACGAATCGAGGCATGCGATACTCCGGAAAATTTACTGGGAAAAATCAGGCAGGCCGGCGGTGTTGTTCTTGAAGCAAAAGTGGGAACGGATAACGGCGCGAACGAGCTAAAGAAGATTTCAGGTGTGCGGGAAGTGATCACCGATGGGGAGGATGATTGGAAGAGATTTTCCCTGCGGGTTGAATCAGGCGTCGATGTGCGCGAAGAGATTTTCCGCCTCGCCACAGAGCGCCACTGGGCTGTGCGCGAGCTGACTCAGCGTCGAGCGACGCTCGAAGATGTGTTCGTGGAAATCACGCACTGAGACGCAGTGTAATTATGGAGCAACGGAGTGTTGGAGTACTGGAGCAATGAATTACGAAACTAAACTTCGGAACAAGAATCGCGGCTGTATGAAGCTGATTGTTTGGCAAAGAGCGATGGTAGATTGGATTAACCGCATTTCTGAAGATCCTGAGGAGAATGCCAGTACTCCATCATTCCAACGCTCCCTCACCCCAACGCATCGATCCTATGCGTAAATTCTACGCTCTCCTTTCGCGCGAAATACGCGGCTATTTCCATTCTCCGATCGCCTACGTCGTGCTCATCTTTTTCCTGATAGTCAGCGGCATCGATTTCTATTTCCAGGTCTCCTTCATGAACCAGCGCCAGGTGCAGTACACGGTGCAAGAGGCATTTTTTAACTCAGTCTTCTTTTGGTTTGCTTTTGTTCTGATTTTTCCGCTCATCACGATGCGTCTATTTGCTGAAGAATTTAAGCTCGGCACGATTGAGCCACTGACGACTGCCCCGGTACGTGACTGGCAGGTAGTACTTGCGAAATTTTTCGGCGCGCTGGTTTTCTACGTGATTCTCTGGATCCCGACGCTGCTTTACTTTGCCATCTTTCTTAAAGTGACGAACGAGCCGGCTGCGCATTCTGCCGGAGCATACGCTGGGTCTTATCTGATGCTCTTACTACTCGGAATGTTTTATCTCTCGATCGGTTGTCTAACATCTGTTCTAACCCGAAACCAGATCATCGCGGCGGTCATCTCTTTTTGCGCAATTACGCTGCTATTTTTCCTCGGTCTGGTTCAGTTCATTCTACTCGATGTAAGCTCCGAAACGCGCGACCTGCTGGGGTACTTCTCTGCGATCGAACATATGGGGACGTTCTCGCGTGGCGTGATCGATACACGGCCAATCGTTCTCTACGTGAGCATGACCATCGTGATGCTGGTGCTCACGCACCAGGCATTCCAATCCCGCAAATGGAGGCTTTGAGCGATGGCTGAGGAAACAAACGCGCACCGGACACGTTCCCGGAAAAAAATTCGTCGGGTTCGAATCGGTTTCAACGTTCTCGCGCAAATCGTGCTCGTCTTATTTCTGGTCGCGATGGTGAACTCGATCGCCTTCAAACACTACGCCCGCTGGGATTTTTCCCGGGATCAAAAATATGCGCTCTCAGATAAAACGAAGCGTTTCCTCGATACACTCAAGGGCAAGATGCGCATCACGGTCTTCTTTCCGCCTACCACGCCGATTACCACGGATGTTCAGAATTTGCTGACGGAGTATCAGTATGCCGGTAAAGGAAAGATCGATATTGAGCACATTGATCCCGAGCGCAATCTTTCCAGGGCAAAGGAATTGTTCGACAAATACAAGGTGGTTACCGACGAGCCTCTTCTGGTAGTCGATTACGAAGGACGCAACAAAACGGTCAAGGCGTCCGAGATGGCTGACATCGACCAGAGCGGAATGGCCCTAGGTGAAGGCCCTCGTGTAGCCGCGTTCAAAGGCGAACAAGCCATCACCAGCGCAATGATCGATCTTGTGGAGGGGAAAAAGAAGACTCTTGGCTACGTCCTCGGTCACAAGGAGCCACCACTGACAGAAGGCAGCGCGATCTCCGTCCTCAAGACATTTATCGAAAACGAAAATATCCAGTTCAAAGAACTAAACCTTCTCGATCTGGATGCGATTCCCGAGGACGTAAAAACCGTCATGATAATTGGGCCGCAGTACGATTTTTCGGACCGCGAAATGAAATTGCTTCGCAATTTCTGGGACAAACAGGGGCGGATTTTGCTTCTCCTCGATCCGGCAGCGAAAACGCCGAAGTTAGATGCATTTGTCAGCGAGCTAGGCGTAAAGGTGAATGGCGACAGACTAATGGTTTTTCTGCGAACTGGGATCCAGGAACTGGCACTGACACGAGATGTTCAAGCGCGTTTCCTGGGCGACAGCCCGATCACAAGACGACTAGCCGATGTGCGGGCGCTTTTTTTAGGCGGTACTTCCTCGCTCACGCTCGAGGCCGACCGCGGCCGCGCTGCCAACATCCGGATCGAACCACTGATCCAGGCGGAAAAAGGCTATTTTGCCGAGTCCGATTATAACACAGACGATCAAGCAAAATTTCAGGCTGACGCGAAACGGGACGAGAATACGCAAATAACAATAGGCGCAGCCATTGAAAAAGGTGGTAGCGCAGATGAGCGAGTTCAGGTGAACTCGTCGCGCCTGGTAGTCGTTAGCAATGCGACGTTCGTTCAAGACAATGCAATTACGCAAGATCAGCAGGGGCTCGATTTCATGTCCGGCAGTGTGAACTGGCTGCTGAGCCGGGAACAGCTGATCGGTATCGCACCAAAAGTTTCAAAACCTCTCACCTTGAGTCTGAATGGAGACGAGTTGGCTCGTCTGCGCTGGATCGTTCTCATTTTTATGCCGTTGATCCCAGCATTGATCGGAACGGTGGTTTGGTGGCAACGGCGAGTGTAGCACATACGATGGGACTTGAGCTTCGCGATAACATGTATCTTCGGGCGAGCGCGGCCCTCGCCTCACATTATCGACAGCATCGAAAGCTTCCCGCGCTCTTTTGCTAAGATATGAATTGGAGAACTACGCTAATCCTCGCTGTCGTTGTGCTCGCTGTGTTCGCTTACCTCAGGTTCTTTGAGATGAAACAGCCGAGCACTGGGGAAGCGAGACGGCAGGCGCAAAACGTGGTGAATTTCGATCGAAACAAGATCGATGGTCTGGTCATTCAAAATGGCGATGAAAAGGTAGAAATACGACGCCACGACAATAAATGGCGGCTCGAAACGCCATTCAAGGATCAAGCAGATGGTGCCTTGGTCGAGAATTTATTGTCAGACTTGGAGACTTGGCCGAAAGAGGGAACAATTCCGGCGAAAGATATCGACGCCGACAAGAGCAAGCTGAATGAATACGGCCTCAACCGGCCAAAGCTTAAGCTAAAATTGATCGGCTCTGACAGACGACCCGAAATCCTATTCGGAAAGGACGCTGCGTTGGAAGGCCGGATGTATGTCCGCTTTGAGAATTCCAAGGAAACGTTTCTAGCCAAACAATCGGTCAAGAAGGACATCGACAAAAAGGCGGAAGAATTTCGCGACAAAAAATTAACTGATTTGACCACTGCACAGGTGCGCCGCGCGGCCTTAAAGACGCCTGCTGGTGAAATGGAGTTGGAGAAGAAGAGCGACCATTGGGACATCGTGAAACCGCTTCGCGCGCGGGCGGATGACGAAAAAGTTGGCGACCTGATTGCGCAAGTCACAACGGCGCGCATTCAACAATTTGTGGCAGACGATCACGGCGACCTGCGACCTTACGGACTGGCGGAGCCACGCGGGTCGATCACGTTATTTAGCCAGGAAGGGAAAAAGGACCAAAAGATTGAGATCGCTGACTCGATTAAAGTCTTTGGCCAGGAGGACAAAGGTCAACTGCTGCAAATCGGCAGCGTGCCTGAGAAGGAAAAGGATCAGGTATATGTCCGGTTTGCTCCTCGCGGGGCCGTTTACACATTGCCCAAGAAGATTGAAGAGGTCCTCAACATTAAGCCAGCCGATTTACGCGACTATCATTTGATCCGGATTGACACAAACGTTCTCGATCGGATCACAATCGATGTTCCAGGTAAAGGCAAGACTGTTCTTGCGCGCAAGGATGGAAATTGGACGATCGCCAGCCGAAATAATGCGCCCGCAGATTCGGGCGCCGTCCGACGCTTGATTGAGACGTTGCAAAATCAGCGAGTGACAAAGTTCGTGGAAGACGTGGCTTCGAATCTGCCAAAATACGGTTTGGACAAACCGCATCTGCAATTAACGTTCAGCTCGTTTGCGTCGGAGAACACTGCCGAGACCAAAGCGGGTGAACAGCCGTTTGCTACACTTGCCTTTGGAAAGGAAGAGGGAGACAATGTTTACGCGCGACTTACCGATGAGCCGTTTGTTGTGGCAGTCCGTCGTGGTTCGCTTGACCAGATCTCAGCCGACCCTTTGCAATGGCAGGAGCTATCGATCTTTAGGTTTAAACCCGACGAAATTCATCGTCTGAGCATAACGACGGACAAAGAGCTGTCGCTGGAGCGCGGCGAAAATAACCAGTGGCATTGGCTAAAAGGCAGTGGTGAGATCGAAAGGACAAATGTGCAGTCGCTACTCAACAGGTTGTCGAGCCTGCATGCACTACGTTGGCTCGGAGCAACGAAGCCTCAAGATGGCTTCGAAAAGCCGCAGCTGACTCTTGCATTCACAACTTCGCCTGACAATAAGGCATCACATAAGTTGATCATCGGCGCTCCGGCCAGTGACGGAACATGGTGCGCTCGTGTAGACGGCCGCGAAGGGACGTTTGTGATTAGCAATTCGGACTTGAACAGCTTGAGGTTACCTCTTGTGGCGCAACCGTTGCTCACGCCAAGTCCGATACAGAGCGTTACGCCCTGATCCTGTAAACGCCTTCGCCGTCAGAGACTCTGTGCGGTGTAAATCGTTACGATGCCGTAATTCAAAGGCTGAAGCGTCGCGTGCCGAAAGCCGCTCGCTTCGATTAGGTCGATCATTGCACAGCCGCTGGGAAATTCTTCAATCGAATCCCCGAGGTAGTCGTAGGCGCTTTTCCTTCCAGTCAAAAAAGAGCCCAGCATTGGCAGGCAGCGATGCAAATAGAAACGATAGATGGTACGCACAATCGATATTGTTGGCAGCGAGAACTCAAGCACTAACAAATGGCCGTCTCGCTTGAGCACCCGCGACATCTCAGCAAGCGCGCCTCTCCAATTCTCCATGTTACGCAGCCCGAAAGCGATGGTAACGCAATCAAAGGAATCATCGGGGAATGGCAGCTTCATTGCATCGGCAAGAGTGGTTTGGCGCACCCCTTTCCTCTGCGCAAGTTCCAGCATTTCAGGCAGGAAATCCACGCCTGTGACTTCCGCATCCGGCAGCTTCTTCTGCAGCGCAAGCGCCAAATCTCCTGTGCCAGTAGCAAGATCGACAATTTTGCCCGGCCGCCAGCTTGCGACCCTGTTGGCAGCACGTTTTCGCCAGTAAAAATCGACCCCGCAGCTAAGTGTGTGATTAGCCAGATCGTATCGTCTGGCAATGGCGCCAAACATTTGCCGAACTCGTGCGGGCTCTGTTGCGGTACCGGATTTCGTCATTTGAATGTGGATAAAACGTCAGCTCACAATTCTATGATAGCTCACTTCTTGTTTACCACATGGATGTAACTAATGCGGGAAAGCGACGAGTCAGAAATGTTAGGCATAAAGTTTGTTATAAAAAAGGATTGCTAATGCGACGAACCCGGCTATGTCACAAGCATGGATATATCTGTTAAAGCTTTAGAAGAAGCAGTTTCAATACGCCGGCAAATTGACAATCTGACAAGACGTCTTTCCTCCATCCTGGGAGGTGCGCCTGCCAGACCCACAACAGCGGCGAGACCCACAACAGCCGCCAGACCCACAGCCTCTACGCAGGCAGGGCGTTACTTTTCGCCTTCAACCCGGGCCAAGCTCGCAGCCGCTGCCAGGGCCCGTTGGGCGAGACTAAAGGGCGGGACGAAACCGACCGCTACCAGAAAAAAAGGCGCGCTTACGCCTGCTGGTCGGAGAAAGCTCTCTGAGCTCATGAGGGCCCGCTGGGCAGCAAGAAGAAAGACTGCAGGAACGAAGAAGGCAGCACCTTCAGCAAAGAAAGGTGGCCTCACACCTGCCGGCCGAAGAAGGCTGTCGCAGTTGATGAAGGCTCGCTGGGCGGCGCGACGGAAAGCTGCGGGGCGCAAGTAGTCGAATCAATACAACCAGAATCCGCAGCTTGCCGATAGTCTTTGCTTCCAAATAGGTCGCGTGGGCGTAGGCACTGCTCGCGAGAGGACTCGAACCTCCACGGGTTTCCCCATACGGTCCTGAGCCGTACGCGTCTGCCAATTCCGCCACGCGAGCAAAACCGGTGACCCTTACAATGCGCGTGTGCCTGTCTCCTGCAAGGTCAAACCGAGGCAATCCAAAGGACGAAGGCTGGATAGTCAGAAGTTAGCCCGAACGTTTCTTCCGTGCGCGAACTTCCAATTGGTGCGCTTTCCGTACCTGGCCAAGCGAGCGCAAAAGGTCGGCATAATTGGATACAACGATCTCGTAATCCTTCAACGGTTTATCCTTCACCTGCTCCCACATTTTGAGAGAAGCCTGATAAAGCTCTGCCGCTTTGGCAGAATCGCCACGCGAATGATAGACGACCGCCAGATTGCATTTTGACTGCGCAATGTCGGCAATCGGAAGTGGGTTTAAATTCTCGCGAATGGCCAGCGCCCGGAGATGTATTTTCTCTGCTTCAGTGAAACGGCGTTCATTCGTGTAAAACACGGCGAGGTTATTCAGCACTGACGCCACATCGGCATGGTCCGGCCCGAGTTGTTTCTCGTAAATATGCAATGCGCGCAGGTAGCAGGGTTCAGCTGCCTTTTGTCGTCCCGACTTACGCAAAATCAGAGCAACATTGTTTAACATGGTGCCGAGATCCGAATAATGAATATCTTCGATTTCGGCACCGGCGGCGATTGCTTTCTGATAGAAACTAATGGCCTCTTCAGACTGGCCAAGACTATCGCATAGAAATGCAAGCCGCCTCGCAGAACGGTAGATGGCATGCTGGTCTGGCGGGTTTACCTTTTCCAGAATTGCATGCGCCTTGAGCAAATATCCTTTCGCCGCCGCGCGATCCCCCTTTTGATCGAGAAGCTGTCCTAGCTTCTCAAAACTGGTCGACAGCGAAAGGTCGGTGCCGCTGAAGGCACGCTTGGCGATTTCCAGCGCTGTTTCGGCAACGCGGATCGCCTGGGGCAACCGGTTTGTAGCGCGCAGGGTATCGAGTTTGTCGTTGAGGATGGTCCAAAGTTTTTCTTCACCTTTCATTACTCATCACCAACCCTCGCTTATTTGGGTAACTAGCCGGGTGGCGAGGTCCTCAGTCGCAAGGGGCAAAGCCTGACGCTCATCACTAGTCACGTCGCTGCTTACAAAGAAGGTGGTCGTTCCGATGGCATCGTTCGGCGGTACCAGTTGTTTGCCGTCCCGTCCAGTTAGTGAGTACCTTACCACTAGCCAGAGACTAAATTCAGTCGTGGCGAGGACGTTGCCACGCACCGAGCGGGCCGGTGCTCGAGTGATCCGGGATATTTCACCTGTCAGAGTAGCATCCGCTTTATCCCCATTGGTAATCTGGAACGTCCCATCTTGTTGTAACTGCTTGATCACGGTATCGGTAACCAACACTTCGATCCGAGGAACGAGCGTGCGATTCTGAAAAGTCGGTACTGCGATCGTGTGAACATCGCGAAGATAATATGGCTTTACTGGACCAATGTGATAGCCAAGGCAACCACCCAGGGCGAAGCAGAATAGGGTGGCAAATAAGGCTTTCAAGGCGCCGGTGAGGCGGACGCTCCGGGAGAAGCCGATGCCTCGGAAGTGGGCAACGTATTGGAGCTTGTGCTTGTACCGGGTGGAGCCAGTAGTGGGTCAGGTGCCGTCGTGGTGTCAGGAGCAAGCGAAGCTGGTGGCGGAAGCGAATTATCGCCCTCCGACGTCGGCAACGGTGCTTCGTTATTTGCCGGGCCTGGTTTCGCCGACCCGCTTTCGGCAGTTCGCGCGCCGTGCGTGTCACCCTTTTTCTTGCTGACCTGTCCCACAGGAAGCGCTGGCTGAAGCGCTGCATCTCCAAATTTTGCGCGCAGCTGATCAATCCGTTTCTTTGCCTCGTTACTTTCCTGAGAACCTGGCTGCTGGCGAATCACTTCGTTGTAGTAGATAACCGCGGCGCGATAATATTTCTGCTTGTCGTAAAATTTTGCGACCTTGTATGAGTTAGCCGTTTGCTTGTGCTCGAGAATTTCGAGGTTAGCGCGCGCCTGGGCTGCTTTCTCACTCTTAGGATAATGGAAGAGGAAATCTTCAAACGCGGTCTTGGCGTTCACCGCGGCGGCGGCGTCCTTTGTGCCTAATTGCGCAGCATTAAACCAAATGTAGCCGATCTGGTATTGGGCATCCACGGCGACAGGTTCGTTAGGAAACTTGTCCACAACTGCCTGGTATGCCTGAACGGCTGCATCGTTGGCGCCTTGTTTCTCGCGAGCAAGACCAATATCAAATTGCGCCCTGGCGGTATATTTTCCATAGGGCGCGGTTCGGACCACGTTGGCGAAAACAGTCACAGCACGATCCAATGCCGAGGCAAGCGGCATGCCAAGGAACTTCAACTTTTTCCCGTTAAGATAAATTTCGCCGATTCGGAACTGCGCCTCGATTGCTTCGTCGAAATGCGCACTGCCGGGATATTTTTCTACTAACTGCGAAAATGAATCCGCCGCCACAAAAAAGTTATGTTCTTGCTCCTGCAATTGAGCGGCACGATAAAGGGCTTCCGGGGCCACCTTGTCTTTGGGATGGCGTTTGACGAGACTTTTGTAAGCTCTGATGGCGCGCTTGGTGTTGCCTTCTTTTTCGGCAGCCTGACCAATCTGGAATAGGTCGACAGCATCGCCGCTCAGTTCTTCTTCGCCGCCTGGGCTTACGTACTCCGGTTTTTTACCCGGTTTGAAGACAACAGAGGCCTTGCCGATTTCGGGCAAAAGAAATGCCGCAACCGCGAAAACTAGAAGCACACGAATAGCAAAATGCATGGGTGTGGCAGGGTAATTGACTTATGCGCTCAGTCAAGTTTCGGAGGCCGTCAGCGCACCTGTGGAATATTCACCACGTTTCCTAAAGTGAACCCTTTTCCAAGGACAGAAGACTGGCTACCGTTGCAATCTGGTTTTGAATTTGACCGATCAGCAGAAGATACGCATCGGCTCGTGCGCGTGGAGCTTTGAAGACTGGCGTGGCGTTTTCTACCCGCCGGATTTGCCAGAGGCTCGCTGGTTGGAATTTTATGCCAACTATTTCACGGCAGTCGAAGTGGATTCGACTTTTCATGCTGTTCCGCCGGAAAACAGCGTTTGGCGTTGGCTCCAGATGACCCCCAGCGACTTCCGTTTCACTTGTAAACTTCCCCGTCAGATCACACATGCTTCCCGGCTACACGATTGCACCGCCGAGCTAAATTCGTTTCTCCGCGCCATCGAACCGCTTGGAGCAAAACTCGACGTTATCGTGATTCAGCTTCCGCCTTCCTTCGCGCCAAAGGATGGCAAGCCGGCCCTGCGCAATTTCCTCAGCCACCTGCCAGGGGATTTCCGCTTCGCGGTTGAATTTCGTCACGCCGGATGGCATCGGCCGCAGTTCATCCGGCTTTTGGAAAAGCATCGCATCTGCTGGGTCTGGGCGGACACCACTCCTCTTAACGAGCGAAATCTTGCACCTTTCGAATTCCTACCGCGCACCTCTGATTTTCTCTATCTGCGTCTCCTTGGCGATTATGCAACCAAATACGATGTCGATGGCGGGCACGTCCATCGTTACAAAAAGTTGCTATGGAAACGCGAAGCTGCACTTGAAAGCTGGTCGCTTAAGATTGAGCGGCATCTTCCCGAAGTGCGAAATGTCTGGGGATTCGCTAGCAATCATTTCGAAGGGTTTGCGCCCGAAACCTGCCAGCGCCTCGCTCAACGCTTGGGACTTAAGGTAAGCCTGCCTTCGGAAACGGAACAAGCGACCTCAGCGCAGAAACGGTCGCAGCTCGATCTTCAGTTATAGCAGCGATTCGGCACAAACAGCGCGCATAACACGTTGGTGGTTTTCGAAGATGCAGATCTGGCGAACCCCAAAGGCCGCCATTTTTTGCGCAAGCCTTGGGTAACTGTCGCCCAGTTGCGCATGCGAGTGCGCGTCGGAGGCAATCGTAAAAGGAATCCCCTTCTCTATTGCCAGTTCAATGATCCGATCGCCTGGATAGAGTTCATTCACCGGCTTGCGCCATCCAGCGGTGGAAAGTTCGATTGCGAGATTTCGCGCGCGAATAAAATCGAGCGTTTCATTGACGATGGCTCCGATTTCCGCACGGGGGCGATGACCATGAATCTTAATAAGATCGAGGTGAGCAAGGCAATCGATCAACCCTGTCGCCGCCATTTCGCGGACACGGGACAAATAATCGGCGTAAAGCGCATCAATGTCGTGGCCTTCAAACTGCTCCGCGCCATCTGGCACGCTATCGAACATTTGGTCGTCGCGATCGAGGAAGTGCACCGAGCCCAGGACAAAATCGAGTTTGTCCCAATGCTTCTCAATCCATTTTCGGCCGACCGCCGAGTGAATAGGATCGTTATCGAGTTCAATGCCAGCGCGGATTCTCAGATCGGGATTTTTCTCCCGCAAACGATCGATTTCATCGAAGTCGATTCCGGCATGATAACGATCGTGATCGGTAAAGCCGATGTCGATCAAACCGGACTTACGCGCAGAATCCGCCCAGGGTTGAAGCAACGCCGGCGTGTAATGCTGCACCCGATGTCCCTGCGGATGAGTGTGGTAATCGGAGAAGAGGTGATAGTTCGACGTTGATAGTTGATTGGCTGACACGATTCAGCTCTATCAACGATCAACTGGCGACTATCAAGCTCTCACGGCACAGCCAGGAATTTTTGCCGAACACGCAACTCCAGATACTGAGGAAAAAAAACCTCGGCGATAAAGACCTTGTTTGGCGTCAGGTCGCGCGTTGCGATTGTTTCGTTATACTCAACCCGCTCCTGCGGGTTGATTAAAATCGTGGCGGATTTTTCTGCGACAGCGTGGTTGTCGGACCATTTTGTGAGGATATTTCCTTCGGAATTCATTAAATAAATTTCAATCCGCTGGTTCGTCGGAAAATCGAGCGTTACAGGGCGCTTGGATATGTTTGCCAGTGTCAATTTTATCCCAAGCTGGCGGACTTCAGACAACTTGATGGTTTGCGGTGTGATTTGCAGGTCGACCGTAAGGCCGCGAAGTCTGGCATCCTTGTATTGGGGAACCGAATCCGGAGAAAATGGGTGCAGGAGGCGGCCCAACCAACCGCGCTTGCGTGGGGGTGTGGACGTCGGCAAGGCGTCTTGAGCAAATATGCTCCCGACGACGAAAAACATCAGAATGCGCAAAACTGCTCGTCCCTTCATGGGCGGGTTAAAACAGACCCAAAAGCTTTCGAGGTTGCAAAAACCCTGTCAAACCCTTTATCCAATCCGCATGAAGACTCTCTGTGCATTCGCGTTTTGCCTTGTTTTCGCCGCTACCGAAGGCGTGGCGAAACAACGACATTGCACGTTCCGGTTGCATGCACAAGCAAACCCTCGGGATACCGAGAGATTCGCGACATCTGCTCGCGCCCAAGTGTCGGGTAAAAATGTGGCGATCGAAAAGGTGCCGTGGATTTCGGAGGGTGATGTCATGGCGTTTTATCCGTACCCGGCCGCGAACGGGACTTATGGCGCGCTGCTTCAACTCGACGAGCATGGGCGAGTCGTTCTCGACACTCTAAGCGTTGAACGTCGCGGCAGTCTTCTTTTTGTGTTCATCAATGGCCGAGCGATTACCGAACTCGAAATCGACAAACGCGTTTCCGACGGAAAAATCTACATCCCTTCCGGGCTAACCTCGGCGGACATCGAATTAATGAAAAAGGACTGGCGCGTGATTGGACAACGGAAGCGGTAACATGCTACCGGGAACTGACTGGCGTCTGCTGTAACACATGAATCGTCTTTTCACGGTGACTTTTTTCACCTTCGCCTTGGTACGCTCCGCAGCAATGGGAGAGAATCAGAGTATCGATGTCGTCCTGCCGACTGACAATGATGCCCTGTTTTCAGGCGGCGGGGCTGCCTTCTACCAGTATATCGAACGCAACTACAAGGGCGTGAAATCCACGCCATGGGAAGGCGGTCAATACGGTTTTGTACGTGACCCCACGGACACGGCAGGTGGCGTCGTTTATACGCGTTTTCATGAAGGGATCGACATTCGCCCCCTGCACCGTGATGCGCATGGT
>Ga0307471_100000680_pt1 | contig 17638 bp, 19 predicted proteins | sample atmos_gasesAM3C__2_FD_204566 | JGI IMG/M metagenome (GOLD analysis project Ga0307471, IMG submission 204566) | Hardwood forest soil microbial communities from Morgan-Monroe State Forest, Indiana, United States - atmos_gasesAM3C_515 | ecosystem: Environmental > Terrestrial > Soil > Temperate...
ATCAGCTGGCCGACGAACCAGGTCGCCGCCGAGACTGACATGAATGTCCACGCCAACCGCAGCCGGCCGCTCGAGCTGCGGGCAGCCAAGGCACACGCCAGCGCGGCCAGCAATGCCGCACCAATTGTGCCTACGTCGTCGATGGTCCTCGAGAATGAGGGACCGCCGAGTCTAAAGGCAATGATGAGGCCGAACCCCACCGTTGCCAACAAACCGGTGCCAACTGCAATTCGGCGTGTCAAGCCCGAAAAACGTGACGAAATCATCAACCCGGTCAATGTCTGGTACTTCATTCAGTCTTGGAACCGAGTGTGGACCGGGCCTACGCAAAAGTCCCATGCCAATCGACGGGGATTTGGCCCATCAGGACTGACGGTTCCCTGATTGCGGGATCTGGTGCCCCCGCCGGGCCCGCTGTGTAAGAAGGATTAGTAGCGGTGACGAACGCTCAAGGCGACTCGCCCGCGAGGTTCTCCCTCACATCGCCTGCGTGTCGAAGCGCAACGAGCTGGAGCAGTTTGTGCGCTACAGCCCTCGTGTTCAAAGTCACCCTGAGCCGAGCGTCAACAAGTTCGCGTTCGGCGCAACCTGGACCTTCAAACCGCTGCCAGACAGAAACGTGTCTATTGCTGTCGAGTATTCGTCGAGCGTGAACCGATTGGTGATCAGTGCTGCAGAATCGATGACACCCCTGGCCAACAGGGCCAGAGCGCGCTCGAAGCTGTGGAGCACCGCCATCGAGCCGATGATCGTGATCTCGTCGTTGTAGACCCGAAACGGCGAGAACGTCGCCTTGGCGTCGGCGTTGGCCACGCCGAAAACGAGGAACGTTCCTCCGCGCGCGACGCGTGTCAAACCATCCTCGATCGCGGGGATCACTCCCGTGGCATCTATGACCACGTCCCATCCTTGCGGCCGGTCTAGCTCGTCAGCCGAGACGGCGACTCGATCGGCTGCCAATTGCTTGGCCAGGTCGTGGCGCTTGGGGTTGCGCTCGACCATGTCGAGCCCGCCTGCCCCGCTGTCCTTCACGAGCTGGGCTAGCAGCAGGCCCATGGTGCCGGCGCCGTAGATAAGGTAGTTGTCGGCCGCATGGACCTTGACCAGGTCGAGCCCATGGACCGCGCACGACAGGGGCTCGACCAGCGCGCCCCAGTGGCGGGGCAGCTCCTTGGGAAGACCGAAGGCGTTTGCGGCCGGAACCGCTACAAACTCGGCGCACGCGCCGTTTACGGAACCGACCCCGATCGCATTCCAGTTTTCGCATAGGTTGAAGCGGCCGAGCCGGCACTGCCGGCAGGTCCCATCGAAGAGCGAGGGATCCACGGCCACGAAGTCGCCGGCTCGCAGGTTGCGGACGTCACTCCCGACGGCGACCACCTCGCCGCAGAACTCGTGGCCAGGAACTATGGGATAGCGAGTGGGGGCAAACTCGCCGCGGATGACATGAATGTCTGTGCCGCAGATGCCGCACGCCTCCACCTTGACAACGACCTGGGTATCGCTCGCTGAAGGATCAGGGATCTGTTCTACCGAAACCTTGTTGGGCTGCTCGATCACCACCGCCTTCATTTCACTGCGCCCATTGTCAGGCCGCGGATCAGCTGCTTCTGCGCGATCCAGCCGGCAATGAGCACAGGGAGGCTGGCCAGCGTGGCTGCGGCCGCGAGCTTGGCGTAGAACAGGCCGCGACCGCTGATGAAGCTGACCAGGAAGATCGGCGCGGTTGCCGCGACCGAAGACGTGAAGTTGACCGCGTAGAAGAACTCGTTCCAGCTGAAGATCAGGCAGATCAGGGAGGTGGCCGCGATTCCGGGCGCGATCAGGGGCACCACGATGCGCCGGATCTCGGTGCTGAAGGACGCCCCGTCGACGCGCGCGGCCTCGAACAACTCGGGTGGGATCTCGAGCAGGAACGAGCGCAGGAGCCAGACCCCCAGCGGCATGTTGATGGTGGTGTAGATGAGAACGAGGGCAAGGATGTTGTCGAGCAGCTGCAAGTCGCGAGCCAACAAGTAGAGGGGCAATAGGCTGGCGGCGAAGGGCAGGAATCGCGTCGAGATAAAAAAGAAGAGCACGTCGCGCGTGCGCTTGACCGGCCGGATGGCAAGTGCGTAGGCGGCCGGTATCCCGAGCAGAAGTACCAGGAGAGTCGAACTGATACTGGCGATCGCCGAGTTGATGAAGAAAGGCGGAAAGTTGCCCGCCAGCACGGTCTGGAACTCCTCCAGGGTGGGCGCGAAAAGAAACGTCGGCGGCGAGCTGGCAGCCTGCGGTTCTGTCTTGAATGCCTCCAGCCACATCCAGAGCACAGGAAAGAAGAAGACGAACACCACCAACCAGCCGACCACCGACCATAAGAGTCGGGAGGTCGGGAACTGGCGCTGCGCCACGAGCTTGGCGCTCATCGCCTCGGTTCCACCTGGAATATGGAGAAAAGAGTGCGCAGCCCTACGGTCGCCACGATGGTGGTCAGCACGACCGCGACCACGCCGATGGCGGATGCCTGCCCGATGTTGAAACCCTGAAAAGCGACGAGATAGAGCAGGAACGGGAGGTTGGTCGTGTCGGTGCCAGGGCCGCCGTAGGTCAGCATGTAGATCGAGTCGAAGGTCTGTACAACGAAAAGTGATCCCAGCAGCGCGCCCAGCTCCAGGAAAGGCCGGACCAGTGGCAGGGTGATGCGGCGGAAGGCCTGAAATGCGTTGGCACCATCGACCCGCGCCGCCTCCAGAATCTCGGGGTTCTGCGACTGCAGGCCGGCGAGGATGATCAGCATCATGAAGGGCGTCCAGCGCCACACCTCCACGGTCACAACGGTGGCCATCGGATACTGGTTCACCCAGTCCACGCGGCCGAGACCAAACGGGGTCAAGAGATAGGGCAAGAGCCCAAACAGTGGGTTGAGGAGGGTGTCCTTCCAGATCAAGGCGCCCGCCGTGGGCATGATCAGAAAAGGCGCGATCATCAGCGTCCTCATCAGTCCCTTGCCGAAAACCTCGGAGTTCAGGAGCGAGGCAACCGCAAGGCCGAGGACAGCCGAAATCCCGATGACGCAAACGGTCAGAAGCACTGTGTTCCAAACCGCGGTCCTGATGTTCTCGTCCGTGATCAGATTCGCGTAGTTGTCGATACCGGTGAACTTGAAGCTGCCGGGTTTGAGCAGGTTCCACGAGAAGAAGCTGTAGTAGATCGTCAGGGCAAAGGGGATCTGCGTGAGGATCAAGACGTAGACGAAGGCCGGCAGCAGCGGCAGCCGCCGCAGCCATCCGTCCCGGCGGGCGACGGAGGCGGCGGTTTCCCGCCCGCCTCCGCTACCGGCTATGGTGCCGACCATCGAGCTCGCCCTACGTGTGGTAGGCCTTGCCGACGGCCGCTGCGAGTGCGTTTGCTTTTTGAAGGGCCTGATCGACCGTCTCGTTGCCGGCGATCACCTTGGCGAACTCCTGCGAAACCTGGTCACCAAGCTGCTGGAATTCAGGGATGTCGACGTACTGGACGCCGATATAGGGCACAGGGTCGACCGTGGAGTGAGTGACGTCTGCGTGGGCAATGGAATCGACTGTGACCGACGCGAATGCGCCGGCGGCTGCCTGGTAATCGGGGATCGAATATGTCGAGGTGCGAGTTCCGGGTGGAACGTGCGCCCAACCCAGCTTTGCACCGACCAGCTTGATGTAATCCTTATTGGTCGCCCAATCGATAAAGGTCCACGCCGCGTCCTTCTTGGTGCTGGTCGAAGGTATGCCGAGCGCCCATGACCACAACCAACCGGAATATGGCGTGAGCTTGATGGGCGCGTACGCGTAGCCCGAGTTCGTCGCCGCGGCTCCGGTGAAGTTGCTCGCTGCCACGGTGGCGTCGTACCACATCGCAACCTTGCCGCTGTTGTAGGCGTTGAGGCACTCGGTGAATCCGGCGTTGCCGGCCCCCGGCTCGCCGGCTGACTTGAGCAGGTTCACGTAGAACGTCACCGCGTCGTGCCACGCCGGTGTCGTCAGCTGGGCGTTCCAGCTCTGGTCGAACCAGCGTCCGCCGAACGTGTTCACCACAGTGTCGAGCGGAGCGAGCTGCTCGCCCCAACCTGGAAGGCCCCGCAGGCAGATTCCGCTGACGCTTGAGCTGTTGACCGCCTTCGCAGCGGCGGCCACCTGGTCCCACGTTGGGTGGTCGGGCATGGTAATTCCCTTTGCAGACAGCAGGTCCTTGCGGTACATGAGCATGGACGACTCGCCGTAGAAGGGCACCGCGTAGAGATCGCCCTTGTAGCTGAGGGCGCCTTTGATTCCAGGGATCAGGTCGTCCGGAGCGTAGGACGAGTCCTTGGCGATGTAGGGGGTCAGGTCCTCGATCCAGCCCAGCTTGGCCCAGATTGGCACCTCGTAGGTGCCCTCTGTGAAGAGATCGAACCGGCCGCTCTTGGCGGCCACGTCCGTGGTCACCTGCTGCCGGAGCTGGTCCTCGGGCAGGGTGACGATGTTCACGTGGATGTTCGAGTGAGCCTTCTCGAAGTCCGGGAGGAGCTTTGCGAGGTCCTGCATCTGCGGGTTGTCGACCGCGGCCATCGTGATCGTGGTCGCGCCCGCGCTAGCTCCTCCTCCACCGGCACCCCCTGAACAGGCCGCGCCGATAAGGGCGACCACCAGCCCTAGGACGATAGTTCCAAGCTTCCTGTCCTTCATGGAGAGTCACCCCTTTTCTGAACTCGAACAGCCATTGGCTCGGTTCTGACAACGTTGTCAAATGACAACGTTGACATAGATAACACAGATCGTTTTAGACTGCAACAACAGAATTTCCCCATCCCCGCGAGGCGGAACGGCTTCAAAGCGAGGAGAGCAACGTTGTCATCGTCAGCGGACAGATCTCGATCCACCATGCGAGAGGTCGCGGCGCTGGCCAAGGTCAGCATCAAGACGGTCTCTCGGGTTGTCAACGGCGAGTCCGGAGTGTCCCCGAGGCTCGCCAGACGCGTGGTGGCCGCGTCGGAGCGGCTGAACTACCGCCACAACATGACCGCCAGCAGCCTTCGCCGCTCCGATGGCCGAAGCGCGACCATCGGCGTCATCCTCGAGGACGTCGCCAACCCCTTCTCCTCGGTGCTTCACCGATCGATCGAGGACGTGGCGGTCCGCCGAGGCGTGCTGGTGCTCGCCGGCAGCTCCGACGAGCAGGAGGATCGCGAGCGCGAGCTGGTGTCGGCCTTTGCATCGCGACGCGTCGACGGGCTGATCATCCAGCCCTCGAGCCACGACCACAGCTACCTGTTGACTGAGCGCAAGGCGGGCACGGCGATCGTCTTCATCGACCGCCCGCCGGCGTTTCTCGACGCGGACACCGTGCTCACCGACAACGTCGCGGGCGCTCGGCGCGGCGTGAGGCACCTGATCGAGCATGGCCACCGCCGGATCGGCTACCTCGGCGACCTGCACACGATCGCCACGGCCGCAGATCGTCATGACGGCTATGTCGAGGAGCTGGCCGCGCAGCGGATACAGGTCGACGAACGCCTCGTTCGGCTCGACCTGCGCGGCATCGAGAAGGCTGAAGCCGCCGTGAAGGAGCTGATGGGAGGCGCCAAGCCCCCGACCGCACTCTTCACTGGTCAGAACCTGATCACCATCGGCGCCTTCCGTGCCCTCCGGCGCCTAGACCTGCACAAGCGCGTCGCGCTAATTGGCTTTGACGACATACTGCTCGCCGACCTCTTGGAACCTGCTATTACCGTCATCGCCCAAGACCCGACCGGCATCGGCCGCAAAGCTGCTGAGGTCCTGTTCCGCCGGCTGGACGGCGATCGATCCGCGTCGGAGCACCACATTGTGCGGACGCGGATGATCGCCAGGGGCTCCGGCGAAATCCGCCCGTGATCGTCGTCTGCGGCGAGGCGTTGATCGACCTCATTCACAACGGCGACGGCACCCAGCGCGCGGCGCCGGGCGGTGGACCGTTCAATACTGCGCGGTCGCTGGCCCGGTTGGGAGTGCCGACCGCGTTCCTGGGACGCTTGTCCAACGACGCGTTCGGCCGGCAGCTGATCGAGGCGCTGAAGTCCGACGGCGTGAGCCTCGAGCTCGCGAGCATCGGCCCCGAGCCCACCACGATCGCCGTCGCCGACGTCGACAGCGACGGCCTTGCTGAGTATCAGTTCGAGGTCCGGGGAACTTCCGCGCCGAACCTGACCACCGAGATGATCCCCGACCAACTCAAAGACGACGTGAGCGCACTTCACATCGGCACCCTGGGCCTCGTGCTCGAGCCGATGGCATCGACGCTACTCGAAGTGGTCCGGCGAGAGCGCGAGGGACGCGTGGTCATGGTCGACCCGAACATCAGGGTCGGGCTTGTCCCGGACAACGAATACCGCGAGCGGCTGCACGCCGTACTGGCTGAGAGCGCGATCGTCAAGGCGAGCGACGCTGACCTGACGTGGCTATATCCCGATCTGAGTTACAAGCGCGCGGCCGAGCGGTTGCTGAGCGAGGGCGTCGCCATCGTCGTTGTGACACTTGGCGCGCAAGGCGCGTTCGCCGCGCATCGCGAATTCCGCGTGTCAGTCGACGCCGTGCACGTCCAGGTGGTGGACACGATCGGAGCAGGGGACGCCTTCGGGGCCGGCCTCCTTGCCTGGCTGCACGACCACCAAGCGATCAAGCCGGACCTGCGCCTCGAGGAGGACGACCTCAGGTCGGCCGTCGAGTTCGCGTGCCTGGCTGCGGCGCTCACCTGCGCCCGCCGGGGCGCGGACCCGCCGTGGCGCTCGGAGATGATTGCTCAGAGATCAAGTGCTTAGAACCGCATTTGCATGCACGTCCGTTCGACCGCCTTCGCCATTTTGGCGCGATAGGGCTTGACGTCGGTCCAGACTCCTCAACTGAGCGCGCGTGCGCGCGCCTCCTTAACTCAGTGAACAGATGGCGGATCGCATAGGCGTCAAAAGCGGCCAAGTATGGGGATCCGAGGCGCCAGAACGTAATTGAGCTGGATCAGAGTGATCAAGGCGATGCTTACCCACGTCGGAAATATCGCGCACAGCAGAGTCGCGCCGGCATATAGGGACTGCGCGATCAGAATGCGTCCCCGCATCAGCCCGGCGAATTCACGGGTGGCCTCCTCCCCGAAGAGGTGGGCGCGAAGGCCATACTCGAGACCCGCGAACAATGTCGCGCCAAGGAGCACGATGTTCAGCCAGTATTCGATCAGCGCAGGCCTCAGCCAGTAAAAGCTACCCAGCAGAAGAGTCGAGAACGGAACCATGGTCACAGCGAACAGGAACACAAGGTGGATCCAGACATAGGTCCGATTGCTGCGCAACAGCTGACCAAGCTGGGTGCCCTGACCTAACCAAAAGATCCCCAGTGTCATGAAGCTCATCGCGTAGATGAGGGCGTGCGGACCGAGCCCGCCAATCGTTTCCCACAGTTGGCCCTCGGTGGTCGCGGAGCCGTTCAATGCCGGCACAACGAGCCCGAGGACGAGCAGGGTCATGCCCACCGAAAAGATTCCATCCGAGATACCCGACAGCCGGTCCGGATTGGTGCCGGAAAGGTCAGCCAGACGGCGTCGGGCTCCTGGCTGTCGACTCACGACCCAAAGGATGCCAGAGCTAGCTTGTGGCGCTACAAGGTGAACTTTGACTGGGCGGCAGCGTATCGCGGCTCGTCGCGCCGGAAGGTGTCCGCGTCAACCCCAAGCTTGCGCGAGACATGGTAGGCGAGCCATTGCAACGGCACGACATTGATGATGGGTGCGAGCACCTCGTCCAGGTCTGAGTCCCGTCCGTACGAGATCACTGTCGCCCCGATCTCACGCAACGCGCTCTCAAGTTCCAATATCCGCCCGTAGGACGGTCCCGGCTGTGCGACGAGCACGACCACATTCGCCGGTTGGATGCTGACGAGAGGGCCGTGCAGGATGCCCTCGACATCGTGCCCCCTCCGCACTCACCAGATGGCTGGCCTCGCGCAGCTTCAATGCCCCTTCGTAAGCAGTCGCGCGAGCTGGACCGCCCCCGACGAAATGGGTCACCGGTCGAAACTCAGTGCGGTCGATATCGGCGGCGACACGATTGCCTCGCTCGACGGCTTCTTGAACCATGCGAGGAAGGTCCGCCAGCCGGTTTTGCCAAGCGGGCCGGCCAAGCGCTGCAGCGATTTGCGCGATGCGAAACATCGCCGATGTGTGGCTCGCAGTGTGCACCGGCGACTTCTCCTGTGCCACAGTGCGCACCACGCCCTCGCCCTCAAGCGGAGACCCTTCGCCGGTTATGGCTATCCAGTGGTGCGACTCGTGCGCAAAGCTTTCGAGCGAGTCGCGGCTGAAGCGCTTGTTGCCGCGGTGACTGAGCAGGATCAGCCCGTCGTCCTTACGTAACGCGGGCGGATAGTTCGAGAGTTCGAATGCCCGCACGGCCCATGCCTCGAAACCGGCGCTGCGTAGGATGAACTGTCCTGCCAGCGCGCCGTGAAAGCTCGTACCAGTGCCAGCTAGCAAAATGCGCTTGCAGTCACGAAGACGCGTCGCGGCTCGCGCCGCAGAATCGTCTGCCAACAGCCTCGCCAACTCGGCGGGCTGCCCCTCCAGGGTTGCCTTTAGATACGAGCCCGGTTCGTGCGCATCAGACATCAGATCCCAACCCTAGGCTCTCTCGGTCAACGACACCAGAGGTTCAAGAGCGTGGTCAGCCGCACTCCCAGAGCCAGGGCGTCCGCGGTTGTCGGGCGTCGACGCAGGGGCGTCTCACGTCTGCCACGGCTATTGGAGTCTGTAGATCTCCAGTGAGCGCTCCAAGCTGGTCACTGCGTCCCCGGGGCTCTCTACTCCCGGTTTGGCAACCGTCGCGGTGCTATAGACAGCGGGGTATCGCTACCTCGTTGAGTCCACCGGAGTCGTTTTCAAATTCAAACCTGACATCAACAGTGATCGATTCGTCTGCCAGGGCCCACTGAAGTCCATCCCAAAGGCTGTCATTTCGTCCCTCGCAATGAAGTTATTGACAGCGGTCGCGCCACTGCTTGTGGCCGAGGTCAAAAGCCATTCTTTTCCAGGCGGTAGCGTGCCCGTGGTCGACTGCCTCGGTTTTTCGCTGGGACGTGGAGATATGGACCAGCCCACGCATATCGCGAGGAAAGTGGGAGACTGCGCCGCAGTTGGGCGCTGTGGACTCGCAACTGCCATCGCGGTTGCGTCGGCGCCCTGCCATCGATCATGGGAGGACTCGAAAATGGCGCTTTCGCCCGAGGTCAAGCATGCCGTCGATCGTCTCGTCGAGGCATTTAATAGGGGCCAGCCCGAAGCGGTGGACAGTCTGGTTGCCTCCACCGATGCCGTTCTTGGAATTGGAAGCGATCCTGACGAATGGTGGGCCGGCCGCGACCGTCTGCTGGCGGTGCAGAAAGCCCAAGTCCAAGAGATGGGCGGCGCGCATTGGGAGTTGAGCCAGGCCACTGGTGGAGAGAGGTGGATGGCAGCCAAGTGCACTGTGACGACGCCAGACGGGACGCGCGTCCCGGGCCGCCTGACCGTTGTGTGTACAAAGGACGGAAAGATTGAGCACTACCACTTTTCGATAGGAGTGCCCAACGAGGACGCGATCAGGCAGAAGCTGACGATCTAGCCTGCCAACCGTCCGTGTTGTCCGCGAGACCCGCGCTTCATAGCGGTCTCTTATCGACAGCAACCCGAACTCGCGCCCGAACGGTCAAACTAGACCGGTCCGGTCGTTCGGCACGGCTTATCAAGATGGACGCGCGCGCGAGGGCAATGTCGAAAGCTCCGATTTGTAAAGCCCCTCCCTCAGGCAGCTTTGACCGCCACCGTTTGCGCGATTCCCCAACCGCGGTTGGTGGATATCCCATTTGCGGCGCCGACTCGACGCGGCTCATGCTTCTATGAGCTGCTTGCGTATCCCCCAGAGGTCAGGCTGCGACCATTGGCCGACAACCTTGCCATTGCTGATCTTCACTATCGCCACGTTGTCCCAGGTCACCCTCCTACCGGTTGGCGCGATTCCCAAGAACTCACCCGTATGGGTTGCTTCCACGTGATTGCGAACCGTTACGCCACCCTCTGATTCCTGCAGGTCTTCAACCGTGAAGGAGATATCAGTCCAGGGCGCGATCATGTTGCGGTAGAAATTCGCTGTGGCGACTGCATAGCCGGTTGTCCACGGCGTCAATCCGAGGCATATCTCGGTGTAAGCCTCGAGATCGACGACCCGCGCCGTGCCTTCCGCATCGTTCGCTCTGAGGCACCGTTGCCACTCATTGAAGACTTCCGCATTTGTCATTCGCTCGGACTGGGGCGACATGCTTCTCCTCCTTACTGACCCGAAATCACCTGCTGAGTCATGAAGAGCGACAGGAGTCCGGCTAGTGACCAGAGGGCGACCCGTATCCAGTTCGAACGGACAAGCAGGTGGTACGCGGTGGCATCCCATCCCCTAGCGAGGCGACCGTGCTGAGGCGCCTGGAGGGCAGCCGTCGAGACGATGATCGCGACCATGAGCACAACCTCGGCTATGGGACCGAATGCAGGCACTCTGGCCGGCCGAGCGAGGATCAGACCGCCTGCCCCGACGATTCCGATCAGCACGCCTGGAAAGACCACGAGGGCGAAGCGCTTGTTGTGCTCAGACTCGTAGGCAGGCAAAGCGTCACGGCCGACCAGGCTGAGGAGCGGATAGTTGAGAACCTGCATCGTCCACAAGACGCCGGTCATGAATAAGGTGGCCGCGTTCTCGATCAAGAGAAGGGCTGTGCTCATGCCTGTTAGCCTCTCGATGTGAGCAGGACGACCGATACTCTAGCATGCCGATAATCGGTATGGCAGATGAAATCCCGTCTGCCCTGCCCCCGTCGATGCGGGAGCGGGTGCCATTCCTTCTCTACCGCGCCGCGGAGGCCTCCCACGGCCTGGCCAATTCAATGCTCGGGGAACTCGGCCTGACTGCTCGTCAGGTCGGCATTCTGACTCTCGTCACCGAGCGCGCCGCGATGACTCAGAAGGAGCTCGGCGTGGAGCTCCAGATCGATCGAACTGTGATGGTCGACCTGATCGACCAATTGGAGGCCAAGGGCCTCGCGCAACGCTTCCGGAACCCGCGAGATCGGCGGGCGTTCCTGATCCAGCCGACCCCGGCCGGTCGGAAGGCGAAAGAGGCCGCAATCGCTGTCCTCGATCGCCAGCAGAAGATTTTCCTCGAACCTTTGGCGGCCGAAGAGCGGCGCCTCCTCGCCGGGATGCTTAACCGGCTTTTCGCTAGCGCACGGGCCCGCCGAGACGAAGGTATCCTCCTCTAGCTAACCCGGCGCCTTTCGAAGGCTTGGTAAAAACCCGGTTATCGGTGCCGAAATCGCGGCAGGTCCGCGGAGTTCGTAGACGCGAGGCTGAATCGCTGGCCTTGTGGCAATTTCCAGACGGGGGTGACTCACGGTCCTGGCCCGGGCGTCGCTAGTTGTGAGCATTCGGCTGACACGAAGATCGGGCTTAACCGAACACGCTCGCAATATCTGCCACTTATCAACATCAAACTACGTCCACTGCGCGGTCGTTGAATTGCGATTCCGCCTAAGGGCCTTTGGCTTCGATTCGCACTCCGGTGAAAGTGCCAGCCCTGCTGAAACCCGTCAGCCCCAGGATGCCTTGAGCTGTAAAGGTTCCTTCCAGAGTTCCGTCCGCCGCCACGTCTGCGGCAAAGTTGCCAAGAATGGCGCCGTTTCTCGACGCAGGGCTGGGCAGTGCCCCGGCAGTGAAGTTGAAGGATATGGCGCTGAAAACGATGCCGCCGTCCGCAACTCGCTTCCACGTCCCCACCGAAGGAGCGTTGCTTCGACCATCGACACGAGTGAGCACTCCCCCTCGCGCGAACGCATAGAGCACGTCAAACGAGGCCGGTGTGGGGCTCGTAACCTGGACATCCACGTGCCAGCTGCCTAGGACATCGCCGTCTTGTTCGCCTTGGGAGGCAAGAGCATGCACCGGGGCCGCACTCCAAGCCGCTGCAGCTCCTAGCGCTCCCGCCCCACCACCTACGAGCAACTGCCGGCGGCTGATGCTTGCCTTCATCTCTCCTACCTCTCACTTGAACTGCTGGACGAGCCGAGCGGGAACCTGGGTCAACTCCATCCAAGTTCCGTCCTACTTGTCTAGACGTAGCGGGAGGCGTGCTTTCCGACACCAATTTGCTCGGAATCCAGTCGGTGATCGACGTCTAACACTGGTCTGGCAGCCAGTCAGCAGCCAACCGAAGCGTGCACTCCCAAACGACAGTGGGTCGACCTAGCAGTCAGCTCGGTGCCTGAAGGGTTCGAACCGCTTGTTCGTAGATCCCCGCCATGCCTGGCTGCGGTCGATGACAGCGAACGCCATCTGCAGCGCTCACTGCCAGTGGAGCCCGCCGTCGCTGGTGCCACGCCACCATAGCAACCGGGCAAGGCTGCACCGCGCCGGCGTGCCCTCCTGCCAGGTCCGGCCGCCGTCGGCGGTTTCGAATGTTTTGAGGTGACAGGTGGTCGCTGGAGGCCGAGGGTCCAGCCGGCCGCCACGCCGCCCGGGGTGTCCGTGATCCAGGCGTGATTGGCAATGAGCGGCGACATCTCCAGATCAGGCTCCTGCCGGAAACTCGGCTAGTTGCCTCGTCCAAGCAATAGAGATGTTTGAACCAGCTCGGCAAACCGGGACTGCCATCCTGTAGCCCAAGTGTCAGGGGACCAGGCGGCAACGCTCGTCACAGCGGCCAGGGCCGGGAGCGATCTCGCTTTCACCGGGCTGCTGGAGATGGTGCTTGAGCCTGGCTACAAGCTCGCCTGCGGGATGCTTCACGACCCACCGACGGCCGAGGATGCCGTCCAGGAAGCCGCCCTGAAGGCGTGGCGCAAGCTCGATCAGCTTCGGGACGGCCAGGCGCTCAAGCCATGGTTCCTCAGCATCGTGGCCAACGAGTGTCGCGAAGTCCGCCGCTCCCGGTGGTGGTCCCTGTCCGCATCCGCCACGCGATCTGGCAACGATGCCGATCCGTCCACGCTGCACAAGACGCCTGACGATTCGATATTGGCAGGCATGGAGGTCAGACGAGCCTTGCGGGCGCTCAATCACGAAAAGCGATTGGTGATCGTTCTCCGCTGGTATCTGGACATGTCCATTGAGGACATTTCCGCAATGACTGGATCCAGCGTCCATGCGGTGGAGGCCAGGCTGTATCGCGCCATGAACGAGCTCAGGCGTCGGCTGGAGGGTCGCGATGCTGACCGATAGCGAGCTAGCAGCCGAAATTCGTGCCGGGCTCGAGGCGGTCACGCCGCCGGCGCCGTGGCTTCTTGGCGCGGTGGAGAAGCGACTACGTGCAGGTGTTGAGCAGCGCGGGAGACATGGGACCGCTCGAGGCCTCCGGATCGGCCTGAGCGTCGTCGCCTTTCTGTTGCTGATCGCGCTTACGGTCACCGCAGTCGGAGTATTCCTCGCGCTGCATCGGCCTACGGTGCCGGTGGGACCGGGCTCGGGGCCGGTCATCTTTCCGACCAAGATGATCAGCCCCACCACAGGGTGGGCGCTTGTCGGGTCGACCGAACTCTGGCGAACGACGAACGGCGGACAGAGTTGGACCAACGCCAGCGCGCCGCGCCTGCCTGACAGTGTGGTCAACGCCGACTCAAATTACTTCCTTGACGGAGAGCACGCCTGGATCACCGAATTAGGTAGAGGGCAGGCGGGAGGCTTCTATTTGGTTACTTTCCGCACGATCGATGGAGGCCGGACCTGGAACCAGGGCGCATCGGTAACGGACCCATTCTCGCCGGGGCCTTGGGCTGGTCAGACGTTCTTCATCGACGCCGCCATCGGCTGGCTCATGGTTTCTGACGACAGTCTCAATTCGCAGCTGCCGACGCTTTATGTCACGCGAGACGGGGGACTCCACTGGACCCTTGTCACATCGAAGGCCGGAGGGGGTATTTCGCTAGGAAAGGCCATTCCCTGCGGCGCAAGTGTGATGTTCAAGTCGGCGGCCATTGGATGGATGTCGCTCGGAGTGTGCGAGCAGACACCTTCCCAGAACCCGGCGCCTGCTGTTGACCTGCGCTTGGTGCGTGACCTGCTGATGGTGACAGGTGACGGCGGCGTCACGTGGCAAGTTCAGGGATTGCCAATCAGCCCGTCGGACGGCTCGATCGACCCGCCGGTCTTCTTCGATCAGGTTCACGGCATCATCTTGATCCACGGGTCTAAACCGGGGCTACTGGCCACGTCCGACGGAGGCAGCACATGGAGCGCCCGTTCCCTGCCCGGTGAATCCCAAGGCGATGTCGACTTCGTCGACCCGAACCACGGCTGGGCGATTGCGGGCCCGAGTTCCTTGTTTGCTAAGACGAAAGACGACAGCCAGCGGATCATCCCACTACCGCTGTATCACACCAACGACGGTGGATCGACATGGACCCCGGTTCAGACGAATATCCGCCTGGAGGCCCCGGTCGGGGTCGTGTTCTTCAGTTTTGAGTTCGTCGACCAGAAGATCGGCTTCGCCACGCTGTTTACATCGTCGGTTGGACCGTCCGAGTTCCTCAAGACAACCGACGGTGGACGCACGTGGAACGTGGTCCTCGCCTGCAAGGCGGGTCTTGGCAACACATACCCGCCCCCCGCCTGCCCCTCATCAGGCCCGGAGGCATGAAAGGGAGGCACGGATTAATGCATATAGGCTGCAGGATAGGCTGCAAAGCTAGTGTCCGGCACTCGCCACGCCTGACGAATCGATCGAATTGAGTTCAGAAAAAAGGTGGACCCGAGGGGATTCCAACCCCTGACCTTCTGAATGCCATGCCGTCGGCCAGGCGGTGTAACAGAACTGGCTGTCCGCGCGTACAACCGGTTACGGACATCTTGATAGGGCACCCGACGGCGGAAGAGCGACTCCGGAGCGCAAGGGCTGGCGATGCTTTTGCGTTCGGAGAGCTGCTCGCGCCAGTTCTCGATCCTGGTTTCCGACTTGCCATGACGATGCTCAAAGACAGGAATGGTGCGGAGGACGCAGTCCAGGAGGCGGCGTTGAAGGGCTGGCGCAAGCTGGATCGGTTTCGATATGGCGCGGACTTCCGGCCGTGGTTCCTAGCGATCGTTGCCAACGAGTGCCGAACAGCGCGCCGCTCCCGGTGGTGGCGGGTGATCCGCTCGGATGAGGTCGAACCAAGCGGGCCGGCCGCGACGTCGGAAGGTGGGTGGGCCGAAAGCATCGACCTCAACGCCGCACTCGACCGACTGCCTAAGCATCACCTGCTGACGCTCACCCTTTATTACCACCTCGACCTGCCGATCGAGGAGGTTGCCCGCGTGCTCGGCTGTTCCCTCGGCGCCGCGCGCCAACGCATCCATCGAGCCCTCGATGCGCTGCGGCCCGGAATGGTTTTGGAGGTTGGTCGATGACTCCGGAAGAGCGAGAGCTGAGGCGGGCGTTGGATGCGCGCAGCGGCGAGGTCACGCCAGAGTTTCGGGCGAGTCTGTCGTCGGCACTGTCAACCGAAGGCCGGCCGTCGTCGAACTTCCTGCCGGTGCTGGCCGCAGTGGCCGCAGTGGTGCTGGTGTTCGCGACGGTCGGCGTCCTGCTGCTGGCACGACAGGCGCGAAACCAACTGCCGCCCGCAGCGGCGGCCACCCCGACCGCTGCCGCAACACCATCGCCCTTGCCGCCACCGGTCACCGGAGTCCTGACCAAACCACCCGCGCCCATCACCCTTTTCGGCTCCATGGACCTGAGCGCGCCGTCGAACACAGTGCTATGGGTGCTCATGGAGGCCCGGTACTTGTACCGCTCGACTGATCGAGGCGCGCACTGGGAGCAGCGCCCCATGGTTGGTGACCTGGCGCTGGAGATGTCATTCGTGAGTGACCAGGAAGGCTGGCTGACCACCGCAACAGTTCTGGACACGTGCGCTACGGAGCGACTAGATGTTTGGCACACAACAGACGCGGGAGTCACGTGGCAATCGCTCGGCTCGAACGGCATTTCCGACTCTCTGTGCAAGACCGGTCTGTATTTCGCCGACTCCAATCACGGTTTCCTCGCCGGGTCAGTCAACTCGCAAGTTCCCGCGCAACCCGCGGTCATTTACAGGACCTCTGACGGTGGCCACTCTTGGATTGCGTCTGCGCCGCTGGCGTATCCGCCGGATTACAAATTGCCTCCGGGCGGCACAATGTTCGTGTTTGCACCTATTCGGGCATTCGGATCCACGGTGCTGGTGATTGTCGACCTCAATGCCTACGACTACGTCTACGGTTCGACCGACGGAGGAGCGACGTGGGCCTACGTGGCCAAGGCGCCCCAACCCGCTGCCGGCCTCGCTTTGATGACCGCATCACGCTGGCTCGAGCTGGGACAGTCCAACGAGACAACCGACGCCGGAGCGACGTGGCACTCATATCCATCCGACTATCCACAGGCTGGCGCCATTGCCTACGTCGCCGATTTCACTGTCGCATACGGAGTTGTGGGCGGTGTGATCTACAGAACGGTCGACGGCGGTTTCCATTGGAAGACGATCCACACGCCCGGGACCTAGCGAGTGCGACACTCTTCACTACGCGTGCTTTTACTTCGTTCTGTACGCGGTGATTGACCATGAGGCTCCCGCCCGGATCTCATCGCGAGCCGCTTGAGCCGGTGAGATGGCCACCTCCAACTTGGCTACAGCTAACGAAGCACACCTCAACCGGGAGAGTGCCTACCTTATGGCGCCCGGCAACTCCCGCACCATGCCAGCGCCGATCCCCTGCCGCGCTTCCACGTCCCTCGCGCTGAGCAGCGCACCGCACGTCTCGCAGATTCGGTGGTCGTTCACCGACCCTCCACATTTCTTGTGCACGAGGAGAATCGGCGCTCGCCCCGGGTAGAGGTAATGGTCGCCCCACTGCAGGAGGGAAACGATCACCGGCCACAGGTCGATGCCCTTCTCCGTGAGGCGGTACTCGTAGCGAACCGGATGCTCCTGGTAGGCCACCTTGCGAAAGATGCCCTCCTCCACCAGCAGGTTGAGGCGGTTCGCCAGCACGTTGCGGGCGGCGCCCGTCCGGCGCTGGAAGTGCTCGAAGCGTCGGGCGCCCATGAACGCGTCGCGGACTATCAGCAGCGTCCAGCGCTCGCCAATCACCTCGAGGGTGCCGGCGACCGAGCAGACCTGGGAGTCGTAGGTACGTCCGAGCATCAGAGCCAGAATACCCCATCGAGTTGCATCATGCAACTAGTTCTGCTAGGGTGCGTAGCGTCAAGCAACGCGCTACCGCGGGAGGCTCCTCCGATGCCACATCGCTACCGGGTCCTGATCGTCGTCTCCGTGGCCACGTTCGTAGCCAGCATGGACCTCTTCATCGTCAACATCGCCTTCCCGGCCATCGAGCGCGAGTTCGCCGGCACCAGCGACGCCACGCTCTCGTGGGTCCTCAGCGCATACGCGATCGTCACCGCAGCGCTCCTCATCCCCGCGGGCCGGCTGGCCGACCTGCTGGGTCGCAAGCGACTGTTCATGGTTGGGCTTGTGACCTTTGTCGTCGCCTCCGCCCTTTGCGCGGCCGCGCCGGGAGCCGGATGGCTGATAGGCGCCCGGGTGCTGCAGGCCGCCGGCGGTGCGGTCCTGATGCCGACTTCGCT
>Ga0307471_100000681_pt1 | contig 17636 bp, 14 predicted proteins | sample atmos_gasesAM3C__2_FD_204566 | JGI IMG/M metagenome (GOLD analysis project Ga0307471, IMG submission 204566) | Hardwood forest soil microbial communities from Morgan-Monroe State Forest, Indiana, United States - atmos_gasesAM3C_515 | ecosystem: Environmental > Terrestrial > Soil > Temperate...
TGACCGTGCCCTCGTAGCCGTCGAGCAATCCGCCGATGACGTTGAACAAGGTCGATTTGCCGCAGCCGGAGGGACCGATCACGCCGACGAATTCGCCCGGCGCGACGCTGAGCGAAACGTGGTCCACCGCGGTGAGCACGCCGTCCGGAGTCTCAAATCGCTTGACGATCTCGTCGACGACCAGAATGGGATCGCCGCGCGCGGTTTTCGGCGCGCCTGCGTCAATCCGCTCAAATGGCACGGCAGCCATTTATCGTTCCCTTCCGCCACCCATCGTCGTGCGGCTTGCCTCGCTTCTGACGCCGCCCCCGCCTCGCCTATAGCACATCGAGCCTGCGCGACTCCCGCCGCAGCCTCTTCGTGCGGCGCTGCGCCTCAGCCCTGCTCTGCCTGGAATGGACGCCCGGCGCGCCGGCACCAATTCTCCCACGCCCGATTGATGCCATAGGGCCCGGTGCGTTCGGCGACCTTATCCACCTCGCCGGCAGTCAGGAATTTGACCTTCCCCATGTCCATCGCCTGCTTTTGTAGCCGCGCATTGACCTCGAGATAGATGGAAATATAAACCGCCTGCCGGATGTTGCGTCCTGCGACGGTTGCACCATGACCGCGCATCAGCGCGGTCGGACCCGCGCCCATGTGCTTTGCCAGGTCGCGTCCCATATCCATGTTCTCGACCAGCAATGCGGTGTCGCCGAAACAATCATGGGAATCCCAGACCGGCACCTCGTGGCCGATCGATGCGCCCATGTGGAAAATCGGCTTAATCTTCCGGCCGGTCACGCCGAACGGAATGACGCTTTCGCTGTGATTGTGCACGACCGACATGATGTCCGGCCGCGCCTCGTAGAGCGCGCCATGGATGAACCGCTCCAAATATGGGGCGCGACCGCGCGGATCGAGCGGCGTGCCGTCGAGCATGAACTCCATGATATCGCTGCTCTCAATGCAGTCGGGCGCGCGCGAACGCGACAGCAGGTAATGTTGCGGATTGTCGGGATGGCGCGCGCTGACATGACCGAAGGAATCGACCACGCCTTCACGCGCGAGAATGCGGTTTGCAGTAACGAGCTCTTCGATGAGCTGATCGAGCTTGGCCATTTTCCCTCGCGCTGCGCCTCTCCGCTTGGCAGGAACCTACATGCCGGCCCGCGAGCGGGCAATTCGGCCGTGATGACTCCTGGTGCAGCTGACGCCCCTGCCCTATTGAACTTTTCGCCAAGCCCGCTAAGCACGCATGATGTTTGCGTTAGTCATGTCAATAAAGTCGGACGGGGCCCTACGCCGCGCGGAGCAAGGCGCGAGCGGCGGTCCATAGCCACCACTGGTGCTTATCGAGCGGTTCTCGCCGTCATTGCGGCTCGGCGGGAATGACAAACTGAAAAAGGGTGTCATCGAACATGGCCGAAAAGCCCGTTCCCGTCTGCGCAGTGGCCGATCTGCCGCCGGGCAGCGTCAGGAGCTTCGAGGTGGGGGACGAGCGCGTCGCCGTCTACAACATCGATGGCACTTTCTACGCCACGGAGGCCTATTGTACCCACGCCATGGCTGACCTCGGCGACGGCATCCTGGAAGGCGACGTCGTCGAGTGCACGCTGCATTTCGGCGCGTTCCACGTGCCGAGCGGCAAAGCCGTGCGCGAACCCTGCTGCACCGATCTCAAGACGTTCCGCACCGAGGTGAAGAACGGGCAGGTCTATGTCGACTTGTCGGCACCGGCGACGACCGGTTCGTGAAGCCGCCCCGCGTTTGCGCTTGCAGTCGCGCCCACGGCCGGGCCCGCGCCGACGCGGCGTTTGAGCCTCTTTGGCTCGCGCGGGGGGCCCATCAGCACCGGCTGGAACAGCACCGCCGCCGCCATCGTCGTGACGAGCGCCAGCGCCATCAATTTGCCCATGCTCGAGGTGCCGGGATGGCTCGACAGCCACAGGCTGCCGAACGCCGTGGCGGTGGTGAGCGCGCTGAACATGACGGCCCGCGTGAGGCTCGATTGCAGAAGACCGGTTTGGCCGGCTCGCCAGGCCATGATGTAGTAGATCTTGAAGGCAACACCGACGCCTAGCAGCAACGGCAGCGCAATGATGTTGGCGAAATTGAGCTTCATTCCCAAGAGGACCATCAGCTCCATGGTCACGACGCCGGCCATGAGCAGTGGAATGATGGTGAGGAGGACGTCGCCGAAGCGGCGCAACACGATCCAGAGTAGAACGATGATCGAGCCGAGCGCCCAGAAGCCGGCTTCATAGAATGCCCGGATCACGGTGCGCCCCGATTCGAGGATGGCGATCGGACCGCCGGTGGCGTTCGGTTCGACGGCCTGCACAGCGCGGGCGAACTGGCGTAACGTTTCGTTGTCGGTCGGATCGCCTTTGGGGAGGATTTCCACCTTGTATCGCCCGTCTTGCGTGACCCACTCGCGCGCGATCTCGGGTGGCAGCGTTTCGAGCGTGACCGGCTGCGCCTGCAAATAGTTTCGCAGCTCGTCGAGCGAGGTGTTGAGCGGAGAGACCATCGCCGCTTGCGCCCGCGCGCGTATGGTTTCATCGCCTTGAGCGAGCTTCGTAAGGTCCTCCGCCAGCCGCTTGGCGGCCACTGCGCCGCGCCCGGTCTGAGTCCCAGCCGCTTGCTTCAAAGCATCGACCGCGGCCTTGAGCGCGGCGACGTTGTCGGCATCCGTCGGCGGTTTCTTGTTCGGGTCCGGCCGCAGTACCGGATCGAGCACGCTCGCCAGCTGGCGGATGGCGGCAAGCTTGGGCTGCTGGTCGTCGGGAATGAAATTCTCGATGGTCTTTACGCTCGATACCTCGGGCAGCTTGGAGAGCTTCTCCACGTCGGCTTTGGCGGCCTCCTGGTTCGGCGCCAGCACGAAGATCGAGCTTGCACCGATGGCGGGATCGCTTCGCAGCTCCAGGAAGGTCGCGACGGATTCGACGTGGGTGCTGCGCAGGTTGAGCGGATTGAAATCGAACTGGAGCCAGTAGAGCAGCGGCAGTCCGGCGGCGACTGCGAGGCCAGTGCCGATGATGACGGGGATTCGGTACCGCTCCATGAATCGATCGACCGGCGCCAAGCTCTTGAACCCCATTTCCTTCGGCTCGCCCGGCGGCCGCAGGACGGTCAACAACGCAGGAATGAGCGTGATGCTGGTGAGAAAGGCGACGATCATGCCCAGACCTGCGAGCAAGCCGAGCTCGGAGAGGCCTTTGTAGTCGGTAGGAAGGAACGACAGAAACCCGGCAGCGGTTGCCGCCGCGGCTAGCGTGAGCGGCGCGCCCACGTGGCGCGCGGTGTTGACCAGCGCCTCGTGGAGATTATCCACCTCGTGCCGCTCCGCGCGATAGCGCACGCTGAACTGAATGCCGAAGTCGACACCGAGCCCGATGAACAGGACTGCGAAAGCGACCGAAATCAGGTTGAGTGCTCCGACGAGGGCGAGGCCGATTGCGGCGGTGATGGAAAGGCCCACCGTCAAACTGATGGCGACCGCGAGGATGATGCCAAACGAGCGCAAGGCCAGCCATAGGATGGTCAACACTACGACGACGGTCACCGTGGTGTTGACGTAAGCCCCCTCTTCCAAGGTGGCATATTCCTCGTCGGCGATCGCGACCGGTCCGGTCAGCCGTACTTTTGCGCCGTATTTCGCGCCGATGTCCAAATCGGCCGCCGCCTGGCGGATGGCGTCGGTCGCCACTTTGCCCGGCATGAGGGCGGCATAGTCGAGCACCGGCCGGATCTGGAGGAAGCGACGACGCTCGTCCGGCGTCGGCGGACGTCCGTTGAGCATCGCGCGCCAGGAGAAGCTCGCGCGCTGCCCCGCAATCGCCTCGTCGAGAGTGTCCGACACCATGTTCAACGTGCCGGACAGATCGTCGAGCGTATAGTGGTTCATGCGCGCGCCGATCAATCCGTAATTGAGGGCGGTCGTCAGGCCGCGCAAATTGGAATCCTGCGCCAGCGTTTGAATGAGCGGCTTGGCTTCGCCGAGCTTCTTGGTGAGGCCGACCACCTCCTGCGTCGGTAAGAACAACAATCCGTTCTTCTGGAAGAACGGCCCTCCCCCGGCCTCAAGAATGGAGCGGAAGTGATCTTTCTGAGCAGACAGTCTTTCGGTCAACGCGGCGGTCGCCTGGCTCACCAATTCCGACGTCGGAGCGTCGATAATGGCCAGGATGGTTTCCTCTTTTGGAGGAAACGATTTTTCGAACGCCACCTCGCGCTGGCGCCACGGGAGTTCCTTGGAAATCAGCTTATTGACGTCGGCGTCGATGGCGAAATGACGGGCGGCGTAAACAGTGGTGACGAGACCCAAAATGGCCGCGACGCCTATGATCTGCGCGGCGTAGCGGGTACAATAATCGACGATAGTGACGATCGCCTGCTGCAGCATTGCCTAATTCCTGGGAGCTACGCGATCCGGGTCGCAAGGGGATGGGCCAATATGGCCGGCGCAATATCAGGCAATTTAGTGCGTTGACAACGACTAAAGGTTGCACCGGAACACTGCCAGAACATTCACCAATCCGGATTAACCGACAAAGACAGCCTCAAGTTCGAGGGAGCCGAGGGGTCCCTCACGGAAATTCATGATGATTTGGGCTGTGCCTGTGCGAACCTATATGGGAAGATGTTGGAATCATGGCCCTGCCGATCCCCCCTGCCGTACAGACGGGTCCTCGTCGAGCGGTTCACGACGAAAGCCGTGCGGCGGCGACGGCCGAGGTTGCGCCCGCCCGCACCGGTCCTGAACGCGTTCGCCCCGCGGACTGCGGGCCCCCAGGTGCTGGCGAAAAGCAGGCCCGGCGGGCAATGAAGGTCATCCTGGCGCAACCGCGCGGCTTCTGCGCGGGCGTGGTGCGGGCGATCGAGATCGTCGAGCGGGCGCTCGAGAAATACGGCCCGCCGGTCTACGTGCGCCACGAGATCGTTCACAACAAGTTCGTCGTCGACAGCCTCAAGGCCAAGGGTGCGATTTTCGTCGAGGAGCTGTCGGAGGTGCCGCAGGGCGCAGTGACCATTTTCAGCGCGCACGGCGTCGCCAAGAGCGTGGTGAACGAAGCGGCCGGGCGTCGGCTGCCGGTGCTCGATGCGACCTGCCCGCTGGTCACGAAAGTCCACAATCAAGGCAAGCGCTACGTCGCGCAGGGCCGCGTGCTCATTCTCGTCGGCCATGCCGGCCATCCCGAGGTCGAGGGCACGCTCGGCCAGATCGATGGCCCCGTTGTGCTGGTGCAGAGCGAACAGGACGTCGCCGCGCTCAAGATTCCGCCCGATACGCCCGTCGCATACGTCACGCAAACCACGCTCAGCGTCGATGATACCCGCGGCATCATTGCCGCGCTCGAACGGCGCTATCACAACATCGTTGGACCCGAGATCAGAGACATCTGCTATGCCACCCAAAACCGCCAGTCTGCGGTGCGGGAACTCAGCCATCACGTCGATGTGATTCTGGTCGTCGGCGCCAAGAATAGTTCCAATTCCAATCGGCTGCGCGAAATTGGCGCAGAGGCGGGCATTCCGAGTTATCTCATCGCCGATGGCAGTGAGCTTGCGCCGGAGTGGGTCAAGGACGCGAACACCATCGGTATTACCGCGGGCGCCTCCGCGCCCGAGGTGCTGGTCGAGGACGTCATCGATACGTTGCGGACCCTAGGCGAGGTCGAAGTCTCGACCCTGCCCGGCCGGCAAGAGCATATTGAGTTCCGATTACCTCGCGAACTGGCGACAAGCTGAGGCATTGAGCTAAGCCTGAGCCAGCAAACAGGAAGATGGAAAGAATGCGAATCCCGTTTTTCAAGGAAATGCGCATCGGCGCCTATATCATCAAGCAGAAGTTGTTGGGGCGCAAACGCTATCCGCTCGTGCTCATGCTCGAGCCGCTGTTTCGGTGCAATCTGGCGTGCGTCGGATGCGGCAAGATCGACTATCCCGATCCCATTCTCAATCGCCGGCTGACGATCAAGGAGTGCCTCGACGCCGCCGACGAGTGCGGCGCGCCGATGGTCGCCATTCCCGGGGGCGAGCCACTGATCCACCGCGAGATCGGCGAAATCGTGAAGGGCCTGGTCGCCAGGAAGAAGTTCGTCTCGCTGTGCACGAACGCGCTCCTGCTCGAGAAGAAGCTGCATCTGTTCGAACCCTCGCCTTATCTCTTCTTCTCCGTCCACCTCGACGGGCTGCGTGAGCATCACGACAAGTCCGTCTGTCAGCCTGGCGTATTCGACCGCGCCGTATCGGCGATCAAGGCCGCCAAGGCCAAAGGATTTACCGTGAACGTCAACGCTACGATCTTCGACGGCCATCCTGCCGAAGACGTCGCCGCCTTCCTCGATTACGCCCAGGAGCTCGGCGTCGGCGTGTCGATCTCGCCTGGCTATGCGTATGAGCGCGCCCCCGACCAGGAACATTTCCTCAACCGCAGAAAGACCAAGGAGCTGTTCCGCAAAGTCTTCCGCCTGGGCAGGGGCAAAAAGTGGAATTTCGTCCACTCGAACCTCTTCCTCGATTTTCTCGCCGGGAACCAGACCTATCGCTGCACGCCGTGGGGCATGCCGACGCGCAACATTTTCGGCTGGCAGAAGCCTTGCTATCTGCTGGGCGAAGGCTACGCCAAGACGTTCCGTGAATTGATGGAGAGCACGGACTGGGCGTCCTACGGCACCGGCAAATACGAGAAATGTGCGAACTGCATGGCGCATTGCGGCTACGAGCCAACCGCCGCCGAAGCGACGATGTCGCATCCCTGGCAGGCGCTCAAGGTCGCCATGTTCGGCCCGCGCACCGAAGGAGCGATGGCGCCGGAAATTTCGCTCGAGGGCCAGCGGCCGGCCGAATTCGTGTTCTCGCGCCATGTCGAGCACGAGCTCGCGGCCATTCGCGAGGCTCAGAAGCGCGCTCCGCTGGAGGCCGTGGAATAAAACAAACACCGACGAGCTCGCCGGCGAAGGTCCAGCCCAATCGGCCGCTGTCACATTCCGTAGGGCAGCGAGCGGGTGTTGGCCTTTTCGAGATTGCGATAGCGCGCAAGCGCCCATAGCGGGAAGAATTTCGAATAGCCGTGATAACGCAGGTAGAACACGCGCGGGAAGCCGGTCGCGGTATAACGCGGCTCGGTCCAGAAGCCATCCTCGCCCTGGGTTCGTAACAGGTAATCGATCCCACGCTTGACGGAAGGGTGGCCGGCCTCTCCCGCCGCCATCAATCCGAGCAGCGCCCAAGCCGTCTGCGAAGCGGTGCTCGGCGCCGCTTCGTGGCCGCGATAGTCGAGCTTGTAGCTCGCAGCATCCTCGCCCCAGCCGCCGTCGGAATTCTGGATCGCGATGAGCCACGTCGCGGCCTTGCGGACTTCAGGCGAGGCATGATCGACACCGGCCGCATTGAGAGCACACAGCACCGACCACGTGCCATAGATATAATTCATTCCCCAACGACCATACCAACTTCCTTCTGCCGTCTGTATCCGGCGCAAATAGTCGATGCCCCGGGTCACCGCGGCGCTTTTTGACGCGCAGTCATCGATCTGCACCAGCATCGAGACGCAGCGCGCGGTCACGTCCTCCGTCGGTGGATCGAGTAGAGCCCCGTGGTCGGCGAACGGGATGTTGTTGAGATAATAGTATTCGTTGTCGGCGTCGAACGCGCCCCAGGCGCCGTTTTTGCTTTGCATGCCCAAGATCCACTCCCGTCCCGCGGCGATGGCGAGACGGAAGTCGCGTTGCGCGCTCGGGCGCTGCACGCGATCCATCGCCATCACCACCACCGCAGTGTCGTCGACGTCCGGATAGTGCGGATTGGCGTACTGGAAGGCCCAACCGCCGGGCGAGAGGTCAGGCCGCCGCGCGATCCAATCACCTTTAACGTCGAGGATTTGCCTCGGCACCAGCCACTCGAGCCCTCGGCGGGCCTGCGCAACGGCACGCTCGCCGCCGACTTCGAGCAAACTGTGACAGGCGAGCGCGGTATCCCAGATCGGCGACACGCAAGGCTGGCAATAGGCCTCGTGCTCGTGCACGGCGAGGAGCTTGTCGATGGATTTGCGCGCGATCGAGCGCAACGGATGATGCTCCGGATAGCCCAGGGCGTCGAACATCATCACGCTGTTCGCCATCGCCGGGAAAATCGCGCCCAGACCGTCTTCGCCGTTGAGACGCTCCGTCACCCATGCGACTGCTCGCTCAATTGCGCGTTGCCGCAATCGTTTCGAGAATATCGGCGCGCAGAAACGCAGCGCGGTATCGACGCCGCGGAAGAACCAAAACCACATCGTGCTCTGCTGCGGCGCCTTCGGCGCGAGACCGATCGCCCGCGGTGGCTCGAGAAACAGCTCCTCGATGCTGACGCCCTTGGGATTGCGCGCTCTCGGCTTGAGCGCCTCCAGCACCAGGAGAGGCACGATGACGGTGCGGCTCCAGTAGGAAACCTTATCGAGATGGAATGGAAACCACGTCGGCAACAGCACGATCTCAACCGGCATCACCGGAACGGCGCGCCAGGGAATGAATCCGAAAAGCGCCAGCATCATGCGCGTGAACACGTTCGAGCGCGAGGCGCCCCCTCGCGCGCGGATGGCGCTGCGCGCCCGCACCATATGCGGGGCCTCGACGGGCTCGCCGATCATCTTGAGGGCGAAATACGCCTTGACGCTCGCGCTCATGTCGAAAGCGCCGTCGTGGGACAACGGCCAACCGCCGTGGTCGCCCTGGATTCGACGCAGGTAGGCGGCGATCTTGGCCTCGAGCACCGTATCGACCGGCTCGGCCAGGTAGTGGCGCAGCAAGATGTACTCCGCCGGAATGGTCGCGTCCGCTTCCAGTTCGAAGACCCAGTGCCCGTCCGGCTTTTGCAGAGCGATGAGCGCGTCACTCGCCGCCTCGATGCCGTCGTCGACGGCGGACGGGGACGATTTCGGCTCGAGCAAGACGTGATTCATGACCTTTCCTCGATCACGATCGACCAACGAGATCAGCCGCCCGGTTACCGGATCGGATCGCCCCTTCGATGGTCGCCGGCAAACCGGTCCTGGTCCAATCGCCGGCGAGCCAGAGATTTCTCCACGCCGTCGTCGCCGCCGGCCGCTTGGCATTCTCGCCGGGCGTCGCGGCAAAGGTCGCCCGCCGCTCGCGCACGATCTGCCATGGCGGCAGCGTCATGGGAAGGCCGGCAACGGCCGCGACCTCCTGCCACAGTTTTTCCGCCAAAATCTCACGCGGCACTTCGAGCAAGCGATCGGCGGCGCTGATCGTCACCGACAATCGGTCGGGAAAGGCAAACAGCCATTCGATCGTCCCATTGACGATTCCAATCATCGGTGCAAGCCCCGGCGGCGGTACGAGCCGGAAATGCGCGTTGACGATGGCGCAGAACTGAGACGGCGTCTCAAGACCGGGCACGAGAGCCGCCGCCACGACCGGCGGCACGGCGAGGATCACGCCATCATCGCCCGTGGCCACGCGATCGTCGCCAAAATCGAGGATCGAGACCTTATCGTGGGCGAAGTCGAGCGCGCGCAGCCGATGCCCGAACACGACTTTCGCGTCGCGCCGGCCGAGAAGCCGCAGCGCCGGATCGATGAACACGGGGCCGAGCCCGTCGCGGGCGATCAGCGGTCGACAGGCTTTGCCGCCCGCGGCCAATGTCTCGCGCACGACGGCGCCGGCGAGCGCCGCGCTTGCCTCCTTCGGATCGGTGTTGAGCGCTGCCAGCCAGAGCGGACGTGCGAGGCGCTCGTAGAGCGGGCCCGCGCATTCGACCGCCGCGCAGACGGTTTTCTCGCGCGACGCGTAAAGGAGACGAGCGAACGAAAGATAATCGCCCGCAGTCGTCCCTGGGACGCGGCGGCGGCGATCGAAAATCCACCACGGCAGGCGCCCGCTGTTGACGCGCAACGTCCATCGCTCGCCGCTTGCGAGATCCATGAACGCAAATTCGGCTGTCGGCGGGCCGGCAAGCCCGCTCTTGGAGCCGATCGCCTCGAGGTAGGTCAGCGCCGCATGATTGCCGGAGAGCAAAAGATGGTTGCCGTTGTCGATCGTCATGTCGAGCAACGGATCATGGTAGGACCGGCAGCGGCCTCCCGCCGCGCCGGCGGCCTCGTGCACGACGACGGCGATCCCGCGCGCCGCCAGGCGCACGGCGGCGGCCAGCCCGGCGAGTCCCGCGCCGACGACGTGGACCGTACGCGGCATCAGATGAAGGCGTGGCGCATGATGATCCACAACAGCCGCGCCCGCGGGAGGCGGATCGGACGACGCGGTGGCGCCCAGCCGCGGGCGACGAGGCTGTCGAGGATCATGCGATATGCTTCGCCCATGATGCGCGGCGCGCGCACGCAGCGCCGGGGGCTGCGCACCATAATGTTGTCCGCTGTCGCGAAATGCCCACGTGCGCGCTCGACGATGCGGGCACAAACGTTCCCCAACATGGGACTCGCGAGCACCGCCGCCGGATCGGTCGTGGCGATACCGGCCGCACTCAAGCCTTCCGCCGGCAGGTAGAGGCGGCCAAGCGCCGCGTCCTCGTCGAGGTCGCGCAAAATATTGGTCAGCTGCAATGCCCGTCCCAGATGATGGGCGAGTGCGACGCCGTCCTGCTCTTCCATGTTGAAGACGCGGACCGACAGACGACCCACCGCGCTCGCGACCCGATTGCAATAGACATCGAGCGTCGCCTCGTCCGGCGCCCGAATGTCCTCGACCACGTCCATTTCCATGCCGTCGATGATGGCGTGGAAATCCTCGCGTCTCAGCCCAAAATCGCGCACCGGCGTGAGAAGGCCGCGGGTGCGCGCAACCGGCTTGCCCGCATAGAGCGCATCGATATCGGCGCGCCAGCGCTGGAGTTGGTCCCGCCGTTCGAGCCGGGGGCCGCGCGAATCGGCGATATCGTCGACCTGACGGCAAAAGGAATAGATTTCGAACATGGCCAGGCGCTGCGCGCGCGGCAATATCCGCATCGCATTGTAGAACGAGCTGCCGGAGGCCCGTTTCTCCGGAGCCAGATCTGAAGCTTCTGCCAACGCCAATGTTTCACGCATCCTGCGGTCTATGGCCGGCCGTGAAGACGCGGCCGACGCGGCGGCTTGCGCCCCATAATAGGCCGAGAATGCCAAAGCCCGCGACCCCCGCCTTGCCGAGATGGACGCGTTCGCTCAGCGGATCCCGGCGGCTGAGCAATTGCACCAGTCGCTCAGCGAAGGTTTGAATGACCGCGACCTCCAGAGCGAGCCGCGTGTCCTCGATGCTGGCGGAAAACGGCCTGCTGTCGCGCAGTAACGCGCCGGTGCGGCCGGCGAGCCGACGAATGCATTCGAGCAGGCCGGACGATGCGCGATCCGCAGCCAGTTCGCCCACGCTCGTGCCGGTTTCGGCAAGCGCGTCGAGCGGAATGTACACGCGGTCGAGCTGCCGGTAGTCCTTTCCACAATCCTGCAAGTGATTGATGATCTGCAGCGCCGCGCAGAGCGCGTCGTTGGCCGGCCAAGTGACACGGCTCTCGCCGTGCACGTCGAGGACGAAACGTCCGACCGGCATGGCCGAATACGTGCAGTAGCCGATGAGATCGTCCCAGTCACGGTAACGCAGTTTCGTCACGTCCATTCGAAACGCCGCCAGCAGATCCTGCGCGTGCCGCGGCGACAGTTGACGCGCCGCAAGTTGCGAGCGCAAGGCGACGCCAACCGCATCGTCGTCGTTCTTCCCGAGCAGAGTTGCTTCCAGCCGGTCGAGGAGGGCGAGCTTTTGCGCCGGGGCGAGCGCGGAATGGTCGGCGATATCGTCGGCGGTACGCACGAACTCGTAGAACGCGAGGATCGGTGCGCGATGGCGCGGGTGAATGACCCGCGAGGCCACTGGGAAGTTCTCGTCCCGGTGGCCCTTGCCCGACCGCGCTTCAACGGGGGTGATCATCACCGCTCCAATCCGTTGGCCTGCATCCGTCCCTTCCAGCTGCCGCCCCGTCCTCGCACATATTGGTGGGCGGAATCGAGGGTGAAGAGCATGTATTGCAGCGCGATCGCCGGCAGCGCGAGCCCCCATAACGGCGAGAGCCGGTAAAACCGCAGCGTCGGCTGAAAGGCGAGGAACATCAACCCACAGGCGACGGCTGCGATCACTCGTTCGATATTGCTGCCGAGAATCGTCATGACGGGAGGCACGAGATAGGTCAGCGCCATGGCGGCGAGCGTCGCAGCGAGAACGAGGGGCGAATAGCGCAGCTGCGCGTATGCCGAGCGCGCCACCATGCGACGAATATCGGCAAGCGTGTGATAACGGCGGATGCTGCGCACACGCTCCGTCAATCCGAGCCAGATCGGTCCATGGGCCTTGAGCGCCTTGGCCAACGCGCAGTCGTCGATGAGCGCGCCGCGGACCGCCTCGATGCCGCCGGCCTGGCGAACCACGTCGGGCCGAACGAGCATGCAGCCGCCGGCAGCGGCCGCGACGGCGCTCTGCTGCCGGTTGACCCAGGAGAAGGGGTAGAGCATTTGGAAGAAGAAAATGAATGCCGGAACAGCGACGCGCTCGGCGAAGCTCTCGCAGGCGAGCTTGACCATGAGCGACGTCAGCACGAGCCCGTTGCGCTCGGCGTGCGCCACCAGGCGCGTGACCGAATCGGGCGAATGCACGATGTCCGCATCCGTAAGCAGCACGTAGCGCGGCGGCTGCGGCAACGCGGCTGCGGCATCGAGCCCTTGTTTGACCGCCCAGAGCTTGCCCGTCCACCCCGCGGGCAAGCCGCGGCTCCTTAGCACGTGCAATCGCGGGTCGTTGCCCGCAACGCGGCGCGCGGTGTCGCCGGTGCCGTCGCTGCTGTCGTCGTCGACCAAGATGACCGTCCATTGGCCGCGGTAGCCTTGCGCGAGCAGGGAGGCGATGCTCCCACCGATGCAGTCCGCCTCGTTGCGCGCAGGCACCACAGCCGCAACGGCCGGCCACGCCGCAAGCTCGGTTGCGGGCCAATCATCGCGTTCGCTGCACCGCCAAAAACTGCCGCGGGCCAAGAGCAGATAGAGCCAGACCGCAAGAGCAATCGCAGCAACTGCCGTCATGCGAGCAAAGCCTCCGCCCCAATCCTCCCTCCCCCCGATCCGTCCGCCGTCGCGCCGGGGCGAGCCAAAAACAACTCAACATATTCAATGGATTGAGGATGGGAAAGTTGGACGGGCGGGCAGCCCTTGGTAAATTACCGGGAGCGCGCGTCCGACCCTGGCCCCCGGGCAAGGGCATCGAGACGCGCCTAGCGAACCAGTTGCTGCGCGGTCGGACGCAGAGATCGCAACCGCGCTTGCACTACGCGCCACGGGGGGCGGAAACGCATGGCCCGCATCGATCGGGTGAAGAAAACGGCCGTCGACGTCGAAGCCGTGTTTCAGGACCGGCTTAGTCGAGTTGCCGAGGACACGGAAGCGTTGCTCGAGCACCTGCTCGCGCCAAGCCCCCTCGACGGCGAACGGGCGCGGCCCAAGCGGCTCCTTGAGGCCATGCGCTATGCGAGCCTTGGCGGTGGCAAGCGTTTGCGGCCCTTCCTGGTGGTGGAATCGGCCGCGCTGTTCGACGTGCCGCGCCAAAACTCACTGATGGCGGGCGCGGCGTTGGAATGCGTGCATTGCTACTCGCTGGCGCACGACGATTTGCCCGCCATGGACAACGACGATCTGCGACGGGGCCGCCCGGCGACGCACAAGGCATTCGACGAGGCCACTGCCATTCTTGTCGGGGACGGTCTTCTCACCTTCGCCTTCGACATTCTCTCGCGCCCAGAGACGCATTCCGATGCCAGGGTCAGGGTCGAACTCGTCTCGGCGCTGGCGCGAGCCGCAGGCTTGGGCGGCATGGTCGGCGGACAAATGCTCGACCTCGCGGCCGAAGGGCGGTTCGACTCCTCCATGCCGAAGCTCGGCGAGCAGGAGGTCAAGACGCTGCAGGCAATGAAGACCGGCGCGCTGCTGCGCTTCGGATGTCTTGCCGGCGCGATTTTGGGAAAGGCCGATGAAAGCGAGCGCGCCGCGCTCGAGCGCTACGGTGCGGCGGTCGGCGAGGCGTTCCAGATCGCCGACGATCTCCTCGACGTGGAAGGCGATCCGGCAACCGTTGGCAAGGCCACCGGCAAGGACGCCGCCGCCCACAAGGCAACCTTGGTCGGCGTGCTGGGGCCCGTTGCCGCCAGGCGTCGGCTGGAGAGTCTGGTCGCCGAGGCGCAGGCGGCGCTGGAGGGCTTCGGCAGCGATGCGGGCGTGCTGCGCGCGGCGGCGCGCTTCGTCGCCAGCCGCACGGCGTGAGAGACGCGAGCGCCGGCTCCGATCGACAGGAGAGTTGGTACAGCTGGGTGGACTCGAACCACCGACCTCTTGGTCCACAGCCAAGCGCTCTAACCAACTGAGCTACAGCTGCACGCGGCTTGGGTCGCGGCGCAACCTAAGAGCCCCCTCCTGCTTTGACAAGATGCCCACCGTCGTCGCACGGGGGTTACCTCGCGGCGCTCGTGGCGCCGGGGCTGATATAGGCGGCGATAAGAAAAGCCCGGGCGGAGAGCCCGGGCCGCAACGCAACCTTACGAACGCCGATCGCGAGACTCAGGCGACCTTCTTGAACACCTTACCGAAGCTTTCCTTGACCGGCTCGGTGGAGTCGGCGGCCACCTTCTGCGCGATGGCGGCGAGTTCCTTGGATTGAGCCGTAAGGGCTTCGAACTGCTTGCGCGTATGTGCGGTCGAAAGCTCGACCATCTCGGAGAGCGACTTCACTGTCATCAACTGGCCGGCGAAATCGAACGCGGCGTTGGTATTCGCGCGCGCCACCTCGATCACCTTGAGGCCGTAATCGGAGGCTCCCTTCGTCGCCGCCGCGTAGGTATCCTCAAGCACGTCGGTTGCCTCTTCGGCGGCGGACTTCATCTTTTCGTAGGTTTCCTTCGCCTGCGAGACGCTCTTCTCGGCCATCTCGCGGAACGCGGCGGGAATTTCCATCTTCGGCATCTCGAAGTTCGGGAGTTCGAACTTCGGCATGTCGAACGTGGCTGGCGAAGTCGCCTTGGCTTTGGACTTGGACGTGGTCGTCTCGATAGCCTCGGTCATAGAGTGGATCCTTTGCAGGGGCGACAATTCGGCGGTCGTACGGATCCGCGCCCACAGCCGATCCGCGCCTGGGATGACAAGCGGCACGGGGCCGCCCGCGCGAGGTCGGAAACACCACTGCCGTTGCTGAAGTGGATATAGGCTGCATTTTGGTGCAATGCAACACAAATATTGCAGCGCACAATAAGTGCCGACGAGATCAGCCTTTTTCCGGGTTCCAGCGGTCAAATCCCGCGGAGGGGGTCAATCCCTCCGCGCAGCGGCGTCCTTCGCCACCTTGCTCGTGCTCTCGCCGAGCTCCCGCGCCTGCTCCGTCAGCGCCTCCATCTGGCGCCTGATGTAGTCCCCCTGTAGCCGCACCACCTCCTGAAGGTCTCGCGCCCGCACCAACTCGTGCGCAAACTCGAATGCGCTCGCCATGTTGCGCTCGGCGAAAGTCATCGCCTTTTCCGTGACATCTCTGGCACCTTTCCGGGCGCTCTCGGCCTGGCCTTCAAAGGCGCTCATTGCGTGGTGCGCCGCCGAAATGAAGCCGTCAAAGGCTTGCCTCGCCTGCTCGACGCTCTTCTCGGCAAACGTCCGCAGTTCTGGGGGAACCTCGAAACGGTCGCTGGCGGCCATGGTCACCTCCTCGCGTGTGAACCGGCTTACGCTGGAACGCCCGAGATGGGCGCGAACGTACTGCCGTCGCTTTTCCGCCCACGGGCTCGTGTGCCACACGGTGTGCCGGCGGAGCCGTCGAGCTTGCGGACCGCACTCTAACAGGAATTGGAATAAACCCCATGCGTATCGTTGACATCCGCGAATGCGCGATCCCGCTGAAATCGGAGATCAGCAATTCGAGCTTCGATTTCTCCGAGATGACCACCTCGGTCGTGGCGATCATCACCGATGTCGTGCGCGGAGGGAGGCCGGTCGTCGGTTTCGCCTTCAACTCGACGGGCCGCTACGCCTGCGGCGCGGCGATGCGCGCACGCTTCGTCCCGCGCATCCTCGGCGCCGATCCGCGGTCCCTGCTCGACGAGACGCAGGAGAATTTCGACCCGGAAAAAATTCTTGCCGTCATGATGCAACGGGAAAAATCCGGCGGCCACAGCGAGCGCTCGATCGCCATTGGGACGATCGAGGTCGCGGTCTGGGACGCAGTCGCCAAGATCGCCGGCAAACCGCTGCATCGGCTGCTGGCCGAGCGCTACAACGGCGGCACGGTGGCACGCAGGGTCTTCTGCTACGTCGGCGGCGGCTGGTACGCCCCGGGGCAGACGGTGAAAGATCTGCAGGACGAGATGCGCCGCCATCTCGATGCCGGTTACACCATGGTCAAGATGAAGGTCGGAGGTCTGCCGCTCGGCGACGACGTGCGACGGGTCGAGGCGGTCAAGGCGATGTTGCCTTCCCATGCACAGCTCGCGGTCGACGCCAACTCCAAATTCGCTCGCGCGGAGGCGTTCGCCTATGCCGATGCGCTTGCTCCCTTGCGGCTGCGCTGGTTCGAGGAGCCGTGCGACCCACTCGATTTTGCCTTGCTCGCGGAGATCGCGGCGCGCTATGCGCCGCCGCTGGCGACCGGCGAAAATCTGTTTTCGATGCAGGACGTGGAAAACCTGGTGCGCTTCGGCGGCCTGCGTGCGCAGCGCAACGACGTTATCCAGGTCGACCCGCCGCAGGCTTACGGCATCGTGCAATACGCCCGCACCGTCGCGATGCTCGAGCGCCACGGCTGGCCGCGCAGCGCATTGTTTCCGCACGGCGGCAATCAGATGGCGCTTGCCATTGCCGCTGGTTTCGGGCTCGGCGGCGCGGAATCCTATCCCGGCGTATTCGGCCCCTTCGGCGGCTTTGCCGATGACGCCGAGTTGGACGGCGGCTATCTCACGCTGACGGAAAGGCCCGGCATCGGATTCGAGGGGCAATCGGCGCTCTACGCCATCATGCGGGCCCTCGCCGCCTGACGCCGTCTACCCGGGAGGCCGCCACGGCGCCGTGGACCAACGGACTTCCGCGGCGCCACTGGCCCATGCGCAACCCGATCGGAATCGGCTATTGTGAAGCTGCGGCCGCGCTGCAGCTGCAACCGTTGAGGCGCAGGAGGACACGACATGGTCCGGCTCGGGACCCGCACGCTCGTGCGATGCATGCTGGCACTGGCGGCGTTCCTTTGGCTCTCTCCGGCGGTCGGCTTTGCCGCGGAAGAAGTCGACCTCTTGCTGGTGTTGGCGTCGGATGTCTCGCGCAGCGTCGACCATCCGAAATTCCTGCTGCAGCGCGAGGGCTACGCTGCGGCGATTTCCGATCCACACGTGCTCGACGCGATCAAATCCGGGCCGCACCAGCGCATCGCGCTGTGCTTCGTCGAATGGTCGGGCTTCGGCGCACAAAAGCTGGTCATCGATTGGAGCCTCGTCGACGGCCCCGACGCGGCACGCAAATTCGGCGACCAACTGCTGGAATTGCCGCGTTCGTTCGCCGACCGCACCTCGATCAGCGGCGGCATCGAATTTGCCGCCGCGCAGTTGGAGCGTGCGCCGTTCGCGAGCGCGCGCCGCACCATCGACGTGTCCGG
>Ga0307471_100000682_pt1 | contig 17632 bp, 10 predicted proteins | sample atmos_gasesAM3C__2_FD_204566 | JGI IMG/M metagenome (GOLD analysis project Ga0307471, IMG submission 204566) | Hardwood forest soil microbial communities from Morgan-Monroe State Forest, Indiana, United States - atmos_gasesAM3C_515 | ecosystem: Environmental > Terrestrial > Soil > Temperate...
ACTTTTGGGTCAGATTCTCGCGTACTCAGGTGCGCGCTCTCACCCGCGATTAGTGTTATAGTTAACTACAACACTAATTCAGATGCAAGTCTTTTTTTTAAATTTCTTTGATTCGCTGTTTCTTCGACCAAGGTATGGAAACGAGTACGGGATACGGAAACTCAGACAGGAAATTTCCAGGGAAATCTTCGAACTCACTCTAGGTTGATCGGAACTTTGGTGCCCGGAGGGGGGGAGCTTATTTTTTGACAACCCAATTTTCTCCATAACACTGGAACACTGGCAAAATTAACGTCCGTCAATGGGTTAGCTCGCCACGCAAGTGCCCAAAATAGTGGCGCCTGACGCGCTACTCCCGGCCAAAACGGTAGGGAACGGTAGGGCAAGAATCGCGCTCTCGAGCCATCTCTGCGTGATCGACCAAAATGAGAAAGTTGCGGGATGAGCGCATTACCTGAAGCCTTCCCGAGGGCGTTCCAGTTCAAGTGTAGACTCAATCTGACCGATGACATTGGAATGCCTTGCTCGTTACTGACAATTGGCTAGGATTGAATAGGCTAGACGTGTTGCTCGGACAATAGGCCTCGAAAAAGGGGTAAGGGGCCGCAAGGTTATCGCTAGGCGGCGAGTTTTATTTTCCCGGCAGCTCGTTAAGAAAGCATATGACCATCATCGTTTCAAAGAAGGGATCCAGCTCGGCGCAGGTCGTGAACAAATCCGAATTTCCGCTCGAACGGAATCTGCAGGAATATATCTATGACCATCCCGAAACTATTCCCGTATACGAACTGCGGGAGGACAAGCGGCTTCTTGTCGCTGCGCGAGAACTTCAGACCGAATCCGGCCCCATCGATGCTTTCGGACTACTGTTTTGTTGGACTGCACTATTTCGGTAGAGGAGCTTCAATCTCTTCAAGTACCCAGTGATCCGGGCTGTCCAAGTGGCAATCGTATCCGTAAAAGCGATCTTGAAAAATGTGCTGGAACAGGCATGCCCTCTGGCCACGCAGGACAGGATTGCCGGAGACTTCGCGAAAATCACCATCAGGGCTGTTCGAAGCAAAAACCTTGACTTGCCATTCTCCTTCCGGGTCGGTCGTGTAACGGTGCGGATAGACCTCCGTGGCCAGGTAGTAGACGCCAGCCGACCGACCACCGGTACCCTTCGCGCTCTTTACATACAGCAGCGTTGGAGCGGCGATTGTCTCCGTGTCGTGAAGAAGGACTTTCTCCCGTGCTTCGTCGAGGCCTTCGATGCTGGCAGAGCTGCGGCTGACGATTTCAAATTGATTCTGGTCATTGCCTCGATAGTAGGTCAAGTAGAAGCGGTGCGACTGCGGATCACGAAAGAGATTTGGATTCTGGTTCCGTTGATTCGGAACTCTCTTCACCAGCACTTTCTTCTGGGTAATCTGTATCCCATCGGTTGAGGTCCCCAGCACGATGTAACTGCTCGGCGTGTCGTAATCGCGCGTAATCGCGAAATAGAGGACCTCGGCGTGTTTGGGATCGGCCTTGTCGAGGACGGTCGGCCAGCGTGCGTTCGTCCAGAGGGGATTTTTTTCATACTTCGTCCATTGCACTAGATCGTGGCTGCGTGCCAGGCCGATGCCACCTCCTTCATTCAGTCCATACCATCCCCAGTAGCGAAAACCACCACGATGCAACTCCAGAACGGACATCGTGTGGGGAAATTGCTTCCCCTCCCATGGCTGAGCGTCCGGCAACACCCGGCGCGGAGTTCCAAGCTGCAGGTAGGGTATCGACTGCGGTTCTTTCTGAGCTGCCGACTGTCCGAGAAGGCAAGCCATGCACAACAACAGCCCTGACAGCATGGACCGGCTGGAATGTGCGCCTGACATAAGAATGTTCTCCCTCATGAGATGGCTTCTACGTGCTGGGTTGAGGCACAGCCTTCTTCACGCGTACGGTTGCATTGCTGATGATGGGTCTCGCCCAGAAACCAACTGCCAGCACACATCCAAAGGTCAAGTACAGAAACCCCATCCCTGCACGCAGTCCCGCCACGTCTCCGATACGGCCTATGATCAAGGGCACGACTGCACCACCCATGATTCCGGTGCTCAGAATGCCGGCGAAGGCTCCATGGTATTCCGCCACCGAGTTGAGGGATAACGAGACTAGAACCGGCCACATCACCGACGCGAACAGGCCAATGGCGGGAAAAGCGACCACAGAAATGTTGGCCGGCCCGAACAGAGCCAGGCTAAGACATGCGAGAGCACCCCCGCACGTGCCGATCAATACGTGGCGGCTATCGAAAACCTTTAATAGCAACATGCCGATGAAGCAGCCCGCGGTAAGCAATCCCCAAAACCACGATACCGCGCTGGCGCCGATCGTATGAGGATCGAGGCCGTGGTATTCAGTAAGAAACTTGGAGATCCAATCGGCTGTTCCCTGCTCCGACCCGACGTACGCGAACACGCTGATGAAGTACAGCCAGACAATCGGTTTGCGCAGGAGACTGCCGTACATTTGCAGCGTGCCGGCCTTTTCCTCCTCCTTGCGCTGCACTTGCGGAAAACGCAGGGCTCCGAGGACCACTGCCATCCCCAACGCACAGCCCGCGAAGATCCAGTACATCGAAGCCCACGGCAGCCCCACGGGCGTCAGTTTGGAGAGCACCTGCAGGAGAGCGTTGTCGTTGGGCAAAGACTTTCCCAGATTCATGACCAGGTACGAATAGATTCTCGGACTCACGAACGACGCCGAACCGAATATCAACTGCGCAAATGCGGAGTTGAAGGCGAAGTGCTCCTCACCCCCCGCAACCCGCAATAGTGGATTGATGGCCACCTGCAGCGTGGCCATTCCAGAGCCCATAACAAACAGGGACAGAACCGCAACCCTGTACGTGGGATGGAGGGCAAAGCTCAGGGATCCCGCGGTCGCTGCCAGGAAGGCGGCAACCATTACCGGTTTTTCAGTAAAACGTTCAACCAGAAATCCCGCCGGAATCGACATGACGCCGTAGGCGATGAAAAATGAGAATGGCAGGAGTGCCGCCGCCGTCAGACTCACACCAAAACTCGTGATGATGTCAGGAACGATGGGACCAAGAATATTGGTCAGCAAGGACATGACGAAGAAAACCAGAAACACCAGGCCAACCATGGATCGGTTTCTTGTCATAGCTGCAACTCAGTAATCGGTGCATTCACTCCGTGGTCGTAACTTTTGTGGCGAAATCGAACCGTCCCGGCTCACGACCCGCGATTGCTGCCAGAGCAAGAGTGATCATCTGAACCGGAAGGATCTCAAGTATGGGGCGAATGCTGCTCGCTGCTGCCGAAAGCAAAAACGGCGGCAGCAATGCTTCTTCTCCAATCCGATCGGCACGGCTGCCGCGCCCTCGAATGTCAGCAAACAGTTTCGTGTTGAGGTCTCGGGTTCGTCCGTCTCCGGAGAACACGAGCACAAAACTTTCCGGAGTCAACATTTCAAACGGACCATGACGAAAGGCGGCACTGCTCATGCCTTCCGCTTGAAAGTGATCACTCTCCTTTATGGTCAGCGCTCCCGTCCCCACCGCTGCCAGGGACGCTCCCCGTCCTACCAGGAACAGATGTGCAATATCGTTGAGTTCTTTCGTCAGGCTCTGAACGTGATCTTGCCAGTTCAACAAGTACGAAGCCACGGCGGGAGTCGCAAGTTGCAGGTCCTGCCAACGCGGATCCTTGCCGCACAGGACATCTCCGACCCACTGCAATGCCATTAGTGCACATACATAAGTCTTGCAGGACACGGAGAATTCTTCGCCTGCCCGGGTCAGCACGACCGCATCCGCTCGGCGCGCGAGTGGGCTTGCCTTCGTATTCGTGACCGCGACCACGGCAGCGCGATTACGATTCTCGTCCAGCAGGCACACGATCTCGGCACTTCTGCCAGATTGCGATACAGCGACGAGCAGGGTTGCCGGGTCCAGGAAACGGCGCTGGTAGTGTACGAGTTCAGAGGTCTCCACCATGGACGCGGAAAATCCGTGTTCGATCAGCTGCAAATTCAACGGGTGGAGCCCGTGAAAGGATGAGCCCATGCCGGTGAGAACAATGCGCTGGAACTTTCCATTCCAGAGTTGCGCCGCGATCTCTCTGAGTCCTGCGTTGTGCTTCAGAGATTCCAGGGTTTGTTCGAGTGCGCGCGGCTGGTCGAGGATGTCCCGCAGATACTTCCCCTGAACCACAGAAAGATCAGGCATCTCCGCCTCCTGGAGTAAAGCGGTGATGCCAGACCCGGGCGGCGCCAATCAGGTTGGCATCTTCGCCTAGCGAAGCCAGGGTGATTTGGGTTTTCTCGAAGGGAACAAACCGGCAGCTGCTACGAACAATCTCGCGGATTCTTTCAAGAAAGAGGTCGGCACTCTTCATCACGCTTCCGCCGAGCACAATGGCGTCAGGCGCGAATAGCGTTACCAGGTTGGCCAGACCGAGTCCGAGATAGCGCGCCTCACGTTGCACGGCTTGACGAGCTGGTTCATCGCCTTTCCGGGCCAGTTCGCAGATACGCATTGCGGTCAGATTGGCGCGGTGCCGGTAGTCCGCAGGTGCATTCACTTCCAGCCATTTCACCATCGCGGGACCCGCTGCCAGCGACTCCCAACAACCCCGAAAACCGCACAGGCAACCAGGACCGGAAGGATCGATCACATGATGGCCAATCTCCTGGTGCGCATAGTCCACGCCTCGATAAACATGCCCATCCAGGATGATTCCGCCACCAATGCCGGTCCCGACCGTCACGTACAGCAGTCGCTTCTTATTCCTGCCGGCTCCCCAGCCGGCCTCGGCCAAGGCAGCCGCATCGGCGTCATTCTCCATGGCAACCGGAACATGAAACGCCTGCTCCAGATCGCGCACAGGGTTCTCGCCTTCCCACCCGGGTAGAAAGTTGACATCCCCGATCGCGCCCGTGAGGGGATAGACCGGCCCCGTAGATCCAATTCCAATGCCATCGACTTCACTACCCGACGCCGTCAGGTCGCGAAGCATCTTCACAATGCGCGCCCGTGCTTTCGCATATCCCTGCTCGGCGAGCGTGGCACACTCATGTTTCGCAAGAACCTTGCCGTTGTTGTCGACGATGCCGGCGGCAATCTTCGTTCCCCCGATGTCGAGTGCCGCAATCTTCCGTGGCTCGGTCATGCCGTCACTTCCAGTCCACGATCACGCCGTCGTAGGGTCCCACATCGATCGTCCACGTCGCACCGTGTAGCGCGAGAGGCTTCAGACCCTCGACAGTAACCTGTTGGAGAGAGTGAACTGGAAGAGTAGTTGAGATGGTGGTGGAACGTGGCACCGCGCTGTGATTCACCAATACGACGTAGCCGCGACCATCGCCGACTAGTGCGGTCGCTTCAATGGATGGCTGATCGGTGTAAAAAGCGGATTTCAACCCCGTCCATTGCCGGAATGCTCCGTAGATACGGTGCGTGCTCTCAGCTTTTTCGAAGACCGACGGAGTTGCGGCGAGATACGCTTCAATCGGATAGGCTGAGAGCAGCGTCTTCCCCGATCCCAGCGTGTTCGTCACCAGCACAGCGTGTCCGTCCTGATCCACTGCGATGACCTTTCCACCTTTCACATCCAGCAGTGATCCCCAGTAGCGACTGTTCTGCGCGGGCACATTGAAGTGAAAGCTGTCCCCCGGCTTGAGATCTCCGAAGGGCGCCACGATTTTAAAAGTGACTTCCGAAACCGTTGCAGCGTCCGCCAGTCGAGCGCCGAACAACGTCTCCATTCCAGGCATGGCCGCATCGGCAGCCACCGAAGCATACAGAAATCCTCCGCTCTCCACGTAATCTCTGGCCTTCTCATAAAAGTCAGCGTGAACATGAACCAGGAATGGTTCGGATGTACTGGTTAGTGGAGATGGCATCAAGAGCATAGGCCGAGTGTGCCAATCGCCATACTCGCGTGGGAAATCCGATTTCAATCCGGCGCGATGCGCCAAGATGAACGATGCAAGAGCCGAACCCATCAGCCACTGGTTGGCGCTGTTCACGTCAGGCTGAGGTCGGCCCGGTATGGCATCGGCATCGGAGGTTGAAACATATGGGATCACTTCGGGACCGGTCAGGCCGAAGCGAGAGAAATCTCCATGAGGCTTTGCCCATTCATCCGGTACGACGATGGCGACGTCCGCCGGAGCAGGCGACAGCCCGGTCAAATCCAGTTTTCCGACGATCTGCGAGAACTTTCGGAACTCTGTTGCGAGCGGCTTATCCTGCCGATCCCAAGTGGTCATGCCCCAGGCAGCTTCCTGAGGAGTTCGAAGGTATGGGACTCTGTGAAATTGCTCCGGAGCCGCGTCGGTGTAGCACCACAGGTCGACGCCAATGCTGCCGGCGGCCAATCCGGAATACATCTGCGCGCGATCATAAGCGGCGATCCGCTCGGGAGAATACTGGGCCGATGAACCACCCATCTCGTGAATCATGGTGGGACGTCCAGCGCCACGTGAAAACGCTACTTCAAACCCCGCTCCGTAGGTCCCCCGCTCCGACAGCATAGGGTCCGGAAAGAGGTCGGGCAGGTAGATCGTGAAGGGATGCACACTGAAGAAATCGACATCGGAGGCAATGTTGTCGGCTCGAAACGGGCCGTGCGACATTTCCTGTCCACTAGTGCCGGCGACGATAGGGTGGAGCTTGTCGTGCTTGTGAAGGCCCGAGATGATCAGCCGTGTCCAATGAATCGCCATGGCGTCTGTGGTCTGATCGGCAACAATCCAGAAGGGCGGTTCGTCGGTCAGATCCCAGGCGATAATGGCGCTTTCGTTCGCGTAACGGCGGCCGAACTCGGTAGCAAGATTGGTCTCGAGGCGCAGCATTTCTGGATCTGCATGGGGATGGCGCCCGTGCCGCCAAGGCACATCCCAGTACGCTTCACCCACTTCCCCTCCGATAAATAAGGAGGGATGCAGATAAATCTGGTACTTGTGCGCGAGTGAAACCAGATAGTCGAGCTGTTGAAACGCGACCGGATTATAGTCGCCCGGCCTAGGTTCAAACCATGCCCACAGCAGGTCGAAGCGTACAAGGCTATATCCCAGTTCGTGCATCTTTGCGAAGTCCGCTTCGATCTCCGCAGGAGCCCATTCCAATGGCCACTGCATGGCGGCTTTGGCTGGAACCCAATGCGCGCCCACAGGCAAGAACCGCTTACCCTCGCGCGTGAAGTAAGTGCCATCCAATTGCACCGGCGGAAGTTTCTGAGGATGGGACTGTTCAGTCGAGGCTGGGGATAACTTTCGAGCAGTTTGCGCGAGACACCAGGATGCAGTGACAATTGCGAAGGCCAGCGCCAGCCCTGCCCGCATTGGAGTTTTGCTGCGCACTTCTCACCTCCAGCGCAGAAGTTTGAGCCGCCTGCGCCCCATCCGAGAACCCGACTAGAGCGTGCCTCCCAATCGAGAGATCAGTTCCAGGCAAGCCCGTGTAACGTGATAGGGAGCCTTCCAGGGGCCAACTTTTTCGTCGTCGATTCTTCCGTCATGAAAAATCGCGGTGTAGACCTCCCCATACTGATGATCCAAAAAATGGTCCATGAAAAAACGGGCCTCAAGATCAAAGGCCAGCCAGTACTTGGGGTCTCCGGTGAGTTGGTACGCATTGAGCAAGGCGACCAGTGCCTCGCACTGCTGCCACCATTCCATGTCCTTGTTTGTGGCCGGATGGGTGGCGGGGCCGTACCGGTAAACCCCTCCATGATCCTGGTCAAAGCCGTAGCGCAGGGCATGATCCACGAGTGCCAGGCTGGCGCGCCGAATGGCGGGATCCTGCGGACGTCCGACGCGCTGAGCTGCCTCGACAATCAGCCAACTGGCTTCCATATCGAGCCCGTATTCGGACTCCTCGGAATCGCCCTCACGGTCCGCCACGCTCCAGTCATCGTGGAAGTAGTATCGGCCATAGCCTATGTTGCTATCGATAATTTTGTTCACGAATAGAGCGAGCAATTCTTCCAGCCGCTTCCGGACGTGGGCATCCCCCGTGACGTCATAGAGTGTCGCCAATGCTTCTACCAGACCGAGATGCCAGTCGTACGATTTTCGGCCGAACGATCCGGCGCCACTGGGGCCATCTTTATACTCTTTGATAAATTGCCAATCGGCAGTGAACGCGATCCGATAGCCGCCGTACTGGTCGTCGTGCGCATGACGGTCGATCACCTGAAAGAGTTCCAGGGCTTCGCGCGCAGCCTGATTGTCGTGGAAGGCTAGAGCATATTCAGCCAATCCCTCCATCACGTATGACATGGGGTTCAACTGCTTCGTCGAATCGACAACCTTACCTTCACGAGTGACCATAAAGTAATATCCGCCGTATTGCTTGTCCCACATCTTTTCGCGCAGAAACTTCAGGCACTCTGCCGCGACTTTCTGGTAAGCGGGATCCGGATAGCGGCGGTAGGCCTCGGAGAACGACCACAGCGCACGGGAGATCAGCACAACCGATTTGTTTCCGGAGCCAGTGGGCTCGCCCTGACGATTCAACTGCCCCAGAAGTCCGCCCGATTCCTTGTCAATCGCATGGTCAATCCAGAATTGGAGGACGTGGTGCTGCAGCGTGTCGCGGAAAAGCACTGGCCAGTCGCGCGCCGCTTCCCCGTTCATTTGCGTCGATAAGCTTGAGCACAGGACGAACAACATTGTTAGCAAAGGGACGAGTTTCCTGGTGTGAGAGGTCATAGCATTGGTCTTGGATGGTCAATCATTGACCGTTCCTTCCGGATTGCGGCTGACGAGCGTCGAAAAAAGTGAGGGCACGCGCCTGCGTGCCCTATGAGCTCCACGTGTCGAAATGCTCAGAACGAAAGCTTCAACGCCAACTGTCCGATGCGGCCGTCCCGGGCGCTAGTGACCTGGCCGAAGCTGCTATCCGTAATTTCACCGGTGACGGAACCTGGAACCATGAATTGAGCATGGTTAAAGACATTAAAGAATTCAGCACGGAATTCCAGATTTACCCTCTCGCCGAAGAATGTATTTTTGTGGAAGGCCAAGTCCCAGTTGTTGATCCCAGGTCCGTGAAAAAAGCGTCGCTTTGCATTACCAACAGTTCCCAGTTCCTCGGGAGTAAACGGCGAAGGATCGAAGTAAAGGTGCCCTGGTTGCCGCGGATCGAGGAAGTGAATGGACTGGCCATTGTAGTTGGGCACATCGGTTCCGCTGCAGCCGCAAAGGGAGTTGTCATCGTTCTCCGTTAGCGTGATCGGGAAGCCCGTGGTAAAGCGGGTGATTCCTGAAACCGTCCATCCTCCCAATAGCTTACCGGCGGCGCCGTGACCGGACTTGTAGAAAGGCAAATCGTAGCTGTAACTGATCACAAAGTTGTGCGCGATATCAAAAATCGACAAGGCGCGGCTCAGGCTCGGATTGAATGGGTTAATCGGATCAAAGAAGCCTGAGGAGTTGTCGATCGACTTGGACCAAGTGTAGGCCCCGAGTAAACGAAGGCTACCCACCTTCTTTTCCAGACTGGTTTGCAATGCGTTGTAGCTCGAATTGGCGGCGGTTTGCTCCCAAGCATTGTTCTGGAAGTCGAGCGAACCCGTACCGGTAGCACGATCAAGTTCGCGGCCAGACGTAACCGAGTAGGGCCGCGTACCGAAAGCAAAGTTGCCGCCGCCCAAATTGTAGATCGAGTCTTCGCCAAACGGGCCACAGCCGTCAGCTGGGCCCAAGGCAGTTCGAATTTGCAGACAGGTGGCGGGATCGCCCGGGTTCGATTCGACGGTAGAAAGCAGGTGACGTCCACGGGACCCGATGTATCCAATTGTAAAAATCGCAGTTCTTGCAATCTCGCGCTGAATCGTGAGATTGAAGTGTTCAGCATATGGAAGCTTGTTCGTGCTCTTGTAGGTTGGCGAAAATGCAATCGGAAGGTATTTTGCCCAGATTCCTGTGGCTCCGGCGGGCGGAATGGTGAACGGAAAACGGTTCCCCACTGGGTCCGGCGGATCGTTGCGGCGCTTGTACGGTTCATCTTGGTAAACCGGGACAGGGCTGACCCAGAACAATCCAAAGGGAGCGTCGCCAACCTCGTTGAAGAGCGTAACATCCTCGATGGCGGTGTAATAGATTCCGCCGCCGACTCGGATGCTGGTCCTCCCCGGACCGCCAAATATCTTCGCCGCCAGTCCCTCAGTTGCACTCGGAGAATAGGCAATGCCCAGGCGCGGAGCAAAGCGATCGTACTGTGTGGGCGCCAGCGTGCGCGGCACACCCTCATCATGCGGAAAGACGAAACCTGTGGGTGAGTCTGGATAGATCTTGGACTGCACACCCGGCACAAAGTTCTGGATTCGATCCTTGGTGTCGTAGAACGGCTGGCTGACGTCCCAACGCAGCCCATAGTTAATCGTTAGGTCAGGCCGGACCTTAAAGGTGTCCTGGCCATAAAGGCCAAAATACTTCGTGCGGGAATCCAGAAGCTGAAGGCTTGTCTGGTTAAACAGGTCGGGCGCCCCCAGCAGATAGTCGGCAAAATCATTGCCCGTTTCGCCGCCGACAAAATCAAACCAACCGTTTGGCGTGTAGGTGTTGCGTTCGTTGACCTGGATGTAGCGGATGTCGCCTCCGAATTTGAGGGAATGTCTGCCGACGACTTTCGAAAAGTTGTCTGTGATCTGGTAGGTGTTGTTGTACTGGCCTGTAATGCCATCCGGCAGGCCAAAGCGCACTCCAGTGCTGGAGAGAGTTGTAGTTGCTACGCCCTCGTATTTCGGGTTGGTCGGGATGACACCCAACCCACCTTCGACATAACCGAAATCCGTGATTTTTCCCAGCCCGCCAACCGGCTTATTCTTCAAAAAAGCGAAGCGCGTGTAGTTGATGCGTATTTCGTTGACCGTGTTCGGGTTAATGATTGCCGTGTTCCCCAATTGGATTTGCTGTGCTCGAGAGAGGGTAGTTCCGCCAAATCCCGGGGAGTTGGAATAGTCAGGTGCGGGAAACGGATTCAAGAAGTTGGCATCGTCAAAGTGATAGTAGGCCGACCAATTGCCCAAATGTGCAGTATTGAAGTCAACCTTCAGCGCGAATTTTTCGTCCCGGAGGTTTAGTTTCTCGGCAGTGGTGGAAAAGTTGGGGGTTCCATTGGAATCGCCGTTGGGTGTTGGAATGAACTTCAGCGTGGCCAATGCCACCGGGGACCAGGCAGCCTGAGGTATGACTGGTCCGTTGGCTCCTGGAAACACGCACTGAGTGTTCGTCGTGCAGCCCTGAAACCAGTACTGTTCGCCTGACGTAACCGTGTATCCCAAACGCTGGCTCAGCGTAGCTGCCATATTGGTCGCGCTGTTATCACCGCGAACCACAGTCGGACTTCCACTCGAATCTCCGGTGTCGGTAAACATTTGGAATCCGGTCGTCGCGAGATCGGAAAAATCTCCGCCTCGCTCGAGCAACGATGGCACATTGATCAAACCAGAGGAAACTCCGCGAACTTCGCGCGTACCTTGATAATCGCCAAAAAAGAACAACTTGTCTTTCACCAGGGGAGCACCAATCGTGCCTCCAAACTGGTTACGCTTGAATACGCCACGTTCAGGATCGAAGTAATTACGCGCGTCCAGCTTTTCATTGCGAAGAAATTCATAGGCGGAACCGTGAATCTGGTTGGTCCCGCTCTTGGTGACGACGTTGACGATGGCCCCAGAGAAGCGACCGTATTCTGCGTTGAAGGAATTCGTGAGAAGGCGAAACTCCTCAATGGAGTCAAGAGTGGGGACAATGGAAGCCCCATTCTGGACGCTTTCCTCGACATCGCCTCCGTTTACCATGAATGAGTTGGAAGTCTCGCGTTGTCCATTTACCGACACCTGGCCGGAATCCCCGTTACCAGAAACGAACCGGTCGTGCTGTGAAGCACCTGAAGAAATCGGAGTCACCCCGGCTTGCAGGCCCAGCAGGTCAATGTAACTGCGGCCGTTTAGGGGCAGGCTGGTTAGCTTTTTCTCGCCAATGACATCTCCAATTTGAGTACTGGTGGTATCCACTTGCGTGGTCGCAGCGGAAACCTCGATCGTCTGGGTGACGGCGCCCACTTCGAGCTTGAAATCAGCTCGATACTTCTGATTGAGCTCCAGCTTGATGTCGGTTTGCACTGCCGCACGGAATCCGGGAGCCTCGACTCGGACTGAGTAGTTTTCGCCCACTGGCACCGCGAGAAACTCGTAGATGCCCGAGGAGTTCGCTTGCACCCGGCGTTCAAGTCCCGTGTTCGCGTTTCTCAGGATCACGACAGCATTGACGACGGTTGCACCGCTCGGGTCGGTTATGGTCCCCAAGACTGACCCAGTGACCTCTGCATTCAAAAGGAGTGGGAAGAGCAGGCATACAGCAATACCACAGCTCAAGATCTTCCACTGCAAGTGGCGATTCATGAGGTCCCTCCGCGGTGTTTTTGGATCTGCTCGACTCGAGAGTGGGCATAAAATACCTACAAGCCACGGAGATAGTCAAGATTAAATCGTTTTAAGGGTAATATTTTAGGGCACGGAAACGAGTCGGTGACGGAAACTTTCACAGAAATTCGACCCTCGGACACATTGCGCGCGGACGGGGTATTCGCTCTTGGGTGCGCCTATCACCCATTTTGGACGTGCCTGGTCGCCCTCCAACTGTTGGGATGTTCGCAACTGACTGCCGCTCAGCAAGGAAAGTCAACTTGCACTAAGGCTGGTCCCTACCTGAGGAGTGCACAAACCGCTCTTGTCGCGAACGATTCCGCCACTGCTCTTGAGAAACTGGGCCAAGCCGTCGAAATTGACCCGAATTGCCCGGATGCACATCTGTTGTTGGGACTCACGCAGTTTCAGCACGGCGATGTCGGCAAGTCGATCCAGCACTACCAGCAGGCGTTGAAGCTGGATCATGGTTCCTACTCGGCTCACTATGATCTGGCGCTCGCCTACGTGAAATCGAAAAAGCTTCAGCTCGCACGGCAGGAACTCGAACAAGCCGTTGCCTTGGACCCAAAACAGCCCAACGCCGCCTATGACCTCGGCGTTGTCCTCTTAGAGCTGGGGCAGCCAGCTGCCGCGATTCCTCATCTGCGTCATGCTCATGCGATCACTCCGGACCGCCCGGATGTTTCCTTCAATATTGTTCGGGCGGAACTCGAGGCAGGACGGTTCGCAGAGGCAAGGCAAGCAGCACAGCACGCCCCAAGCCATCTGACCTCAGATTTCCAATGGAATGCAGCGATCGGTCAGGAATTCTTCAAACACGGTCAGTCAAAAGATGCTCTAGACTATCTTCGGGCCGCGAATGGGATTCGTCCTACTGATGAGATTGTGCGAACCCAGCTAGCGACCGTTTACCTAGCGTCGGGCCAACCAGAACAGGTTCTGGACCTGATCAAGGATCCCAAAACAGCCACCGACCATTACTTGCGGGGCAGCGCCTTCTATCAAGCTCACCGCTTTCCCGAAGCGGATGAGGAATCGGACACGGCGCTGGGGCTGGATCCTGAAAACCCCAAGATTATGGTTCTCCGAGTCCGTCTTCTTCAAAGAGCTGGCCAGCAAAATGCTGCGGTGGAGTTGGCGCAGAAAGCAACAAAGCTCACCCCCAGTTGGGATCAGCCTTTCTATCTCGCCGGAATCAGCTATTACTTCTTACGCCATTACACCGAGGCGCACCAAAGCCTGGCGCGAGCCTTCGAACTCAATCCGAAAGCGGCCACCGCTGTGTTTATGGCGGCGCTCGCTTCGGCCAACGAAGGCAAGCCTCAAGTGGCTGAGCGGTACCTCCGCAGGGCGATCTCGTTGCAACCCGACAATGCCCGCTTCCACTGCCACCTCGGAATTCTTTTCATGCGTCAAAATGAATATGCAAAGGCAGAGCGGCCCCTTAAGAGAGCGAGCCAACTGAAGCCAGATTACGCGCTTCCTCATTATGAACTAGGAAAGTTCTGGGCGTACTCGAACCAATGGAATGAAGCACGCAGGGAATTCGAGGCAGCGATCACAACCGATCCGGGTTTCACTTCTGCGTATTACCATCTCGCCCGCGTGTATACGAGGCTTGGAGAGAACGAGAAATCGCAAACCGCTCTGGCCAATTTTAGGCGGCTTCACAAGCAGGAAACCGATGACGCTGCAGCCGTAGAGGATGACGCCAAGGGCGAGTCGGATTTGCAGTGATTGAATCACCTCGCGGACATGCGAGAGATGGAGGGCTTTTGTTCTGTCGGTGGACAAAGTCTGTAACACCCTCCGTCACCGCTTTGGCTCAGTTCCATCGATGCCTTACCTGACCTACGCGATCGTGACCTATACGGTTCACTTAAAGGGCGGCACAGGCAAGTACGCAGGAGCGAGCGGCAATTTCACCAACATCGGGGAAGCCAACCTAGGCACTGGACAGATCGTATTGCGCTACACCGGGAAGATCTGTTTTGCCAACGGAGATTGAGCCGAAAAGCCGCTCAAAGGAAGAGCAGTAGACAGACGACAGGCAAAAAAACGTGGTGCCGGGAGGGGGAGTCGAACCCCCAAGATACCAAGTACCGGCGGTTTTGAGTCCGCTGCTCTGCCATTATCTCATTATTTATGAATAACATAAAAGGATAAATCTGCGAAACTGTGCAAGTTTGTGTGTAAGTCTCCAATCTTTTCCACAACTCCTGATTGGCCCAGCGTTCAGTAGGCGGCTGTCGGTCGGATAATGGAAATTCGTTTCCACCGTATCCTCCGTGCCCGGAGCGCGCCCACCGCTGTGCCAGGGCCGCGATCCGATCGAGTCGGTGGTCCGCCTGATCGTACTCAGTGTGGGAAGGATGCTCGACTTTAGACTAGATAAAAGAGCGAACTTTGAGTGGCTTAACTTCCCAGGCACCATTTCCAGGGATGTATTCGGGCGTCGTCCATTTCTCACTTCGGCGGTTTGGGCGTCACCCGTCAAGTTGACGAGTTGATGTGACGTGGACTTCGCCGGAGCAATCTCCCAGAACCCCGTTTCTGGATAACTTGAGTCCCAAGAACTGATGGATGGCCTTAGCGAATGGGCCATCCTAAGGACGGCCAGGTAACTGCCAATCCCTTTGCGGATTCGTGTGAAGCCGACAGAGGGCCGCGAAATGATGCTGGTACGTGCTGGTCCATCGAAGAGATCCGCTCCTCCCCATAGAATAGCTGGGGATGAGGGATGACCATTCCGTGCGCGATCCTAAGCCCGTGCGTCTGAGTCCATGAAAGCGAAAATCTACCCTGACCACTAAACCTTATCCTGAGAACGTGCGGCTCGTCATCTTGGACCTGGACGCCTTTCTCTACCCTTACGACAAGGCATATCGAAATGCCGTCCTGCGAGCCTGGCGGGCGATAAGAAAGGAATACGGCCTTCCCATCTTCCGAAGGAAGGTAGCGCAAAAATTGATTGAAGAGGCAAAAGAGGAAGCGAATAAGAATCCGAATGACGCTTTATGCCAGCACATCGGCAAGCTGGCGGGACGCCTGGAGAGCCAGGGCCTGCCCGGCGCCTCCGTGATCGGCGTGCTGGAAACCTACTATCGCAGGGCGAGGGCAGCGCGTTCGGAAGAAAACATTCAGCATGATCAGTCCCTTGATCCACCTTACAAAGACATGATCGCCATGGCCTTCAATCTGAGGCTGCTTCAGGACCAAAAGAGCAAGAAGGGGACCAGACTCACACGCCGCGAACTGCAAGAAAAAATCCTGGCAGGAGAAAAGGGGATTACGCGGCTGTGGAATAGGCACATGGGCACAGGGTTCCTCCGCGCCGATGCCGGACTGGCGAACAAGATACTGCGGCTAACGGAAGCTGGGGTTGTGGTCGCAGTCCTCACGCATTCGTTTAAGCAGGGAGAGGGGGAGGCGATGGAAAAGCTGGAAAAGCTCGGTCTCAAAGGGGTGATCCCCGAGCCCAATATTTTTGGGCTGGAAGAGATTTCTCCCTATAAAAAGGGCGAGCATCCGGAGGTTTTTGAGAAAGCGCTTGCGGCCATAAACAACATGCGCGACCCGGCGGACTCGATTAGGCCCTTCGAAACAATCATGGCAGAAGATACGATCGGCAACCTGCGGGGTGCAAAGAAAGCTGGCATGCAAACCGTGTGGGTGCCGCGCAGGAACAAAGACATGCCGGAGCATCCGTCACAGAGGCTGCAGAAAAAGCTCGCTTCGGTCGATCATATCTACGCTACGCCCCATCAGTTTCTGGATGCGCTGGATGCTACGATCCGTGCTTGCAGAGAAACACCGTAAGGCGCTGATATTCTCACTCCAGAAAGCGGCGTTCACCTATTCCGCGACTGGACGTCCAACTGGCTTTCGCCGTTTCGCAAACCGCCGGGCCACCAGTTCCAATCGCCTGCAACGCGAAGGAGCGCGGGACCGATCACGATACGGACGAGTGTGGCGTCAATCAACACGGCGACCGCCAACGTAAATCCGATCATCTTGACGACCAGGAAACTTCCGAAAGTGAATGCCGCAAACACCACGATCATGATCGCGGCGGCGCTCGTTATCAGGCCCGCGGTTCTGGCCATCCCCTCGGGGATCGCATCCATTTCACTCAGCCCGCTCCTCCTGGCTTCAAGAACGCGTGCAACCAGAAATACCTCGTAGTCCATGCTTAATCCGAAGACGATGGCAAAGGTGACGATCGGAACGAGGGGAAACACGCTGCCGGTTCCCTCAGGAACTCCGAGGAAGCTGCTCCCGTGTCCGTTTTGGAAAACGAAAACCAATGCTCCGAAAGATGCCGCGACTGAGACCAGGTTGAGGGCGATGGCCTTCAGGGCGGCGAAGATCGATCGGAACCCACAGAGTAGCGCAAGGAGCGTTCCCCCTACGACCAGCGCCGTTACCGGCAGAAAGTGGTCTCTGATAATCGTTTCGTAATCGGCGTTGAGTGCCGGGATGCCCCCAACCAGAAGCGTTGCGTCGGGCACTCCGGTTAGAGCTAGCGCGCCGGTCTTGCGGAGTTCCCGCACCCAGTTGACCTGGTCGCGCAGGGAGACCGAACTCGCGGGTAAAACCTCAAGCACGGCCGCTCGTCCGTCACTACTCAGGAACGTTCGGCGCGTCTCCCGCGACAGTTCAGGAAGGTTGGCGAGGTTACTCTCGGCAATCGAAGTAATAGAAATCACGCGGCCAGAGCGAGGGTCGCTCGCAAGGTGCTTAGTGAGACGATCCAGCACACTCCACCCCGCGTCAGTTTGCGCGATGGAATCCGTTGGAAGGTCGACAATAATGCGCATCGATTCAACAACGCCCTCCCGATCCATCTGCCTAAGGGTGTGGAGCGCATGGACAGATTCCGCCGCCGGCGGAAGCCAGTCCCCTTGGGGGATACTGGTATCCAATCGTCTGACCTGCCAGGCGAGCAGAAGCAGAGGAGTGCCTGCCACGAAGAGGGCAAGCCAGGGATGTGCGACAATCGCCTTTCCCCATTGCCGCCAGCGATTTCCCGAAGGCTCGGCCCGATGCATATCCAACTTTGGAGTAAAAGGCATTCGGCCGATATCAATCCGCGGACCGAGCAACGCCAGCACTGCCGGAACCAAGGTATTGGTAAGCAACACGCTGATTCCCGCCACCAGGAATCCCGCGATACCGATGGAACGGATTTCGCT
>Ga0307471_100000683_pt1 | contig 17611 bp, 16 predicted proteins | sample atmos_gasesAM3C__2_FD_204566 | JGI IMG/M metagenome (GOLD analysis project Ga0307471, IMG submission 204566) | Hardwood forest soil microbial communities from Morgan-Monroe State Forest, Indiana, United States - atmos_gasesAM3C_515 | ecosystem: Environmental > Terrestrial > Soil > Temperate...
TCGTGGCTACGATGGTGCCACCCCAGAAGCACATGTTGACCAGCGATAGCTCGGCGGACCCGCCGCCGTAGGCGTCGCGGACCAGCACGGGCAGGAGCACGATGAAGGCGCCGACAAAGAATACGCCCACGGCGAACATCGCGATGATCACCGGCCGGATGCGCTCGGAGCCCGTCGCCTCGCGGAGACCGTCGCGCATGGCGTCGAGACGACTCTCGCCCGGCGCATGCACGGTCTGGGACGGAGCGGGCGACAGCCGTGAGACGGCGAGCGCGCCCAGAGCGAGCGTGACCGCCTGAGCGACCAGCAGGCTGACCGCACCGACGGCGCCCGCCGACCCTGCAAGAACGATCCCGAGCATCTGAGCGATCAGCTGCGTGGCCGTCGTCACGGCCACGGCGCGACCGAGCCCACGGCTGATCACGCGCGTGAGCAGCGCATCGCGGGCCGGAATCACGAGAGCGGACAGCGTGCCCATCGCGAGGCCGTAGACGATCAGGACGGCATAGCCGAGGGAGTGGCTGGCGATGACCACGGCAAGGGCCAGCGGAGGGAGCGTGGCGAGCAGATGATAGCGCATCAGCAGCTTACGGCAGTCTGCGCGGTCGGCCACCGCACCTCCGAGAAGCATGAGAGCGATGGAGGGCGCCATGAGCGACATCTGAGCGAGGCCGACCCGGCCGGGGGGCTGGCGCAGGACGACCGCGACGAGCCACGGGAAGAGGATCACCTGCATACCGAAGCTGGCGAACCAGCTCGCCATGCCCGCCAAGTACCGGCGGAACTTCAGCTTCTCCTCCGCACGGGTGGCAGCCGCGTCCGAAGTGCAGCCCCCGGCGTTCAGATGAGACCTTTGCCCCGCGTCCCGCGGTAGATGACGATCTGATCCTGGTCCTGGAAGAGCAGCCTCCACCTCGCAAATAAGCGCCGATAGATGTGCTCGGACGTCTCGCGTCGCTCGACCGCGGTGTACTGGTGCATGTTCGGGTAAAGGCGGATCGAGGGCTTTACCCTCGACCTGGGGGACTCCCTGAATGCAACGCGGTCATGTTTCTGGAAGGCCGGGATGGCCATGGGGTCTCCCTTTCTGCTGTCGCGGCCTAGGGTGGGCACGCCGAGTGGTACTCCGTGACATGTTGGATGCCTTTCGCATCCAAGCCCAGGCGGGGCCGCTGACCGACAAGGCCCTTGAGGAGATCGTCTTCCGAGCAGCGCATGGTGTCCTTGGAACCAGCCCGGTCAGATGGCTCGCCCCGTTAGTTTGCTAGCCAGTTGCCCAATTGTGGATGGTCCCAAACCCAGCTATGCTCTCGCCCGAGTGCCCGCTGTGGGGAGTGCTACGGCACCGACCATGCAGCCTTGGCCTATTGGGGATTGGCCAGGAAGACGAGGAGAGATCATGATCGTGCTCAAGATGTTGTTGGCGGCGATTGCATTCGTGTTGCTCATCGGACCGCTCAACGCCCATGCCAACATCATCTACAACTGGACTGGTGACTGCCAAGGGATAGCCCCGGTGTTCAATACCGGATGTACTGGGCAGGCTACTCTTCACGTAGTGACGACCGATGCCTACATCCCAGGTCAGATGTTCTTTGGAGATACTCCGCATGTATTACTCGAGGCGCTCTACTCCGATAGCACCCTTACGTTTGACCTGGGCATCCAGTGGCCGTCGAGCGGCGAGTCCTTCCTGCTCCCTGCGTCGCAGCCCGGAGACGGGTTTTTCTCTCTTACAGCACAAACATTCAAGTCGAACGCCCAAGGTGTCTGGCAGTTTGAAGGCGAGACACAGGAGTTCCCGGGCTGCTTCCGTCCCGGCGGTCCTGATTCATTCTGTACGTACAAGGCCATTGGGGTCAACGGCGTATTCACTAGGGTGGTGCCAATACCCCCCACGCTCGTGCTGCTCGGAGTGGGACTCGCAGGTCTGGTCCTCTATCGCCGTCGCTGGCTTGGTTAGGGCCCCACGCGCACTCGGCAGAGGCCCGAGGGGACTACGGTCGCCCACTTGCATACGAGCTACACGTCGTCACGCGAATGCATCAATGGACTCAACGCCAGGGAGCGGCGGCTCCGCTCCGACAGTACGGTGCTCACGACTCGGAGCACAGCGACCAGCCTCAACGTAACCGACAGACTCAAGGCGAGCTTTTCGACGACATACAAGTGCCTCCCCGACAGCCTCGACCCTCGCGCGCCGAAAGCGAAGTGGAATCGGTGGCTCGCCTTCTATCTGCCCATGAACGAGGCGTACCGTCTCGCGCGAGCCAAGGGCTGCCCCTGCGCTCCCGTGTTCGACCTCGTGGAGCAGCTCGTGTCCGAGCTCGACGCCCGCATCGACCACGTGGAGCTCAGCGGAGATGATCACGGCATCTGGGCCGCCCTGGATCTGGAGCGGGAGAGCGGCCGCCTGGTGCTCGGCGGCCATCCCGCCGACGGCATGGCCCTGGCCCTCCGGGCGGGAGCGCCCATCCTCGCCGCCGACACCGCCATGACTCATGCCCGGGCTCTCGACGGCCCGCCCTCCCACGACGAGGTCCGCTGCTGGCTGGATGGCGTGGAGCGGGGAGACTTCGCCGCGGGCGTGCCGCTCGACCCGCCCGCGCCCACGGACTAGACGAGCTTCAGGATTCTCGGGACGACGAGGGTGAACCAGGGAAAAAGGATCACCACGAGCAGGCCGATGCACATCATCCAGACATAGGGCAGCATCGCGCCGCTCGCGCGATCGACGGGCACCTTGGCGATGCCGCAGGCTATGAAGAAGCCCACGCCGATGGGGGGCAGGAACAAGCCGATCCCGGTGGCCGCCACCACCACCGTGCTGTAGTGCACGAGGTCGATGCCCAGCCGTGTCACCACCGGCATGAAGGTGGGAAGCAGGATGACCACGGCGGGGAGACCTTCGAGGACGGCCCCGAGGAGGATGAACAGCACCGACGTGAGCACGAGGAACACGACGTTGCCGCCGGGCACCGCCAGCATGGCATTGAGGAGCAGTTGCGGGACCTGCTGTATCGCGAGCACCCACGCCACCACCGCCGCCGTCCCGAGCAGAAAGCACACCGCCGCCGTCACCACCGCGCTCTGGATGAGGAGCCCGGGCAGGTCGCGCCATTTGATCTCGCGGTATACGAAGAGCCCCACGATGAACGCGTACACCACGGCGAGCACCGCGGCCTCGGTGGGCGTCACCGCCCCGCCCAGGATGCCGCCGAAGATGATGGCGGGCAGCCCGAGGGGGATGATGGCGTCGAGAAAGGCGTGGCGGATGGCCGCCCACGTCACGTGGGCGCGCGCCTCGATGCCGCTCCGCCGCGCGTCGAGCCAGATGTAGATCATGATGGCGAGCGCGATGACCACCGCGGGAAGAAAGCCCGCGGCGAAGAGGGCGGCCACCGAGACATTGGCGACAGAGGCGATGACGATCATGAGAATGCAGGGGGGCACCAGGATGCCCATGGCCGAGGCCGCGGAGACCACGGCCACCGCCTGCTCCTTGCTGTAGCCCGCCTTGAGCATGGGCGGGATCATGGTCGAGCCGATGGCCGAGACGTCGGCCACCGTCGAGCCCGAGATGCCCGAGAAGATGTACTCGGCCACCACCACGGCCATGCTGAGGCCGCCGCGGATCCAACCGACCAGAACCTGGGCGAGCCTGACCAGGCGCACCGCGATGCCCCCCGTCTCCATGAAGGCGCCGGCGAGGATGAAGAGCGGAATGGCGAGCAGCACGAAGGAGTCCACGCCTTCGAAGGTCTGCTTCACGATGACGGTGAGCGGATACTGCCCTGACCACCAGAGACCGATGAAGCCCGACACGCCAATGACAAAGGCCACGGGCACGCCGAGGGCGAGCAGAATCAGAAACGCCACGGCGGTCAGGACGACCATCAGTGCCCGTGCACGGCGGTGGGCGCGCCCGTGACCGCACGCCAGAGGTGCCGCAGGCTGTAGAGGATGACGAGGGCGCCCCCCACCGGCATCGAGGCATAGACGTAGGCCTTGGAGAGACCCATGACCGGTGTCTGCTGGAACTGCCCGAGCTCGACGAGCTTCCATCCCTGCTGGATCAGCACCGCGCCGAACAGCATGATGGCGAGCACCCCGAACACGTCGGCCACCCGGCGCCACGCCGGAGAGAAGCGCTCGATGAGAAGCTGGAGGCGGAAGTGACCGGAGCGCCTCACCCCCACCGCCGCCCCGAGAAAGACGATCCACACGAAGAGGAGGCGCGCGATCTCGTCGTACCACGTGAAGGTGCTGTGCAGCACGTATCGTGAAAACACGCCGAGAAAGACGTCCGCGCAGAGGATCACCATCATGACGAGGAGGAGGCCCTCGACGCAGTTGGCGGCGGCGCGAAGGAGCACCGGCTACTTGCCGGCCGCCTGGATCGCTCCGTTCAGCTTGGCCATGAAGTCCTTGCCCACCTTGCTCTCCACGCTGTCATAGGCGGGCTTCATGAGCGCCTGGAACTGCTTGATGTCCTTCACCTCGTTGATCTGCACGCCCGCCTTCCGCATGATGTCGAGGTCGAGCTTTTCGCGCTCGACCTCGATCTTCCGGTGGGCCACGCAGGTTTCCTTCATCGAATCGTCCACCGCCTTTTGCAGGTCGGGAGGGAGCCCCTGGTAGCGCTTCATGTTCATGAACCACACGATGGGCGGGTAGGAATGGCGGGTCATCGAGTAGAACTTGGTCACCTCGTGGAACTTGTCCGCGGTGAGGGAGAACGACGGCAGCTCCATGCCGTCGATGGTGCCCTGCTTCATCGCGAGATAGACCTCGACGTAGGGCATGGGCACCGGATTGGCCCCGAGCCCCTTCATCATCGCGATATAGGTCGGAGACTCCTGCACCCGGATGGTCTGCCCCTTCATGTCCTCCGGGACGGTGATCGGTCGCTTGTTCGACATCATGTTCCGGAAGCCCCAGCCGCCGCCGAAGCAGAAGGCCTTGACGCCCTTGGAGTCCATCTTCTTCAGGAGATCCTGGCCGAAGGGCCCGTCCATGACCTTCCACACCTGCTCGCGCGAGGCCCAGAGAAAGGGAAGGTCGAGGGCCTGATAGGTGGGCTCGAACATGCCGCCGATAGGCGCGCTGCCGATGGCCACGATGTCGATGGTGCCGAGCTGGGCGCCTTCCAGGTGCGCGCCTTCGCCCTTGGCGATCGAGTTGTTGATGTGTAGCTCGATCTTGATCCGGCCCTTGCTCTTCTCCTGAAGCGTCTTGTCGAGGGCGATCATCGCGTCGTTCAGGGGGCTGGTTACGCCCACGGCCGTGCCCGCCTTCAGCACGATAGGCGCTTGCTGGGCCCACGCCGGCGTCGGCCACGACGGACAGGCCATGGCCACGGTTGCCACGAGGGCGGCGGCGACGGTCATGCATCGGCGCATGTGTCTATCTCCTTCGGGATGTGCAGAGGGGGTCAAGTCCGGGCGCTCCGGTTGCCGTCTACTAACACGGCGGCTCCGGCCCGGTCAAGCCGACCGAACACCCCCCGCGCGGGTGCCCCGCTGGACATGGCGTCTGGCGCGGGGCAGAGTGGCGCCGTGAGACTCGGGGGGCAGGTTGCCATCATCACCGGCGGCGCCGCCGGGCTCGGCCTGGCCTATGCGCGGCGCTTCCTCGAAGAGGGCGCGCGCGTCCTCATCGCCGACATCGTGGATCCGGCGGCCGCGGCCAAGGAGCTGGAACGCTCCGGCGAGGTCCATGCCGTGCGCACGGACGTGGCGTCTGCCCTCTCCGTCGAGGCCATGGTGGACGCGGCGGTGAAGCGCTTTGGCAGAATCGACGTCCTCGTCAACAACGCCGCCCTGTTCGCCGGCCTCGCCCCTACTCCCTTCGAGCACATCGAGGAGGCGGAGTGGGACCGGCTCATGGCCGTCAACGTCAAGGGCGTCTGGCTGTGCTGCCGCGCCGTGGCGCCCGTGATGAAAGAGCAGCGCTCCGGGCGCATCATCAACATCGCCTCGGCCATCGTGGCCAAGGGCACGCCCCTCCTCATGCACTACGTCGCCTCCAAGGGCGCGGTGATCGCCATGACGCGCGTGCTCGCGCGCGAGCTGGGTGAGCACGGCGTCGCCGTGAACGCGCTCGCCCCTGGGCTGATCATGAGCGACACGGCCCGCGCCAACGCGGACCTCACGGGCTTCCAGGCGCCGCAGGTCATCGCGTCGCGGGCCTTCAAGCGGGAGGCCGTGGCCGACGACGTGGTGGGCGCCGCCGTCTTCCTCGCCTCCGCGGACAGCGCCTTCATCACCGGCCAGACCCTGATCGTCGACGGCGGCTCCGTATTCCTCTAGCGGCTCCGCCCGGCTAGGATCTCCCCTCACCCTGCCCTCTCCCCCTCCGGGTGGCGAGGGTCTCGAACTCCCTCTCCCTCACTGAGGGAGAGGGTCGGGGTGAGGGTGCGAGCTAGTCGATACCCAGCGTCGCCACGCGCTCGCCGGAGGCCACGGCCGCGAAGGTCGTGGAGCGGACGAAGTAGCCGTCGCAGGGCGCGCTAATCGTCTCCACGAGGTCGCCGTACACGTCGTGAATCCTCGCCAGTGTGGCTCCCTTCGCCACCCGCACCCCCAGCTCGACGTCAGTGGTCAGGAGCCCGCCCCGCGACGCGCGGAGCCCGAGAAAGGCGCTCATCCGCACCGTCGGTATCTTCGACTCGGCCGCGGCGGGAAGCATGCCCAGGTGGCGCATGGCGTTCAGCACGCACCGCGTACCCGTCTCCGTCGCCTCTTCCTCCACCCGGCCGCCTTCGCCGATCTCGAAGGTGAAGCAGGGCACGCCGGCCCGCGTCGCCTCGACGCAGAGGATGCCGTCGCGCACGTACATGCCCTGGTCCGTGGCCATGATCCATCCCGATCCGAAGGCCCGGCCAAGGGCATCGGCCTTGTCATAGGCGGGCAGCGACGGGTGCGGCAGGATGGTGATGGGCACGTAGCGCCCTCCGCGCGTCGGCGTGTGCACGTCGATCGCCGCATCGCACCCGCGGATCAGCGAGAAGAGCGCATGGGAAAGCCGCTCCGTGATGGTGCCCACGGGATCGCCGGGGAACGTGGTCCACGGGTCCATGGGCGCCTGGTCGAGCGGCGTCTTGAGATAGAGCCCGACGGGCACGCGATGATCCACCTGGAAGGCAAGCGGGTTCTGCACGGGAACGCAGACGAGCCGCCCCGACAGCGCGGCGGCGTTCACCCCGGCCAGCACGCGAGTGGCGATGGTCACCCCATTGGCCTCGTCGCCGTGGATGGCCGCGCCCAGATAGAAGGTCGGCCCCGGCCGCGCTCCGTGCACCAGCGCCACGGGCAGCTTCACGCGTGAGCCGTCGGGCAGCTCGGTCAGCTCGATGGTGGACCGGGCGCGCGTGCCCGGCGGCACGTCGATGCCCGCGATGCGCCACTCGCCGGCCATCACTCGGCTCCTGGAGCAAGCAGGTCGAGGACGGCGCCGGCGTGGACCGCGGCGACCTCGAGCAGGTCCGCCGTCTCGATGTATTCGTCCGGCCCCCCCATGTTGTGGACGGCGGGGCCGTACACCACGGTGGGAATGCCGGCCCGGCGGAAGAATCTCCCGTCCGTATAGCCCAGCCTCACCACGGGCAAGACCTTCCGGCGATTCAGCTGCTTGGCGTTGGCGAGGACGTGCTTCACGAGCCTAGCCTCCGGCGGAGTCACGTACGGATCACACTGGTTGAACACCTCCACCTCGACCTTGCCCCGCGAGGCCTGCCTGATGCGCCGACGCGCCTCGCTCTCGATGGCCGCGGTGGTCAATCCCGGCGGCACGCGAACGTCCACCTCGGCCATGGCGGAGGCCGGAATGAGATTCACCTGGCCCCCGCCCTCGAGCGTCCCCACGCTCAGCGCGACGGTGTCGGCGAGGCGGCCGGTGCCCCGACCCCATCGGCGCTCCGCCGCTCCGCGCTGACCGAGGATGACCCCGGCCACCGCCTTCTCCGCCCTCGCGCGCCGGCCGTGCATGGGCTCGATGGCCGCCAGCGCTCCCCGCACCGCGGCCACCGCGCTCGTGCCCTGCTGATACGCGGCGTGACCCGACACGCCGCGCGAGCGCAGCCGTAGCCACAGCACGCCCTTCTCGCCGATGCCCGCCGACCATGTGCCCGAGGATTCACCGATGAGGCAGGCGTCACCATGCACGGCGGGGACATTGGCGAGGAGCCACTGGGTGCCCCAGGCGCCGCCCGTCTCCTCGTCGGACGCGAAGGCCAGCGTCAATCTGCCCGCGAGGGGAATCTCGAGCTCGCGCACGAGCGAGACGATGATGAGGGCCACGGCGAGGCCGGCCTTCATGTCCCCGGCGCCGCGCCCCCAGATGCGCCCGCCCTCGATGGCCCCGGAGAACGGCGGGCGCGTCCATCCCTGCCCCGCGGGAAACTCGTCGAGGTGGCCGGAGAGCACCACGTTCGGCCCGGAGCCGGATCCGATGGAGGCAACCAGATTGGGCCGCCCCGCCTTGGGCTCGTGCCACTCCACGGCAAGGCCCTGGACGGCGAGGTGGTCGCGGATGAATGCCGCGAGCTTGCTCGTGTCGCCGGGCGGATTCTCGCTCGGGATCTGCACGAGGCGGGAGCACAGCGTGAAGAGATCATCCGGCCGCTTCCTCAACTCGTCGATGAGCCGGGATTTCAGCATGGTCGCCTTTCAGGGAGAAGCGGGCGGGGCCGAGGGCAGATCGTAGCCCGCCAGGCAGCGGTCCACCATGGCACGCGCCACGCCGAACTCGAAGGCGCGATAGGCGCGCACCGCGGTGGTCTGCGCCCGCGCGCCGGCATAGAAAAGCTCATACTGCTGGTGCCGCCCCGCAAACTCCGAGCCGACAATGTCCCACGCCAGCTTGTAAAGCTTGGTCCGCTCCACCGACTTGAGCCCGGGCGAGCGGACATAGCGTTCGAGGTCGGCGGCGATCTCAGGGTTGAGATAGTCCTTGTACGAGGACGGCACCTGCAGCACTCCTCCGCCCGCCAGCTCCCGGAGATACGTGAGCATGGTCTGATGATACGTGGCCTGGAGCCAGTTGTTGGCGTAGAGGTACTTCGCGTTGGGGTAGACGAAGCCGCGCGGGTCATGCACGCACTCCGCCTCCGAGGCGAGGACCAGACCCTCGGACATCGCGCAGTAGCTGGCGAGCTCGCCCAGCATGGTCATGGTGTGCGGGGTCTTGTCCACGCCGATGGCCTCGGCAATGCGGAGGGCCACCCCGGCCAGGAACTGCGCCTTGCTCGCGAAGCGCACCTGGGCCTGGAAATTGCCGAGCACGTGCGCGGGCGTCTCGTAGAACTGTGCCCGGGTCAACCTCACGTCCTTGTAGACGAACACGCGCTCCCAGGGCACGAAGACCCGGTCGAAGATCACCAGGGCATCCGTCTCGTCGAAGCGCGAGGAGAGCGGGTAGTCGAAGACGCTGGTGGCCCCCTCCGCATACGGCCGCCGCACGATGAGCCGGAGGCCCGGGGCGGCGACGGGGACGGCGATGGAGATCGCGTAGTTCTCGTCACCCGGGACGAGGGGGCCGATGCAGCTCATGAACATCTCGTTGGCTATGGCTCCGCCTGTCCCGAGCATCTGGGCGCCGCTGACCACGATGCCGTCGCCGCGCTCCTCGACCACGCCCGCGTAGAGATGCGGGTCCTCCTGCTGATGCGCGGGCCGGGAGCGGTCGATCTGGGGCGGGATGATGACATAGGCGGCGTAGAGATCCTCGTCCCGCAGCCAGCCGTGGTAACGCACGATGTTCTCGGCGAAGCGCTGCCCGTGCTGCGCGAAGAGATCCGGCCGCATGGCGAAGCCGGTGATGAAGCCCGGCACGTGATCCGGCGAGCGGCCCATGAATCCGAAGGTGGCGTCGGCCCACAGGCGATGGGCGTGGCGGCGCGCGGCCAGGTCCTCCGGTGTCCTCGGAATGAGGAAGCACTTGTTGACGGGCTCCCCCGTGGCCGGCGAGGGAAAGGTCATGATCTCGCGGTGCTCAGGAGAGGCCGCGAGGTCGTAGAGCTGCGCGATGCTCCGCACGGCCGCGCTGAACGCGGGATGCTCGGTGACGTCGGCCACCCGCTCGCCATTGACGAAGACGGTGCGATCGTCCTTGAGGCTGGCAATGTACTGTGCGCCGGTTCGTATCATGGCTCCTCACCCTCCGAGATAGGCGCGGCGAATGTCCGCATTGTGCAGCAGATCTTTGGCGGGGCCACCGAGGGCGATGCGGCCGCTTTCCATCACGTACGCCCGGTCCGCCATCTGAAGGGCAAGCGCGGCATTCTGCTCGACCATCAGGACGGTGACGCCCTGGCGCCGGATCTCGCGGATCACGCGAAAGACCGTGGCCACCATGGTCGGGGCCAGCCCCAGCGACGGCTCGTCGAGCAGGAGGAGCCTGGGACCGGACATGAGCGCCCGCGCGATGGCGAGCATCTGCTGCTCGCCTCCCGAGAGCGTGCCTCCGAGCTGGCCCGCCCGCTCCTCGAGCCGGGGGAAATGGTGGAAGGCCCGCGCGAGGTCATCCGGCCGCGCTCCCGTCCCGCCCCGCACATAGGCGCCCATCTCGAGGTTCTCGCGCACCGTCATCTCCGGGAAGATGCGCCGCCCCTCCGGGCACTGGGCGATGCCTCGCGTGAGCACGGCGTGAGCGGGCCGGCCGTCGAGGCGCTCTCCGAGAAACGTGATGCGGCCGGCGGTGGGGCGAAGCAAGCCGGAGATGGTCCGCACGGTGGTGCTCTTGCCCGCGCCGTTGGCGCCGAGCAGGCACACCATCTCCCCTTCGTCGACGCGCAGGGAGATGTCGTGGAGGACCTCGACCGCCCCGTAGGCCACGGTCACACCGTCAAGCGTCAGCAAGGATCTCTCCCGAGCCGAGGTAGGCGCGGATCACCTCGGGGTGCCGCTGGATCTCCGCGGGCGTCCCTTCCGCGATCTTCACGCCGTAGTTCAGCACCACCACACGGTCACACATACCCATGACCAGCTTCATGTCGTGCTCGACGAGGAGCACGGACAGCCCGCGCCCGCGAATCTCCTCGATGAGGCGCATGAGCTGCTCCGTCTCCACCGCGTTGAGCCCCGCCGCCGGCTCGTCGAGCAGGAGCACGGAGGGGTCGGGAGCCAGCGCGATGGCCAGCCCGAGAAGACGCTGCTCCCCGCACGAGAGGTTCTTGGCGGGCTCCCCGGCCTTCCCGCCCAACCCCACGAAGCTCAGCATGCCCTGCGCCCGCTCGCGGTGCCGCCGCTCTTCCTCACGATAGGCCCCGGTCAGGAAGACGAGCTCCCAGAGACTGGTCCGTGCGAGACGGTGACAGGCGGTCAGGACATTGTCGAGGGCGGGCGCTTCGGGAAAGACGCTCGTGCGCTGGAACATCCGGACCAAACCGCGCTCGGCGATGCGATACGCGGGAAGGCCCGTGATATCCGCGCCGTCGAACTCGACACGCCCCGCGTCGGCAGGCTGGAAGCCCGTGACGACGTTGAAGGCGGTGGACTTTCCCGCCCCGTTGGGGCCGATGAGGGCGAGAATCTCTCCTCGTCCAAGATCGAGGCTGAGGCCGTCCACCGCGGCCAAGCCGCCGAAGCGCACGGTCACCCCACGCATGCCGAGCGCCGCCGCGCCGCCGCGGCCGAGCGCGGCCTCCGACACGAAGCTCCGGTCCGCGGGGGTGGAGGTGGGGGACCCGGGCACCCGGCCACGCAGCATGACGCGGAGGTAGTAGACGAGCCCGCGCGGCATGTACATGACCACGAGAAGCAGAATGATGCCGTAGAGCAGCATGCGATAGAAGGCGGCCATGCGCAGGAGCTCGGGCACGAAGGTGAAGACGAGCGAGCCCACCGCGGGGCCGAGCACCATGCCCTGCCCTCCCGCCACCACCATCACGGCCATGGTCACCGTGTTCTGGAAGCCGAAAAGCTCCGGGGACAGGAAGGTGATGTAGTGGGCATAGAAACCGCCGGCCACCCCGGCGAGCACGCACGAGACGATCATGGCGAGCATGGTGTGCGAGTACGCGCTGATTCCCGACGACTCGGCCAGGCTCTCGTTGCTCTGTATCGCCGCGAGGGCGCGCCCCACGCGCGAGCCGAGCAGTCGCGCGGTGAGAAAGAGCGTCGCCCCCGCCAACACCACCATGAGGTAGTAGTAATCACGCTTAGAGACGAGGGTCCAGCGCTCCGTGCCCAGGTTGAAGGGCGGAATGCCGGCCAGGCCCATGGGTCCTTGGGTCAGATCCATCCAGTTCGTGGCCACGAGACGGATCACCTCGGCGAATCCCACCGTGACGAGGACGAAATACGCTCCGCGCAGCTTGAGGGTCAAGCGCCCCAGCAGATAGCCGATGAAGCCGGTGAAGACGGCGGCCGTGGGCAAGGTCCAAAGGGGCGAGATGCCGTAGTGCACAGCGAGAAGGCCTGACGTGTACGCCCCGATCCCGAAGAAGGCGGTGTGGCCGAGATTGAGCTGGCCTGCCGCGAGGAGAAGGTTCATGCCCGCAGCGAGAAGGTAGAAGAGACCCGCCATGATAAGGAGATGAAGATAGTAGTCGTCCACTCCCAGAAAGGGCAGGACGAGGACCACCGCCCCGATCACCACCACCCAGGTTCTTCTCATCGAGGTAACACCTTCTTGCCGAAGAGACCCTGTGGCCGCCAGAGCAACAGCAGGATGATGAGGACGAAGCCGATGGCATCCTTGTACCCGGAGGAGATATAGCCGGCGCCGAGGCTCTCCGATACGCCCAGGAGCAGCCCTCCCACGATGGCCCCAAGAAAATTGCCGAGCCCACCCATGATGACGACGGCGAAGGACTTGAGGGCGGCCAGATCTCCCATGGCCGGGTACACCCAGAACACGGCGCCGAGGAGAGCGCCGGAGGCGCCTGCCAGCGCGGCGCCAAAGGCGAAGGTGAACATGTAGACCTTGTCCACGTCCACCCCGGCGAGCCGCGCCATGTCGGTGTCCTGGAAGGTCGCGCGCATGGCCCGGCCAATCCGCGTCTTCTGGATCAGGAGGTGCGAGCCCATGATGAGGGCCACCGCCACCAGCCCCGCAAAGATCCGGATCGAGACCACGTGAATGGGTCCGAGCGTGAGCGGCAACGGCGAGAAGACGTGCTTGATGGTCTTGGGTGACGGATCCCAGATAAGAATGGCCGCGTTCTGGATGATCACCGAAAGCGCCACGGTGGCCAGCATGGGAATCTCGATCGGCGCCTGCCTCAGTCGTCGCAGGATCAGCCGCTCCACCACCGCCCCTACGAGGCCGACGCCGAGCACGGAGAGCACGCTGGCCACGAAGAAGTTCAAGCCCCAGAGACTGAACAGAGTGAAGAGAAAGAACGCCCCCATCATGAAGAACTCGCCGTGGGCGAAGTTGACCACTCGCATGATGCCGAAGATGAGGGTGAGGCCGATCCCCATGAGGGCATAGCCGCCACCCACGATCAGGCCGTTGACGATGTGCTGGATGAGCTCAGCGAGCATGGGCCGTAAAGACGGCGGGCGCCCGAGTGGGCGCCCGCCGCGGGTGACACAGGAAGCAGGGCCACTGCTACTTGGCGGCGGACATCTCCCAGAGCTTGGAGCTGGGGGTGATGGCCACCACGGAGTACTTGCCGTCCTTGACCTGGGTGACGATGATGTTGCAGTAGCTCTGCCCGTTCTGATCGAACTTATTTAGTCCGTAGAGGCCACGTGACTCCAAGGTCTTGAGCGCCGTCATGATCTTGGGCGCCGTCGGCTCCTTGGCCATCTCGATGGCCTTCGCCACCACGTACACCGCGTCGAAGCCGCGCATGCCCTCGACCACACCGATCCACGGCAGACCCTTCTTCTTCCAATCCTCCACGTAGGCCTTGCTCGCCTCGGCGTCACCGGCCATGGCCGGGTCGTAGGGGTTGTAGAAGTTGATGAACATCGCCCCTTCGGCTGCCTTGGCGCCCGCGAGCTGGACGATGGAGTCCGGCCACGCCGAGCCGCCCGTGACCAGCACCTTGACGTTGAGACCGAGTTCCTTCATCTGCTGGAGCATCTTGGCCGCCTTGGGCGCGTCGTCCGTGATGACCACGCTGTCGACGCCTGCCGCCTTGAACTTGGTCAGCTGAGCGTAGAAATCGGTGTCGGCTTGGCCCACGTACTCGACCGCCTCCACAGTGGCGCCATTCTTCTTGAACGCCTCGCCGAAGGCGGCCACCGCTCCGCGCCCCCAGTCCGTGTTCACGGCCAGGTAGCCGATCTTCTTCATGCCCAGGCTGGGAATGAGGGCGCCCGCCCCCACCGCTTCGAGCTCGCTGGTCGGGCTGATACGGCTCACTACCTTCTGGCCCGGCGTCTTCGGATCGGTGATCTTGCTCGAGCTCGACGTCTCCACCACGAGCGGAATGCCGTGCTGCGCGGCCAGGGGCATCATGGCCAGGGTCATGGACGAGCCCCAGGCCCCAATGATGACTGGCACCTTATCGCGCACGATGAGCTTCTCAGCCGCGTTGCGCGTCTCAGCGGGATCGGACTTATTGTCCTCGATGATCAGCTCGAGAGGACGGCCGAGCACACCGCCCTTGGCATTGATCCGCTCCACGGCGATCTTGGCGCCGTTGGTGATGTAGGAGCCGGCGGCGGCGATGGGCCCCGACAGGGGCTGGATCAGGCCGATCTTGATGGGCTCCTTCGTCTGCGCCTGGGGGGCGCCGGTGGCGAGGACCCCGGCGAAGGCCGCGAGGACTGCCAATGTGATGACCCTGGATATCTTCATGAAGCGCCATCCTCCTTCGCTGCTGGTGGAAAACCGCCGCGGCCCAAGACGACGAGAGGCCCTAGTTATATGCCGACCGGGCATGGCATAGCAAGAGCCTTGCCCGGAGTGGTTGCCTGTGATTTCGGGACGTTGCGCCAAGCGAGTCGCTGTACCCTGCCCGCGAAATGAACAAGCACCGCAGGCAAGCTCATGGACGAAGCAGCAGGCAGCCGGGCTTGCGTGCCCGGCCTGGGATGGCCTAGCATCGCCTCATGCCGATCGTGGCCGTGGCTGCCTTGCCCCACACGCCCCAGCTTCTCGTCCGTCCCGAGACCGAGGATCGCGATCTGGTCCTTCGCGTTCACGCGGCGTATGGCGGGATCAAGCAGAGCCTGGCCGCGGCGCGGCCCGACGTCATCTGCATCCTCGGCGGCGACCACGTCGAGGGATTCTTCCTGACCTCAGTGCCCGCTCTCGCCGTCTATGTCGGAGCCACCGTCTCCGGAAAATTCGACCGCTACCGCTACACCTTCGACGTGCACGAGCCGCTGGCCCGCGCCGTGCTCGAGCAGGGCATTGAGCGGGGATTCGATCTCACCTACTCGCAGGATCTCGCCCTCGACTACGCTTTCTACGTGCCGCTCCACTTCGCCATGCCTTCGCGGAGCGTGCCCATCGTGCCCCTCTACGTGAACGTGTACCTGCCGCCGCAGCCCACGCCCGCGCGGTGCTACGCGTGGGGCCAGGCCCTCCGCGCCATGCTCGACGCGCGGCCGGAGCGGGTGGCCCTGCTCGCCTCGGGCGGCCTCTCGCATTTTCCCGGCAGCGATCGCTACGGCTCCCCCGACTACGACTGGGATCGCCAGATGCTCGATCGCCTCGTCGCGGGGCGCGGGCGCGAGACGGCCACCCTCACCGGAGAGGAGCTCGACAAGGCGGGCAACGTGGAGTTCCGGACGTGGATCACTCTGCTCGGTGCCGTCGGCGACGCCAAGGCCCGCGTGGTGTGCTACGAGCCCTCGTGGCATCACGGCAATGCCGTGGTGACCTGGCCTGTCGCGTGAGCCTCCACTACACGTTCCCGCCCGCCGCCGGCTATCCGCTCAATCGCTGCCTCTATCGCCTCAAGTCGGACGACGCCTTCCGCGAGCGCTACCTCGCCGACCCCGAGGCCACGCTCGCGGAAACGGGCCTCGACCCCGATCGCATCGCTGCCCTCCGCGCCCTCGATCGCGACCGGCTGATCGCCCTCGGCGCCCACGCCTACCTCGTCTTCATGGCGGGACTCCGCCTGAAGATGGCCACCGCTTCTCAGACCTTCGAGCGCTTCTAGCCTCCTCGGTCGGCGAGGGGGCGCACGTGATAGCGCAAAACCCCGTCTTCGGCATGACGACCCATCGCGCTCGCCCGCCCGCGCTGCTACACTCCCGCCCATGTCGCGCCTGCTTCGCGACCTGAATGCCTTCTTTCAAGAGCATCGCCGTTGCGGCGAGCTCACGAGCGGCGCCGATGGCGGGCGCGTGTGGATGACCTGCGCCTGCGGGGCAAGAATCATCCGGCCTCTCGGGGAAACCGCCGCCAGGTCGACCAGTGAGCCGGCATGAAGGGATCGCACGACACAGGCTAGGCGCTCGATATGAGAGAGCGGATCAGCGAGGGTGTCACGGGCGCCGTGGTGATCTTGATGCCGAAGGGCTGGAGCGCATCCTCCACCGCGTTGGCGATGGCGGCGGGGGGTGAGATGGCCCCACCTTCCCCCACGCCCTTCACGCCCAGCGGATTGCGCGAGGAGTGCGACTCCATGTGGATGGTCTCGATGAAGGGCACCTCGTCGGCCACGGGCATGTGGTACTCCATCAGCGTGCCCGTCAGGAGCTGCCCCGCCTCGTCGTAGCGCAACGCCTCGTAGAGGCCGCCCCCGATACCCTGGGCGACCCCGCCGTGGATCTGGCCGTCCACGAGCATGGGATTGACCACGCGCCCGCAGTCGTGGGCGACCACGTAGCGGATGAGCTTCACCGCACCCGTCTCCGGATCGACGTCTACGACGGCCACGTGCACCGCGTGGGCGAAGGTAACGGTGGGCACCGAGGCGTAGCTGGATGCCTCGAAGACGGGCTCGCCGCGTGCGGGCCCCGCGAAGGTGGGCAGCCCCGCCTGCATGATCGCGGGAAAGGTCAGGCTGCGATGGGCGCTGCCGCGCACGAAGACCCGGCCGCCGTCCACGTCCAGGTCCTGCGCGCTCGCCTCGAGGAGGGAGGCGGCCGCGGTCACCAGCTTGCCCCGCACCATCTGCGAAGCCTCCGCGATGGCATTACCCGCCATCACCATGCTGCGGCTGGCGAAGGTACCGATGCCGAAGGGAATCGCCGCCGTGTCGCCACCCACGATGGTGACGTCGCCGGGCGTCACGCCGAGCGCATCGGCCACGATCTGCGCGTAGGCCGTCTCGTGTCCCTGGCCCTGCGAGCAGGCGCCCGTGGACACCAGCACCTTCCCCGAAGGGTCGAGCCGGACCACGGCGCCCTCGAAGGGGCCGATGCCGGTTCCCTCCACGTACGAGGAGATCCCGACCCCTCGAAACACTCCGCGACCCCGAAGCGCCGCCTGCTCGCCGCGGATCGACCGGTAACCAGAAGCTTCAAGTGCTGCCTCAAGGGTGGCGTGGAAGTCCCCGCCATCATAGACAAGTGGATTACCGTCACGGTAGAGCATTCCGACGTCGTACGGCATCTCGTCGACGCGGATGAAGTTGCGCCGGCGCACCTCGGCGGGATCGATCCCGACGGTTCTCGCAAGCCGATCGACCATGCGATCCATCACGAAGACGGCCTCGGGCCGCCCCGCCCCTCGATAGGGCGCATGCGGCGTC
>Ga0307471_100000684_pt1 | contig 17608 bp, 11 predicted proteins | sample atmos_gasesAM3C__2_FD_204566 | JGI IMG/M metagenome (GOLD analysis project Ga0307471, IMG submission 204566) | Hardwood forest soil microbial communities from Morgan-Monroe State Forest, Indiana, United States - atmos_gasesAM3C_515 | ecosystem: Environmental > Terrestrial > Soil > Temperate...
GGGTGTAGGCACTGAAGATCGCGAGCGGCGGCACCTTGTCGAGCTCGACGGGCTGCACCGACCACTGCAGCTGCACGGCAAAGGCGACCGCGCTGTTGCCGACGATCGCCTCCTTGAGCGCCTGGCGCGTACCGGTGTCATCGGGTTTCAGCAACGGAATGCCGCTGTCGTCCACCTCCGCCGGACCCGCCTGGCTCTCCTCGGAGCGGCGGGTTTCGAGCATTTTCAGCACCTGCGTGTCGCTCAGCGAGGGGCTCGCCGGTGCGGCCTCGCGGGGCGGCACGGGCAGCGCGGGTGGCGCGCGCATCAGTCGGGTTTCACCCGTGGCGCTGGCGTCACCGAGCGCCTTGAGCACTTCGCGCACGTTCGAATCCTCGAACACCGGCTTGACGCCAGGCTTGACGGGCCTCGGCCCGGCCGATGTCGCAGCCGCCGCGGCGGCAGGCGGAGGAGTCGCGACCGCTCGGCCCGCCGCCGGGTATGCAGGCCGCTGAGGCGGCAGCACGCGCGCCGCAGGCGTGGCGGTGGTGGCACGTGGTGAGGCAGTGAGCGTCTTCGCGGCGGCGGTCGCGGGGGCGGCGGTGCGCACCGCCGCCGGGTTGCGGGCGGCAAGAACCGGTGGCGCGGCGGGAGGCCGCTGCGCGGCGGGCGCCTGTCGCGCGGCCGGACGGGGCGGCGGCTGCGCGGGCGGTGGCGCACGGCCTGTCACCGGCGGAGCGGCATGAACTACCGGAACTCTCGTAGGCGCCGGCGGTGTGACGGTGGGACGCAGCGCGGGGCGCTGCACCGCAGCCGTGGCCGCTGCGTGCGCAGTGGCCTGAGGGACCTGTGTCTGGGGGCCCGCGGCGTGCTGGGCCTGCGCGGCTGCGGCAGCCGCCGCACGCTCACGGAGCTTGCGGCCCGGCGTCTCTCCCGCCCAGGCGCCCGGGTAGATCTCGCGCACGACGCCGAGCCACTCCTCGGCCTCGGCGAGCGTCGCGAAGTAGCCCATGTGGAGACGAAAGCGCTCGCGACCTTCCTCGAAGCGCCGGCTCACGAAGAAATGAAAGCGCCGCAGCTCGGGCAGATCGGTCTGCGCGAGCGCCATGGGCGTCGTCGACGAACAAAGATTGAGCACAAACGGCCCGGCGTTCAGCGCCGGCGCCGCCTGACCCCCGGCTTCCGCGCGCGCTGCGGAAGCGAAGTTGGGCGTTGCTGTCATAACTTCCCCGGATCAAAACACTCGATGCCGCGGCCTTTGGGGACTTACGCGGATTCTCGACGGGGACGGGAGCGCTGTCGTTCGCGCGGTCGCGCGAGCGTGGCAGCCCCGCCGTCATAGGAATCCCATCCTTTAGACCGGTGGCTTTGCGTCCCCGTCTTTCGACGGGTTTGCCTTTGTCACTGAGGCCCAAGTGTCAAATCGTCGCGGATCGCAGTCAAGAGCGAATTGTGTGCCGCGGATCTCAAGTGGTGTCACATATCGGCGACACTCGGGCGTGCGGGGGCTTATGTTCACCGCGTCGACGCAGCCGGCTTCCAGAAACGACCCGCGCCTGCGAGATGCCGCGCATAAAAGCCGCCGGTGAGATCGCCGTACGCGACCGCGACGCCGGCGCGCGGCGCGTGAATGAAGCGACCCTCGCCCGCGTAGATCCCCACGTGATCGACGCTGCGTCTGCGGATGTGAAAGAACACCAGGTCGCCGGGTGCGAGTTGCGCGATCGGCACCGGCTGCGCGGCGCGCTGCTGCTCGGCAGCCGTGCGTGGAATGGTGAGGCCCACACGCTCGTGCACGTGGAGCGCGAGCCCGCTGCAGTCGAAGCCGGCACCATCTGCGCCGCCGAAGTGGTACGGCGTGCCGATGAGCGAGGCCGCGACCGCCGCGATCTCATTTCCCTGGGTGGCGCGCGCCGGCTCAGTCGGCGCGCTGGCGCAGCCGACGAGGGCGGTGCCGGTGGCGAGCACGGCCGCGGCGAGCAGGGGCGCGGCTCGCATGGCCGGCCGTGAGGCTAGCGCGCCCGGGCGGGCGCTTTCGGCGGAGTGAGCGGGCGTGTCCGCGGCGTGGTGAGACGCGCGAGCGCCTGGATACCGTCATACGTGTACCGCTGGACCCCGCGGCGACCCGAGCGTGTCGCCCCCAGCATGGCCGCCGCCACGGTACGCGCGCCGATGGCGCGGTAGGGAAGGTACTTGCCGCGCAACACCGGGGCGATGAGCGGCATGAGCGCGTTCGCCACGAGCTCGAGCGGGCGCATCTCGGCGCGCCAGGCGAGCAGCATCGAAGGCTGCAGGATGTCGAGCGACTCGAAGCCGACACCTTCCAGCTCGTCTTCCAGGTCTCCCTTGGTGCGCAGGTAGAAATTGCGCGAATGGGGGTTGGCGCCGACGCTCGACATCACCACGAAGCGCCGCGCGTTCGCCGCCTTCGCGGCGCGGGCGAAAGTGAGCACGCAGTCGACGTCTACGGCGCGGAACCGCTGCTGCGAGCCCGCTTTACGGAGCGTCGTGCCGAGACAGCACAACGCGACGTCGCACACCGAGCCTTTGAGCTGGGACTCGAGACGCTCGAACTGCACGATGCGATTGGCGAGGCGCGGATGCTCACGTCCGAGCTGCCGGCGGGTCACGGCGATTACGCGGCTCACATCGGGCGCGCCGAGCAGTGCATCGAGCGTGAAGCCCCCGGTGAGACCGCTCGCTCCGGCCAGCAGCGCAACGCTGCCATCCCCTTCTGCCATCGTGCACCGCCGTCCCGAGGATGTTGTTTGCGCGCAGCTTAGAAGCGCACGCCGCGCGCGGCAAGGGCGGACGGGCGAGGCTCGCCGCCCGGTCTCGCGCAAGCTCTCAGCGTGGCGCTCGAGGCCGCAGCGCGCGTTCGCTGAAGTAACGCGCGAGCCCACCGGGGTCCGCCGCGCCATCGGCGAGCGCGACATAGGTGTCAGGGCGCAGCAGGTAGAGCGCATCGCGCGCGAGGCCTGCCGCCGCATGTGCCGGGCTCCAGGGAAAGGACTGCAGCGGCAGAGCCTGTTGTGCGCACGCCTCCCGCAAACGCTCGGAGGCGCGCCCATAAACGTGCACCTGCCAGGTGATCGCGGCGAGCGGGGCGTAATTGTCGCCCGCCTCCCCCGCGACCCACGGCAGCCGGTCTCCGCCGTGCACCTCGCCCGCGGCACCGGCGCTGAGCGGCGAACCGCGGTAATTGATCATGACCTGCGAGACCGTGCGAAAGAGGTACTCGCGCACCGACGCGAGCGAGAGGGCCCGGGCAAGGAGCGGCGGCGCCAGGCGCGTGCGCAGCAGATCCGCCACCTTTCCCTGCGCCGTGACAAAGGTGAATACCCTGTCGGTCGTCGCCACGAGTCGCTGCGCGAAGCCGATGCGCTCGGTCTCGTAGGTCGCCAGCAGCGACTCATCTGCATGGCCCGCGAGGACCTCAGCGAGCTTCCAGGCGAGATTGATGGCATCGCCGATGCCGGTGTTCATTCCCTGTCCGCCGACGGGACTGTGGATGTGAGCGGCATCACCGAGCAGGAAGACCCGCCCCCGGGCGAAGTGACCGGTGACGCGATGATGCACCTGATAAGTGGAGAACCAGTTCACCTTGCCGATGGTCAGGCCGAGGTGCCGGATGGCGCGCGGGCTGATCTCTTCGAACCTGAGACTCTCGGGGTGCTCGGCGCGCTCATCCTGCACCGTGCCGATCAGCCTGGCGCGACCCGCGCCGGCGAGCGGGAACACCCCGAGAAAGTCTGCCTCGTCCAGATCGATGTGGAGCTCGCCGTCGAGCGCCGCACCGGCGCCTTCGATGTCGGCCACGTAGAACACGTGCCGGTAGGTTCCTCCGGCAAAGCCGGTGGCGAGAGCCTCACGCACCGTCGAGCGCGCGCCATCGCAACCGGCAAGGTAGCGGGCCTCGCCGATCTCTTCTTTGCCATCGGGCGTGCGCAGCCGCGCACGCACGCCATCCCCGGTATCCGTGAAAGCGCTCAGCTCGGTGCGCCGCTCGACCGCCACACCGAGCCCACGGAGGCGGTCGATCAGCAGCCGCTCGTGCTCGTCCTGCGGATAGATCTCGAGGAATGGATAAGGAGTCAGCTCTTCGCCGATGCTGCCGAATGCGACGCGTGCGGCCCGCCGCCCGCGCGACCACAGATTGACCGCGGGCACCCGGTGGCCGTGCTCGATCACGTGCTGGGTCAGATCGAGCTGCCGGTACAGCTCGAGAGTGCGCGCCTGTACCGCGAGCGCGCGCGAGGTGGCGCCCGGCGCGGCACTGCGGTCGATGATACGCACTGCGATGCCTTGCCGCGCGAGCCACAGCGCCAGCACGAGCCCGGTAGGGCCGGCGCCGGCGATCAGGACCTCGGTGCGTGCCACGCGGCAGTCCGCGCCTGCCCCTCAGATGGGCTCTGAGCAGCTGACGTTGACCGTCAGGTACTCCTCTCCGGGGCTGACGGTGATCTCGCGGCGGACCTCACGGTATCCGTCGCGCGTACCGATCACGGTGTAGCGCCCGGGCCTGAGCTCGATGTCGCGTCGAGCAAAGCTCCCGAAATTTCCAACGCTTGGGATCGCCACCTGGGTGCGGTTGTCCGACACCAGGGACAGCCGTACCGGCTTGTCGAGCGAGGGCAGCAGGGCGGTGAGCCGCGAGATCTGCGTGCGCAGAACCGGCCCCGAGACGGGCTGCTGCTGGGCGGTCTGCAACAGCATTGCCGCCTCATCGCGCAGTCGTGGATTCGAGAGCCGTTCCGGGTGATCGATCAGCGCCTGCAATGAGTCGCCGAGCTGCAGGCGGGCTCCCGCGCGTGCCCGACCCTCCTGTGCCCACGCCACGGAGCTATCCGTGCGCAGCGCCGCATCGTAGACATCGAGCGCATCCTGCCACCGCTCCTCGTCCTCGAGATCTTCCGCCTCGGCGCGGCGCATGGAGAGCGCGCGTCCGGCGCGCGCAGCATCGACTCGACGGAGACCGTCCAACGCCTCCGCCCCATCGGGACGCAGTGCGCGGGCCTTCTCGAAAGCACGGCGCGCCTTCTCGAGCTGCCCCCCGCCGAGCGCCGCGAATCCCTCGCCGGCAGCTTTCGCATAGGCGTCGTCCGCAAAGCCTGTGCCGGCCGGCGTTGTGCCCGTGGCTCCCGCGCTCGCCGCCGCGGGTGCCGGCGCCGCGGAAGAGCTCGCAGCCGCCGCGCCATGCGCGGCTCGCTCGATGGCATCCAGCACGCTCGATGCCTCGGCGAGACGCCGCTGCGCGAGGGTAAGGCTGCCGGCATCGCGCGCGCCCACCGACTCGGCCGCCAGCCTGCGCGCTCTTGCAAGATCCGCCGCAGCCCAGGTGGCGGCGCCACCTGCCTCGAGCAGGGCGAAGCGCTGATCGAAGTCAGCCCGGGCAGCGGCGAGCTGCGTCCCGGTCTCGCCTGCACCCGGAGAGCTCTCCACCGGTGCACGGCCCTGCATCAGCGCGTCGAGCGAACCGATGTCGACGTAGCGCGGCGCGACGAAGACGGCTGCGGCCACGAGGGCGAGCAGACCGACGAGCCACAGCGCCAGCCGCGGCCGCCCGCGCATCGGCTCGAGCCGGGACAGCTTGATGGGAGGCACCTGCCGCAGCTCGTCCCAGGGCCCCGGCTGCCCGGCCTCGTTCGCCGCGGTGGGCGGGAAGCGGAGCGGGGGCTCGCGATTGCGGGGCAAAGCGGTCGCGAACGAGGTATCGGTCATCGCAGTGATCGAGGTGTCGCTCATCGCAGCCGGTAACGGCGGTGGTGCCGCTGCAGCCGTTACGGCAGCCGCGGCCGCTACCGGGGTCTCGACCGGCAGGGGTGCCGCCACGCGGGTCGTCACGCCCGGGGGTTGCGCCGGCGGCCGCGGCGGCGGCTCGAGCTCTCTGGTGAGATTGTCCTCCAGGTGTCTCGTGAAGTTGGAGGTGTCCTCGGACGATTCCTCGTCCTCGAAATCGAAGGTCAGCGTGTCGTTGAGCGCGGCTTCGAGGTCGTCGATCACCTCGCGCATCGAGGCGGGCCGTTCCCTCGGGTCCTTGGCGAGCATGCGTGCGACCAGCGCATCGAGTTGCGGCGGAATCTGCTCCGCCGGAACGAGCGGTGGTACCGGCTCCTGCTGCACCCGCCGGGCATCGAAATGAGGATAGTGGGGCGGTCGGCGCGACAGCAGCTCGTAGGCGAGTGCCCCCAGGCCGTAGATGTCGTCCGCGGACGAAGGAGGCTCGCCCCGCAACTGCTCCGGGCTCGCCGTGAAAGGCGAGAGCCCACGGATCATGGAGTCGGTGCCCGGATCCAGCGCCAGCCCCGACACTCCGAAGTCCGCGAGCTTCACGCATCCGCGCGCATCGAACAGCACGTTACCGGGCTTGAGATCCCGGTGGATGACGCCTCGTTCGTGAGCGTGCTCGAGAGCCTGCGCGACCTCGATGAGAACCGGAACGATTGCAAGATAGCTCGCGCCGCGCAGGCGGCGCAGATCTCCGCCGGTCGCCAGCTCCATCGGCAGCAAGAAGACTCCGTCCTCGCGCTCCGGCTCGTAGACCTTGAGGATGAAAGGATGATCCAGGCGGCTGGCACTTTCGTATTCGTGCTTGAGCGCGTCCCAAGCCGCACCGCTGCGGCCACCCGGCGGACGAAGGATCTTCAGCGCGATGTCCTCACCGCGCTGTGGATCGAAGCCGCGCCACACCTCCCCCTGGCCGCCGACGCCCAGTCGTTCCTGCAGGACGTAGCGCGCCTTGATCAGAGGGGCCGGGCTCACCGTGGCGGTATCGTTCATGACCCCGAGCCCGTGCCGCGCCGGTGTTCAACCGCACGCAATCTTTCAGTACACAACCGTTCCAGTAGCCTTCTCCGTAACCCCCAGGCCGAAATGCAATTGTAATTGAGGGGGGCCTGAACGCGCGCTGATGCCGCGCGTGTAGTTTACGCTAGAGCCCGAGGCTCAGCTGGGCCTCGGCGGGTCCGGGAGCGCGAAACAGCGCGCTGTTTAGGGGCTTGCGAGGCTCGGAGTTAAGTCTCAGCCGCCGGCAGGCGAGCCGGAAGCGGTTGCTCAGCAACTGCGCATAGGGGCCGGTGCCGCGCATGCGGGTGCCGAAGCTCGAGTCGTAGTCGCGGCCGCCCCGCATATCGCGGATCAGGGACATGACGTGGGCGGCACGGTCCGGATAGTGCTCGGCGAGCCACTCGCGAAACAGATCCTTGATCTCATACGGGAGACGCAGCAGCACGTAGCCGGCCCAGCGTGCGCCCGCCCCGGCGGCCGCCTCGAGGATCGCTTCGAGCTCGTGGTCGTTCAGCGCGGGAATCATCGGTGCAGCCATCACACTGGTCGGAACGCCCGCAGCGCTCAGTGCCGCGAGCGTACGCAGCCGTGCCTGCGGCGAGGCGGCACGCGGCTCCATGACGCGCTTGAGATCGGCATCGAGCGTCGTGACGCTCACCGCCACGCTCACCAGCTCGTCGCGCGCCATGTCGCTGAGCAGCTCGAGATCGCGCAGCACGAGTGCGTGCTTGGTGATGATCGAGACCGGATGTCGCGTACGCGCGAGCACCTCGAGAATCGAGCGGGTAACACCCAGGCGCTTCTCGACGGGCTGGTACGGGTCGGTGTTGGCGCCGAGCGTGATCGACTTCGGTACGTAGCCGGGGCGGGCGAGTTGCTGCTCCAACACGTTCGCCGCGTCGGCTTTGTAGAAGAGTCGAGTCTCGAAATCGAGCCCAGGTGAAAGGCCCATGTAAGCGTGGCTCGGACGGGCATAGCAATTATGAGACACCACGCCGTTGGAGATGTAATCGCCGGTTCCGGTGGTGATGTCGTACAGTCGCATCGCCTTGCCAAGTGGCTCGACGCTGACGACTCGTAACTTGGCGCTGCTCCTGATCGCTTGGCCCCTGATGTCGCACTTGCGGGAAATCGCGGGACCTGTCAGGTGAAAGAAGCGCAAATGCTCACGCAAGCCGCCGAGCAAGCGCACGACGTCAACACACTTTCTCGTCTCCTGCGGCACGTGCTCGATGGCAGAGGCGAACCCGAAGGTCCGCAGGGCATCACGGATGCGGTTGATGATCTGAGAGTCGGTGTTTGAAATGCGCAGGATGCCACGGCTGTAGCTTCCTTCTGCATCGAAGATTCCGGCCAGAAAACCCGCTTGCCACTCATGACTGGGCCGATCCGGCCAGGCGATCAGCTCGCGGATGCGCTCAATCTGTCCCCGCGAGCGCGCGCCGATCGCGTACATGGGACGCACCGTCTGAGCGCGAAAGCGAAACTGTTGGGTCTCGACGTAGCGGTACGAAAGCCACTTTCGAGCACGCTCGAGAGCCTCGTTGTCGGACAGCGCCAGTCGAAAGTGGTTTTGTACCGAGTAACTACCGTTGTCCCTCAGGTACCTGTAGGTCCCCATCGTGCCATCGCCGCGAATGAGGCCGCAGAGGTAGCCGGCGCGATAGTTCATGTCCTGTTGAACCGGTTCGCTGAATGCTCCAGTGCCCAGGAGCTCGTTGTTGCAGGTGAGATGCGGTCGTTGGCCCTCTCCGCTGCCCGTGCCGGTGACGAATTTCCAGCCGCGTTGGGTGAGAAACCGGTGATCGTTACCCACCGTCAGCTCTGTCCCATCCTCGAGTCTCACCCGATATGCAGGCTTGACGACGCACCAGCGCGCCAGAACCATCGTCTCCACGTAACGTCGGTACTTGCCTTTCAACACCGTGCCGTAGATCAGATCGCCCTGCTGCAGTCTCGCCAGTTCCTTCGTACCGCCATAGACCATCAGTACGCGCGTGTGACCAGCTCCGCAGTAAATACAAGCTGTCTCACATCCGCGGTAAGGATTAATCGACTGCTCGAAGGGAATATCAGGTGAGTCGTTTGTGCTGATCACCTCGCGTGCCCGATCCGGCTCGATAGTCGTGTTGATGCTCTCGGGCACTTCCTCCTGGTACCAACCATCGTCGACCGAAGCGAGCTGCCGCTTGTCGAAGCGCCCCGGCGGATTCGATAGAGCACCCCTTCCGGTGAAGGACTGCCGGCCAATGATGCTGCGTCGCATGGCTTGACTGTACGCCTATACAGTTGCCAGCGTAAAGCACCAGCAAAAACAAAGCGTTATGGGTACCGTCGGCAAGCTGCGGGCTCGCGCCGGTCGAGACACCTGGACCCCCGGTCCGCCGGGGCCACCGGCCCTCATCAGTTACTTACTTCACCAGCCGCAGCGAGAACGGGTAGCGGTAGAGGTGCCCCTCGCTCGCCTTGATGGCCGCGACGAGCGTCATGACGAGCCACGCGATGAACAGCGCGGTGCCGAGCAGAAAGCCGATGAACACCAGCATCAGCAGCATGCAGGCGAGCGCACCGATCAGCACGGAGATGTTGAAGTTAAGCGCTTCCTTGGCGTGCGCTGCGACGAATTCGGACTCGTCGCGCCGCGCGAGCCACACCAGCAGCGGACCCAACACGATGCCGATCAGCGGCAGGACGAGCCCGGCGAGCGCGGACAGGTGCGCGAGCATCCCCCAGGTACGCTCGTTCTCCGACGGCGCAGTCCCCGGGGCGGCGGTCGAGTTGGGGCCGTCCATACGACGGCGAGAGAGTATCACTCCGCCCGCTCATCCGTCAGAGCGTCATCCTGATGCCCGCGTAGGCGCCGCTGCCGGGCTGCAGGAAGCCCACCGGGTTCTGATAGTGGCGGTCGAGCAGGTTGGTGATGCGCCCGAACACTGCGAAGTGCTTGTTGAGCTCGTAGCGGGTGGCGAAATTGACCGTCGTGTAGCCCGGGGCATCGAGGCGTGAAATGGAGAAATCGCGGCTGCCGTCCACCCACGTGCCGACCGCGAGGACATCGATACTGAGCTGCCACGCGCTCGTTGCCTGGTACTGCGCCAGCAAAGTCCCCCGGTGCTTCGGCCGACGCAGAAGCTCCTGGCCCGTGGTCTCATCGTGCGCCTCGGTGTAGCTGTAGTCGAGCCGCAGCGTCAGGCTCCGAAGCGGCTGGTAGGCGATGAAGCTCTCGAGGCCGTAGGTCTCGGCGTGTCCGACATTCACGTACGTGGTCTCGAAAGTGTTCGGATCGGTCGCGGTCGAGATCAGCTCGTGAATGTTGTTGTGGAAATAGGTGACGCCGAAGCGCACCACGTCCTGCGCCCGGCCCTGCTCGAAGCCTGCATCGAAACCGGTGCTGGTCTCGGGCTTGAGGTCGGGGTTGGCGAAGAAGAAGAACGCCGGGAAGTCCTGGTACAGCTGGCTGAGCGTCGGTGCCTTGAAGCCCGATCCGACTGACGCCTTGAGTTTCGTGCCGCTCTCGCCGATCAGATAAGTCGGCGCGAATCGGTAGGTCACCTTGCTGCCGAAACGGTTATGGTCGTCGTAACGCACGTTGACGGCCGAGAACCAGTGCCCGCCGAGCTGCGACTGCAGTTCCGCGTAGCCGGAAGCGATGTGGTCGCTGGCGTAGATCGGATCCTTGATCTGGTCGCGCTGGTATTCCGCGCCCAGCACCAAAAGCTCGCCAGTCGCGAGGTGCACGTTGCCCTGCCAGTCGGCCTTGCGCCGCTCGCCGGTGTTGAGCGACTCGGGCATCTCGGGCACCACGGTGGAGGTGCGCTCGTGCGAGTAGGCGAAGCCCACCGTCTGGTCGAGGAACCCTTCGAACGAGGTCAGGTGCGCGAACACGCGCGCGAAATAGGAGTCGGTCTTGGCCTCGGTCTGCTCCGGCGCCGGGAAGGAGGCGAAGGTCACCGGATCGAACGTGTCACCGGTGGTGCGCAGGTCGATCGTGGTATAGCGCGCGACCAGCCCCAGGTCGAAGCCCCTGGTGAGGTCGTACCCCAAGCGCGTGGAGACGGTGAGATTGTCGTCGTAGTCGTCGTTGCGCGCCTCACCCAGCGGCAGCAGGTCGAGCGGCGTCACCGGTGTCGCCCCGGCGTGAAAGTGCGTCACATTGACGCTGTAGTGGAATGCATCCTGCGAGCCGCTGAGCCTCGCGGCCTGGTTGAAGGTCTCGAAGCTGCCACCCTCAAGGCCCGCGGCGAGCGTCGCCGGCCCCGAGCCCGAGCGGGTGGTGATGTTGATGACCCCACCGATCGCGTCCGAGCCGTACAGGCCGCTTTGCGGACCGCGCAGCACCTCGACGCGCTCGATGTCCGGGGTCAGCAGCTGGCCGAAATCGAAGGCGCCGGTGGAGTTGCTCGGGTCGCTGACATCGATGCCGTCGATCAGCACCTTGGTGTGATTGGAGTTAGTCCCGCGGATGAAAACCGAGGTAACGCCACCTGGTCCGCCGGTCTGCACCACGTTCAGCCCGGGCACGTCTTTCAGGACATCGCTTATCGTGCGCTCCTGTCGTGCCTCGATGTCCGCGGCAGTGATGATGGTGACGCTGCTCGCCACCTCGACGGCGGGCGTAGGCGTGCGGGTTGCACTGACGATGACCTGCTCCGCCTCATCGCTATCGGCGGCACGTGCCACGCCACCGGCCATGACGGCGAGCACTGCGAGCGCCACGAAAACCCGCAGGTGACCCTGATTCAGCGACGGCGAAGACAGCGCGGCGCACGGCGTGCGGCGCGCTCTGAGACCTGTTGACATGACGAGCTCCTGAAATGCACACACCCGTGCCCGGGGAGTCGTGGCATTTGCAGAGGCAGCGCGCGGCCGACGCGAGAGCATGGACCGGCAACCTGCATCGCCCACCGCGACGCCCAGCGGTTAACGCCTGAGGCCGGTCTCCGGGCTCTCGAGCTGGAGCGTGGACTCCGGGTGGATCGCCTTCCCGCGCCCAACCATCGACGAGGCGCAGTGGCTCTGTGTGATCCGCCGAACTCGATTACCGTTGCGGGGGCAGCGCCGGCTTTGGACGAATCCGCACCGGACTTCCCGTTTAACCGCTCCTACGACACGCGGCCACAGCCTGCTGCCGCACGCGTTGGAACGGACACCTCACGCCGCGCGAAGCGTGCCTGCGCCGCGCAGCCGCCGTCAAGAGCCGCACGGTCGTTTCTCCACCGTGGCATGATCCGCGACGTGGGACTGACCAAAAACGACACCGGGGCGGCGCCGCTCAACACGCTGGCGGAGTGGGCGGGGTACCTGTCTGTGGCGCCGCTCGTGTTGTGCCTCGCGGGTGTCGGATTGCTCCCTGCTTACGCATGGCAGGAGCTTGCGCAGCGCGCCGCGCTCGCCTGGGGTGCGCTGCTGCTCGCGGCGGTCGCGGCAGTGCACTGGGGAATTGCGCTTGCCGGACAGTTGCCGGCGCCGCGCGCGCGCAGCGCCGCGCTGCTGGCGGCAGCGCTCGCGGGCGCCACCGGTGTGATGGTAGGCGGGCAGCGCGGCCTCGCGCTGCTGGTCGTCGCACACGGGGCATTCTGGATGTATGAAAAACACTCGCTGGGAACACTCCTCCCGGCGACGCATCTCGCGCTGCGCCGTCAGCTGACCTTTGCCACCTGCATGCTGCTCGCCCTCATCATGTTCGTCTCCGACACGGCCGGCCTCAGCTGAACGAGGGTCCGGCACCATGGAAGATCTCGTCTCCGCACCGTGGTTGCGCCGGCTGATCACCGTGGCACTGCTCGCCGGGCTCGTGCTGCTCGGCTTCCGGGTGATGGAGCCCTTCATCGTGCCGGTGGTCTGGGCCGCCATCCTCGCTTTTGTGACCTGGGCCGCCTACCTGCGGGTCCTCAAGGCCTGCCGCGGCCGTGCCGTACTCGCCTCGCTCCTCATGACCATCGCGGTGTCCCTGGCCGTGATCGCACCGATCGCCTGGCTGGCCCTGGTGCTGCGCATCGAGCTGGTGCGGCTGTGGCACGACGCGCAGGCGCTCGTCGCCGGCGGCGTGCAGCTGCCACCGGCGCTGCTGCGAGTGCCGTGGCTCGGCGATCAGCTGCGCGAGCTTGCGGCGCGCGCTGCGCAGGATCCGCACGTCCTCGGCCTGGAGTTACGCCGCGTCACCGATCACTCCTTCGACCACATCGCGCGCCTCGTCGGTGGCATCAGCCGCGAAGCGGTGAAGATGGCATTCACCGCGGTGAGTCTTTTTTTCGCGTACCGCGACGGGCAGCGTCTCGCAGCGCAGCTCGCCCAGGCGCTCGAGCAGGTGCTCGGAGCGCGCGTGCACAACTACCTGCGCGCCATCGAGCAGACGGTAAAGGCCGTGGTCTACGGGCTGGTTCTGACGGCGCTGGTGCAGGGTCTGCTGGTGGGTCTCGGTTACTGGGTCGCAGGAGCGGGCGCACCGGTTTTCCTCGCCGCGCTCACCACCGTGTGCGGTCTCATCCCGTTCGCTGCCCCGACCGTGTGGATCGGCGTGTGCGTGTGGCTGTTGGTCAAAGGCAGCACGGCGGCGGCCATCGGGCTGCTGATCTGGGGCGCCATCGTCCTCGGCTGGACCGACCACATCGTGCGGCCCTTCCTCATCAGCCGCGAAGCGGCGATCCCGTTCATCGTCGTGCTGTTCGGCGTGCTCGGGGGGCTTGCGAGCTTTGGGCTCGTGGGCCTGTTCATCGGGCCGGTGATCCTCGCCGTGCTGCTCGCGGTCTGGCGCGAGTGGCTCTTCGAGAGCCGCCAGCCCGCGGCGCTGTAGCACGCGCGGTCCGCACCGGCCGCGCGGCCCGTCGTTTCCCCGTCGCTGTCAGGCGCCGAGGAACATGCGATACGCCGGATTCGCAGTCTCCTCCACGTAGGCGTAGTGCAGCTCGTGCAGATGCTGCAGGAAATCCGCCCGCTCCGCGGGCGGCACCTGGATGCCGGCGAGCACGCGGCCGTAGTCCGAGCCGTGGTTGCGATAGTGGAACAGGCTGATGTTCCAGCGCGAGCCGATCGCCTGCAGAAATCTCAACAGCGCACCCGGGCGCTCGGGGAACTCGAAGCGGTACAGCTGCTCGTGCGCGATACCGCGCGCGTGCCCGCCGACCATGTAGCGCACGTGCAGCTTCGCCATCTCATCGCCGGTCATGTCGGTGACGGTGAAGCCGGCGGCGCGCAGCCCGGTGAGCACCGTCTCCTTCTCCGCGCTGCCGCCGGTGAGCGCGAGGCCGGCGAACACCTGGGCACTGTCGGCGCCGCCATAGCGGTAGTTGAACTCCGTGACGCTGCGACGCCCGAGCGCTTCGCAGAAATGCAGGAAGCTGCCGGGCCTCTCCGGGATCACGGCGGCGAGCAGCGCCTCGCGTTCGCCGCCGAGGTCCGCCCGCTCCGCCACGTGCCGTAAGCGATCGAAGTTCATGTTGGCGCCGCTGTTGATCGCCACCACGCGCTTGCCGCGCCAGCCCTCGCGCGCGAGATACTTCTTCAGACCGGCGACCGCCAGCGCCCCCGCGGGCTCGACGATCGAGCGGGTGTCTTCGAACACGTCCTGGATGGCCGCGCAGATCTCGTCGGTGGATACCAGCAGAATCTCATCGACCTGCCCGCGGCAGAGCGCGAAGGTCTCCTCGCCGACGCGCCGTACCGCGACGCCGTCGGCGAAGATGCCGACGCGCTCGAGCGTGACGCGCCGCCCGGCCTTGAGCGAGTCGTGCATGCTGGCGGCGTCCTGCGGTTCGACACCGATCACCTTCACGGCGGGGTACAGATACTTCACGTACACGACGATGCCGGCGAGCAGCCCGCCGCCGCCGACCGGCACGAAAATCGCGTCGAGCTCGCCGCCGGTCTGCCGCAGGATCTCCACCCCGATGCTGCCCTGCCCGGCGATGACGTCGGGGTCGTCGAAGGGGTGCACGAACACCAGGTTGCGCTCGCGCGCGAGCTGCAGCGAGCGCTCGTGCGCGCTGTCGTAATCATCGCCGTGCAGCACCACCTCGGCACCGAGATCGAGGACCGCCTGCACCTTGATGTGCGGGGTGGTCTGCGGCATGACCACCGTTGCGCTTATGCCGCGGCGCCGCGCGGCGAGCGCCACCCCCTGCGCGTGATTGCCGGCAGAGGCGCACACGACCCCACGCCGGGCGGCGGTCTCGGACAGGTGAGCGATGCGGTTGTAGGCGCCGCGCAGCTTGAACGAGAACACCGGCTGCAGGTCCTCGCGCTTGAGGAGCACCTGGTTGCCGAGCCGCCGCGAGAGCCGCCGTGCCTCCTCGAGCGGCGACTCGATCGCCACGTCGTACACGCGCGCCTTGAGGATTCTCTCGATGTAGGGACTCGCCACGACTGCCACTCGCCGCGCGCCCCGCGCGCACCGGCGGGAAGCTTAGCGAGGTCTCCGCGAAATTTCGCTTCCTGATGACGGAGGGGGGCCCGCCGATCACGGCAAGCGCAATTTCGTGGGGCGCTTTGGCGGCTGATGGCGCCGGCGTCAGCGCTTGTCGGCCGGCTCACGCAGCGCGAAGCGGTAGTGCACGCGCCCGATCGCGATCTGGTCGCCATCGCGCAAGGTCTGACGCGTGATGCGCCGGCCGTTCACCTGTACGCCGTTGGTGCTGTTCAGGTCCTCGATCACGGTGTTGACCGGCCCGACCAGGATGACAGCGTGGTGCCGGCTGACGAACTTCGCTTCCAGCTGCAGGTCGTTGTCGGGCGTGCGGCCGATGCTGGTCTTGCGGCCGAGCACGTGCACCACCTCGCGACCGTCCTCGCTATGGATCAGCAACCTCGTGGCGCCATCGGATACGGGCTCGGCGGCGAGCCCCTCCTCGCGGGCGTGTTGCCCGGAATCGCCGAGCGCCGGGTTGGTGTCGGTCGCTACCTGGCGCGTTTCACCGGCAGTCTCACGCCACTGCTGGTTGGATCTTTCGAGCTCGGCGATGCGGGTGCCACGAGTGCGCGCGTCGGCTTCGAGGCGATGCAGCGCCTCCTCGGCGACGTGCAGGTCGCTCTCGAGCTCGTGTATGCGCGCGACGTTCGTGACGCATTCCGCCTGCAGCGCCCGCATGCTCTCGGCGCCTGCGGCGGCCTGCTGCTCCAGCGCGCGCACGCGCGCCTGCGCCGCCGCGATACTCGCGAGCTGATCGCCGCGCTCCTGCTGCGCCGTGCGCAGCACGCTGCCCCATTCCTCCATCTCGCCACGCACTGTCGTGAGCTCGGATTCGAGCTGCTGAGCCCGCTGCCGCTCGGCACCGAGCGCAGCTTCGAGCTGTGTAGCGCGCTCGCGCTGCTGCGCGAGCTCGGTCTGCTGCGAGGTGCCCTGCGCCGTCGAAGCCGCGGTCTTGCGGCGCGCTTCCTCGAGCTCGGCCTCGAGAGTTCGCACTTCGCGGCCCAGAGCCTGCAGCTCGTTCTGCTGCTGGGTGTCGGTGGCCTCGCGCTGTAGCGCCTGCGCCTCGAGCGCGTGCAGCTGCTCGGTGGCGGCGTTGATCTCCGCCTGCAGCCGCGTCACGCTCGCCCGCAGACCCTGGGCTTGCTGCTGCGCATCACGCAGCTCCGTGTCGCGCTGCGCGAGCATGGTGGTGAGCGTGCCCGAGTGCTGCTCGAGCTGCGCGATGCGTGCGGCACGCTGCGTGAGCTCGGCCACCTGTACACCCGCGCGCTCGTCCCGCCCGGCCAGCTCACGGGTGAGACGCGCGAGTCGCGCCGCGCTCGCCTCGGTCTCGTGCAGCAGGTCGGTCACCAGCTCCTGCGCGAGCTCCCGGCGCCGCTCGAGCGTCTGCAGCGACTCGAGGTAGCTCATGGCGCGGGCGCGCTCGCTGTGCAGATCCTCCATGACACCGGCGGCGTGCGCTCGCCCTGCGGCCGCCTGCGCCCGCTGCTGCTCGAGCTCGCGCGTGTGGCGCGCGCGCGCATCGCTGTCGTGCTGCTCCAGACGCTGCTGCAACTGCTGTGTACGCGCGCCGGCGGCGCTCACCATGGCGCGCGCCTGGGCCAACTCCTCGGCCGCAAGGGCGGCGCGCTCCTGCGCCGCCGCGAGCGCGCGTGCCGACTCCTCCGCCCGCGTGGCCTGCTGTGCGCCGGCGGACTGACGTTCGGCAAGCTCGGCGCTCAACCTGGCCGCGCGTTGCTCGAGCTCGGCAATCCTTCGCTCGAAGGTTGCGCTGCGCTCTGCGGCATTGGTTGCGCGCTGCTCGGCCGCGGCGGCGCGCTGCGCGGCTGCCGCCTGCGCGGCGAGCGCCTCGTTGCGAGCCTGCTCGAGCAGCTGCAGCCGCGTGGCCTGGCTCGCGAGACGCTCCTGCGCCTCCTCCAGCGCGGCGGTGCGCGTGCGCAGTTCGGCTTCCTGGTCGAGCCGCTTCTCGGCGCTCGCAGCCGCGGCACTCAACGCGGCCCGCGCAGCGGGCGAGAGCGCCCAGCTGTCGGTCGTTGCCTGCTGCTCGTCCGCGGCCTCCACGGCGATCCTCGTGGTCGAGGTGGTGGCGGCGGTGGTGGCCGCACCGGGAGTCGACGCTCCCGCCGGGTCCAGCACCGGAAGTTCGGCGGTGCTGTCGAGATCGGGATCGCCACGTGCCGGCGCTGGCCTTGGCGTTGGCGGTCGGGGACGCGAACGCGAGCTCATCGAGATTCCCAGTTTTCCATGCGCATGAGTAAAAAAGTGTAGCGCGGCGCAAGCGGGGCGCCGAACTCATCCGGGTAAATAGTGTGAAAAACTCCCGAAATTCTCTCCTTCTTCAGGCGCGCAGGAACTCCCGTACCGCTTCGGCGATGCGCTGCGGCGTGTGCGCCAGTACCTCGAGTGCGCTCTGCGGCAGCTCGCTGAGGCGGGCTGCGG
>Ga0307471_100000685_pt1 | contig 17608 bp, 11 predicted proteins | sample atmos_gasesAM3C__2_FD_204566 | JGI IMG/M metagenome (GOLD analysis project Ga0307471, IMG submission 204566) | Hardwood forest soil microbial communities from Morgan-Monroe State Forest, Indiana, United States - atmos_gasesAM3C_515 | ecosystem: Environmental > Terrestrial > Soil > Temperate...
GCCGTTCAGCGCGCTGGGGCCGGTCAAGCTGCGGAACTGCAAGGACTCAAACAGTAGAGAGGATGCTGCGTTGAAAGACTTGATGTTCGTGCGCGTCAAGCCGTAATTCAGTCCGAAGCGGGCGAAGGAAAGCTTGCGAAGCGGATACTGCGCGAAGAGGGTGAAGCCGGTGCTGTTCTGCACGTAGTTCTGGACATATTGAGGGTTGATACTTACTGACTGCTGGAACAGGATGGCTTCCTGGCGAGCCTGGTCGAAGTTATAACGCGAAGAGAAAAGAGTGAAACCGGTGGAGATGGGCCGGTCAAAGAGATAAGGCTCGGTAAAACCAAACATGAAAGTGCGGGTCAGGCTTCCAAATTGCGCAGAGAACGTGAGGGTTTCGCCGAGGCCGAGGAAGTTGTTGGTTTGGTAGGTGAGGCCGACGAAACTGCCTGCCAGGCCGCTGACGCCGCCCTGCAAGCCGATGGACTGCTTGCCCTTTTCTTTGAGCTTGAGGGTGATGTCCACCGTTCCGGCCTTGTTGTTGCGCTTGATTTCAGCGGCCTTGTCGGCCTCGATTTTGTCGAAATAATCGAGCTGGTTGAGGCGCAGGACGCTCAATTCCCACAAACGCTTATTGAAGAGCTGGCCTTCATCAATCATCAATTCGCGGCGGATGACCTTGTCGCGCGTGGTGGTGTTGCCGCTAAAATCGATGCGCCGCACGTAATACTGTTTTTGTTCGTCGAAGCGCAGCGTCAGGTTAATGATCTTGGTGGCGTCGTCGACCTCGGTGTCCGGTTCCGGCGTGAAATCAATGAAGCCGTATTCGCCGTAGATCTTGCCGTAGGTTTCGAGCGCTTTGCGGACTTTTTCCGTGGAAAAGATATCGCCCTGCTTGAGAGGAAACGCGGTTTTCAACGCATCCACTTTGAGCGACAGAGCCTTATCCGGATCGGAGCTGACGATTTTGAGCGTGCCCATGCGGAAGCGCTCGCCTTCTTCGATGGGGATGGTGATATTGACGGCCTTGCCGTGGCCCTTTCCGGTGACCAGCGGAACCCCCAGGCGCGCGTGCGTGGTGTCGATGTTTTCAAGAATTGGCTCGCCCACAGAAACCTTGAAGTAGCCGTTGTCGCGATAGAGTCCGCGGATGCCGACTTCGAGGTCTTCGCTCAATTTATCGCGGTCATAGGTTTTGGTGAGCACCGGGATGTACCAGAAGTACAGAGGAATGGAGTAGGGCCGGTCGTGGCGCATGGCGCGGATTAACTTGCGGTCGCTGAACGCATGATTGCCCTTGAACTTGATTTTGCCGACCTTGACTTTGGGCCCTTCCTCAATTTTGAACACGAGAATAACGGCGTTGCTGGAGGCGATGCGCTCGTACTGCGGCGTGACTTTGGCAAACTGGCGGCCGTGCTCCCCCAAAAGTTCCTTTATAACCACCTCGGCTTTTTTGATTTTCGTGGGATCAAACTGGCTTTCCACGCTCAGGCCGACTTTGCGTTCCTTGAAGCGGTCCAGAATGTCCGACTCGGAAACGGAGTGATTGCCATCGTAACGGATGCGCCGGATCTGCGGGCGCTCTTTCACTTCAAACACGATGATCTTCGCGTCTGAGCGCTTGGGTGAATCCTCGACGCGCAGCTTCACATCTTCGAAGAACTGCGTGTTCCACAGTGCCTGGAAATCGCGGCGTAGCGTGTCTTCATTGTAGGGGTCGCCTTCGCGGCTAAAGATACGGGCCTTGAGCGTGTCCGTGCGGATGCGGCGGTTGCCAATGAACTCGATGCGCTCGATCACGAATTGCTGCTGGCCGGAGGGCTGCTGTTGCGCGGGCGCAGCCTGAACAGGGGCTTGGGCGTGGTCTTCGACAGCTTCCTTGCCGGTGAGCAAATCCAAGGAAGCGGAGAATAAGACCTTATTGGAAGATGAGTCTTCCGGCAGGTTGTCCCGCCCAAAGGCTGCGGAAGCGCTCGCAAAAAGAAAAGCGAGCGCGACGACCTGTATCACCCGAGCCGCAAATCCCCCCGAAGGCAAACAGACTCTCCTTTGAGCGGCCAATGGGCCAATCAAGGCCGCGCCCCCAAACACAAGATGTGGTTCTCCCGCCGAGCCCGGTGTGGGCCGGCTGTGCGATGTTTCAGATTCGCTAGTGGACGACCGGGGTTGCCTCGCCTACCGGACGGAACGACAGGCCTTCCCCTGCGACATAAATCTGGAGTGTCGCGGGCCTTTGAATTCCACCCTGGATCAGCGCCTCGGAGAGCGGGTCTTCAACGTACTTCTGCAGAGCCCTGCGCAACGGGCGGGCACCGTAGCTGCGGTCCGCGCACGTCTTCTCGAGAATCCACTGACGAGCCTCCGGCGTGAGGACAACCTGCACTTGCCGGTGGATTAGAGTATCGTTCAACTGGCCCACGAGCAAGTCAATGATGCGGAGCAGGTCTTCGTCGCCGAGCGGGTTGAAGATGATGACTTCGTCCAACCGGTTGAGGAACTCCGGATTGAACGCCCGCTTTACTTCATTCATCACCAGTTCTTCCATCGACTTGCGTCCAGCTTCATCCGTGCCGGACTGGAAACCCAGGCCGGTGCGCTTCTGCAAGTGCCGGGCGCCCAGGTTCGACGTCATAATGATGATGGTGTTACGGAAATCCACGGTGTTGCCAAGCCCGTCCGTCAACTGTCCGTCTTCGAACACCTGCAAGAGAATGTTGAAAACGTCCGGATGAGCCTTCTCGATTTCATCCAGCAGGATGACGGAGTAAGGAGTCCGGCGGACGCGCTCGGTCAACTGACCGCCCTCTTCGTACCCCACATACCCCGGCGGTGCGCCGATAAGCTTCGACACGGAGTGCTTTTCCATGAACTCCGACATGTCGAAGCGAACCAGCGACTTCTCCGACCCAAACAAAAATTCGGCCAAGCGGCGGGCGACTTCCGTCTTTCCCACGCCGGTAGGTCCAAGGAAAAAGAAGCAGCCCACGGGGCGCATCGGCGACTTGAGCCCTGCGCGGCTCCGGCGAATGGCGCGGGCCAGCGCGGTGATGGCTTTGTCCTGGCTGATGACGCGCTTGTGCAATTCCGGCTCGATGCGAAGCAGCTTCTGCTGTTCATCTTCCTTAATGGAGGTAACGGCAATCCCGGTCCAACGGGCGACCACTTCCTCGATGTCTTCGCGGGTTACAACGCCCGTGGAAGCGTCATCGAGCTTGAAGCGCTCGCGCAGGCCCCTCAGATTCTCCTTTTCTTTGCGCTCTTCTTCGGAATAGAAGCGAGCCTTTTCAAATTCGTGATTGGCAATCGCCGTTTCCATGCGGTGGGTGATGAATTTCACGCGTTTTTGCACTTCGCCGACTTCTTCGGGAACGGTGGCCTGGCGCAGCTTGACGCGCGCGCCAGCCTCGTCAATCAAATCAATGGCTTTGTCGGGAAGGAAGCGGTCAGGAATATAGCGGTTGGAAAGGTAGACTGAATAGCGAAGCGCTTCGTCGGTGTAGCTGACGGCGTGAAACTTTTCGTAGCGCTCGCGCACGCCTTGAATCACCTGAACGGCTTCGTCTTCACTGGGAGCAGGCACTTTCACCGCCTGGAAGCGGCGTTCGAGGGAGCGGTCCTTTTCCACGGACTTGCGATATTCGCCGGGCGTCGTGGCGCCAATACACTGAATCTCGCCGCGAGAGAGAGCAGGCTTCAAAATGTTGGCCGCGTCGAGCGAACCTTCCGCGGAACCAGCCCCAACCAGCGTGTGCAACTCATCAATGAAAACGATGGCGTTCTGGCTCTCCATCAATTCTTTCATGATGGTCTTGAGGCGCTCTTCGAACTGGCCCCGGTATTTTGTTCCGGCAACAATCAACGAAAGATCGAGAGAGAGGATGCGCTTGTCTGCAAGAAACGACGGGACGTCGCCATCGGCAATGCGTTGCGCGAGACCTTCCACGATTGCAGTCTTGCCTACGCCCGGTTCACCGATCAGCACGGGATTGTTCTTCGTGCGGCGGCAAAGAATCTGGATCACGCGCTCGACTTCATTTTCGCGTCCAACCAGGGGATCGAGCGAGCCTTCGCCAGCGGCTTGCGTAAGATCGCGGCTGAATTCTGCGAGCAAAGATGTTTCTTTCGGCCGCGCCGCAGCTGCTTTCTCACCGGAAGTGCGCGCCAGTTCTTCGCGCAGCGTAGAGAGACGGAGGCCACGCTCCATCAGGATTTCCGAGCCAAAGCACTTTTCTTCGCGCAGGATGCCGAGGAGCAAATGCTCGGTGCCGACGTGTTTGTGGCCCAGACGCTCGGCTTCTTCCGCGGCCATATTCAGGATGCGCTTGCACTCCGCGCTCAAGGGCACTTCGACGGACGTGGAAATGCGCTCGCGAATCGTGATGCGGGCTTCAATCTCTTTTCGAATGGATTCGATGGAACCTTGCTGGCGGAGGAAACGGTTGGCCAGGGCTTTGTCTTCGCGCATCAAGCCGAGCAGCAAATGCTCCGTCTCGATATATGGGCTGCCATATTGACTGGCCTCGTACCTGGCAAAAAATATGACGCGACGCGCTTTCTCTGTATAGCGTTCGAACACGTTAGCTCGCTTCTCCCCCAGGGACCCCGCCCGCGACAGCCGCAGCTTCACGGGTACGCAGAACGCCGTGTTCCAGCGCCAGGATGCGGTCACAACGCGCGGCGAGCGCGAGATTGTGCGTCACGATCAGGGACGTCAACTTGTGCACGCGATGCAGCCGCTCCAGCAACTCGAACATGGCCCAAGCATTCTGCTCGTCCAAATCTCCGGTAGGTTCATCTGCCAGCAGCACGGACGGCCCGGTGACGAGCGCCCGTGCAATCGCCACGCGCTGCTGTTCCCCTCCCGAGAGTTCCCCCGCGCGGTGATCGGTCCGGTCTTCCAGTCCGACCTCCGCGAGCCACTTCCGCGCTTTCTCAAGTGCGGAGGTGAATTTCTCGCCGCGCAGTAGCAGCGGCATGGCTACATTTTCTGCAGCCGTAAAATCCGGCAACAGTTGGTGACGTTGCCACAAAAAACCGACGACGCGATTTCGAAATTCCGCGAGCGCCGCGTCATCATTTGTTTCAATGGCTTTCGAATCGAAGTATACTGTACCGCTCGTTGGCGTGTCTAGCGCGGCCAGCAGGTGCAGCAGAGTGCTTTTGCCCGCTCCGGACGGTGCGACGACTGCGACCATCTCGCCTTGCCGCAAAATCAGGTTGGCATCCACTAAAACCGGAACGATTTTCGCTCCAGTCCCGTATGTTTTTTTCAATCCCCGCGATTCCATCACCACCCGCGCATCCGCCGACGCCTTCATCGGCGTGTGGCTTTCGGGTTGTGAATCGGGGCTCATTGCTGTTTTAGTGCGTCTTGCGTCAGTGTGTTAGCCCTTCTTGCGAATTGCCCTGCTGATAATTAGATGCTCATTGCGCAGGCTACGTGCCGCCCTTACCTCGCGCAAAAACGCAGCGAATGACCCAAACAGTTTCCCTTTTTCGCCAGTCGCTTGCCTGCCGAAAAAAGGGCACTTTCCACACAAATTGGGACATCCCTAATCTTTCTATTTTCAATGGGTTGCGGTGGACCTGAAACCAGCCAAGGGTGAGAGAAAGTACCCGAGGTCTGCCCACCAGCCTCCCTCGTAGATTAGGAGCAAATCATGCGCCAAACCAAAGTCAGATTCAGGCCCTCCGTTGCCTTTCTTGGGCATTACTCAAATCGGAGAATTTCCACGGGGAGCAGACGTACCGCCGCCCGCGCGGGCAGGATCGTGGCCCCGATCGAGATTCCCATCGCGACCAGCGTAATCCAAACTCCATCAAACAGGCTCGGATGAAAAGGCACATACGGAACCGCGTAAACCTGTGGGTCGAGCGGAATCAAATGATAGCTGCCGGAGATAAATGAGAACGAGTATCCAAGAATAAGTCCCGAAAGCGTGCCCACCGTGCCGATGGCAATTCCCTGGCAGAGAAAAATCTTTCGAATCTGTTCGTGGCGCGCGCCAAGCGAGCGGAGCACCGCAATGTCGCGCGCTTTATCCGTGACCGTCATGGAAAGAACCACCAGAATGTTGAGCCCCGCTACGAACGTGATCAGTCCGATGAAGATGGCGGTGACCAGTTTCTCCAAGCGCAGCGCGCGAAACAGTGCGCGGTTCTCCTCCATCCAGGTTGCTGCTAAAAATCCTTGCCCCGCGGCATGCTCGATCTCTGGAGCGATCTCTGCGGCCTGCTCCGGCCGGTCCAAGCGGGACTCCAACACGTTAACTAGATCGCCCGTTCCGGCTAGGCCTTGCGCGGAGGCGAGGTTCATGAAACACCAGTTTTCGTCGTAATCGTAGAAGCCGGAATCGAAGACACCATTAACACGAAAACGGCGCGTGCGTGGAATTAACGCGAAAGGAGTAAGCCTTCCTTGTGGGCTTGTGATGGTCACGTAGTCGCCTGGGGAAATCTTCCATTCGTCGGCAAGCTGTTTGCCGACGAGCAGCCCTTCAATTCCGTATGAATCCGCGGAAAAGTCCAGTTTGCCGGCAACAATGCGCTGAAGGGCCTCATCGCTTTTGCGTTCGCGCTCCAGATCGACACCCTTGGTGACCACTCCGCGCGCCTCGCCGCCAAACGAAAGCAGCACGGTTTGATAAACCGCCGGCGTGACCGAACGCACCCCGGGAATGCCAGCCAGTTTCGCGGCAATTTCTTCGTAGTTTTTGATCCCGCCCGAGCCCGGGCGCGTAAGGGAAATATGCGCCGTGACACCGAGGAGGCGATCTTGGAGCGTCTCCCGAAACCCCGTGTTCATGGACAGCGCAATTACGAGCGTCGCCACGCCCGCTGCCACACCGATAACCGACATCAGCGTGACCAGGCGAAGAACCGCCGGACGGTAAGGCGATCGCAGGTAGCGCTGGGCCACAAACCATTCGAATCGCATTGTAGTTGGAAGGATACGTTACGCGCCGTGCGCTTCGGAAGCGGTAGTTGTTTCGCCGCGTCCTTCAGGCCGCAGGAGCGGAAACAGGATGACGTCTCGAATCGAAGGCGAATCGGTAAGCAGCATCGTCAGCCGATCAATGCCAATCCCCTCCCCTGCCGTCGGCGGCATGCCGTGGCAGAGCGCGCGGATGTAATCGACGTCAAGCTGCTTGGGCATTTCTTCGCCGCCCTGGGCAATCTGCGCAAGGAACCGCCGCTCCTGCTCGGCCGGATCATTCAATTCCGAGAAGCCGTTGGCCACTTCCATCCCCGCCACGTAAATCTCGAAGCGCTCCGTCAGGGACGGGTCTTCCGGCTTTTGCTTCGAAAGCGGAGAAATATCAGTTGGGAAGTCGTAAAGGATGGTCGGCTGAATGAGCTTGTGTTCAGCCACCAATTCAAAGAGCAAACCTGTGAACTCACCATCAGGAATGTTGGATCTAAGTCCAACCTCGAGTGGCCTGAGAGGAGCACCCTGCCGCTTAAGGTAGGCCTGATAGAGTGCGTCTGCGGCTTTGCGAGGCCCGCCCGGAGTGCTTAGATCGGCAGAAGAAGGCGCTGGCCCTGCTGCGGGATCCCAATACTTCTCGATGGCTTCGCGCATGGAGAGCCGCTGCATTTTGGAGAAATCCAATTCCACATCGCCGTACTTTACCGTCGTGGAACCTGTGATGTTCTTCGCCAGCAGCGCAAAAAGCTGCTCGTTCATGTCCATCAAATCGCGATAGTTGCTGTAAGCCTCGTAAAACTCGAGCATCGTAAATTCCGGATTGTGCTGCGTCGAGATTCCTTCGTTGCGGAAATTCCGGTTGATTTCGTAAACGCGGTCGAATCCGCCAACCGTTAATCTTTTCAAATAAAGTTCCGGAGCGATGCGCAAATAGAGGTCGATATCCAGAGTGTTGTGGTGCGTGATGAAAGGGCGCGCCGCCGCGCCGCCGGGAATCGGGTGCATCATGGGCGTTTCGACTTCGATATATCCCCGCGCGTCGAAGAAGCGCCGCAATTCCTGGATAATCTGGGCGCGCGTCACGAATACGTGACGTGATTTCTCGTTGGCAAGCAGGTCAAGATAGCGCTGCCGGTAGCGCAGTTCCACATCTGTCAACCCATGCCACTTTTCCGGCAAAGGGAGCAAGGCTTTCGCCAGAAAAAAAATCTCCTCCACCCAGATGCTCAATTCATTGGTCTTGGTGCGGAACAGGTGGCCGCGTACTCCGATGGAATCGCCCAGGTCCAGCAACTGAAAAAGTTCGAATCCCTTTTCTCCCACCACATCTTTCTTGACATAGATCTGAATGCGCTTCCCCGCCCCTTGTAGATGCGCAAATCCCGCTTTTCCCATCAACCGGAGAGAAACGAGGCGGCCCGCTACCCGGATTTCGCGCTTGTTCGCCTCTAAATCGGCCGCGGTGGCGGCGCCGAACTTTTCCACAAGCGCGGCCGGAGTGTCTGTCCAACGGAATTCGCGCGGATAGGGATCCCGGCCCAGCGCCCTGATCTGTTCGATCTTTTTTTGGCGCTGCTCAAACTGGTCGCGTGGCTCGAATTCCAAAGAGAATGTCCTTTCCACGAAGGCGGAGACCGAGTATAGCGGCGCTCACCTCCCGGGAGCAAGAAACGGGCAATGTCAATCCAGTGAATACGATGGAAGCTACCTGCCCGATACGGCACTCGCTTGCGCCCGAGAGGTTCGAATCTCTACAGTATAGGTAAGAGATTGTGAGGCGCTTGTGACGAGGTATCACAGGCCGCAGTTCGGCCATCACAAAGAAGTAGTGGTAACAGGAATTCTTTTGATATACTCCCGCCCCTGTGCCCTGGGAGGCCCCTCTTGAAAGACCACAGCCGCCCCCCCCTGTCCCGCGGCAGGTCCGTCCAACAGGATTGGCGCGCGTGCCTACCTGAGGAAAAAGCACAAGTATTTCTTGAACACGAGCGGCATCTCGAGTCCCTGTACAACATGTTCAGCGTTTCACTGAACGAGGCCATTGAACTCAAGCTCGCGGGACTCCGGGCCAAAGCCTTAGGGGCTATCAGTATGACCTCGCAGCTCTGCGAACGGCTGACGCGGCCGCTTGCCGGCACGCTTCGAGCGCTGCATGACCATGCCAAACACTATGGAACCGTGCCGAACGCCGCTCCGCTGGATCCCGAGAATTATCATGGGCCCAGGGGACAACGATCCGCTCGCATGAGCGGCCTCCTGGACAGAGTGTTGTTTTCCCACAGGCTTCAGTTCCTTCATAAGGTCAGCACCCTCCAGGAAATGGTGGAGGACTTGGACCGGGACTTTCGGAACACGGCCGATGATCTCGCCGGTGGCCTGTACTCGGATCCCGAGCGCGGATGGCACGAAATGGACGCGGGCCACTTTGACCTGACTACCTGCCTACGGGAAACCATAGTTTTGTTTAAGTCCTTTCTGGTCGTCCTGCCGGCCGGGCAACTTGGCGATTTCGAGAAGACCGTCTACAACCAGTCTCATTTTTCGAGCGAGGATCTAGTCGCATCCCACCATAGACGAATGAGCGCATTCGCGGGACAATAATCCTACCTGCTCGCCTGCGGGAGCTCGAACACCAGCTTGTGGAGAACGAGGCTTTTCAGGGGTGTCTCTTTGGCTCCGGCAGGCGAACGTCAGGACAACTCAAGGGGGGACTCGGTGCATCCGATGGGGTGGATGCGCCGCAATTGGACCGTTGGCCCGTAACCGACCTAGCGCTCCGAATGCGTCGACTTCCCGGCAGGCCACCAAACCGGTGACTGAAGCGGAAGCTATACGGCTGGCCCAGGCGGGTGACGCCGCTGCATTTGAATTGTTATATCAATTGCACGGCCGCCGCGTTTACGCCCTATGTCTCCGGATGGTGAATAACCCGGCCGATGCGGAGGACCTGATGCAGGAAGCTTTCCTGCAGCTCTTTCGCAAGATCGGGACGTTCCGGGGAGAGTCGGCGTTTTCAACCTGGCTGCATCGCATGACTGTCAATGTGGTGCTGATGCGGCTTAGGAAGAAGTCGCTTCCAGTGGCCTCGCTCGAAGAAACGACGGAGCCCGACGAAGAAACAGGCGGCCCAAGAAAAGACATTGGCGCACCGGACTTGCGCTTAAGTGGCGCGGTCGATCGCGTTAATCTGGAACGCTCGGTGGAGAAATTGCCCCCGGGCTACCGGACGGTGTTTGTGCTCCACGATGTCCAGGGATACGAGCACAACGAGATTGCGGAGATTATGGGTTGCTCCGTGGGAAATTCGAAATCGCAATTGCATAAAGCACGGACGCGCTTGCGGGATTTGTTGCAGGAAGAATTGCGAGCGCAGGCGCGCCAGGAACGGCACGCGGCGAGAACGCAGACGGCGAACGACGATTGAGTTACAATGAGCGCACTAAAAGGGGTGCGTGCGATTCCGTAAAGTTGAAAGCAGTTGGGCCCAATGAAGTGGAAGGAAGCAGGGCGAGCCGGTTGGCCGGCTGCGGTCTGCCTGAAGTGAGGCACCATGCAGTGCAGGGACGTGGAAGAGGTTCTCGAGCGGGAAGGCTTGGCGCCGTTGCCGGATGCCGTGCGCGGGCACGTCGCTGGTTGCCGGCAGTGCCAGGGTTACATCGCCGATCTTGAAACAATCGTTTCAGCGGCACATGAACTGCCTGCGGAAGTGGAACCGCCCTCGCGAGTCTGGGTCGCTCTTCGCACTCAACTTGAATTGGAAGGCATCATCTATAAAGAGCCCGTGACGGCGGCTCCGGCTGCAAAGCCTGTTTCGTGGTGGAGTCGTTTCGGTCAACTGTTCCGCGGTCGCGCCTTGGCCACTTTGACGGTAGGCGCCGTCCTTGCCGCTGCGGCCGTTCTTCAACTCTTCCAGACCCCTCAGCCTCCTTTTCAGCCGGGCTCACCGAGCATCGATGCCATTGTAAAGCAAGTGAATCAGCAAGAAGTCGATCTCAGGAGCATGCATCTTGCAGGAAGCACATCGCCGGTGGATGCGGCCCTGGAACAAAACCTGCAAGAAATCGACGGTTTTATTGCCGACTGCGAGCGTCATCTTAAACAAACGCCCCAGGACGAACTGGCGCGCGAGTATCTCGCCGACGCCTATCAGCAAAAAGCGGAATTACTTGCCGCGATGATGGATCGCGGAAGGAGCGTTAACTAACATGCGGACCAGGCCGATGGGACGAGGCATCACGCTGATTCTTGGCGCCGCGGCTGTGCTTGGCTCAGGCATAACCGCCATGGCTGCCACTCAGCGCACGGAAAAGCATTTCGCGGTGAATGGCCGGCCAGTGGTTGTGATTCAAAATGTGGCTAACGGGCGCATCGAGGTGAAATCCGCCAAGACTCAGGAAGTCACCGTAATCGCCAGCCAGAATTCCGACAAGATCAATTTTGAGATGGAGCAGGCGGGCGACCGTATCGACGTCACGGCAAACACGCTGGATGCCTCCGCGCAGCCTCTCGAACTGGAAACCAGTTTGCAATTGACGGTTCCAGAAGAAACTGAACTTCAACTCAAGACGGAAAACGGCCTGATTTACGTGGAACAGGTTACCGGAGACATGACCCTGGAAAGCGTTGCCGGAGATGTTCACCTGAAGGAAGTTTCCGGCTACATCATTGTCAAAACCACCGCCGGTTCGCTGGTTTGCACGCAATGCGCCGGCAAGGTGGATTTCAAGTCCGTCAGCGGAGGAGCCCAATTCCTCCAGCCCGCCCTCAATAGGGTGGAGGCAAGCACCAGTTTCGGCAACATCCTCTTCGACGGGGATTTCATCCGCACCGGGCTTTATTCCATGAAAAGCAGTAAGGGTCTTGTGGAAGTGCGTTTCTCCGGCAATGATTCCTTCGATTTGAAAGCGCAGACCGCCACAGGTATTGTGGACAATCAGGCCGCTGCATATTTCAAGCCTGACTCCCATGGCGCAATCCACCGCGGTTTAAGGTCTTTTCGTTCGCTGTTCGGCACTGTCGGTCAGGGCCTCGCCAAGGTCGAACTCTCCACCTACAGTGGTACAATTCGAATCTTGAAGCGCGACTAAGCCAAACTAACTTCAGCGCTTCTTTCTTGTGACAACTGCACCTCCTTCGCGCGGCCTGCCGCGTGTGCCGATTCTTTGCCTCGCCGGTTTCATGGGTTCCGGCAAGACCACCATTGGCACGCTCCTGGCGAGGCAGCTCGCCTGGCATTTTGTTGACCTCGACGACCGCATCGAAGAATCCGCTGGCCTTCCCATCCCGCAAATTTTCGAGCGCCTGGGCGAAACTTATTTCCGGCAGCTCGAGGCAGACCAGCTTCGCGCCGCTCTCGGCCGCGCTTCCGAGCTGAAGCAAGGAACCATACTCGCCCTCGGTGGGGGAACCTACGCGCAGCCCGGTTGCCCTGAGTTTCTGCGCTCCGCTGGCGTTCCCGTTCTTTGGCTCGATTCGCCCATTGATGTCCTGCTTTCTCGCTGTATGACCATGACAGGCCGTCCTATGTTCCGCGACGAGGCCAGCTTCCGCGCTCTTCACGCGCAGCGCTTGCCTTCCTACCTGCTTGCCGACTACCGCGTCGAAAGCTCCAGCGAGCCCACCGAGATCGTCGCTCAAATCCTCCGCCTTGGCATTGTTGCTTCGGGAGGAAACCAGGCGCATCTCGTGGTTGAGAAACCTCTTCCCTGAGAGAGAATAACCACGGGGGTACGACACACCTTGAATTCCAAAACCGTTTGTATCGGATTGGCCTTGGGAATGGTGGCCTGCGCCGCGCTTTCTTTCGCCTCGCAGAAAAAAGAAAAAGCCGCGCCGGGCGTTCTCCTCCAGGACAAAGGAAAGTTCAGCATTAAGCTCGCTGGGCAAACCGTGGGCCACGAAGAGTTCGACATTGCTCCTGCCGAAGGGGGTTGGCTCGCCAAAGGAACCTCCGATATCAAGCCGCCCCAAGGCGCCCCCAGCAAGGTTACGGGTTCGCTGACCCTGCAAGCCGACGGCTCTCCGATCAGCTACGAGTGGACGGCTCAGTCCGACAAAACCAACGGAGCGCACATTCTCTTCGCCAACGGCATCGCCCGAATCACGTTGGAAATGCAGGGCGCACGCCCTTTTCAGCAGGACCTCTCTTTTAACAATCCTTTGATCGTAGTGCTGGATAATAATCTTTATTACCAATACGGCGTCCTCGCGCGCATCTACGATTGGTCCAAAGCCGGCGAACAAACTTTTCCCGTACTCATCCCGCAAGACTTGACTCCCGGCACGGTAAAAGTCCTCGCCACCGGTTCAGCAAGTGCCGACGGCAAAACTTATGAAGGGCTTAAGGTCAGCTCTTCCGACCTGGAGATTCAGCTTCTGCTGGACAACAATCACCGCCTGATTCGCCTGGAAGTTCCTGAAGCAAAAGTGTCCGTCATCCGCGAATAGCCGTCTCGTCTTGGCACAAAAGACAGAAACGCGGCGCAACCGAATGGTCACGCCGCGCTAATTCTCTTACTCAAAAAATCGAAACTATCGTGCCAGCGGCCTCAGAAACGCCGGCTTGCTCTGCTCCCCAAACGGCTTCGCTTGCGCCACGAAGGGTGAGCCCGGTTGCCGCATTCCGTAACCCTGGGAATGCATGTGCGAATGCGCCACGCCATTCGAATGGCCTGTTCCAATATGCCCATTCACGTGGCCATTCGCCGGCGCGTTTTGCGGAAGCCGCGCCGGGTTACCGATAGGGCGGAGATTCACTGGTGCAGCGTGAACGTGATCGCTGATCGCCTGCAGCCTCTTCAGGATCGACTGCCATTGTTCCCAATCCAATTGGCGCAGGAACGGCCGCAATCCCTGGATGAACGGATCCTCCAGCAGCGCTTCGCCGTCCGATTCCGGGATGAAGAACCGGTTCAGCCCCACGTTCAGCGCTTCCGAGATCTTCTCCAGCGTGCCGAGGCTGGGCGTCATTTGCCCGCTTTCGATTCGCGAGAGATACGAGCGCGAAACTTTCGAGCGCGATTGCAGTTGGCTCTGGGTCATCGAGCGCGATTCCCGCAACTGGCGAATCCGCTGCCCGATGTTCTCCACGGTTTGCTGGTTGACCAGCTTCTCTGAAGCTGGCTCAGCCGCCGCCTCCTCCACCGGCGGCGATGGAGGAATCAAGAACTCCAGGCGCTGAGGCAATGCGCGCACGCAACGCCGGCAATTTCCCGTGCGCGTCCTGTACTGTACCAGTCCACACGTCTTGCAGCGGATCACTTCCCGATCCATCTCGAGCGTGTTCATCTCGTCTTTATTTACTTGTGCCGACACCGGTGCTCCTTGCTGACGCTTTTTTTCCGGCGTGCGGATAGGAGGGAACGTCGGAACGTTCTCACGGAGGAAGACAGTTACTGGCGCGATGGGAGTATCGTGCGAATGCCATTTTCGTGTCAAGAGTATTTTTGTACTTTTTTTCGGTTTGCTCCGGTTCTTATCCCGTTTTACGCCCTCTTTTCGCTGTCCTTTCGTCCAGTCACTCCTCCCTCGCCCATCTTCTTCCGCCAACGCTTGTGCGGCCGCTGTCGCGCTCCCATACAGCTTGTGGTTACTTTTCTGTGTCTCTTTTGTACCGCCGGCATCTTGCCGGCGATTGTGTCTTTGTAGTGGCGACTTTACGTCGCCTTCCTTCTGTTCTTGTCTTCTGCCTTCTGCTTTCTGCCTTCTGCTTTCTGCCTTCTGCTTTCTGCCTTCTGCCTCCCTCCTCCCTCCTCCGCTATAATCAACCTTTCCCGAACGTGCCCGACACCCCGGCTTTGCCTTGCTTATACGTTATCTAAATGATACCGTAGCTCCTCGATGTCGAAACGTGTCCCCGAAGACCCGGTCGCTCAATATCTGTCCGAAATCCAACATAATCTCTCCTCCGGCATCGCCCGCGAACAAACCCATCGCCCCGCCCTCAAAGACCTGATCGAATCGCTGGATTCCACCATCGACGCCTTCAACGATCCCAAACACATTGACGTCGGCGCGCCGGATTTCACTATTCGTCGCAAAGGACACGCAACGGACTTTCCTGTCGGCTGGATTGAAACGAAAGACGTCGGCGAGGACCTCGACAAGGTCGAAAAATCCGACCAGCTCCAGCGCTACTTCGGTCTCCACAACGTTATCCTGACCGACTATTTGGAATTTCGCTGGTATGTTGACGGAAAACTCCGCCTCAAGGCCCGCCTCGCTTCGCTCTCAGGAGCGAAGCGCTTCCGCCGCGAACCCGAGGGAGGGCGTCAGCTTCTCGTGCTCCTCCACGAATTCTTTGCTCAGAGCCTTGCCACCCTATACACGCCCCAGGATCTCGCCGAGCGCATGGCCAAGCTCGCCCACATCATCCGCGACCTTCTCCTCCGCGCTATTCAAACCGAACCCGAGTCCGGACGCCTTCATAATCAATTCGAGGCCTTCCGCCAAACCCTAATCCCCGACCTCAAGCCCGAACAATTCTCGGACATGTATGCCCAGACCATCGCCTATGGTCTGTTCGCCGCGCGTTGCCAGACGCTCGCCAACTCGCGCGATTTCAGCCGCGCCACCGCCCTTGACCTGATTCCGCGCACCAATCCCTTTCTCCGCCGCCTTTTCCGCGAGATCGCCTTCGAGCTGGACCCTCGCGTCCTGCCCTTCGTCGATGACCTCGTCGCTCTTCTTCGTCATGCCGAAATCGGCAAGATTATGGAAGACTTCGGAAAGCGCACCGCGAGAGAAGACCCAGTTGTCCACTTCTACGAGGATTTCCTGCAGGAGTATGACCCAAAAGTCCGCGAGATGCGCGGCGTCTACTACACGCCCGAGCCTGTGGTGTCTTACATCGTCCGCTCCGTGGACCATCTGCTCAAAACCAAATTCAACAAGCCCCTCGGTCTCGCTGATAAAGATGTCCTTATCCTCGATCCTGCGTGCGGCACCGGCACCTTCCTCTACTTCGCCATCCGGCACATCTACGACGCTCTCGTCGCCCGTAACCAAAAAGGCCAATGGAACTCCTATGTTTCCGAAAATCTCCTCAAACGTGTCTTCGGCTTCGAGCTTCTTATGGCGCCTTACGCCGTCGCCCACCTCAAACTCGGTCTTCTTCTTCAGGAACTCGGATACAAATTCGAATCTGAAGAACGCCTCGGCATCTACCTAACCAACACGCTCGAAGAGGCTGTAAAGAAAGCTCAACAGGTTCTCGCATTTGCTGATTACATCTCTGCCGAAGGCGAGGCCGCGGCGCGCATCAAGCGCGAAGAGAAAATTATGGTCGTCCTCGGCAATCCGCCATATTCCGGCCACTCCGCCAACCGAAGCTGGCAGATGATCCCCGACCCAAAAACGAAGAAGCCGAAAAAGGTCCTAACATTTATCGGCCACCTCATGCGGGACTACTATCAAGTAGACGGAAAGCCTCTCGGAGAGGAAAATCCTAAGTGGCTTCAAGACGATTACGTCAAGTTCATTCGCTTTGGCCAATGGCGTATCGAACGCACTGGCTTCGGCATCCTTGCCTTCATTACCAACCACGGATATCTGGATAACCCAACCTTCCGCGGGATGCGCCAACAATTGATGCGCACGTTTTCCGAAATTAGCGTGCTCAATCTCCACGGGAATTCAAAAAAGAAGGAAAAGGCACCAGATGGCTCAAAGGACGAAAACGTCTTTGACATCCAGCAAGGTGTCGCGATCGGTCTCTTCCTAAAGAAAAGAGAAGCCGCCAGCGCCACAAGCGTCGCTCAAGCGGACTCATGGGGAACAAGGGAAGCGAAGTATCGGATCCTCTCTGAGGCCCCTCCCGACTCCCTGGCCAGCCACTCGCTTCACCCACTCGGGCCTTCGTATCTCTTTGTCCCACAGTCCACTGACCTACTTGCCGAATGGGAAAAGGCCTGGAAAATTACGGACGTCATGCCAGTAAATTCACTTGGAATTGCTACCGCACGCGACAGCCTTGCTGTCCAGTGGTCAAAGGAGCAAATGCTCAGCGTTCTCCGCGACTTTGCGGCCCTCCCGGTCGAAGAAGCCAGAGCGAAATACGACCTGGGCAAAGACGCTCGCGATTGGAAAGTCTCTCTAGCGCAAGAGGACGCGCGTACACATGGCGTCGAAACCCCTGAGATCAGGAAGATTCTCTACCGCCCCTTTGACATTCGCTTTACCTATTACACTGGAACAACGAGGGGTTTCCATTGCATGCCTCGACGGGAGGTTATGACCCATCTTCTCGCCCGGAAAAACCTTGGGCTAAGCACAACGCGCTCTGTTGAGATAGGACGTGGTTGGGAACATGTCTTTTGCTCTCAAACCCTAATTCAACTTCATACGGTATCCCTAAAGGAGGTCAACTATCTTTTTCCGCTTTACCTTGCCGGGGATGATTCCTCTGGGGGCAAGCAGGGAAACCTCTCACTGACTGACACGACCCTCCGTCAACCAACCATTAACTTAGACCCTGGGTTCCTCGGCGACATTCAAACCAGAACGGGTCTTGAGTTCCTCCCTGAAGGAAAGGGCGATCTAAGCAAGACCTTTGGGCCGGAGGATGTCTTCGATTATTTGTATGCTGTCTTCCACTCGCCGACTTACCGGACCCGCTACGCTGAATTTCTCAAGAGCGACTTTCCCCGGGTTCCACTTACAGGCGACAAAAACCTATTTGGCGCTCTTGTGAAA
>Ga0307471_100000686_pt1 | contig 17602 bp, 17 predicted proteins | sample atmos_gasesAM3C__2_FD_204566 | JGI IMG/M metagenome (GOLD analysis project Ga0307471, IMG submission 204566) | Hardwood forest soil microbial communities from Morgan-Monroe State Forest, Indiana, United States - atmos_gasesAM3C_515 | ecosystem: Environmental > Terrestrial > Soil > Temperate...
TTGAAGAAAAAGAGATTCTGGGCAGCTATAGTGCGGCCGTTGACATCCAAGGTAGTGCGGCAGCACTGGTGTTGGAGAAGAAACTGCCGGTGATGGAAATTGTCACACATCGGTTTCCTTTGGCTAGAATTCAGGAGGGGCTGGATCTGGCGGTTAGGCCAACGGAAGAATCGCTGAAAATCCTGATCACACACGAATGAGAGCAGCGTCCCCAAAAAAGACCGAGCTAGGGCTAGAAGAAAATCTGGCCCCGGCGAAGATCCCTGTGCCCTCAAAGATGACAGCGGCGGTGCTGTATGGGAGCGAGGATCTGCGCATTGAGGAAATTGATGTGCCATCGCTGGCCCCTGACGAAGTCCTGTTGCGGGTGCGTCTGGCTCTGACGGACGGGACGGACCTGAAAGTTTGGAAGCGTGGCTACCACGCCAAGATGATCCAGCCACCGGCCGTGTTCGGACATGAAGTGGTCGGCGAGATCGTGGCCACAGGGAAACGCGTTGATGCAAAATGGCGTATTGGCATGCGCGTGATCGCCGCCAATTCCGCTCCCTGTTTCCGCTGTTACCACTGCCGACGCGGCCAGGAAAATCTCTGCGACGATCTTCTCTTCAATAATGGCGCCTATGCCGAATACATGCGCATCCCCGGGCGCATCGTACGCGAAAATATGTTGGAAGTGCCGTACTCGGTGGATGATCATAGCGCCGCACTAGCCGAACCGTTGGCTTGTGTATTACGGGGGATCAACGAAATGGAAGCCCGCAATGGAGATACGACGGCGGTCATCGGTTGCGGGCCGATCGGTCTGATGTACGTGCGGATGCTATCGCGCCGCGGTGTGCGAGTGATTGCCCTGGCGCGCCGCGAGGCCCCACTCGCAATCGCGAGGAAGTTGGGAGCTACGGCCACGATAAATGTCACGGAAGTGCCCGACCTGGTTGCTGCGGTCCGAAAGCTCACCGAGGAACATCGCGGACCTGACTCGGTGGTGGAGGCTGCCGGCAACCCCGCCACCTGGGAGCAAGCTCTAGCCATGATTCGTCGCGGCGGCGTGGTGAATTTCTTCAGCGGGCTACCGACCGGAACACGAGTGGATATCGAGCCGGCCGCCATTCACTATTCGGAGATCAAGATGATTTCTCCGTTCCATCACACACCGCGCTTTATTCGCGAGGCATTGGAGGCGGTGCGCCGGGGAGACGTCTCGGCCCAGGATTTTGTCACCGAGGAGATCCGCCTCGAAGATTTGCCGCATGCGTTCGAGAAGATGAAAGCGCGGAGCGGAGAAATCAAGTTGGCCGTGAGGCCGTGACGAGTGTGCCGTAACTTGTGGCTGGTGAAGGCCTCCCCTTGGCGTCGGCCGGTTCCATTAATTCCATCGAATGAGGTTTTTCCTTCCTGATGCTGCGCCCGAGTGAACTTGAGATAGCCGCGAGACTGCCTGCCGGGGATTGCACACCGGAGGTAGCGCAGGAGTACACCCGCTGGTTGGCCACGCACCATTACGAGAATTTCAATGTGGCCTCCTGGCTGCTTCCGAAGGGACTGCATCAGCACTTCTATAATTTGTATGCGTACTGCCGCTGGGCCGACGATCTGGGCGATGAAATTCCGGGGAAGGAGCGCGCGCTGGAGCTGCTCGACTGGTGGGAGCGCGAACTCGAAGCATGCTATGAGGGGCGGCCCTCACACCCCGTTTTTATAGCACTGCGTCAGAGCATCGTTGCGAAGAATGTACCGAAACGACCGTTCGCGGATTTACTGAAAGCGTTTCGGCAGGATCAGGCCGTGAAACGTTATCCGACGTGGGACGCGGTCATAGGCTATTGCACGTATTCCGCGAATCCAGTGGGACGCCTGGTGCTTTATCTTTGTGGCTATCACGATGAGCGCCGGCAGCGCCTCTCGGATGCGACTTGCACAGCGCTGCAGCTGGCGAATTTCTGGCAGGACGTTTCGCGGGATCTCGAAAAAGGGCGCATCTACATTCCGCTGGACCGCGCGCAGGCTTATGGTCTCAGCGAGAATGAGATTGTCGGAAAGAAATTTGATGAGCGGTATGTCCATTTGATGAGAGAACTGATTGGACGCACACGCATGCTTTTTCAGGAAGGCTGGCCGCTGACCGGGACGGTGGAAGGCAAGCTAGGAGTGGACCTCGAGATGTTCAGCCGCGGAGGGATGGCCGTCCTTGAGGCCATCGAATCGATAGGCTACGACACATTGAATCATCGTCCATCGGTCAGCAAGGGCCAGCAGGTGGAATTATTGTGGCGAACGATTGTGAAGAATTTTCTGAGCAGGGCATCCGCGCCGGCTGCAAGGATAGCGAAGAGCGAGCAGTTTATTCCGCGTAGCTTTTCAGACTCAACGAAAGTACCTGCTTCTTATGAACACAGCCACCGCATCGCGAGAGAGGCCCACAGCAATTTCTATCCCGCGTTTTTCCTGCTTCCAAAACCGAAACGCGACGCGATCGTAGCGCTGTACGCGTTCATGCGCTTGATCGACAATGTGTCGGACGAAGGAAGCAATCTGGCGGAAAAGCAGCGCGGCTTGGCCAAATGGCGCGCCGCACTGGACCAGGCGATCAATGGCCAGGAACAGGTGTTTGATGGAAATGCGGCGATGAGTTCGCCGGCCGCCGCTTTGCATGGAGCTATCGAAGTTCTGCCTTCTCTGGTAGACACTGTTGTTCGCTACAAGATCCCGACGCGCTATCTCCATGATTTGATTTCCGGCGCCGAGATGGATCTGACGATTCGATCGTATCCGTCATTCGAGAGATTACGGGAGTATTGCTACCGCGTGGCCGGGACGGTTGGGCTTACATGCACGCATATCTTTGGGTTCAGCGATCCGAAAGCGGTAGATCTAGCGGAAAAACTCGGCCTGGCCTTCCAATTGACGAACATTATTCGTGATGTACAGGAGGATTTTGGGCTTGGACGGATTTACCTGCCCGATGAAGATTTGGCGCGCTACGGTGTTGCGAAAGAGGACTTGGGGCGCAGGGAAGCCACTCTTGGCGTTCGGGAACTGCTGCGTTTCGAGGCTGACCGCGCCTGGGCGTTTTATGAGGAAGGCGCGCATTTATTGGGATTGATCGACGAAGATGCTCGCGGCACGCTCTGGCTGCTGGCGCACACGTATAGTTCGTTGCTGGCGCGGATTGAATCGGTTGATTTTGCCGTCTTTGGAGAGCGCGTACGGCTCTCCAAACCGGAAAAGATGATGTTGATGGCCAAGGCGCGATTCGGGCGCCACACGGAAGAGAATATCCTTGGAAAACGTGATCGTGATCGGCGGCGGACTGGCGGGGCTGTCGGCGGGCGTCGCGCTGGCTGAAGCGGGATGGCGCGTCCGGCTGTTTGAGCAAAGACCGTTTCTCGGCGGCCGAGCCACGTCGTATTGGTTGCCCGACGGCGAACATGTGGACAACTGCCAGCATGTTACGTTCGGTTGCTGCACGAATCTCGATGATTTTTATCGCCGCGTGGGCGTCCAGGATAAGATCAAATTCTTCGATCGCCTGGTGCTACGCGATCCGCAAGGCCGTCAGGGCTCACTGCAGGCAGGCATGTTTCCCGCCCCACTGCACATGATCGGATCCTTCCTGACGTTTGCGCCACTTTCAGCGAAAGACAAAATCTCCATCGGGCGGGCCATGTTCACGATCTATCGCGCGCATGGCCGGCCTCCCGAGGTCGAAGCTGAGACACCGCTTTCCATGCTGGGGTGGTTAAAGCAGCAGAGGCAGACACCCGGGGCAATTGAGCGATTTTGGCGGGTGGTGCTCGTCAGCGCTCTGTCGGAAGAACTGGACCGCATCGACGCGAAATACGGCATTGACGTTTTCTGGAAGTCGGTGCTGATGAACCGCACCGGCTATCGCATGGGCGTGCCATCCGTCGAACTTGGAGTGCTGTACGAGGCGTGCAAGATCTGCATTGAAAAAGAGGGCGGGGAAGTGAACTTGCGAAGGCCACTTCGGGGATTGCGGTTTGCTGGAAACACGTTGGCCGCTGCTGTTTTTGATGAGGGCAAGGAAGAAACAGCGGATGCCTTCGTTGTGGCCCTGCCCCACGACTCGTTGGATGAGTTACTGCCCGAAGAGATGAAGGCGGCCCATCCTGCGCTGCGGAATATTGCCAAGATCAAAGACGCGCCGATCACGGGAGTGCATCTTTGGTTCGACAGAGAAGTCATGAGCGAACCATTTCTCACGCTCCTCGATACGACGACCCAGTGGGTTTTTAATAAGAGCGCGCTTTACGGCACGCCGAATGGTTTGCCTAAGCAGAACGGGCAATACCTGCAATTGGTGATCAGCGCGTCTTATGAATTGTTGCAGAAGCCTCGGCAGGAGATCATTGATATTTGCCTGGCAGAACTCCGTCAAGCGCTACCCGCAGCGAAGAAGGCAAAGCTAATCAAGGCGACAGTGGTTAAAGAAGCCGCGGCCACTTTTTCACCTGAGCCGGGGGTGGATCGTTGGCGTCCAAAACAGGAGACGCCGATCAGCAGCCTGTTCCTCGCCGGGGATTGGACGGACACCGGGTGGCCCTCGACGATGGAAGGTGCAGTCCGCAGCGGGTATCTAGCGGCAGAAGCGGTCCTGAGAGTGTCTGGTAAGCCCAAGATTTTTCTGCGGCCTGATTTGGCGCCCGACGGGTTGGCCGGAATCTTTAGTTAGGAGATTGGAGGCGAGCTTTCGCTTTGAGTGAATGTGCCAAGGCATCGCTCACTCAAGGTTAACCCTTCCGTGAGCTGGTCCAGGGAGAGATAGGCTTCACGGTTAGCGCGTCTAAAGTTTTCGTAGGCACTCTCGGTGTCCCAGAAGTCCAGGGTGTAGTAGAAATTCGGACGGGCGGTATCCCTTAGGAGGCGAGTCATGCGGTAGTGCGAATCGCTACGGAAAAGCTGGACCCAGGCTCCACCGGGCCCATAGACCGATTGAAAGCGTTCAGTGCTAAGTTGCTTGACTTCGAACTCCCATAGGATTACAAACATAGATGTCCCATCTTCTGCCCTCGTTCTACAGCATCCAGGATAACTTCAAAGGGGAAGTCTGGTGTGCTAGGCTAGGCAGCAATCCGATTGGATACATGTCGCCAAGAGAACCGTATTAGCCCAGTTGTCTAAAAAATGGAAGTAGCAGTCCGTTGAGACTGGCGGACGGAGGCGTTTGTGGATCGTAAGTACGGCCATCGCGGCTACCGCGAAGCGGAAAAACAGGAAAAGCACGAAAAGCACGAAAAGCACGAAAAGAAGGATCGGCACGATCGCAAGCCACCGCAGGGTGGACCACGCGGCGCCACAGATCATCTCGGTCCGCGCACGCCCCGCATGGTCGGCACCGTGACACGGGCCCGTTGCGCGAATTGTGGGGCTGTGCTCGTGGCAGGGTTCGACACCAATGGAAAATGTCCGAAATGCAATTCTGAACTGCACTGCTGCAAACAGTGCCGGTTCTTTGATTCAGGGGCGCAGTTTGAGTGCACGCAGCCCATCCCCGCACGCATCTCTCCCAAGGACGCCAAGAACGAGTGCTCGTTTTATGAGTTTCGCACCACGGTAGAGAAAGACACTGCGCCGACCTCATACGCGCAGCCGGCTCAAATTGCTGCGGAGACACCTTCGCCAGGCCGTCCGATGGACGCACGTCAGGCTTTCGAGAATTTGTTTAAGAAGTAGTGCGCTTCTGTTTTTTGGCCGCAGGCGTGCCGAGCGGAAATAGAGTAGGCTCGGCGGGCATCTCGCTGGCAATTCCTTCCAACTCCGGGTAGTGCCGCCTAAGTGGTTCCGGGACCTTCACCTTACTCCCGCGAAGAACACTGATGAGTTGAAGCGCGTTCACCACGGCCTTGCCCTGGTAGTGATTATTCGTCACCACGAAGGTGTTGTGGGTACTTCCTTGCACTTTGCGGATGCGTTCTACCCAAGGATCAAGTTCCTCGGATGAATAAAGGTAGTTGTAGCGTTCGGGTGCTGGTGTTGCGGGATTGTCGCTGAACCACGTGTCATAGCGCCTGCCATGCAACCGGACGTAGCCCACTGTGGAGGTACTTACGGCCGAGGGTTCGAGCGAGCGCCCAATGACGGGCTGGTCGATGTTGCAGAAGCCGGCCTGGTGCTCTTTCAAAAGGGCCAGCGTTGCTTCATTTTGCCAGGAGGCGTGGCGCAATTCGACCACCAACGGATAGTCCGCGAATCGTTTCAAAACCGCAGTCAAATAGGCCACTGTCTCCTTCGTGCGGTGAAATGAAAAAGGGAATTGCAGCAGTATGGCACCCAGTTTCTCTGCCCGCTGCAAAACAGCAAAACCCGCGCGAACCGCGCGCTCGTCGTCATTCGTGGCGGAAGGATCGTGAGTGAATTTCTGCCAGAGTTTCGCGGTGAACAGGAAGGCAGGATTTGCAGCCACCCGTTCGACCCAGAGAGCCGCATGCTCTGGCCGCAAGGGCTGATAAAAAGACGTATTGATCTCGATGGTGTCGAAGAATTCCGCCAGATACGCGGCTTCATGAAAGCCCTTGGGTCGGTGAGTGGGGTAAACGTAGCCGGCCCAGTCCGGGTAGGACCAGCCGGCTGGGCCGATGAACAGACGCGCTTGAGAGGGCGATGGAGCAGTTGGACGTTTCTTCATAGAATGCCGGTGCTGGTGCAGAGGTGGCTCCGTTTCCGCCTTCCCAGGCCAGGAATTCATGAGTTTACCGTCAATGCGCGGGAGGATTGCAAGGGTCTGAGCGGCCTGCTATGCTGGCTTTGTCATGCGGTGCAGAACGATCGCTGCGTCGCTTTCCCGCCAGATTCCGCTCGATCCTTACAGGTGCAACCATGAACGTTTCGATCAGCTATAAGCACGTCAATTCGCAAGAAGCTGTTGCCGTGGAAGTCACGCGTCGTTTGGACAAAATTGCCAAACTGCTGAAGAGTTACCAACCGGATCTCATACAATTGCATGGCGTGTTCTCGAAAAGCAGGAAATCGGAAGAACAATCGTGTTCGCTGACCCTCTCGCTGCCGACGGGCACATTGCATGCCACGGGGAATGGGAGCAACGTCCTGGCCGGAACGAAAAAAGCCTTCAGTGACATTGAGTCACAAATCAAGAAGCACCAGTCTTTGTTGCGGCGCGAACATGAATGGAAACGGAAGCGCGCCCCTCGCGAGTAGATGGCAGAAAGAAGCGCGGATCTGTCAGAACCAGACTGCTTTGGCCCCAAGTTGTCCTGCTCGCGAACATTCATCACCGCAATATCGAGCCAATGGTCAGGATTGGTTAGAGATGCCTAGCAAGGGTGAACACGATGCAGGATAGCCAAACAAGTAGGAAAATAACTGAGAGCCAAAAGGCCAACATGGGGCCACTTTGGGGGTACAAGCGATTGTGCTCGCGGATGATCCCGGGTAAGTCCACAAGAATGGTCGAAACTCTTCGCTTAGCGAGAGCGGTTTGCTTGAGTTGATCGGCCATTTTGTTGACAATGAGGCAGGTCACCGTGGCCGTAACCAGGGCGGCTAGGAGAAACATAGTCGTCGATGGAGACAAGGCAATATCTCCTTGCTGCAAATCTTACCTTGAAACGAATCCGCGGATGCGCCTCAGTTCTGTGACCGCGCTTTTGCCCGAACTTTAGCGACGAGCGGTGCGGGCAACGGTGTGTACCCGTGTCTCTCCGCGCTTTGCTGACCGATCGTGAGCGCCCATTCGAGAAAATTAGCGAGCGCCTTGGATCGTTCAGGATCGCTTGATTTTACTGGCACATAAAGCCAAGTAAAACTAGTGAGTGGGTAGGCGTCATGGCCCTGGGCATTCGTGAGCGAAACGCGGAAATCGCCGGGAACGGACTTCTCGAAGGAGTGGTAAGCGGCGACAATGGTAGCCTGGGTAGCGTTAATAAACTTTTCGGCGCCATTCTGGACCAGGCCGACACCAACGCTATTGTCGCCTTCTGTGAAGCCGAGCTCAATGTAACCAAGGGCACCGGAGGTGCTCTTCACCTTCTCCATCATGTCCTCGCCGCGATTGGCGCCGGCGCCTACGGGCCAGGCCGGTGACGGAGTCTTCCCAATTTGGCTGCGCCACTTGGGGCTTGTCTTAGAGAGAAAATCGGTGAATATATAGTTGGAACCCTTTCCCTCCGTGCGGTGGACAACGGCGATATCCAGATGTGGCAAGGTCTGGCCACTGTTGATTTCGGCAATTCTAGGGTCGTCCCAGGTCTTGATGTTTCCGAGGAAGATTTCTGCCAGGACAGACCCCGAAAAGCGAAGGTTGCCCTTTACGCCAGGAATGTTGTAGATCGGCACAATGGCGACCAAGACCGTGGGGATTTGCAAAATGGGGTTTTTCGCTTCCTTCAGCTGTTCGTCGCTCATAGGCACCTCGCCAGCAGCGAAGTCTCCTACACCATGTGAGATTTCCTCGATGCCCTTGATAGTTGACATGCTGAGATAGCGGACCTGCACATTGGGACTGAGCTTGTTATATTCTTCAGTCCAGTAGGTGTATAGCTTGCTGGGAACATTTGACCCACTTCCTACTAGCATGATGATGTTCTGGGAGTGCGCAGGAAGGCTGAAGCAAATCATCAACAGAACGAGAGTAGGCCAAGAAGCAACCTTGCGCCACGCAGGGGTCATGAGGGAATGCTCCTCTTTTTGGGGTGGCTTGGAAGAGATTCTGACTCTCGAAGAAGCATGTCCGCAACAGCTAAAGCAATTATGGACGCCTACTGGTTAACCGCGGCTTTGACGGCTGAGCGAAAGCTCTAATGTGATTCACCTTGTTTCGCTGAAGCGCATTTAACCGCCGAGGCCGGAGGGATTCGTACGAGGGGAGGACAAAGATGCGAAATTATCCTGTCTGGCTGAGCTGGGCTTTTGTGGCGGTCTGTTACATTTGCGGGCAACAAGCGGGTGGAACCCACCAGACGTCCAAGTCCGCGGACCAGGCGGAGATTACGAATATGCTCGATGCGAAAATCAAGGAGGAATGGGAAGCCATCAAGAACAAGAACCAAAAGGCCTATGGAGAGCTCTTGACAGACGATTATGTCGCTGTCGAAAGTGACGGTAATGGCGAGCGCTACAAGTGGAAGGCCCTGAGCGAACTAGAGCAGAGCATGGTCGCCGACTACACACTTTCCTTTCTCAAAGTTTCAACTCTTTGCCCGGATATGGCGTTGGTTCGGTACGAAGTCTTTATTAGGTTCCCCCCCAAGTCCACCGTGAAGTTTGAGAAAATCCTCGTTGGCGAAATCTGGGTGAAGCGCGACGAGCGGTGGAAGGCGCTGCACTACCAGGAGACCCGCGTCAAATAGTCGGTCTGCTGGTCGCGCTGCCACACCGCGCGGACTGTTTCTCGTTTCGGTCCCGCGGCTCCTCTCGCTCTGGCGACTCTAGATACCGCGAAGGGAATTGCTTCGCGTGGCTGTTCGCCACTTGTCGTTTCTTTCCGACAGGTCATTCGCAGTCCGGAGGCATCGCTTGGATGGCGTCCTCCGATTTGCAAGGCGGCAACTTCTTCGCCGGGATCAACCCTTCCCGACTGTGAATCAAGATCCAGAGTCCTTCGTTGTTGGTCAAATAGATCAAGCCGTGAGCACTATCCAAAAGGATGCTAGTCACGCCGTTAAACGTTTGCAGCACCTTAGGGTGTGCGGGATCGCTGAGGTCGAGGACCTTGACGGTTTCCGTAGGCTGGTCCGCGCTGCGGATCAGTCCTTTAGAACTTTTGTCCGGAACTTCAGCCAGGCCCACGTTGGGGCCCACGAGTTCGAGGTTCCCCGCCGTCGCGTCGTTGGACGGTGCGGTGCGACCCACCAACGCCGGATTCTGTGGCTTCGTCACATCAATCACCGTGAAGCCCTGCTTGGATGCTTTCTGGACATACAGGTAGCGCTTGTCGCCTTTTGTCTGGAGAAGCATTTCGCTCCCCGAAGCTTCCGGCAAGGACATATGTGCGATCACTCTCGCCGGAACCTCGGTGGGCTTGGTGTTGGCCAGCGTGCTGGGCGCGGACACGGCTACCGCTGCGGCCGAGAGAATCAAGAAGGAGCGGCCTAAATAAGTTCGTATGAATCCTTGTTGAATATTGCTCATCACTACCTCCTTGCACTGCTCTAGGTTCGCCTCCAACAATCTTTCAGTCAACTTCATTGTCGCGCGCCTCTCCTGGGCCATAAGATGACCCTCGGGATGATGCTAAGAAGTTGGAGGGGGGACGCGCCACCACGTTAGGCGGTGCGCACGAGTCATTGGAGGCGAGAGCATAATGCCAGCCGAGCAAACAATTCTCTCAACGGTCATTATACACCCCGAGGGCTACGGACGGTTCAAGGTCACGCCAGAATCCTGCTGTGTCCCAAGCTCAGTGGCCTCGCTCGCGTTTCGTTGTTCGAGTATGCGTTGTACGTTGTAGCATCTACTTACTGTCTGCCGTACACGGCGATGCATCCGTTGGCGCTCTGTGTACCGCAGAGCGGGCCCGACTGCGTGGGCACAAAGATTTGGTTCGTAAATTGGTTAACCGTAATGCTGTGGGAATTGGAACCTGTGGTCACATTGACGAGCCACTGACGCGATCCGGCATCAACTACGCCCATCACAGGCCCGTCAGGCATATCCCTGCCCGCCGTGTAATAGCGATTATCGCTGGGGTTGTACCAGACTTCGTCGGTACCGCCGCTCTGATCTATTTTGATCTCGCTGGCGAGGCAGGCGGCGCTGGTGGTGCAGGTGCCGTCGAAGATGATCAGTAGTGGTGGGAATTGTACGCCGTCGTGGCCGCCGCAACCGACCAGGAAATCGTGGCCCGGGCCTTGGACGATGCCCGCAGGCATGCAGTTGTAGACCGGGACAACGTTGATAACGACTGGGCCGGCCGGGTTTCCAATTCGGGGATCAATTTCGTCAATGCACCCCACGGCCACACTGGACTGAGTGGACAGAGTGGAGGCAGTGCAATTCAGGTTCTCAACATAGAAAGTGCCGTGCAACGGATTGAAGCCTACGGCGCCCGTTCCTGCAACGGCGATCTCGCCCAGTTGGCTCCCAGTCGCCGCTCCATTGTTAGTGATAAAGAAGCCGGTGTTGGGGTCAACGATGGGAGCGTGGTGGCAGGGCACATCACTGCCGGCGGGACCGACGCCCATGCCGGAGACGCCAGAGGACACGCTGGTGGAATCGTCCGGACAGGGTGCCGCTGCACCATCAACTGCCACTGTGGAATCCTCCGCACCTGCGCCGTCATAATAAATCTGGCCAAGGATACAGGTCGGAAAATTCGGGCCGGCGGGAAAAGTCTGGATGTGCCCGTTTTTGGGATTTGTGAAAGGCGCTTGTGCGCCTACAGACGCTGGAGTGTAGTTCGCCGCCGGGTTCACGGGGAGGCAATACCCGCCCGCAGCCATCCCTGCGGCGCTTCGATTGACGATATCCGTGACATCGACCAGGGTCACGAACGGAAGGCCTGGGTCGCCATTGGCCACGACTACTATGTCGCGCCCGTTGACGGTTCCGTAGGCCATCTCGTCGGCGCGGTCGTCCGCACAGGTTGGGTCGCTTCCCGCTCCGCCGTTCCATGTAGCGATGCATGGCGCCACCCCTGAAGTGCTGTCAAAGGCCGGAGACGTGCCGGTGGGAAAATCCGCGAGCACCGTCGGCGGACTGGTGGTGAGATCGAAGGCTACCAATGAAGCGCTGCCGCTCCCGACGAATAACGTGTTTCCGTCTGGGGTAACGAGCAATCCGTCCGGGCCGGAAATGGGGTTGACACCATTTGCGCGCGAAGCACAGCATTGCGCTCCCGGAAATCCGCCGAAAGAGCCGTTGTCGCCAAACCCCGGAAACTTATTCCCGAATGCAGAGAAGAAGTCCAAATTTCTACAACCAAATCGGGTAAGGCCTCTACTCGCGAGGTCGGGGATGCCGGTGATAATGGAAGGAATACCAGGGAGACACGGACTGAAGTTATTCCCCGCGTTCGCTACCTGATTGATTCCGCCAATGGTATTCACCGCAAAGTTGTTCTTGGCGTCCAAGACAACGACGTCTAAACCGATACGGTCGGAAGTGTAGACCAGTCGATGAATGGGGTCGAACCAACTTATGTCGAAGGAGTTAAAGGGACCGCCAGGCTCGCCGGTTGGATTGTGCTCCGGCACCGGAACGACATCTAGAACTGTGTAGGCCCCGTTCACAGTAGTTCCGCAAGTGGGGCAATACGCCTGCGATCCACAACTGTTCATGAGAAACCCGAGCGGCACCAAGGCCATTATTCCAAGAATCTTTTCGAGTCTGAACCACATGGAAGAACCTCCTCTAGATACTCCAGTGCAATTCTCGGTGCTGCCAAACTGCTATCGTTCAAGTGAATGCATCTTGATTTACGTTGCTGAACCGCGAATCTTAGAAGCGATACTGGAGCCGTTGTATGAACACCAGGTAATTCTGCGGCGTGGCTCCGATGGTGCTCGGTTCCTTCAAGCGGTCGATGTTGATGTTGGACTGGAACTTCACCCAGTAGTTCCAATACCAATTGACGCCAAAGGTGAACTGGTCGGTGTGGAGATCAAAAGTGGGCACATTCTGCGGCGTAAAGACGTTGTTGAAGAAAATGCCCGGCTCCTTCCCCTGGATCCCCGTGTAGCGGAACGACAATTCCCAAGCTCCCCATCCGTGCCCGCCTGCTCCGGCCGTCTCGGTGGGGCCAAAGAGAGGGTGCTTGACTCGCGGGGTACCGTTTTCCGGCCGGCTTTCCTTCGTAAGCAGGTAAGTAGCAGACGCATCCCAGGCTTTGAACAACACGTTCGGAAGATTGGCAAAGCCAAGTCCGCCCGAGGTTAATGTGCCAACTCCTGTCCGATCGAAAAGGGCCTGTACGTATTCGCCGCGGATCCCCAAGGGGCCTTTCAGATAGGTGAACTCACCCTCGTACCGCCACACGTTCCCGTTGGCCTGAAACTGTGGGATGTAGGTATACGAGGCGTCTGGCATGGTCATGTTCGGCGTGAGCTCGCGGGAAAGCCCGCGGGTAACACCATAGGCGATCGACCCGCCAACGGCTAACCCCTGCAGCGCGCTATCTTTGTTTTTCCGCCAAGGGTAGAAGCGGACTCTGCCTATAGCCTCCGGCACGCTAGCAGTGTTGTTGACGGCGAAGCCTTTTCCGTTGAAGGCCCCTGCCCAGTATTGAAACCTGTTGTCGCTAACGTCGCCATGAATCATGAAGCCGGGGCTGCGAAAGGCAGAGGCCGCGTCGGGATACAACAGGGCCTGCAACCCACGCTCCACGAAATCAAGGTTCGTGGCTGCCGTGGCCACTTCCTGTGCAAACGGTACTTTGAACTGCCCACCCTGGAACTGAATTTGGTCATTGTACTTTACGTTTAGGTACACATCCCGGATTGCGGCCGCCGTCGCCGAGGTGGAGTCGATGAGGATTCCAAACTGGTAGTGGCTGCCATAATTACCTTGAAAGCCAAACCGTGCGCGGCGGATGGAAAAGGTGTTCGGAGGAGCACCGTCACCCAGGTAAGAGCGGTAATCGGTCTGCACGTATCCATACGGCTGAATTTGAAATTGGCCGTCGGCGGACTTGATAAAGAAATGTTCCCCGTTCCATCCCGCACTCACGGGCGCCGCGCCACCCTCCTTTTTCTCTGGGGGTTTTTGGTAGGGCTCGGCTGGCGGCTCGGCTTCTACCTCGGCCGCCGCCACGGGCAGCGTCAGATTGGCGTTGACCAGATGAGCGCCTCCAGTCGCAGGAGTTGGAGCTGGGGCTCGCGACTTGGCATCGGTGAGTTGCTCAACTAAGGTTTGCAGTTGCTCAATCGCCCGCCGCTGTGAAGCCAATTCCTTACGCAACTGTTCCACTTCCGCCTTGCTCGCTGCAGCAGAAGCGGCCTGTGCGTTCTCGCCGGCAGGTTTCTCGCTCTGGGCTTGAACACGCGGGGTTATCAAAGCAAGACCCAAGATCAACACTACAAGCACAAACCAAGTCCTAAGTGAATTCATGTTGTCCCCCCGGGAAGAAGTGGTCGGATTATCGGACCACTTTCGCGGTCAGCGTTTAGCGCATTCGGGCCCCGCATGTCAAGAAAAAAACTTCTAGAACGAATTATGAAATCTGATGCTAACCAACCCTTGCCTAAAAACAGCGCTGCGCCCTTCCGAGTTCACCGCTCTGAATTTTGTGGTTTTTAGCGCTGTATCCGCTTCGTGTGGTGGGGCTCGCGGCAGAGATTGGCCCGCTGACCGGCCTTCATCATGGTTCAACGTGACATCCAACGGGCAGACTTCCTGTGCTTCGCTCCACCCTGGCTTCTCGGAAGCTCCATTTTTCTGGTAAAAGATTATCTTTGCACCTTATCCAAGCCATCCTCTTGTTTTTTGCTGCCGCCATCGCTGGAACGCTAAACGCAGTGGCAGGCGGGGGCAGTTTCGTTTCCTTTCCTGCCCTGCTTTTTACCCGTGTGCCTGCCGTTGCAGCTAATGTCACCAATACGGTCGCTCTATGGCCGGGCTTGGCGGCCAGTACCGTGGCTTACCTGAAACGGCTGAGGGCACCACTTCGCCTGCTGCTTCCCCTCCTAGTGACCAGCTTGGTAGGAGGATGGGCTGGCGCGTTGCTGCTGCTTCGGACCCCGCAACACACTTTCCTTCAGCTCGTGCCCTGGCTGCTCCTCAGTGGCACCTTGCTTTTCACTTTCGGCCACAGGATTCGCGCAATCGCAGGGCGGCCAGCCATCGCCGATAATCTCCGGGAAATATCCTGGCAGACCATCGTGTTGAGTTCGATCGCCGAGCTGCTGGTTGCCGTATATGGTGGCTATTTTGGCGCAGGCATCGGGTTCATCACGCTGGGAATGCTAGCGGCACTGGGTATGCGCGACATTCATGCCATGGGCGCCATTCGGACCTTGCTGGCCGCCGCGATTAATGCGGCTGCGGTCGTCACTTTCATCTCGGCGGGTGCAGTTCTGTGGCCGCAGTGCGTCGTGATGATCGCGGGTGCTCTGACGGGGGGATGGTTCGGGGCGCACTATGCACAGAAAGCCGACCCCCGCAAGATGCGATACGTCGTGATCGGCGTGGGCCTGGTGATGAGCGCATACTTCTTCGTTACTACCCGTTGACACCAGAACAAGCGGGCTGCTCGAACCGCCGCATGCAACTGGAACCACCGTGCCGCGCACACGAACAGCGTATGGTCGCGCGAAGTTGCTGGAGGCACAGCATAGCGTCGCGAATGCGTAAACCGCCAAGTGCTCCTGATTTCCCGCCTCTGGTAGGCCCTGGTCTCGTTATCTTGTCCTCCGGGGCGAAGGATCCGGTGCGAAAGATTATTGACCGGTAGTTGACACGGGTGTATGCTCGGTCTGGTCCACTTACCGGACCACTTGGAGTTCCGGTTGGCCCTAGACCTTAGACCCGACTTCGAGACTTTCCGCAGAAATAAAGTCTACGAAGAAGTCGCCAAACAGATTGAGCGCTTGATCCTCAAGAAGCTCCAACCCGGCGACAAATTGCCTTCCGAGCGCGAACTGGCCGAGATGCTCTCGGTCAGCCGCAGCTCGATTCGCGACGCCATTCGCAGCCTCGAGTTGATGGGCATGGTCGAGCCGCGGCAAGGCGCGGGTACCATCGTTCGCGAACTCTCCTCGGAGTCGACGGCAAATCCGCTCGCCAGCGCCATCAGGCGCAAGGAAGACCTCATCGCGGAGCTTCTCGATTTTCGCAAGATGCTCGAACCCTCGTTGGCAGCCCGCGCCGCCTTACGCGCTTCTCCGGGTGATATTTCGGAGATGGAGCAGATCCTCGAACGGCAAGATCAGAAGTTGCGCGCAGGCGAAAGTGCGATCTCCGAAGATTCTGAGTTCCACTACGCCATTGCCTTGGCTTCCGGCAATAGCGTCGTGCTCAAAGTGCTGGATACGCTGATGGATTTGTTGCGCGATTCCCGCGAACGCAGTTTGCAGGTCGAAGGGCGCCCGGAAAAATCGCTGGCCGGCCACCGGCGAATCTTGAGTGGGATCAAGCGCCGCAACCCGGAAGCCGCACGGACGGCTATGCTGCGGCACATCGAAAAAGTGGAGGAAATCGTACTCAAGATAGTGAAGCGTTGAGCAGCAGGATTTTTGCAGTCGCGACTCGCTCCCTGGGAATCGCAACTGGGTTTGAGGAACAGGCGGGGCGGTTCGCTTAGATTCGAAGGTAGACGGTGGCGGAAGAAGCGTCTAAGGACTAGCAGAGTGACGAACCTGGAAAATGAGATGATGCGCGGGGCCAAGACGCCTCAACCCGCGGATCACGTCGAGAAACCGAATAGCAATTGTTCCGATACATCCGTGTGCCGAGAGCAGTCCGCAAACTCCGGCTCCTCCAAAGGTTCGGCATCCTCTGCCGATTCGCCGCTCACGCTGCGCGTCACTGAGGCGCGTGTCGAAGACGTCGGACATGCGATCGCCCGCCTGGCGCCCGGCGACCTCCTGCGCATCGGTGCCGAACCAGGAGACGTTCTGAAGATCACCGGCAGCACCACCGCTGTTGGACGCGCTGAGCTTTCCGACCAAACTCACGTAGGTATGATTCAAATTGATGGCACTTGCCGCAGTAACTGTGGTGCGGGACTGCACGAACATGTGACCGTCTCTCTAGCCGAGAACCAGCCGGCTGTGGCGGTTCGTCTCTCGCCCCTGTGGCTCGGCGCTGCGCCGGCGAGCATCGCTCCCGACCGTATGCTTGAAGATCTGACGGGCGTTCCGGTCGTCGCCGGCTGCGTGGTGCGGGTGCCGACGTTTGCCAAGGCGGTGAACTTCCAGGTTGTGCGCACGATTCCCTCGGGACCTGTCGTGATCGGGAAACGCACCGACATTCGAATCGTGGATGGCGAGCAAATGCCCTCGCGCGCTCCCTCGGTCTCCTATGAAGATATCGGCGGCTTGGAACGCGAAGTGGCGCGGGTGCGCGAGATCGTCGAGCTGCCGCTGAAGTACTCGCATGTATTCGAGCGATTGGGAATTCTTGCCCCGAAGGGTGTGCTGTTGTACGGTCCACCAGGCACCGGCAAGACTCTGCTTGCTCGCGCCGTGGCGGCAGAAAGCCGCGTGCACTTCATTCACCTGAATGGCCCGGAGATTATGCGCAAGTTCTATGGAGAGAGCGAGGCGAAGCTCCGCGAGGTGTTCGAGGAAGCAGCCCTCCGCGCGCCGGCGATTCTTTTCATCGACGAGATCGACGCCGTGGCTCCCAAGCGTGCCGAAGTGGTGGGCGAGGTTGAAAAGCGCGTTGTCGCCCAGCTTCTGAGCCTGATGGATGGTTTTGTCGCGCGTGGCCATGTGATCGTCATCGGCGCCACGAACATTCCCGAGATGCTGGATCCCGCTCTGCGGCGTCCCGGCCGCCTCGATCGCGAAATCGAAATCGGCGTTCCGAACACACAAGCGCGCTTGCAAATCCTCAGGATCCACACGCGCGCGATGCCCCTCGGGCCCGACGTCGATCTCCAGGAAATCGCCGAACTCTCGCATGGCTTCGTGGGTGCTGACCTGGAGGCATTAGGGCAGGAAGTGGGCATGACTGCTCTGCGCCG
>Ga0307471_100000687_pt1 | contig 17602 bp, 10 predicted proteins | sample atmos_gasesAM3C__2_FD_204566 | JGI IMG/M metagenome (GOLD analysis project Ga0307471, IMG submission 204566) | Hardwood forest soil microbial communities from Morgan-Monroe State Forest, Indiana, United States - atmos_gasesAM3C_515 | ecosystem: Environmental > Terrestrial > Soil > Temperate...
TGGCACGCGAGAGACGTTCGTTGAGCCCGCGGCGCTCGAACCGGTATCCGATTCCTGGCACCGCATGGATGTACGTGGGTCTCGGCCCGTCCGGCTCGATCTTGCGACGCAGTCGGTAGACGTGCGCGTCGACGCTGCGCAGATCGAGGTCCGCTCCCTGACCCCAGACCTTCTGGATCATCTCGGAGCGCGATATCACGCGGCCCGGCGACGCCGACAGCAGCGCAAGGAGGTCGAACTCGGTCGGCGTGAGCGCGACGGCGACACCGTCGCGCAGCACCTCGTGCCTGCCGATGTCGACGATGAGCCCCGGAAACTTCAGCCGGCCCGGGCGGACCTGCGCTTGCGACGAGCGCTGGCGCCGCAGCTTGGCGTTGATCCGCGCCGCCAGCTCGCGGACCTCGAACGGCTTGGTGATGTAGTCGTCGGCGCCGATCTCGAGCCCGACCACGACATCGACCTTGTCGTTGCTTCCCGACACCATGATGATCGGCACCTCCACGCCCGAGGCGCGGATGCGGCGGCACACGTCGAAGCCGGGGAGTCCGGGAAGGCTCAGGTCGAGCAGGATGAGGTCGACGTCGGTCTGCTCCGCGAGGCGCAGCCCGTCTGCGCCGTCCTCGGCAAATTGCAACGCAAATCCATGTTGCTGGGCGAGCACCGCGAGGATGTCGCGCATCGACGGGTCGTCGTCGATCACCAACACCGTCGCGTCCGCCGCCGCGCGCTGTCCGCCCCAACCGACAGGGTTGAGGATGGATTCTGTTACTGCACTCATGCAGGCGGCCGTCGCGTGAGCCGGTTCACGTACCGACCGTACCACGCGTTCTCGCCGCCATTTCGAGTGGTTACGGATGCGTTTCGCGCACATACGACTCGCATCCGCGAGCCGGCGTGCATCGGGTTCAGTGTGTGCACAGCAGGGGTGCTCATGCGTGCATCGGCAGCGCCACCACGAAGGTGTTGCCGCGCGCCTCAGCGTTGTCGATCCAGATGCTGCCGCCCATGCGCTCGACCAGCTGACGGGACAGGTACAGCCCGACGCCGAAGCCGCCGCGCTGGCGCAGCAGAGGTGACTCAACTTGATAGAACGACGCGAACACGCGCTCCGAGTCGCTCTCCGGAATGCGCCGCCCGTTGTCGTGCACCTCGATGTGCACCTTGTTGACGACGCGGTATGCGTGCACGCGTACCGCCTCGCCGGCGGGCGAGAACTTGAGGGCATTGTCGACGAGACAGGCGAGCACCAGAGCGAGGCGCTCGTGATCGGCGAGCACCTCCGAGGCGTCGCGGTCGATGGTGGCGGAGAAGCGCCCGCGATCCGCGGTCTCGACGAAGCGCGAGATCACCTCGCGCAACACGGCATCGAGATCGACGGTGGTCGTCTTCAACCGGATCTCGCCCGACTCGAGCTGCGTGATGCAGAGCAGGTTGTCAGTGAGGCGCGCGAGGTGCTCCGCCTCCACGCGCAGCTCCATCAAGCCTTCGTTGCGTGCGTCGGCCGGCATCCGCTCGCCGGCGTCGTGCATGAGCGTGAGCCATGCCTTGATCTTGGTGAGGGGTGTGCGCAGCTCGTGCGAGGCGAGCATCATGAAGTCGCTCTTGATGCGGTCGACCTCGCGCAGCTCGTGAAACGCCGCGTGCTCGAGCTCGAACGTGTGGCGCAGCTCGCGCGCTCTCGCCCCGACCAGCTCTCGCGCCAGCAGACCGCTGGTCAACGCGACCACAAAGAAGAGGAAGAGGCGGGTGGCCGCGACCTCGAGGAGCGGTCCGGTGATGTTGAAGTCAGCGACGGCCAGGCCGACGACGAAGTAGACCACCCCGGCCGCCAGCGCGCAGGCAAGGCTGCCCCGAATGCCGAATCGCAGGCTGCTCGCGATCACGACCATGTAGAAGGCCATCCCCAGGTTGGATGAGAAGCCGCCGCTGAGATACACGAGTGCCCCCGCGACGGAGATGTCGAGGCCGATCGCGGCCACCTGGGTCCGCCGGCCGGGCAGCCGGTGCGCGATGAGCATCGCGGTTGCGATCAGGTTGAACAGCGCCCAGCCGCCGAGGAGCAGGTTGACCGGTCCGATCGAGTTCCGCTCCGCGAGGCCCGGCAGATTGTTGGTGATCGCCGCGAAGACCAGCACGATCCAGCGGCTGAGCTCGATGATCCGCTCGAGACCGAGCCGGCGATCGTTATTCGTCACCGTCTGCAGATCCGCGTACGGGCGCGGCGGGACCCGCCGCTCGGCGGCGGCGGGCGCGGGCGGCGCCAGCCGTTGTGCGAGTTGCTGACTCATCGTGGCGGGCGCGCGCTCAGCGACCGTGCCCACACGGCCACACTCCGGTACACGCATTAGAGACTAGCCGCGTCAGGCGCGGCAATCGACAAAGGTCCGGTAACGATGCCCTACCACATGCTGTTACATGCGGCGGGCAGGCTCCCCGAACACATGCACCGAGCGGGTCGGCATGCTTGCCCCCTTCACTACGCGAGGATTGCCCGACACGAGTGACAGCTCCTCCGACGCCACCCACTCCCGAGGCCATTCTGGCCCGCGCGGGTGAAGCGCTCCAAGCCCGCGACCTGGCGGCAGCCCTCGCCGCGTATGACGTCGCGCTCGAGCAGCTTCATTCGTACAGCGAGCCGGAGCGTCGCGGTGCGGCGTTTTTCGGACGCGGCCTCGTCGAGCAGCTCCTCGGCAATCGAGCAGCTGCGCTTGCGGACATCGTCTCGGCGTTTGCCGCATGGCGTGCGGGCCGCCCGGGATGGGCGGCGGCAGCGATGGCCGAGATCGCAGCTGCCGTTGGCGAGTTCGACGAGCTGCTCGCGACCGAGTACTGGCAGACCGCGGACCGGCTGGCGAGCCGGGGCGGCGACGAGCGGTTGCGCGCCGTGCTGCGGGGACACCTCGGTCGAATCGCTGCAGAGGACGGTTCCACGGATGAGGCGCGCAGGCTCTGGGAGGATGCCGAGCACCTCGCGCGCCTGGCGCGCGACGACGACACGGCCGCCGCGGCGCTGATCAACCTTGCCGGCCTCGACCTCAACGCCGGACGGGGCACCGATGCGGCGCGCCGCATCGGCGAGGCCCTCGCCCTCGCACCGCACGGACCGCACGAGATGGCCGCAGCAAGCATCCTCGCCGACCTCGCCATCCTCGAAGCCGTCGCCGGGCGCAACGCCGAGGCCGAGCGGTACATCGAGCGGGCGTTCCAGCTGGGTGATTTTCAAAACGCGGAATCGCGCGAGCGCATCCTGCTCGCGCTCGCCGGGCTCGCCAGAGATCGCAGAGACCTCGTCGAAGCGCGCCGTCTCGGCGAGCAGGCGCTCGACGTCATTGCCCAGCGCGGCGACACGACGGCAGCGTCATTCGCACTGCACGATCTCGCTGTTATCGCGCTCGAGGCCGGAGCCATCGCCGACGCGGAGCGCTGGTGGCGCCAGTGCCTGGACCTCGCGCGGGACCGGCGCCTCGACCCCGTGATCACGGCCGCGCTCCGCGGGCTCGCCGACACCTCCCGCCTGCGCGGTGACGATGTCGCCGCGCTGCGCATGGCGGAGGAAGCCGTCGCCCGCGCCATGAACGACATCGACCGGCTCACCTGCGCGGGCACGCTCATCGCAGTCGGCGATGCGGCCGTCGAGCTCCGCCACTTCGACATCGCCGCGGCCGCCTACGAAGACGTCACCCAGCTCTACAGGTCGTTGGACCGTGAACACGACGCGACGACGTTCGAGAACGCGGCTGCCGCCGCGCGCGCCGCGGCGTCGCGCGGCTCGACGCAGTGATGTGCGATTGAGACGGCGGGACAACGGTATCAGTGGGTCGCAGCGAGTTCCGCAGATGGCGGACCGCGGGATGTAGAGCGGTCCGGCCATCGAGGACTGTTTGAGCATGCGATCCACTGATACCGTTGTCCCGCAGTCAGTGCACGCGCTTCACGCGTCAGCAGCGCGGTGACGAGATCGGCGCGGACAGCAGCGCGGGCTCGGACGCGGTCGAGTCGGTGGGCGCGGACATGACCACGGCGTCGCTGGTCGAGTCGTAGCAGTCGACGCGCCAACGCAGCGCATGGAAACCGGAAGCCTCCTGCGAATGCAGTGGGACGACGGCGTCGTGGATGGCTTCTGATGTGAGCACGTGCGTCCAGTTCGAGCGCAGCAGGTGCACGTCCTCGTACAGCTGCAGGTCGGCGTTGCCGAACACGGCGGTCTCGCCGTAGAGAAAGACGACGCGGTGCTGCGGGAAGCGGTACGCGAGGTATCCGCCCCAGGTGTCGATGCTGTACAGGCGCCGGCGCGCGAGATGCGTGGCGATGTAGTCGGCTGGCGCGACGGGGTAACGCGCGGCGTCGAACGATGCCGTGGAGCCGGCCGACAGCTGCGGCGCGACGGTCACGGCAACGGCGACCGCGATCACCATGGTTGCGATGCTGCCCAGCAGCGCTGCGTTTGCGGGGTCGCGGTGACGCGAGCGCAGGCGCGGCGCGACCTGCAGCGACCACGCCTCAGCGCCGTAGCGAGCGATCTGTGGGACCGCGATGATCGCGAAGAGTGAGACGTTGCGCTGCGCCTGCAGCGTCGCCACGACTGCGGCGCCACCGAGGACGACGTCGTACGCGTCAGGGCCGCGGCTCAGCACCCACAGGAACACTAGGACGACGGCCTCGGCCTCGAACAGGCGCAGCCACATGTTGTGGAAGTCGGGGGACGCCCACTCCGTGATCGCCGACGTCAGAGTGGGGTTGAAGAAGGTGCCGGCGACGTAGCCGTAGAGGCTCGGCCCGGCAGGGTTGACCATTGTCGCGACGCCGCCGAGCAGCGCGGCGAGCAGCAGCGTGCGTCGCGCCTCGCTGACTCGGTCAGCGGGACGTGCCAGCAGCAGCGCGATGGCGAGCACGCCGAAACCGGCGATGAAACCGGCGTGGAGGTTCGCCCAGAGCAGGAAGAGCGGCGGCAACGCCCACACAGCGCGTGTGTGTCCGTCGCGCCATCGGGCAACCACGAGGAGCACGAGCGCTGTGCCCAGCACGGAGATCACCTGGCCGCGAACACCCACCACCTCTGCCATGACCAGGCCGCTGAAGACCATCGCCGCCGCGAGCCACGCCCCGGGAATTCGCCGGGCATGCGGCACCGAGAGTGCGGCCACGGCGACGGCGAGGGCGGCGAGGATTCCAAGTGCCAGCGACGCGAGACCGTCACCGCCCAGATTGACCAGCCGGTAGAGGAGCACCTCGTACAGCCATTGCTGACCCACCCAGGCATGCGCTGCCTGCAGAAAGCTGAACGGCTCCTGCGCCGGGATGCCGTGCGTCGTGATCAGACGACCCACGGCCAGGTGCCACCAGACATCGCTGTCCCGGAACGGCTGCACGGTGATAGCCAGCAACAGCACGGCGGCGCTCGCCACCCACCACAGGCGCGGCGCACGGATGGCTGCGGCAGTGCGTACGCGCGCTCTGGGGACAGCCGCCTGGACGCCGTTCACCCCGTCCCCCCGGCATTGCTCGTCACCGACGCGAGTTGCTGCTGGCAGGGATCGCCAGGCGTATAGGCTGCCGGCACCGCCGGGAGATGAAGCGCGTGGTACTTGGAAACGGGCACGAACGCGACGCTCATCGGGTCCTGGTACACCTTGATCCAGCCACTCGCCTCGAGGATGTTCGCGAGCGGTGTGCCGGTGTCGAAGAGCACCAGGTCGGTGCCCGACTCTTCGATCACCGACTCCCATTCGGGCTGCACGCCCTCGACGTCACCATACGTTCGCAGCATCGAGTCGCCCATCAGCGCCGCGTCACCGAAGATGAAGACGCGGTCGCCCTGAGCGGAGAGGCGGTACGCGAGATAACCGCCCTCGCCGTACTGATTGAATATGCGAAGCGGCTGCGGGGCGGCTGCGAGCCACCGCGCGGCACAGACCGGATACTGCTGCGCGTACGCCAGCGCGTTCTCCTGCGTCCGCATGTCAGGGACGAGCCGTCCGCCGACGTAGACGACGGCAACGAGGAGGATGACCGTGACAAAGGTCGTGGCCCGAAACGCGAGCGGCGCAACCGCACGGCGGGGTCGCGCCGGCCGGCGACGCCTGCGGACGAGCATGCTGGCCTGGTCGATCCAGATCGGCGTCACCGCAGCGACAAACAGCGCGATGTGCCGCACTGACTGCAGCGCCAGCGCGATCGTGACCACGACCAGCGCGGCGTCGCGCGCGCGAATCCGACGGTTGGCAACGATCAGCGCGACAGTGCTCAAGAGCATGAGCTCGAACGCCCACACCTGCCAGTCGTGGAAGTCCGGCGAGTGCCATTCGAGGATGAGCGACTGCTGGGCGGCAGACCCCTGCGTCTGGAAGGCATAGACGAGTATCGCGGGCCCGTTCGGGTTGATCATGGCCACCGCCGCGCTGAGGATCAGGACCACGCCCAGCGTGCGCACACGCGACGCTGGCGCGCCGTCGGCAAACCGCAGCCGGCCGCCGATGAGCTCGGCCGCGACCACCACCGCGATGAATCCGAGCCCGATGATGAAGCCGGAGTGGAGGTTGCTCCACAACATGAAGAGCGGCACGAGCAGCCAGATGAGCCGTCCGCCGCGCTCCAGGTGTCGTTCGACGAGCAGGAGCACCAAACAGCTGAACGCGAACGTGATCATCTGCGCGCGCGGGCCCCAGATCGGATAACCGGCGACCACGGCGAGGAGCACGCCGATCCCCAGCACGAACAGGTTCGGCCGCCGCAGCCGTGCGCGCAACAGGATCCAGACGATGCCAAACCACGTGAGCACACTCAGGACCAGCACGATGAGGCCGAGACCGCCGGCCTGGTGCATGACCGCGAACAGCACCTCTGTCAACCACTCGTGCATCGTCCAGTGGTGTGACGCGACCGTGTACGTGAATGGGTCCGTGGCGATCAGCGCTTTGCTCGCCAGGATCAGCTGCCCGGCACGCAGGTGCCACCAGAAATCGGGGTCGCGAATGACGCCGGTCACCGGCAACGTCGCGATGGCAAGGACGGCGCTGACGAACAGGCCGCCCGGAGAGCTCAGCGCGTCGAGTCGTGTGCGGACGCCGCCGCGTGTTGAGAGCACGTCGAGATTCCCGCCATTTGTGGATCGCCGAGCTAGCTGCCCTTTGAGGCGAGCTCCGGGGCCGCGTCCCCGTTGAGGATCCCCTCTTCGAGCACCAGCTGAAGGGTGTCGTCCAACGCTTTGAAGTCGAAGGGCTTGCTCATGTAGGTGATGTGGCCGAGCCGCATCACCTCCTGGATGTCCTCGTCAAAAACGCGCGCAGTGAGCAGGACGATGGGTAGTTTCGCGTAGGCTGGTCGAGAGCGCAACTCGCGGCACACAGAAAGTCCGCTGAGGTTTGGCATCATCACGTCGCAGACGATGACGTCGGGTCGCCAGGCGTCGACTTCACGCAATGCAGTGACGCCATCCTCGGCGAGCTTCACGGCATAACCGTCAGCGGTGAGGCGCAGCTCGAGAAGGCGGCGCAAAGAATCATCGTCCTCCGCGACGAGGACTCGTGGCAGGTCTGTAGTGATCTCAGGCATTGTCATGGGTCCACCGCAATCGGAGTCTGTTTTCGGTTATACGCCCGCGCCGAAGGGGTCGCTGTGCGCGCAACCAGCCTGTCACAGCTTGCGTCGAGGACTGGTGACTCATGAACATCCGGTAACGTCTCGCGAGATTCGACGCCGCCTGGCGCGGCTTCTGTGACGCCGTTTTTTTCCCGTCACGTGAATGATGCGGGAGCGCCGCAGGATCGCAGGTATCATGCCGTTGATGCGGACCCAGCGAGGGATTGGATCGGCCGGAGGACCCTGGTGACGACGGCAGAGACGCAGGCTGCGCCGGTGATCGATGCATCGGCCCTGTCCGGCGTGCGCTTTCTCGTCAGCAAGCGGATCGAAGATCTGGAAGGCGCTGCCGCGCACGACGAGGCCGATCTCCTGGACGCCACAGCGCGCGTCGATCAGCTGCACCAGCAAGCGGTGAATCTGGACACCCGGTGGGGGACGCTGCTCCAGGAGCTGCCGGGTGCCGACCCCGCCCAGGTCGACACGCTGTTCCGAGAGCTCGCCACCATGCGCGCGGACCTGGCCGCGGCCGAAGAGCGGCATCGCGAGCTCACCGCGAGGTTGAACGGCGCATGGGCGGAGCGCGAGGTGCTCCGCTCCGTCTATCGCAGCCTGGACGACGTGCTCACGTCCACGGTTCCGCCCGCAGTCGGGGGTGCAAAACTCCGCAGCGCCTCGCGGCAGGTGTTCCAGATCATCGAAGAGGAACGCATGCGTATCGCCCGCGACATGCACGACGGCCCCGCGCAGTCGATGGCCAATCTCGTGCTCCAGGCTGAGATTCTCGAGCGCCTGATCACGCGGGATCCGCGCATGGTGGTGAGCGAGCTCGCCGACTTCAAACAGAGCGTCCGCCGCGTGCTCGACGAGACGCGGCGGCTGATCTTCGACCTCCGCCCGATGACCCTGGACGACCTCGGGCTCGTCCCCACGCTGCGAAAGTTCGTCAAGGAATTCGGTGAGCACGCAGACGTCTCTGCGCATCTGCGCGTGACCGGGCAGGAGATCCGGCTGCCGAGGGCGCTGGAACCCACGATCTTCCGGATCATCCAGGAGGCGTTGAACAACTCGCGCAAGCACGCGAGGGCGACCACGGTGGAGGTGGTGATCAACTTCCGTCCCAGCCTCGTGACGGCGATGGTGCGCGACGACGGAGTGGGGATGGATGTGGCCGCCACGGAGGCAGGCCTGGACTCCAACAAACACCTCGGGCTGATCTCGATGCGCGAGCGGGCTGAGCTGGAGAAGGGAACGCTGGACATCAGGTCTGAGCCGGGCGTCTGCACCGAGGTCACGGCAAGCTTCGAGCTCTGACCTCGGGACCCCGGGCGTCCCGGGCGACAATAGAGCGATGCGCTTCCGCGTGCTCGCTTGCGACTACGACAACACGCTGGCGGCGCATGGGGTCGTCTCGGATACTGCGATCAGCGCCCTGCGCGCGGTATCAGCCTCAGGGCGCAGGCTGGTGCTGGTGACCGGCCGCGTTCTCGAGGAGGTGATCGATGTGTTCAGCGAGATCACCGTGTTCGACCGAGTGGTGGCCGAGAACGGCGCCGTCCTGTTCGAGCCGGCGGCGGGTGGCCAGCGCCTGCTCGGGCCTCCGGTGCCGTCCTCGTTGATCGCCGAGCTGCGCCGCGCGCAGGTGCATCCCCTGATCGTCGGGCGGGCGATGTGCGCGACGCTGGAGGAGTGCGACACCGAGGTGCTCGACGCGCTCCACCGCCTGGGCCTCGACTGGCGGGTCATCTACAACAAGGATTCGATCATGGTGCTGCCGCCTGGGGTCGACAAGGCGTCCGGGTTACTCACCGCCCTCGATGACATCGGGGAGACGCCCGCCGCGACGGTGGCCGTCGGTGACGCCGAGAACGACATCGACCTGCTTCGGGCATCCGGCCTCGGCGTGGCCGTCGCCAACGCGCTCGACAGCCTGAAGGAGCAGGCGGATCTGGTGCTCGACCGGGCGAACGGGGAGGGAGTGCGGCTCGTCTGCGAGGCGCTCGTCCACAGCGACCTCGAGGAGTTGCTGCTCCGGGGGACGGATGGGACTAACGCCGGGCGGTCAGACCTCGAACAGGGACCGGCTCCGGCTCGATCCAGCTGAGCACGTCGACGCCGGCCCGCACGGGCCTCGGCCGCACCGACCCGACCGCAGAGGCTTCGGGCTCGGCGAAGTCGGCCACGGACAGCACGGCGAGCAGCGCATCGACCATCTCGGGGTCGAACTGGGCTCCGCGCTGCTGGTTCAACTCAACGATGATCGCCTCGGGGTCGCGCGCCACGCAGTAGGGGCGTCCCGTGCGCATCACGTCATAGGCGTCGACGACGCCGACGATGCGGGCACCCGTCGGGATCTCCCTGCCGGTCAACCTGTCCGGATACCCGCGGCCGTCGAATCGCTCGTGGTGATGACGCACGATCTTCCGGATTTCCTCCCAGGTGTCGATGCTCTCGAGGATCGCGGCGCCGACCTCCGGGTGGGTCCGCATCAGCGCGAACTCCTCGTCGTTCAGTGGCCCGGGTTTGCGAAGCAGTTCTTCAGGAATCGAGACCTTGCCGATGTCATGGAGGCACGCCCCCAGCCGTATGGATGAGCGGGCCTCCTCGCTCATGCCGATGTGCTCGGCGATGCCGCTGGAGAGATCGACCAGACGGCGCGCGTGCTCGCCCGTGGCGTAGTCCTTGGACTCCAGGGTGTTGGCGAGCATGACGGCCAGGTTCTCGAGCATCGGCGCAAGAAGGCGAAGGCGGATCGCCTCGCCGGTGATGTGCCGGCGCTCCAGGGCGGTGGACACGACGGCGAGCAGGTGCTCGGCCTTGAACGGCTTCGGGATGAATCCCACCGCGCCCGCGCGGATGGCCTGCACCGCCAGGTCGAGGTCGCGATACGCGGTGACGATGATGCAGGGAATGGTGGGATCGACCCGATGCGTGTGCGCGATGACGTCGATGCCGTTGGCGCGCGGCATCGCGTAGTCGGTGATGACCGCGTCGAAGCAGCCCATGGTTCTGATCTGGGCGATCGCCTCGAGGCCGTCGGCCGCAGTGGACACGGAGTGGCCCCCGAACTCGAGGGCCTTCTTGACGAACCCACAGGTCAGCGGGTCGTCGTCCGCGATCAACACCTGAGCCATCGTGAACCTCTCGAGCGAGCGGGAGATCCTCCCGCAGGGGTCACCTTCGCGCCAAACGGCTCACGCCATGGTGCATCAGAGTCGGCATGTCCGAACTCCCGTAACAGATTTGTATCGGCGCGCTGACGACCTAAAAAAAGAGGGTGCTCGGGGGGCTCCCCCGAGTGTCAGCGCGCGGGGGTCTGCCGGGGCGGCGCGAACGGCGAGCGGAGCATCCCTCGCCAGTGGCTCCTGACGGCCCGCTGCACCTGCAGGTCCGTCCACCAGAAGGGGACCTCGGCCCGCTCGTCGTCGAGGACGCGCAACCGCCGGCAGAGAATCCGTCGCCGGATCGGCAAGCCGAAATCCTTGATCCGCGTCATGAGCACGCGATACCCGAAGTACACCAGCACCCACACCAGCAGCCCCGCCACCACGGCGATGTACACGGCCACCGGGATCCGCGCGAAGAACTCGTCGAGTGTCGCGAGCACGCAGACAGACTAGCGTCGCCGGATCGCGCCGCCGTGACGCCTGTGTTATGCCTCTACGCCGTTATCGGGGCAAGGGAGCCGGCAAGCACCGGCCTCTCATCAGAGGTCGTCATCGGAGGCGAGCCGCGGCGTCCTTGGAGCACAGGGCTCGCCGAGATGCGAGGGACGGACCGCCCCCTTGGCGGACGACGGTCCAGTCGCTTCAGACGTTGGGCGGTCCGATCCCGTGCCTCAGATGAGAGGCCGTGTGATTGCCGGCCTCACGCCGACGCGGTCGGCGCCGCATCTTCAGGCAGCCGGTCGGCTTCGACGCCGTCGATGTCGACTGACGGCGCGTATTCGCCAAGGAGGTCGCCGTCGGATGCTGCTGCTTCGTCCTCGTAGAGGCGCAGGGCATCCTCGCGCAGCTTCTGGTAGTAGTCGAGGCCGGTGCCCGCGGGGATCAGCTTGCCGATGATGACGTTCTCCTTGAGCCCGCGAAGCTTGTCGATCTTCCCGGAGATGGCTGCCTCGGTGAGCACCCGGGTCGTCTCCTGGAACGATGCCGCCGACAGCCACGACGCGGTGTTCAGCGCCGCCTTGATGAGGCCCAGCAGGACGGTCTGCGCGATGGCGGGCTCGCCGCCTTCGCTGAGCGCCTTGGCGTTGGCCTCTTCCCACTCGAACTGCGACACGATCTCTCCGGGGAGCAGGTCGGTGTCGCCGGCGTTGTCGATTCGCACCTTGCGCATCATCTGCCGCACGATCACCTCGATGTGCTTGTCGTTGATGTCGACACCCTGGCTCCGGTACACACGCTGCACCTCGCGCACCAGGTAGTTCTGCACTTCGTCGCGACCGCGAACGAGCAGCAGCTCTTGCGGGCTGATCGATCCCTCAGTGATCTTGTCACCGGCGTGGACATGGTCTCCGTCACGAACGACCAGCTGCGCTGACGGTGGTATGACGTACTCGCGCGACTCCTCGTCGATGGTGCGAACCAGGAGCTCCTTGCGGTCGACCCTGGCCACACCTGCGTACTTGGCGCGCACGGAAACTTCGCGACCCTTGTCGTCGACGCCGCGGATCAGCTCGGCGCCCTCGGTCACCTCGCGCCCGTCCTCGACCATGACCGCATGCTTCGACGGGATGGGGTAGGTGGTGTCGAACACGTCGCGCGACGAGACCTTCACCTTGAGCGAGCGGTTGTCGCCGCGGATGATCTCGACAGCGCCGTCGATCTCGCTGATCAGCGCCTTGCCCTTCGGCACTCGCGCTTCGAACAGCTCCTCGACGCGCGGCAGACCCTGCGTGATGTCGGATCCGCCGGTGGCGACACCTCCGGTGTGGAACGTGCGCATGGTCAGCTGCGTACCCGGCTCACCGATCGACTGAGCGGCGATGACGCCGACCGCCTCGCCGATCTCGACCAGGCGTCCGGTCGCCAGGTTGCGCCCGTAGCACATGCGGCACACACCCTCGCGTGCCTTGCAGGTCATGATGCTGCGCACCTTGACGCGCCCCACTTGGGCGCGCTCACGGAAGATGCGCCGCGCAGCCTCGTCGTGAATCTCGTCGCCGGCTGCGACGAGCAGCTCGTCGCCGATCAGGATGTCCTGGGCGGCGATGCGGCCCTGGTAGCGGTCGGTGACCCGCTCACCGAGTTCCGTGTCCTCGAGCTCGATCCAGATCCCCGCGGTCGTCTCGCAGTCGTCGATCCGGACGATGACGTCCTGGGCGACGTCGACGAGACGTCGCGTCAGGTACCCCGAGTCCGCCGTGCGCAGCGCAGTGTCGGCGAGACCCTTGCGGGCGCCGTGCGTCGAGATGAAGTACTCGAGAACGGTGAGTCCTTCGGAGAAGTTGGCCTTGATCGGCAGGTCGATGATCCGGCCCGTGGGGTCGGCCATCAGGCCGCGCATTCCGGCCAGCTGGCGGATCTGCTGGGTCGACCCTCTCGCTCCCGACATCGACATCATCAGCACCGGATGGAATCGGTCGAAGGACTCCATCGTCACCTTGGTGACGCGGTCGGTGGCGTCGGTCCAGATCTCGACCGTCTTCAGGTAGCGCTCCTCGTCGGTGATCAGCCCCCGCCGGAACTGCAGATCGACCTCTTCGACGTCGTGCTCGGCCTTGGCGATGATCGCCGCCTTTGCGTCCGGGGTCTTGATGTCCATCGCCGACACGGTGATGCCAGCCTTGGTGGCGTAGTGGAAGCCGAGCCGCTTGATCTCGTTGACGATCTGGGCGGTGCGCTCGGACCCGTGCAGGTCGTAGCACTCCTTGACGAGCTGTCCGAGCTTGCGCAGGTCGAGGACCTCGTTGCGATACACCAGCGCCGGAAGCGCAACCTCGGCGCCGGTCTCGCCCAGCGGCAGCACGTCGTTGAGGATCACACGGCCGATCGTGGTCACGAGCAGCTCGTTGCCCTCGGGCTCGGGCTCGGACGGACGGTGCGGATAGATGTGCCTGCGCGGCATGCGCACGCGCACCTTCTCGTGCAGCCCCACCGCGTCGTGCTCGTAGGCGAGGCGCGCCTCTTCGGTCGATGAATACGCGGGGAGCGATGCCGGGTCGGCCGCTCCGCCGTCGACCGAAGCCAGCTCCTGTGTGAGGTAGTACGAGCCGAGAACGATGTCCTGCGTGGGCGCGACCACCGGCGAGCCGTTGCTGGCGCTGAGGATGTTGTTGGACGACATCATCAGGTTCTTCGCCTCGGCGACAGCCCCGCTGAAGAGCGGGACGTGCACGGCCATCTGGTCGCCGTCGAAGTCGGCGTTGAAGGCCTTGCAGACCAGCGGATGAATCTGAATCGCCTGTCCTTCGACCAGCACCGGCATGAACGCCTGGATGCCGAGCCTGTGCAGCGTCGGCGCACGGTTGAGGAGCACGGGATGCTCCTTGATCACCTGGTCGAGGATGTCCCAGACCTCGGGACGCACGCGCTCCACCATGCGCTTGGCGCTCTTGATGTTCTGCGTGCTGCCCTGGCTCACCAGCTCGCGCATGACGAACGGCTTGAACAGCTCGAGCGCCATTTTCTTCGGCAGCCCGCACTCGTGCACGTGCAGCTCGGGACCGACGACGATCACCGACCGTCCGCTGTAGTCGACGCGCTTGCCGAGAAGGTTCTGGCGGAAGCGGCCCTGCTTTCCCTTGAGCATGTCGCTCAGCGACTTGAGCTTGCGGTTGCCCGTGCCTGTGATGGCCCGGCCGCGGCGTCCGTTGTCGATGAGTGCGTCGACCGCCTCCTGGAGCATCCGCTTCTCGTTGCGGACGATGATCTCCGGGGCGCCGAGCTCGAGCAGCCGCTTGAGCCGGTTGTTGCGGTTGATGACGCGCCGATACAGATCATTGAGGTCGCTCGTCGCGAAGCGGCCACCGTCGAGCTGCACCATCGGTCGCAGCTCGGGCGGGATCACCGGCAGCACGTCGAGGATCATCCATGCGGGCGAGGTGCCCGACTTGCGGAACGCCTCGACGACGCGCAGCCGCTTGATCGCCTTCTGGCGGCGCTGCCCGCTCGAGGAGCGTGACTCCTCGCGAAGCCGCATCGCCTCCTCGTCGAGGATGATCTGCTGCAGCAGCTCGCGCACCGCTGTGGCGCCGATACCGGCCTTGAACACCTTGCCGAACTTCTCGATGTACTCGCGGTACTGGGTGTCGGTGAGCAGCTGCCGTACCGACAGTGCCTCGAGATCCTCGCGCTGCTTCTGCACGTCCGCCTTGAGGTTGTCGAGCTCGTCGCGCGCGGAGAATTCGCTCTCGGCCCGCCGCCCGGCCAGCTCACCGCGCAACGCGGCGATCTCGCCGCCGGCAGCGTCATCGGTGTCCTGGAGGCGCTGCGTGATGTCCTGCACGAGCTCCTGCTCGCGCTCGGATGCGCGACGCTGCACCTCGACAGCGGCGTCCTCGTCTAGCATCGCGCCCTTCTTGACCACCACCTCGGTGACCACCGAGTCGCTGAGCGTGAAGTTGGCAGGCGCCTTGCGGCCCTTGCCCTCCTGGATCCGCTCGTCAAGGTCGGCGGCCGACTCGCGCAGCGCCGCCAGGCGTCGGTTGCGCTCCGTCTCGAGTCGCTCGCGATCCTCGGCGAGCTGCTGCTCGCGTGCTGCGATGCGCGCCTCGATCTCCGGGCGCCGGTCGACCTCGCCGCTCTCCAGCTGCTGACGCAGCGCGACGACGCGCTCATCGGTCTCGGGGTCGAGCTTGCTCAGCAGCTCGGCACGCGCCTTCTCGTCGATCGACGTGACGATGTAGTTGGCGAAGTACAGGACTTTCTCGAGGTTGCGAGGGCTCATGTCGAGCAGCAGGCCCATGCGCGAGGGAATGCCCTTGAAGTACCAGACGTGCGACACCGGCGACGCCAGCTTGATGTGGCCCATGCGCTCGCGCCGGACCTTGGCGCGAGTGACTTCCACACCGCACTTGTCGCAGATGATTCCCTTGTAGCGATAGCGCTTGTATTTGCCGCAATGGCATTCCCAGTCCTTGGTGGGACCGAAGATCTTCTCGCAGAAGAGCCCGTCCCGCTCCGGCTTGAGCGTGCGGTAGTTGATCGTCTCCGGCTTCGTGACCTCTCCGTGCGACCAGGAGAGGATCATCTCCGGGCTCGCGATGGAGAGCCGCAGCGCGTCGAAGTTTTCGAGCTTAAGCATGCAGTCCTTTCTTATTGTTCGCAGGCGTGGGCAGGTTCAAACCCCCGTCGGCCGGCACCGTGTCCGTGCGCTGAAAGATCGCTGTGGTTGGGTACGGATTTTTCGGCGTCCTCAACGCTGCTCATCAACATCGTCGCGCTCGTCGCGCTCGAGGTGGATACCGAGGTCGAGTGGGATGTCAGGAACGTCCTCCTCACCAAGGACGATCTGATTCTCATCCTCGGACTGGATCTCGACTCCGAGCGCCAGCCCCTCCAGCTCCTTGACGAGCACACGGAATGACTCCGGGATGCCGGCCTCGAGCGTGTTCTCGCCCTTCACGATCGCCTCGTAGGCCTTGACGCGGCCGACGATGTCGTCGCTCTTGATGGTGAGGATCTCCTGGAGGATGTGGCTCGCGCCGTACGCCTCCAGTGCCCACACCTCCATCTCACCGAAGCGCTGACCGCCGAACTGCGCCTTGCCACCCAGCGGCTGCTGCGTGACCAGCGAGTACGGGCCGGTGCTCCGCGCGTGGATCTTGTCCTCGACCAGATGGGCGAGCTTCATCATGTAGATGTACCCGACGGTCACCTCGCGGTCGAAGTACTCACCGCTTCGCCCGTCGCGGAGAAGCTGCTTGCCGCCACGCGGAAGTCCGGCGCGCTCGAGCTCGTTTTCGATGAGCTCTTCCGACGCTCCGTCGAACACTGGCGACGCGACCGTGAGGCCGAGCGCATGCGCGGCATAGCCGAGGTGTGTCTCGAGCACCTGCCCGAGGTTCATGCGGCTCGGCACGCCGAGCGGGTTGAGCACGATCTCGACCGGCGTCCCGTCCGGCAGGTACGGCATGTCCTCGATGGGCAGGATGCGGGCGATGACGCCCTTGTTGCCGTGACGCCCAGCCATCTTGTCGCCCTGGCTGATCTTTCGCTTCTGCGCGACGTAGACGCGCACCAGCTCGTTGACTCCGGGTGGCAGCTCGTGGCCGGTGTCGCGGCTGAAGACCTTGACGTCGACGACGATGCCGCGTTCTCCGTGCGGCACGCGCAGCGACGAGTCGCGGACCTCGCGCGCCTTCTCACCGAAGATGGCGCGGAGCAGGCGCTCTTCGGCACTGAGCTCGGACTCACCCTTCGGCGTGATCTTCCCGACGAGGATGTCGCCGGGATGGACCTCGGCGCCGACGTAGATGACGCCGCGCTCGTTGAGGTTCTTCAGCGATTCCTCTGAGATGTTGGGGAGGTCTCGCGTGATCTCCTCCGGGCCGAGCTTGGTGTCACGCGCCTCGATCTCGAACTCTTCGATGTGGATCGAGGTGTACTTGTCCTCGCGAACCACGGACTCGCTGATGAGGATCGCGTCCTCGAAGTTGTAGCCCTCCCAGGGCATGAACGCGACGAGCACGTTGCGCCCAAGGGCCAGCTCGCCACCGGCGGTGGAAGGACCGTCGGCGAGAACTGTGCCCGCGTCGACGTGGTCGCCGGTGTTCGCGATGAGGCGCTGCGACAGGCAGGTTCCCTGGTTGCTGCGCACGAATTTGTGGATTCCGTACCACTGATCCGGACCGCCGTCGTCGGGACGGACCAGGATCCCGATGCCGAAATCCTGCCCGCTGAGCACCTTTTCCACGGAACGGTCGTTCGCGGCGGGCTCGGGCCACGACACGCCGACGACGGTGCCCGGCTTGCGCGCGATCACCATCTCACCGGAATTCTCCGCAGCGTGCGACTCCATCCCCGTGCCGACGATCGGCGACTCGGTGACCAGCAGCGGCACCGCCTGGCGCTGCATGTTG
>Ga0307471_100000688_pt1 | contig 17598 bp, 11 predicted proteins | sample atmos_gasesAM3C__2_FD_204566 | JGI IMG/M metagenome (GOLD analysis project Ga0307471, IMG submission 204566) | Hardwood forest soil microbial communities from Morgan-Monroe State Forest, Indiana, United States - atmos_gasesAM3C_515 | ecosystem: Environmental > Terrestrial > Soil > Temperate...
GTACGATTGCGGCAACTTGGCAGCGCGCCGGACGCGCCGGGCGTCGCAGCGGAAGTTCCTGCGCCGTGCTAGTGGCTTCCTCGTCGCCGCTCGACCAATTTATCGTGCGACACCCGGATTATTTTTTTGGTAACACGCCGGAGCATGCTTTCATACAGCCGGACAATCTGGAAATCCTCGTCAATCATCTGAAATGCGCCGCATTCGAATTGCCCATCAAACCCGGCGAAAAATTCGGCGACGTGGACCTCCCCGATCTCTGCGCCCGACTTGCCGAAGCTGGTTTTCTTCACCTCGCCGGAGAAAATTATCACTGGACCCAGGAAGCCTATCCCGCCGACACCATCAGCCTTCGTTCTGTCACGAGCGACAACTTCGTGATCATCGACATTACCGGCGCTCCCAACGTCATCGGCGAAATCGATTTCCCCAGCGCCCTCGTCTTCGTCCACGAAAAAGCCATCTATATTCACGGCGGCCAGCAATATCACGTTGAGCATCTCGACTTCAAAGAACGCAAAGCCTACGTGAAAAAAGTCGACGTCGATTACTACACCGACGCCATCCGCTACACCCAGGTCCGCGTCCTCGAAACCGCCTCGAACTCGATAGCACGTAACACTGTCATCCTGAGCGAAGCGAAGGATCTCAACGTAACCGCTGTCACGAATGCATCCGCGCACTCCCATTCCCACGGCGATGTTCTCGTCCGCTCCCAAGTCGTCGGCTTCAAGAAAATAAAATTCTTCACCAACGAAAACATAGGCGCCGGCAATCTCGAGCTCCCCGAAAACGAAATGCACACCACTTCCTACTGGATCACTCTCGAACGCCCGCTCCTCGAATCCCTTCCCTTCTCCGTCAGCGAACGACAGTCCGGCATGTTCGGCCTGCTCCACGCGCTAGAATCCGTCGCCACGCTTCTCCTCATGTGCGACAGTCGCGACCTCGGCACCGCTATCGGCGAGCGCCTTCCTCTTCCTGGAGCGCCCGGCGCGGAGTCTGCGCCTGTTCAAATGGAGGACATGACTTCCGCCAACGTCAAAGAATTCTTCGAACCAAATCTCTACCTCTTCGACGCCTACCCCGGCGGCATCGGCTTTTCCGAGCCGCTCTTTAGAACGCACGAAATCCTCGTGCAAAAGACGCGCGAACTCATCGCCGCGTGCCCCTGCGAACAGGGCTGCCCATCCTGCGTCGGCCCCGCCGGCGATCTTGCTCCGCGCGCGAAAGAAGCCGCCCTCGCCATCCTCGACAGGTTGTGTGCCTAGATGCTTGCGCGCACGGACAGGTTCTCTCGCCTTGCCGCTTTGAAGCCGACGCGGGCGGTTCCTGCCCGGCCTGATGCTTTGCGCGCGCCTGGCGAAGGGGATTTGCTCGGCCAGCTTCTTGGCGCAGGCGTGGCCAAAAATCATTTCGGCGAACATCTGGCGGTACGCAACTGGTTTTCCACGCCGGAATTCGCCGAGCCCTCTTCCATCGCGCTCGAACTACTTTCACGTATGAAAGATGAATCGCTCTCGCGCAAGACGCGCGCCGCGATCGAGGATCCGGCAAAGTGGCTTTTCCTTGATACGGAAACTACCGGCCTCGCGGGAGGCACCGGCACCTACGCATTTCTCGTGGGACTGGCATGGTGGGACGCCGGCGGCTTGCAAGCCGAGCAGCTTTTCATGCGCGATTTTACGGAGGAGTATTCCCTGCTTCACGAACTGGCCATACGCATCGCGGAACGGCCGGTGCTCTTTACTTTTAACGGAAAATCATTCGACTGGCCGCTGCTCGAGAATCGTTTCACGATGACGCGTTCCATCGCCGCGCCAAAGCTGGCTGCTCATCTCGATTTGTTGCACCCCGCGCGCGCGCTGTGGAAGCTGCGCCTCGGTTCCGTGCGCCTCGTCGAACTCGAGCGCCACGTCCTCGATGCGCCGCGGCTCGGCTGGCATCGCGAAAATGATGTAGCTTCGTCGCTTATCCCGCAATTTTATTTCGACTACTTACGCGGCGGGCCTGCGGAGCCGCTTGCGGGAGTCGTGCGGCACAATCAAATGGACTTGCGCGGTCTCGCCACCCTTTTCTGCAAGATCAACGCACTGCTTTCCGAACCTTCAGGCGCCGCGAGCGAAATCGAAAGCCTCGATCTCTTCGGGCTATCAAGATTCTTGCAACGCCGCGGAGAATCCGACCGCGCGCATTCCACTTGTGCGCAAGCCCTGGAGATTGGGCTGCCGGCCGAATTTCGCCCCCAGGCGCTCCACGATTTGGCGCTCTCAGCGAAGCGCGCTGGCAAACACGCGCGGGCCGCCGAGATCTGGCAGGAAATCGTAAACGATCCCCAGGACGGCATCTACGCTTGCGAACAACTGGCCATCTATTACGAACGCCACGCCAAGAATTTGGGGCGCGCCGCCGAATTCGCCGAGCTCGGCCTCGCCAAACTCCGGCGTCAGCGCCTTTCCTCACGCGATCCCTACCTCGCCGCGCGGTGCGCCAGCCTGGAGCAAAAATTCTTGCACCGTCTTGCCAGTTTGCAGCATCGAATGAAAATTGGCGACGGCTTGGCAAAACCGCTAGTTCTTTCACGCGCTAGCGCGGAAATCTAAGCGGAGAGCCGCTACGGCCGCTTTTACGCCAATTCCCGCTCCTCAATTCGAAGGAGGAAATCCGATGGAAAGCTCAGCCGCAAAACAGCAACCTATGGCAGGAGGTACCATGATCACTGCCGAACGATCCTACCTGCGCACTGAACTCGAACAACGCCGCGAGCGCCTTCACGAAGCTTTGCATTCGCCCGCAGCTGATGCATCTCTTTCTCAATTGCTGGCCGCTGTGGACACCGCCCTGAGCCGTATCGATCAGGGAACTTTCGGAATCTGCGAGGAGTGCCACGAGTCCATTGAAGCGGAGCGCCTGCTTGCCGACCCGTTGGTGCGGTTCTGCCTAGACCATCTTACGAGCACCGAGCAGCGCGCCCTGGAAAGTGATCTTTCCCTGGCGGCGCGAATTCAGCGCGCGCTCTTGCCGAAACCCGGATTGGCGCCGGCTGGCTGGGATGTGCACTACCACTATCAACCAGCCGGCGTCGTGAGCGGCGATTATTGCGACCTTTTCGAAACAGACGGGGGCCTGCTTTTTACCCTTGGAGATGTCTCCGGCAAAGGTGTTGCCGCGTCGATGCTCATGAGCCACCTTCATGCGACGTTTCGCAGTCTCGCCGAAGGCGGTCTCCCGCTCGACCGCATGGTGGAAGACGCCAACCGCATTTTCTGCGAGAGCACTCTCGCCGGACAATTCGCGACACTCGTGGTGGGACGAGCGGTCCACGATGGTTCCGTGGAATTCGTCAGCGCAGGCCACCTTCCTTTGCTGCACATCCATGGCAATGGAGCAACGCCAATTGATTCCACGGGAGTACCTCTGGGGATGTTCTGTAACACGCGCTTCCCTGTCCATCGGCTGACACTGGCTCATGGTGACAGCCTGCTCCTATATACCGACGGTTTGACGGAAGCACGGAATCGCGCAGGCGCAGAGTATGGCCTGCACCGAATCCGCACGCTGGCGGCTCGGCACACAGGGGTAGAGCCTGTGGGGCTGATCTCTGGATGTCTCGAAGACCTGCTCAGTTTTGGAGAGGGTGTAAAGCAATCGGACGACCTGACGCTTCTCGCCGTTCAGCGCGCAGAGTAAGAGAAATGTAAATTTGCGGGAAGTTGGAACCTTAGACCTGCACCGATTGCAGCAACAATTTTTTCTCCGGATGCCGGTATCTCCGCGGTCTTCTCCGTTTTCGTTCCGGGCTGCTCAGTGGGTTGCGGAGCCAAGCGCCAACCGATCGCTTTCGTGAAGCCGTCGAACAAACCGCGAGCGCCGCCTTCCAGGGTCACGCAGTCGAATCCGAAGCAATCCAGGAAGACGCCGCCCTCCGGCGTATCAAATGAGAAAAAATTTGGACGCCGAAATAGATTCGTCCGATTGGAGTATTTTTTTTCCAGCGCTTCGGAGTACTGTCCGAAGAAGCGCGCCGCATGTTCTTCGGAATCCAAGTGCAGGCGGGTTGCCAGCACGAGTTTCTTGGTTTGCTTTTGTTCGTAGAGGGAATAGCGGTCGCCATCCCACGCCCCCGCGAGGGTCTTGGCTCGTTCGTCGCCAAGGAATTGCTTGAAGACCTCTTTCCAACCGAATTCACCCATGACGTTTTCATCCAGCTTCGACCACCCATCGCCGAGCAATTTCTCGATGGACGGCAGCGAGACTGCTGGAGGAGTCTTCCCCGATTTGTAGAGCCCGGGATGAAGAATCTGTTGCGTGGAGGCCGGAGGTTTCTCAAACACGCCGGGAAGTGCCGCCCAGCCGCTATTTCTGAGCACAGCAGCAGAAAAATTGAGCCCGCTCATGTACGGAAACATCAGCACATCTTTGAGAAAGGGCGGAGCTTTTTGCAGCGTCGGAGTGCTGCCCAAGTCGCCCATCAACATGGAAAAATCGAAATCCGGCAGATCCATCAGCGACCGGCCGGTGCCGAGCATCAGGTAGTCCACCATCGCGGCCATGGCGCTGCCTTCGAGCACCGCATCGCGCGCGAGTTCCGCATCCTCATTGGGCCTGGCGGCTTTCACCCATGGCTCGATCTGGAAATGCTGGTCTTCGAGCGCGTGCGTCAATTCGTGGGCCATGACCATGCGCTGGTCCTCCAGCGGACTCCAGTCGGCAATATAAAACTCCTGCGATTTGGGATCGTAGAGCCCTTCCACCTGCTCGGTGAGCACGTTCACCATGAAAGCATCCAGATCGAATCCCTTGGGAAGCAGCCCGAAAGCCTCAGCGCCACGCGCATCCGCATAGCGCTCGGCGGGATTTTTCTCTTCGTTCATTTGCTTGATGACGTACGCGCGGATTTCCTCCCGGGAGCGCAGAGATTTCTTCAACGGCGTGCGGAGTTTGAGGCCGGTGATTTGGCTCATCTGGCTGAGGACTTCATCGGCCGCCGCCATGAAGTCCGCCTGGGCGCTGGCTTTGGAATCTGCCGGAGGCGGGGCGGCGGAAGCCTCCTGCGCACGAACTTCGAGACTGCCCGCGAAAAATGAGAGAAGGAAAAGGATGGTCAACACTCGAAAGAAGGCGCGATTGGCAATCAGGACCATATACTTCGCAGAATAGCAGATTCCCGATTTCGTCGCCGCGCGGACCCAATGGGCCGTTTCATCCTCCGCCAACGCGCGTGGACTCAAAAGAGACCGTCCACGAAGCCGAACCCACGCCCTGTTCTGAAATCTTAACAGTATGGTAATTCTGTTGTACTCTTCAGTCAGGGGGAATCGCTCCGCTCCCGAGGAGATCGATGCAACCCGGACTTCGCCTTCGGCAAGCTCGTGAAAAACTGGGGTTGACCTATCGTGATGTGGAACGCGCCAGTTACGAGCTGGCGGAGCGGCGCGGGCGTCCCGAGTTCATCATCCATATCAGCCGCCTGGCGGACATCGAAAACCGTGGAGTTGTGCCCGGCCTGCACAAACTATATACCCTGGCCGCTCTGTACCGCCTGAACCCGCTGGAGATTTTTCGCTGGTACGAAATCCCCATAGAGGAATGCTTCCATGACGGAAGCTCGGTACCCGTCCCGCAAACCCACTTAATGGCCGCGCCCACCTCGCTGCGGATACCGATGCGTTTTGACCCGGCGTTCGACCCGCGACGCACGGAGATATTGTCGCGGATGGTGGAAAAGTGGGGCCACTTTGAAGGGGTGTTGACCAATGGCCACGGCCACCACTTGTATGGATACATTGGCACGAGCGACCGGCGGATGATGCCGTTATTGCGCCCAGGGAGCATCGTGCTTCTGGATACTTCCGTACACAGGATCGATGACGGTGATTGGTCGACGGAACATGACCGCCCCATGTATTTCGTTGAAGTACATGGGGGTTACCGCTGCGGATGGTTTCATCAGGATGGCTCGAGATTGGTAATGCAGCCGCATCCACTCTCGCGCTGCATGCCAGAGGCTTGGCGCGTCCCGGATGAAGCGGAGATCGTAGGCCGGGTGACAGGCGTGGTCACTCGCCTGTGCGAGCCAGGGTGCATTCCTGATGAAGGATCTCCAGAATGGCACGGAGATTCGAGCAAAAGAGCGCTTTAAGATAGTCTGGCGATTGTTCCGGCAGAAGAACCCGGTAGGCTTCCATCCGGAGCCAATGAGGGACTGCGACAGACATTCCACCTTCCATGCCGGCCAAGCAAACCCTCAAATCCTCCAGTTGGCTCGATAGCGGCGTCTCAAGAATCCGTTCGAATATCTGCTCGTGGCAGAGCTCCAATGCCTGTTGGAGAGCTTCCTCGGGATAAAGGGCCGCCAGGCCAGCATGTTCGTACCTGCCGCTGGAAAGATCCCGCAGAGAGGCGATGTAGGCCAGCCTGGCGAATAGCCCAGGAATACCTGCAAGCGTGCTCAGAGTGAAATCCTGAACGATTTTGCGGTTTTGCTGGAGTTTCGTAAGAGGACTCATCTGTCCTTCTGTTCCGAAAGCGGAACGTTTTTCAGCCTCCTCTCGCTGGTTTCCCTGTGGCCCTCCAAGCTGTCCTGCAAGGAGGGTCCATCCATGAAAAATCTCGTAAGACTGACCGCGTGTTTGCTCCTAACTGCTGTGATCGTACTGCCCGCTATGCGCTACGTCAACTATACGGCGAGTAAATCCGTCGTCGCCTGCGGTTCGCCACTGCCTTGGCCGAAGCCGCCAGTACTCTCGGTCGTTGCATAGTTAAGAGAGTCCACTCTGCAGGACCGCAGCTCGCGCAGAAGCGGGCTGCGGTCCTGCGTTTCCGGGAAAGCAAACGCCCAAGGCGAGTCTACTGAGAATATTGTGATGTGGCGGATTTTCCCAGGAGAACATGCGAGTTCTCAATTGCGCCACGGTGGAACAGTACGCCGGCTACCGTACTTCTTTCCTATGGCTGGGTGGATGATAGCACTATTTACCGGCTGGTTATAAGGTGCTACGATTCACATGCTTTGCGAAGCCTGTTCCAATCCGTGCAGTGGGTATGGGGAATTAGTATTGTGGCTCAGGTTTTCGTCTGCAGCCTGCTGTTTCTCCGGGGACACTTCCGGAGGATTCCGGCGTTCAGCGGATATATAGCTGCCAACATTTTGCAGGCGGGCCTACTGATCGCGATCTACTACCAATTCGGATTTGGTTCCCGCACCGCGCTGGTGCTCGCCTGGTCTTCGCAGGCCTTCCTTTTACTGCTAAGAATTCTCGCCACAATGGAGGTTCTCCACTTGGTGCTCGGACCCTACCGTGGAATCTGGGGCCTGGGGTGGCGTGTGCTTGCAGGTACGTTCGGAGTGATTGTCTTGATTACAGGCATCGAGGCGGGGAGAAATATTTCCTGGGCGCTAGTGCTGGCGGACCGCGGTTTTCACCTTGCATTCGCGGCCGCGCTGGTCGCCTGTCTTCTGCTGGTTCGATACTATTCCATTCCTGTTGACCCCCCTTATAAAGTTCTTCTCGGGGGCTTTTGCTTTTATTCCTGCGCCGCCGTTTTGACGAATGCCATTGGATACGCCCTCTCTCTTCGTGGTTTTGCCAAGGATGAGCCGGTTTGGCAACTCACGACGATCACGGCCTATGTGGGAGTACAAATTGCTTGGGCGGTCGCATTATGGAAGGCCGCACCTGCTGAAGAAAGTAAGCCGGCGCTCATAAAGAGCTCTATTTATCGGCAGATTTCTCCGCAGATCAACGATCGGTTGTATGTGTTGAACGAACAACTCAACCAGTTGTGGAGACCGAGGGTCACTCGAAATTGAATCTCACGCTCTTACTTCTCTTCGGAATTGTCGCCGCGCTGCTGCTCCTGCTCGCGTGGGCACTCCGTGGTCCTGGAAAGCTGACAAAATCGGGAGCCAGTTCAAGCGCTCTTGAGGCCAGCGACAGGCCCCATGTAAACTTCCTTCCCCATATCCGCCAAGCTCTGGATACTTCGGATTACGAATTCCTTGCTGAAAAGAGCACGCCTGCGGTGCAGCGGAGAGTACGGCATGAGCGGCGAGATGTAGCCCTGGCCTACTTGTCAGCTCTGCAACTGGAATTCGAGGGCTTGTTGCGAATGGCGAGGATCATTGCCGGACTTTCGCCGGAAATCGTAGTGATGCAGGAATTCGAAAGGCTTCGCCTTACAGCAAAGTTCATATGGCGTTACGAGCTGATTCGAATGAAGTTGCGAGCGGGCTTTGCTCCGTTGCCGCAACTGGATCGTCTGGGCAATTTGATCAGTGGATTGAGCGTTCGCCTCGAAATAGCCGTAAAGGAACTCGGGGAGCGCGCCGCCCTCGCCGCAGAGTTGGCTTCACCGCGCGATCGGCGCGGCATCGGCCTTGTTTAGCAGCAACTCATCCACAGCTGCGAGCAATTCCGTCGCCTTGAACGGCTTTTGCAAAATCTGACAGTTGCCTCCGGCATTTTTTTCCCCTGCTTCTCCTGAGGGCGCGACGGCACACATCCAAATCAATTTGCTGGAGAGCGCAGGCCGATTCTGGGCCAGCCAGGCTTCCAGACTGTTGCCGTTCGAACCGTCAGAAACTTGCAGGTCCGCAACAATCACGTCGAAGTCCTGCTTTTCAAGCAGCTCGCGGGCTTCGCGAATGTCCCTTGCCGTCTGCACTCGATGATGCCGGCCGCGCAGAATCGTGCCAACGGCTTCCCGCACGGAATCGTCCTGATCTACCAGGAGGATATTTCCGTCTCCACCCGAGGTGGTTTTTTGGCCGGGCCGGGAGGAATCTAGAGCCGTCACCGGCTGGCAAGGCAACTCAATGCTAAAAGATGCTCCCCGCGTAGGCACGTTTCGCACGCGGATTGTTCCGCCGTGTTCGGTGATAATTCCATAGCAGATGCTCAAACCCAGACCGGTACCCTTACCCACTGGTTTCGTCGTGTAAAAGGGATCGAATACCCGGGAGGAATCCTGCACGCCGGGACCGCTGTCAGTGAACTCAATGAAAAGCCGCTCCGCATTCACGCCGGTGCGAACCCACAGGTCCCCCTCGGTGGATCGTTCCAGGATGGCGTCAACCGCGTTGTTCACCATGTTTAGAAAGACTTGTTGCAGCTGATGAGGATCAGCAGCCGTTACCGGAAGATCCTGGGCGAGGTCGAGGTGCACGCGAATGTTGCTCATACGCAAATCGTAATCGCGCAAGGCGAGCGTTTCCTCGAGGGCATGGTTAATCTGCACCGCCATGCGCTCCGGCTTATGCTGCCGGGCAAAGCTCAGGAGATTCTGGACGATGCGGTGTGTGCGCTGGGCTTGCTTGTAAAGCTTATCGGCGTACTCGATTCCCTGCTGCCCCATTTGCCCGCTGGAGGTCAATAACTGGCTGTAACCGAGAATGGCGGTCAGCGGATTGTTCAATTCGTGGGCGACGCCGGAAATGAGCTGCCCGACAGCCGCCAGCTTCTCGCTGTGCACCAACTGCTCCTGAGTGCGCCGCAAATTCTCGTAAGCTTGCCGCGTCTCCTCGTAGAGAATCGAGCGCTCGATAGCGCTGGAGATCTGGCTGCCGACGGCAATGAGCAAATTCACATCGGCCGGAGAAAACTCGCGAGGCGTGCGGCTTCCAACGGCGAGCCCGCCGATGAGGCGATCCTTGGACCACAGAATGACCAGATATACCGCGACCAAACCCTCTTTGTTTTGCGCATCGCGAAAGGCCGGCGGCAAAGGCAAACCCTGCGCGGAAAGAAACGTCGCGTGGACCGCCTTGATATGCTGCATCAATTCGGGCATCACGGAAACGGGCGGGAAATGCCTCGCATACTCTGAACGGTGACCCACGCCCGCAACCCGGCGCAATTGCTTGCCTTCCTGGTCGAAGAGGTAAAGTGAGGTGGTGTCCAGGCTGAAAAGTTCGGCCATCTGTCGCAAGGTGCGGTGCAATGAGTCGCTCAGGTCCAGCGACTCGGTGAGTGTCTGGGCAATGGAATTCAGCACCATCAATTCGCGGTTGCGCCGGCGAATTTCGTGCTCGGCCTGTTTTCGTTCCGTGATGTCCAGCAAGAAACCCTGATAAGCGGTCACGTTGCCCGCGGCATCGCGGACAGCGATGGAGGACTCTAGCATGGTTCGGCGCTCGCCATCCTTGCGTCTCATTTCGAATTCGAAATCGGCTACGCTGCCATGCTGCTGCAGGAGTTTCTTGAGCCTTTCGCGATCCGCGGCATTGGCGAACAACGCTGTGGGAATTTCAACGGACATCAATTCCTCGCGCGTGTCATAGCCGGTCATGCGAAGAAGTGCGTCGTTGAAGTCCAGGAAGTGGCCCTGTGGCGTGGAAATGAATACGCCTTCCTGCACGCTGGAGACGAGCGTGCGGTATTTTTCCTCTGCCCGCTTGCGATCGGTAATGTCCTTCAAAACGTGCACGGTGCCGAGTTCCTGTCCGCTCGGATCGGCAAACATCGAATTGGAAGCAAGGAAATATCCCGAAAGCCAGGGATCGGGTTCATCGCCTTCGCCGGCAATCCCCTCGCAGTAAGGGCAACTGCGGTAATTGGCATTCTTGACCGCCAGCAATTCCGTAACGCTGCGGCCAATCAGAGCGCTGCTCTCGCGCCCGAGAAGTTGGCTCAGCCGCTGATTGCTTCGCAGAATGCGCCCTTGCCGGTCGTGCACCAGGATGGGGTCTCCAATGGAATCGAACGTGTACTCCCACTGCTGTTGGACGGTGGCAACTTGCTCAAAAAGGTGGACATTCTGCAATGTCAATCCCAGCAGGTTGGCAATATTCCCGAGATAGGAGAGCTCGTCCGGGTACAGACGGGTATGGCGCGTCCAACCAATGGCAATGACTCCCAACGGACCGTCTTTCCCGGACAGCTTCAGCGTCACCAAGGACCTTAATCCCGCCTCGTCCAGCCTTTTGCGCGCCGCGGGGTCCCATTCTTCGTCCGACTGCAAGACTTGGCAATCTTCCTCCAAAACATGTTGCGCCCAGGGCTCTAACGCAGAAACCCTCGCGTATTGAGTCAGAAAAGTCGGTGAATACCCAACCGCGGCTCGCACCGTCAGTTCCGCCGAATCGCCCTCCCCTTCGTAGAGCCGCACGATGCCGTGGGTAGCGCTGAGACTGTCCACCAGATGCGCCAGGACCCTTTCAATCACTTCCTGGACAGAAAGCGTTTGTGTACTGGCGGCGGTGAGCAGCGTTAACCGCCGCATCTTGTCATTCAATTCTTCGCTTCGACTTCGCGCACCTTCCAGAACTAGAACCACCATCGCAATCCCCAGAGCCACTCCCAGAAGGTGATCGAACGCGATGCGCAGCAGGAAAAGCGGTTGCTGCGGCCACAGTGGACGATCCAGGCCATGCAAGCCGCTCAATAGGAATACTCCGGCCAGGAGTTGTGCGCCGTGCCCGCGGTGGGCCATGGGAGCCCGCCACATCAAGAAACCAGCAACGAGACACACCAGCACCTCAAAGATGGCTGTTTCCCAATGCACCGATGCAAACTGCTGCGGGCCGCGCCGCTCGACATAATAGATCCCTGCCAGAATCAGGCTGATCAGTGGAACTACCGACCAGATGCGGCGGTCCGAGCCCGCCGAGCAGTGCATTACGGCCACCAGGAAGAGCAGCAGCGCTGCCGCCTGGCTTGCGAGGTGCATCAGATGCAAGCCGGGAAGCGGACGAGACAACAGTCCCACTTCACACAACGACGAGAATGTAAGGCAGATCCATCCAGCAAGCCAGGCTCGGAAGTAGGCTGCTTCGTGATCGCGGCGAAATATGAAAAAGAGGACCAGCAGGATGACGAAGGCGCTGGCTTCGAAGAAGGCAATCCCGAGCAGGCCTTGATTCTCCAACACGATGCGCAGCCTCCCGGCCGGAACTGCCGTCACTGCGGTGCTCGAACTGCCGCCAGGGCGGACGTGAACGGCTAAAATCTCTGAGAAATGACCCTCTGGTGACGCTAACACGCTATTTTCTTACTGGGCAATAGCCCGCACATTTCAGTGTGCCGTCACATATAATGGCTTGTGGGAGCAAACAACGTGGAAATTGAAAATATACTTGTCGTCGACGACGAGGAAGCCATTCGAGAGGTTGTTTCCACGATGCTCGAATCAAAGGGCTACCATTGCGCCGTCGCTCACAACGGCCGCGTCGCCCAGGATCAGATCAAGAAGGTAACGCCGGACCTTATCTTGAGCGACATGATCATGCCCGAAATGGATGGCATCAAATTGCTGGAATGGGTGCGGCAGTACGATCCGGACGTGCCCGTGATCATGGTCACCGCAATTCACGACATCTCCACCGCTCTCGAGGCCATTCGCCGCGGCGCTTATGACTACATCCTGAAGCCCTTCGAAAAAGACCAGCTCTTCCTGGGCGTGGGGCGCGCCCTGCAGCATCGTCGCCTCGTCATTGACAATCGCAACTATCAAATCGATCTTGAAAAGAAAGTGCGGGACCGCACGGAACGGCTGGAAACCGCCCTTGACCAGCTCGAACGGTCCTACGACGATACTCTCGAAGCTCTGGGTAGCGCCCTGGACTTGAAGGACGCCGAAACTGAAGGCCATTGCCAGCGCGTCACCGCCTTTTGCATCTCCATCGCGAAAACCATGCCGGTTCCGGACAACTACCTTCCGATCCTCGCGCGCGCCGCCTTCCTTCACGATATCGGCAAGATGGCCATCCCCGACGGTATTCTGCGCAAGCCCGGCCCGCTCAACGACGACGAAAAGAAAATCATGCGCACCCACTGCCAGATCGGCTACGACATGCTGACCCGTATCCCATTCCTGCGCGACGCCGCGGAGATCGTCCTCGCCCACCAGGAATTTTACGACGGCTCCGGGTATCCCCGCGGATTAAAAGGCGATCAGATTCCCCTCGGGGCGCGCATTTTTACCATCGCGGATTCCCTGGATGCCATGATCAGCGACCGTCCTTACCGGCGCGCTCTGCCCATGTCTCATGCCTGCGAGGAAATCAAGCGCTGTTCCGGCAGCCAGTTTGACCCGGAAGTGGTCAAGGTCTTCATGACGATTCCTGAACAGCACTGGATCGAACTCCGGGAGAATCTCGGCTCTCCGTTCCGCCTGGCTCATTTGAAGAATCTCTAGACCACCTCTCGTGTGCCTCGCGATGGGCTGCTTATTCCAGTAGAGTTCTCTCTAGGAAGTGGATCGGTTTGAATTTTTTGGTTCGTGACACAATAGGTCAAAAACTCAAACTGACCCACTACGTCTCTCTACTCTCACTTGCAGAGACGCATCAGAAAACGTACCATTTCCTGCCATGGCGCTCATTCCCATTAAAACAGCTTCGGAAACCGGCTACTGCGATTGCGTCTGCGGATGCTATGAGCTGGCTAGCCTGCGCGATGATGAGACCGGCAAAGGCTATTGCCCGGCCTGCGCGAAGGATCACCTCGCTTTGAACTCCGGCGTGGGCATCCCCCAGCCATCACCCGTAAACGTCACCGCTAATTCCGCGGCCAACAACAGTTCCGCCGCCATGCCTTCCCCCGCCGATCCTCCCGGCCGTTTGCGATAAGAGTCGCTCGCAGATTTTCTTGCACACCAAACGAAAGAGGCCAGTCCTAAGACTGGCCTCTTCGAGTCTGAATTTTGAATCCGCTTTCCGAGCTGGCTCAGTGGCGGACTTTAGAATGTAAGGTGCGCTGAGACAACGATGCTCCGGAAGACTCCCGTGTTGCCCCACTTCTCGCCGAACGTGTTCGGCGCGACCAGCGTCGGGGGACAATTTGCCGCGGTCTGGGCTGTTTTCGGAGGCGGAGGTGTACACGCAACGCCGGCGGCGTTCTTGTTGTTGATGTTCAACCCGGGCACACCGCCAGGGCCCATGAACTGGTAGTTAAAGACGTTCAGGGCGTCGCCACGGAGAGTCAGGCCCAGGCGCTCGTGGAGCTTGAAACTCTTCTGAAGGCTCAGGTCCACCTGGTTACGTGGCTGAGCGCGAGTCACGTTGCGTCCGACGGTGCAGGCAAACGGGTTTCCGCCACACAGCGCATTCACCGCGAAAGTGTTGTTGACGATGAAATGTACATCTGCGGGGGTGATCAACGGGCAGAAAGACGATCCCACGACACCGGGAGCGGTACTTTGGCAAGTGCTGACGTTAATCAGCTGAGTTGCATTCAGATAACGGCCCGCAGTGTTAAACGGAGCGTTGGGATTGCTGAGAATCGGGCGGCACGAGTCGAGCGTGGCTCCGATGAAGTTGTTGTTGAACGTGAGGTCGCAATAGGGGTCGCCATTGTTGGTGTTCTGAACAGGGGTGACCGTCACACCAGATTGGTAGCGATGCGTGCCGCTGATTTGCCAGCCACCCAGCATGCGACCGACAAAGCCCTGCTGTGAGGACTTCCAGGGAAGTTCGTAGACCAAGTAAGTGGTAAACACATGTGGATAGGACTCTGCCGAAATTCCACGCTCCGTCCGATTGGGGTCAAAGGGATTCACGGCGATGGGGGTAGAGTTGCCGCCGGTGCTGGAGAAGATCTCGCTAGTGTTGTCCAGCGCTTTGCTAAAGGTATAAGCGAAATCCCCAGTCAATCCGTGGAATGCTCTGATCTTGAGCTCGTTCTGGAGGCCATGATAAATGGACCACGCTCCATTATTGCGGGTGCGAACCAGAGTGAAGTTGCAGTCTGGCCGACCCCGCGAAGTGGTTGATCCCGAGCCAGCCGTAGCGCCGCTGGGCGTGCATGGGGTTACGCCGGTAGGAATGAGCTGAGGCGCTTGCACCGCCAGACCACTGGCTGTGCCAGTGCATGTATCACCTGTGTACCCGCTGTTCACCGGCCCCGAGCAGGTAAAGATGAGCGGGTTGGCGTTGACAGTTTGGAAGTTGCCCACGCCATGATTGCCCACATATCGGGACTCAAACGAGATTCGTGAATTAATTGTGCGCTCGACACCCAAAGACCACTGCTCAACATAAGGGTTGTGGAAGTCGGGACTTACGCGAGTCTGGCTGCGAGCGCCGGGATTTCCGCCAAGGGGGATTAAGTTCAAATAAGCGGCTTGCACTGCCGTGCCGGTCGCGTTCGCTGGCACGCCGACGTTGTTGATAGTGCCGGCATTCACTACCGGCGCGGAGGTGGCAACGTTCAAGAAAATGTTGTAGTAGGACGGATCATACGCGACACGGTACCCGCCACGGATAACCGTCTTACCGTCTCCAAACAACCACTTCACGATGCGTGGCGTCCAGGCAAAGCCGATGTTTGGTCCGAAGTTGTTGAGATCTTCCTTAATGTGCGGGATTTCCGTGACACTCGTGGGTAGACCGGCGGCCCAGAAGCCGTCCGCCACGTTCTGAACGGAGATGTCGTGAAGCAGATTCATAGCCTGCTGGTCCCACTCCCAGCGCAGGCCGAGATTAAGCGTGAGGTTGCTCTTTAGGCGGAAGTCATCTTGTCCATAAAAAGCCAGGTCGTTTTCCTTGAAGTTGAAGTTGAAAGGGCCTTGCGTAAGCGAGAGCTGGCTGCAGGTGGCACCAGCAGGGCAGCCCGAAGCGTTCTTGATGAAGTTGCTAAACGCGCTGCAAAATGCTGGCCCTGATGCATCCACGCAATCCTTGGTGCTAGTCGCAGTGGTTGGACTGGACAGAAAAGTGAAACCACCGTTGATGCTGGGCAGGAAGTGGTTGGGCGAGCTTTGGTGATCGAACTCGCCACCGAATTTGATCGTGTGCCTCCCGTGCGTCCACGTGGCATTGCTCTGATACTGAGTATTGTGCACTTGGCGGTCTTGGGGAAGGTTCGTGGCTAACCCAAAGGTGGTGTACGAGTTGACGGTGTCGGCGAACCCGATGTTCGGCGGACACGCCGTTACGTTTTCGATAGTGCACTGGGGAAACGCCTGGCCGCCGGCAAACTGGAAAAAGCCTTTACCGTAGCTCACGCGTACCTGCTGCACGAAGTTGTTTGTCCAAGTGCGCGTATAGTCCCATCCGTACTGCCGGTCTTTAGCCGGCACTGCCACAAACGCCCCGCTGGAAACCACGCCGGAGCCCAGGGCGGTATTGCTGTCCTGGTAGATAAACCTGAAGAAGAATCGGTCCTTGGGGCTGATCTGCCAGTCCCCGCGGCCTAGGATCTGCTTGTCCGTGAAATTCGCGCCCACCACGCGGTTTACAAACGCAAAGGGTATGGTCGCAAACGTCGTGCCGTTCGAGACCACGAGGTTCTGCACTGTGCCGGCAGGTTGTGGGTTACCGGCAGTAATCCCGTACGGTCCGAACTGCTTCAGCGCTGTCACCGCATTATTGCTGGGGAACGCCGTATCCAGGGCAGTAAGACCTGCCGGGGTGGGCGTAAGGCTCGAGGAAGTTGAGCTGTTCGATGCCCGCTGCCGATCTCCCTGATAACTGCCGAAGAACCAGACGCGATTCCTCACAACCGGTCCACCGACAGTGCCGCCAAACCGGTTTTCCACGAAGAACGGAATGACTGCCGCTTTGCATTTTGTTGCGTACGTTGTAGCAGTGCCGGCAGCCACACCGGGAGGGCAGAAGCCCAGCAGCGGGTTCTTCTGACCGTTGGTAAGAGAGCGGTCCCAATCCCCTTCGTAGAATTCGAAGCCGCTGCCGTGGAACGCATTGCTGCCCGACTTGGTAATGTAGTTGACCACCGTCCCGGAATTTCGCCCGTATTCAGCGCTAAAGTTGTTGCTTACAACCTGCAGTTCTTCCATTGTGTCAGGGTTGGAGAGGAACACCAGCGGGCCTGCCACGGAGTTATCGTTGTTCGCCTGGCCGTCAATCTGGAAATTGTTCGACCGCCCGCGCAAGCCGTTGTTGGCGACAGCCGCCCCGTTGGTGTTGCTGAAATTGGTCGAACCATTGTTAGCCACGCCGGGAACATAAAGGACGAGGTTGTCGAAGCCCGCTCCTGCATTGGGCAGAGACGCCACAATCTTGGTGTCGAAATTGCCGCCGATCTGCGAGCTGGTGCTATCCACCAAGGGTGCCGAGGATTCCACCATTACCACTTCCGAAGTGCTGCCCACCTCTAACGTCTGGTTCGCCAGCATGTTGGTCCGGCCGGCCACCACCATGACGCCGCTGAGCTGTAGTTTCCGAAATCCGGTCCCCTCGATGGTGAGGCTGTACGACCCGATCGGAAGACTCCTGAGTTCAAAGTAACCCTGCGCGTCCGTCTGGCTCGAGTACTTTGAGCCTGTGTCTACTTCGACGGCGCGCACCGCCGCGCCCACAATCACTCCTCCCTGCGGATCCAGAACTGTGCCGGCGATAGACCCAGTGACAATTCCTTGTCCAAGCATCGATGCGCCGCCGCACTGCAACAGGATCGCTAGAACGACTGCCAACCGAAAAATACGCCGGGGGCTTAGATTCGTAAGGAAAGACAATCCACCGCTACTGGGCATCCACATGGAGACCTCCGTCTAGACGTTAGAATGGACGAGCAGAAGAACCTGGTCATGACCACCACGTACTAAGTGCTGTCGCAAAGTGCAATTTGGACACCAAATTTATAAACAATTTATGTTCATGGGACTGCTCTGAAAACAGACGGCTTACGAATTTATCTA